>Ga0187863_10003645_pt1 | contig 11257 bp, 9 predicted proteins | sample June2016WEW_11_1_FD_132975 | JGI IMG/M metagenome (GOLD analysis project Ga0187863, IMG submission 132975) | Peatland microbial communities from SPRUCE experiment site at the Marcell Experimental Forest, Minnesota, USA - June2016WEW_11_10 | ecosystem: Environmental > Terrestrial > Soil >...
AACCAATTCCCACTGCTCGTCTGTCAGTTCCCAACGGCCAGCCATTCATCTGCGCAGAGACGCCTTGAGCAATTCCAGTTTCGCAGAAACCACAGCCCAAAATGTTTATGAGATGGGTTCTAGACTCCACTATCCCGTCGAACGTCCCGTCTGCGAACTGCAGTTTCACTGTATCTTCGCAGGAGTTGAAATCAACACCTTCGATGTGAAACCTGGACCTCGCGCGCTCGATCATCTTCGTCGAAAGATCTACCGCGTCAACCCTGTACCCTTCCCTAGAGCAAGGCGGCTTGAAGAGTGGTGCGAGAGACTTCGAGCAGCTCATCGAATGGAATTGGAGATGCAGTGCCGGAGTGAATGGCTGCGACGAAGGCGGCTGCCATCTCGACCGCGCCTTTGTTCTGCTGCCAGAGCCTCATGCTCTTGAAGCCAGGCCAGCCAAAACCACTCAGCTTTCTGAAATTGTCGAGTACGAGGATGCGGCCACCTGCAAAAATCTCAAGACGCTCTTTAGGGAACGATTTGTGCCCACTGGCGAAGTAATGGACGGTGCCGATGGAACCATCTTCGTAGGTGATGTTGATGGCGACTGTGTCTGACGACTGCCGTATCGTTTGAACGTCCCGGGCGGGACAGCCAACCAAGAATCGCAGGAGATCGATGAAATGACACGCTTCACCAATGATGCGACCTCCTCCCGACTCCGAATCTTGCGTCCAATGGTCACGAGGTATTGACCCCGCGTTGACTGTGTAGACGATGGCTTTCGGCTCTTTCACGCCCTTGAGCAACTGACTCATGCGCAGGACTTGAGGTGCAAATCGACGATTAAAACCCACCATTAGAAGGGGAGGTTGAGAGAGAGAACGCCAAGTCTCTTCAATCTCGACAATCTGTTCTGGGTTGAGTGCGAGCGGCTTCTCAACGAAAACGTGCTTCCCGGCTCTCAGCGCCTGGCACACAAGCGCGGCGTGGCTGTCATGCCGTGTGGCAATTGCCACGGTGTTGATGGTGGGATTAGCCAAGATTACATCGACATCAGTAGTTGCCTCTTCAAATCCGAACTTCCGTCCTGCGTGAGCCGCGCTGAGCCCGCCATTCGCCGCAATCGAAGCCAAACGAGCGCCTGTCTTTTTGAATGCAGGGATGAGGACCTTCGTGGCATAGCCGCCCGCACCAATGAATCCGATCGAGGCGCTGGCGGGTGGGCGTGGCGGCTCTCCAGCCCGCAGAAAGATTCGCCGCTGGAAAAGTTCGGAGTTCGACCGATCAGCCGCGTATTCAAGAAGTATCCCGAGGTAAAACTCATCGCTTTCGAGAAGCTTATATGCATCAAGGGCGCGTTCGAACGGGAAGCGGTGGGTGATCAATGGCTCAACGCTGAGACGACCATCCACCATCATGTCCAGCACTGCTTCGAAATTCCGCTGCGCCGTCCAGCGGACGTAAGCAGGCGGGTAGTCATGCCCTCCTTGCTCGTATGCAGGGTCGTATCGGCCGGGTCCATACGAGCAGGAAACCTGGAAGCTCAATTCTCTTTTGTAAAAGTCGTCACGGGAGAGTTCGAGGCCAGTCACGCCGACAAGAACGATGCGGCCACGTTTGCGGCACATGAGCGCGGCCTTATGGACCGGCTCACTGCTCTTCGTGGAGGCGGTGACGATTACACCATCCACGCCCCGACCTCGAGAGAATCGATCGGCTGCGACCAGAGGGTCCTCGCCCGTACTGAGGTTGACAGTTTCCGCGCCGAACGACTGAGCAATTGCCAGCTTCCGCGCATCAAAATCTATTCCTAAAACTCGGCAGCCCTGAGCGCGCAGGAGTTGAACGGCAATGAGGCCGATCAGGCCAAGACCGGTCACCACGAAGGTCTCGCCTAAAGTCGGTTGAGCAAGCCGGATGCCCTGGAGTGCGATAGCCCCAAGGATGGTGAAGACCGCGGCCTCGTCTGTAACGCCATCTGGAATTCTCGCAGATAGATTCCTCGGGGCACTGACAACTTCGGCATGGGGGCCATTGGAGACGACGCGATCTCCAATATAGAATTCAGAGACTCCCGGTCCAACTTCGAGTACGACGCCAGCGCTTGAGTAGCCAAGTGCAATGGGTTGGTCGAGCTTCGCGCGGACAGATTCCAAGGTAGCGCTCAACCCGTCAGTTCGGACCTTGTCGAGAACTTGGCGGACTTTGTCGGGCTGCTGGCGGGCCTTGTCGATCCAGCCAGCTTTGCCAAACTCTAGGAGCATCCGCTCGGTACCAGCGGAGATCAGGCTCACATCGCTGCGGATGAGAATAGCACCGGGTTTGGCTCCAAAGGAGGGTACTTCGGCTAGTTCCAGCGTGCCTTGTCTCAGATTTTGCAGGAGTTGATTCACTTCTTAGCCTCAAGATGTATGTGTTGCAACATTCTTGGATCCTACTGTGCGTCCATCAGGTATATCCGAAACAACAAACCGCAGTTTGCCCGTATGGCTTCGTTCGATTCGATCGACGTATTCGATTCTGATGGACACCAGATCTCCCAGGCGCAATCTCGTTTCCTCAAGTAGACATTGCTCGTCTTGTAGCCCGTAGTCTTTTCCGCGCACAATTCGGTACACTATCTTCCCCGGTCTCTCGTTATAAATCTGCGCCTCACGGATGCTCAAAAGATCTTTGAAGATGTGATCCATGCGACCGATACGTGCCCCATTCTGAAGAACCACGTAGTCTTCTTGGCGCCCGTCAACACGTTCAACAAGCCGACCCGGCCGCCCGCAGGGGCATACCCCACTGAATAACGTCACGATGTCTCCGGTGTCGTAACGGACCAGAGCAGTCGCTGGATTTGTGAAGTTTGTCCCGATCACTCTGTAGGTGTTCTCATTGTGAGTGGGAATGAACTCAACAGCGGAAAAGTCTTCGTCTGTGTGCAGCCGGCCAAATTCGCACTCAGAGAAGTTCGCAACCGCTTCCGCCATGCCGTAATGCTGCACGGGTTTCACTCCGAATGCTTTTTGGATGAGTTCAACCTGCTGGGGGAGAAGATTCTCTGCTCCTGTGGTGATCCACCGGACTTGGTAACCGAGATCTGCTCCAGTCTCTAGGATGAAGGCAGCAACGAGAACGAGAACCGAGGGGTATCCGTGAAGCCACGGAGGCCGCCGACGTCTAAGCTCCGAAACATAGGATAAAAGATTTACAGGGGTCATGTGGTAAGCGCTAAAGAGGATTTGCCGGGCTGGTGAGTTGACCCGCCAGAACGGTGGGCAACTTTGGGACACGGGTACGACCGACCGCCCACCGAAATATCCGCACCATGTATCAAGGTTGATCCCGTGCCATCGCCGGTAGCGCCACCATACGGCCCATTGCTCGCGCTCGGCCCCCAGCGTTGCCCAGAAGCGAAAGCCGCTTCCAGTTGTTCCGCTCGTGTGGAGCAGTTTCTTCGGCCCAAGATGCAGCCCGTCGGGCGAGAGCTTGTCTGAGTGTTCCTGGACAATCCCCTTGTCTATAACCGGCAACTGACGCAAGTCACTCAAGCAGCGTAGGTCACTAGAATCCACTCCCCACTCGCGGAATCGGCATTGGTAAAAAGGAACCTTTGTAACGACCTGTTGTATAAAGCTGGCAAGCCTCTGGTCCCGGAACTCTTCACATTGTTCATGATTCAAGTGAGCTCGAGCCTCCACGTCCCTCAACAACTCTAGAAAGCCGTTGCCGTAACGCCTATGCTGGATTTGCCAGCCTTCGACGTTGCACGCTAGGTTCTGTAGGGCTATTGGCAGCCGCGAATAGATATTGTACAGGTCCTTCATCGAGCCCCCACTCGTTATTTGCCTTCTAGCCTTTCGATGTGGCCCTTCCACCCAAAATGCGGCTCGAAATGAAAAGTATCCTTGAAAGGCATGTCCGTCAGCAAGCCGTTCCACTCCGGCTTGTTGCTTACCAGCCTCAGATCTCGCCAGTCCCAGTCGGTTAAGGTATAGCGCTTACAGCGGAAGGCTTGGCGGATGATGGGAATCTTCTCGGGATCGAATCCCATTAGGATGGCGCAAGCAGCATCCACACTTGCCGGGTTGGTTCCGAAAACAACTATCCCCGAGGGTACCGGGTCAGGGTTCATCGGCCCGCGACCCTCTCCGGCAATGATCCCATCCACGAGCACTATGTGGCGCTTTCGGTTCTCCGGCCCATCTTCCCGAAAAGTGCCGCTCGGATCCCCGTAAAGCAATATTTTGTTCAGGTCTAGGCACATCCGCCAGACTGTATCGTTGCCGTACCAGTTTCCGCTCCGAATCACTTCTTCCGTTGAGCCGAATATTCTTAAAGCGGCCTTGCGAGCATGACGGTGGAGGATATTCCCGATGAGAGGAGTGTGAAGCAATACGCTCCGGACTCCCATCACCAGGTTCCGCTCGGACTTGCGGCAATCCGGTCGCTCGTCACCGCCATCGGCAGGAGTGCCCTCTGTATGGTGCGGGAGCCAGTTTTTGTCTCCATTTATTCCTACAAGATTCTTTAAAGCACCTGTAGTGCCGGCCTTCTTGTGCGTCTTTAGCTTCGGGACACTAAGAATAACATCGGCATCGACAATAGTCCTCGACACAAGATATTCGTGACGCCCACCAGTGTGGTGGCAATTCAGCTCATCGGAATCATAATCGGCTCCGTAATAGCGCCCACCGCCGCAGTGTCCGGAAAACTCACTTGCTTGGGCGAGGTCAAAGCGGCAGTACCCTCTGGGATCGCCTGCTAACTCGTGTCGCGCGACAATGACGCCGTCGCGATTGACCCACTCGTCGCGCCGCAGATCAAGTAAGGAGAAATCAAGCCCCTGCCGGCGATAGAACTCCGCGAGGTCACACAGGCCCAGTAACCGACAGATTGCATCAAAGGAGGAGTCGGTCTGCGGTGCGTCCGCAATGACTACTGAGCCGCGCCCGTCCAACGCCTTCCAAACATAGTCCACAACAGCCCTGATTACGCTGCCGTGTGTTAGAACATATCGCCACCCCATACTGTCCCGCGGATGTGTCTCTCTTACGAAGTTTGGCTTTATGACTACGCGTTCCCCTGGGCTAATCAGCCCATTGAGCGGGTTCCATGCAGCAGTCCCATACCGACTCGCATCGAGGCCCGCCGCTGCAAAGCACAGTCTTACCGCCTCATAAGCATGGTTCGGTCCTCCGGTTTCCCCGAGGTCGTATTCAGGGTATCGAGTCCCGGGATGAAACGGCGCCTCGGTGGGGTACTCGGCGTATGTGCTCGCCTGGACGGCGACTAGTTGCGGATTCATTTTGAGGGGTATTCTCCTATACTGAGAAGCGGTATTACTGTTGCAGTGTCAAGTCCAGACATTTCGTGATTTCCCATAATTCTCATGCCTTATGCCACACCGCTCGATTCACGTAGTTGGTATAGCTATAAATAATTCTTACCACCTTTTCAGACACATTGGGGACGTTGTAATCAGACACGATTCGAAGCGCGCGCTGTTCGCCTCTTGGCTGTGCCTCTAGCACTTTCAACGCATCCAGAACGCATTCAGGGTCGAGCCCCGTCATCATCACCGCTCCTTCCTCCATTCCCTCAGGGCGCTCATGAGCCTCCCGGATGTTCAGGGCTCGGAAGTTGAGGATCGAACATTCTTCTGTGATCGTGCCACTGTCCGAAAGCGTTGCCCGGGCCTTGATCATAAGATGGACGTAGTCGGACAAGCACATAGCCTTTACCAGGCAGACATTCTCAGAAAAGCTTACTCCCTCTGCTTCAATCCTCTTCCGCATGCGCGGATGCACGGAGACAATCACCGGCAGCCTATATTTCGAAGCTACACTCTCCAGGACTCTCACTAAGTTTAGGAACTGCCTCGGAGAGTCGATGTTCTCTTCGCGATGCGCACTAACCATGAAGTAGCCATCTTCGGTCAAGCCGAGCCGCGCCAAGGCATCGGATCGGTCAATCTTTTGGCGATAGTACGTTAGAACCTCGTACATGGGACTCCCGGTCTTGATCACCCGGTCTGGCGCGATCCCCTCGCGCAATAGATATTCGCGCGAGATGTCGCTATATGGCAAGTTGATGTCGCTGACGTGATCTACGATCCTGCGGTTGATCTCCTCTGGCACCCGCTCGTCGAAACAGCGATTTCCGGCTTCCATATGAAAGACTGGGATTTTCATTCGCTTGGCCGCCAGCGCAGCCAGGCAACTGTTCGTATCGCCCAGAATCAGCACCGCATCCGGTTGTATCTCGGCGAGCGCCTCGCTGGATTTGGAAATCACCTGCCCAATTGTCTCAGCCGCATTCTTTCCGGCCGCTTCAAGAAAGTAATCGGCCCGACGAATCTCTAAATCCTCGAAGAATGCCTCATTTAACTCATAGTCATAGTTCTGGCCGGTATGAATCAGTACGTGATTCGTATAGCGGTCCAATGCCGCGATTACTCGCGACAGCCGGATGATCTCCGGCCGGGTGCCCAGAATGGTTGCTACCTTCATGCTTTCACCAGTATAAAGCACTTGCTTTAGGGCTCAAAGTCGACGGAAAGAAAGTAGGTATCAGGACGATTCGGATCGAACATCTCACTCGACCAGAACAGGGTTACCATTTCTCCCATGCCCACGTTTGTAATCGAGTGCGTGAATCCGGGTGGAATGCTGATCACCTGGTACGCACTGCCGATCACTGGATACTCTCTAACTGGACCACCTTCAATGGGTCTCATGCGGATCAGGCCGTTTCCTTCCAACACAAGGAACTTTTCCGTCTTGATGTGGTGATAGTGGTTTCCCCGCGTCACTCCTGGCTTGGTTCTTGATACAAATATCTGCCCAAAGTGATTCTGCTTGATGAATTCCGCCAAGCTACCACGGGCATCAGACCTGATCTCCAAGTTTTGCTGCAGTGCCGCCTGCGGAACATACGATAAGTAGGTTGCATAGAGCGCCCGGTTAAACCACTCTGCAAAGTCCGGCAACGTCAGCGTGGTTCTCATCTCGTGAAACGCTTGGATTCTACCGGCCAGGTCGCCGAGTTGGATCTTGTATGACCGTATCTCCTCACCAGTTAGGCCGCCTGTTTTTTGTCCATCGATCTCCGACAAGAATGCTGCCACCACATCGTCCACGTAGCTAAGCTCTAGCTCGCAGGCCGGATCGGAGACGGCAATTTGCAGTTCGTTCGCAATGTTATGGCAGAACGTCGCCGTGACCGAGTTGTAGTCGGGCCGGCACCATTTCCCAAACAGGTTTTTCAGGCGGTATATCCGTACACAAGTTCCGGTATCCGAGGATAACTGGCGCAGAACATTCTCAGCCTTTGCCTTGCTTGTTCCGTAGGCATTATCGAATTTGGCCTGGATTGAAGAACTGAATACGATCTTCGAAGAACGCTCGCCGTCCCGCAGAAACTTGCATACTCTCTCGGTCAAGCCCGCATTTCCACTCTCAAAGTCTGCCGGATCTTGTGGCCGGTTGACGCCGGCCAGATGGAAGATGACATCTGCGTCAAGCACCCAGCTCTTCAAGTCCTCTGCCGAATTATCTTGATCGAAAATCCTCGTCTCGCAATCCTTGCGCTCAACCAAATGAGCGGCCAGATTGCGCCCCAAGAACCCCCGTCCGCCGGTGATGAGAATCTTCGTCAAGCTATCACCGCGTTGCCCTTTAAAGCATCCTGCACACACTGTAGTTTCAGCAACAGGTTTGCCATCCCATCCATGTCCAGCAGTTCCGTGTTGTTGGAATTGTAATCAACAGCCTTCGAAACCTCGACTCTTCCACTGCTGAAAAAGCTGGAGTAGTTCAGATCCCGAACGTCGGCCGGCACCCGGTAGTAATCGCCAAGGTCTTCTGTCTGCGCCATTTCTTCGCGATTCAAGAGTGTTTCATAGAGTTTCTCGCCGTGCCTCGTACCGATAATCCGAATCTCATTCTGCGCATTCAGGAGCTTCAAAAGGGCCTTGGCCAGAGTACCGATGGTCGCCGACGGAGCTTTCTGTACAAAAATATCTCCCGGCGCGCCGTGCGAGAAGGCATAGAGCACTAGATCGACCGCTCCTTCAATCGTCATCATGAAGCGGGTCATGTTTGGGTCGGTCACGGTCAGCGGTTTCCCAGCTAGAATCTGATTCAAAAACAGCGGAATCACTGAACCTCGGGAGGCCATCACGTTCCCATATCGCGTCCCGCAGAACACCGTGGAACTGTCACCGTACATCCGCGCCTTGGCCACCATGCACTTCTCCATCAGCGCTTTTGACATGCCCATCGCGTTCACAGGATACACTGCCTTGTCCGTACTTAACACAATCACTTTGCCAACATCGCATGCCAGCGCCGCCTTCATTACGTTTTCGGCGCCTAGTGTATTCGTCTGCACGGCCTCGATGGGAAAAAACTCGCACGATGGAACTTGCTTCAAAGCAGCGGCATGGAACACGAAATCCACGCCCCGCATTGCTTGCAAGACGCTATCATAGTTCCGCACATCGCCCAAATAGAAACTGACCGCGCTGTTCTTCAGCCGGTTGCGCATGTCGTCCTGCTTCTTCTCGTCCCGACTGAAGATACGGATCTTGCCGAATCCAGCCTTGGTTCCCATGTCAACGACGGCATTGCCAAAGGTTCCTGTCCCGCCTGTGATCAGGAGCGTCCTGCTTTTGAACATTTCTGTGTGCTGTCTTTCCGCCACGCTTCCTCCCGGTTAAATCGTCTGCCGTGATCAATCTCTTTGACCCTGCGCTCCAATGTCGGCGTTTACCTTCTCAAATGCTTGCCTTTGGCGCGATGGCTTTTAATGCGTGTAGCGATCCCGGTAAGGATGCACCACACACGGATAAGAGCCCGATTACTGCCGCCTGACGATACGGTTCTGTTGCTTCGCGATTTGTCATCTCCTTCCGCGGGCTCCCGCACTCATTCGAACCACGCGCCTTTTAATTGGAGAGATTGTAAAGTGCATGCACGATCACGAATTCCAGCTAGTGCCGCAACTGCGGTTAGATATTGATATGCGGAAGGAAGGTAGAGAAACCGGTATCTGTCTATCCGCTCTAAACATCCGATCGTCAACCGGACTGCCCAGGGATGCGTACAAATCCGAGCCACTTGCCTTAGAATAGCTGTGCATACGTTAGTGTTAGCATAAATGCGTTCCAGGTAACCTCCTTTCGTTGCGTGCAGGAACCCAGGCGCGAGCCTGTATAGTACCGGTGCGCTGTCGCGCATAGCGACATATGCCTTTCGATAATATTTTCTTATTGAACCCTCATATTCGTAATGGAGAACGAGTGCTTCGGGAAGATAAACTAGTCTCATCCCGACTGCAACGATTCTGAAGCCTAACTCAGTATCTTCTCCTCCATAGCGTGTAAACTCCTCTGAGACATAGCCTACTTGGCTGACGATTTCACTTCGCTTAAAAGAGAGATTCATCACGGTTATCATCCAGGGCGGAAGATCGCTTGGGGGAACGTCTGGACGGCTTGGCCCCAAGTGCCGACTGTCGCGGTATCTAAAGTAGTTGCTCTGTGTGATCCACTTCTCTGGGTACCGAATTTGACCGCAGAAGACAATCCCAGCACTCTTCTCGTGTGCTTTCACATGGGAATCGACAAATCGCGCGTCTGGAATCGCGTCATCGTCCATAAAGATGATGATATTTGCCTTAGCAGCATGGATTCCTTGATTTCGTTTCGCCGCCAGTGTATTTTGTGCAACGTTAACATAGCGGAGGTTCTTATGATGGGCGGCCAGAGCCAGGATGGCATCTTTGGTCCCGTCCGTGCTGTCGCTATCGCAAACTATCACCTCAAATTCGGATGCAGGAATTGTCTGATTCTCCAGAGCATCCACAAGTTGTTCAAGAAGTGCTCGCCTATTCCAAGTGGCGATAGCGACACTCGCTCTCAACATCTATTCCACCTCGTAGACCTTCCCGCGATTTCCTTATCCAGCACTGTGTATTTGGTCGACATCGCCGTTGCAGCTCCGTCCCACCTGAATTATGCACGCCGTCTCCAGCGCTGACTTCGGCGTAATTCGGGCGTAGCACAAGGGACTGAAAGGAGCCGCAAGCTGGAAGGGGCCGACGCAATCCGGAATCTGGACGAGGTAGCTATCTGCTTGACTCAGGTAACCCCAAGATGGGGTATACGGTCGTGATCGAGGAATATCCGCGCAATCTGATATAGTTGGAGGCCGCTTTCTCAACCGAAGCCGCCTGCCGCGATTACCTGGCCCGTCCGCGCTGGCCGAATGGATTTCAGTGTCCTCACTGTGGAGGCGGCAAGTCATGGCTGAAACGAGGCGTGCTGTTTCAGTGTGCGGACTGCGACCGCCAAACCTCTTTGACCGCCGGAACGATTCTTCAGGACACGCGGACTCCGCTGCCGGTTTGGTTTCACGCCATGTGGTGGGGGACGACGCAGAAGAACGGCGCCAGCGCTTTGGGGCTACAGCAAGTGCTGGGGCTGAAGAGCTATGAGACGGCCTGGGCATGGCTGCACAAGTTTCGCCGCGCCATGGTCAGGCCGGGACGGGATATGCTCACGGGCAGGGTCGAAGTGGACGAATGCTATGTGGGCGGCCCAGAGGAAGGGCTTGCTGGACGGCTCAACTTAAAGAAGGCATTGGTGGTTGTTGCCGCGCAGGAGGATGGGGTTGGCATCGGCAAAATTCGCCTGCGCCAGATCGTGGATGCTTCCGCGCAGAGTCTAATCCCCTTTGTGCGGGAGTCGGTGGTGGCCGGCAGCACCGTGCATACAGATGGCTGGCTGGGATACCTGCCTCTGAAGAGCAGTGAATATCAGCACGATGTGACGTACCTGAAGGAAAACACGAAGACCGCATCGGAGCTGCTGCCGCGTTCATCTGGTCATCTCGCACCTGAAACGGTGGATGATGGGAACCCATCAGGGGGCGATCAGCCATAAGCACCTGGACTACTATCTGGATGAGTTCACGTTTCGCTTCAACCGGCGGCGATGAAAAAGCCGTGGCAAACTCTTTTACCGTCTCGCGCAGCAAGCCGTGGCCGTCGATCCTGTAACCCTGAATCAAATTATTCATCCCGATACGAAGCAAGAGAGAAACCACAACCTGCTGGGCCTACCTGAGTCAAGCAGATACCTACCCTGGACAAGAATTAGGGCGTGTTCACACTACGCGCAGGGCTTCGACGATCAGGGCGAAATAGAGAAACGCCAGAAAGACCACGTCCAGTTTCTCGAAGCGCGAGAATATGCGCCGAAAGCCTTTCAATCTGCGAA
>Ga0187863_10003646_pt1 | contig 11256 bp, 10 predicted proteins | sample June2016WEW_11_1_FD_132975 | JGI IMG/M metagenome (GOLD analysis project Ga0187863, IMG submission 132975) | Peatland microbial communities from SPRUCE experiment site at the Marcell Experimental Forest, Minnesota, USA - June2016WEW_11_10 | ecosystem: Environmental > Terrestrial > Soil >...
ACAACAGCTGAGAGACCCGTTTCGATATGATATCGAAGAGAACATTATTCATGAATGGGAAAAGGCTGGCAGCAAAATCCGGGAGATACCATTCGCGGTTGAAGATTTTAAATACAGTTATGCCGACCCGCGCGTGTCTTAAGGGCGCAGGGTCATTAATAACGATATGATTATCGAATTATTGTCGTTCGATTCATTTCTTTTTCTTGTTCAGGTTTTCCTGCACCCTGAATTTAACAATCTTTTGGATGAGGTCCACCGGAATAGGCTTATCCAAAGGCAATCTAATTGTCCCTTTGGCAGTATCGTATGACGATAGCTCTCCGGCAAATGCGCTGACCCCGGACGACGTTGGGAAAAAGCCGATGTGGTCTTTGAAAGCCGCAAAATACACGATTATCCCGTTCTGTCTGAACGCCGGCATACCGTAGCTGATAGTTTCCTGAGCTTCCGGCGCGGCCTCATGTATCACCTGCCGCATATTTTGCAGGATAACCTGAATATCCTCCGGGAAACCAGCAATATATTCATCAATATTTTTGTATTGTTTGTTATCCAGTTCTGACTCCCGTTGTTGCAGGGCTCCCGAACGTAAATCTCTTAATACTCGATGGTGTACGGGTTCCAGCCCATGCCCAGCGGCTGCGGGTTGGCGTCCAGGTCGTTGATGGCTTTCATTTCCGCCGCCGTCAGCTCAAAATCGTACAGGTTGGTATTGGATTTAATCCGTTCCTGGTGCGTAGATTTCGGGATGGTGATGATGCCGTTCTGCAGCTCCCAGCGCAGCGTGACCTGAGCGGTAGATTTCTTGTGTTTTTCGGCTATTTTCTTTAACACCGGGTCTTCGAGTATCGTTCCCCCGGTCCCGCCCAGCGGGCTCCAGGCTTCGCAGGCGACGCCGTGCTTCGCGCAGTGTGCCGCCACGGCATGCTGGGAATAATGCGGGTGAAGCTCAATCTGATTCACCGCCGGCACGATTTTCGCGTCGGCAAGCAGTGCATCCAGGTTCTTTTCCATAAAATTGCTCACCCCGATCGCCCGCGCCCGGCCGGATTTATATATTTCTTCCAATACCTGCCACGATTCCCGGTTTTTCCCGGTCGCCGGCCAGTGGATTAAATAAAGGTCAATGTAATCCGTCTGCAGCAGTTTCAGACTGGTCTCGAACGTCTCCATTTGGGTGCTCTTTTTCATCGCGTCCACCGGCAGTTTGGTTGTAATAAATATGTCCTTACGGTTGACCCCGCTCTCCTTGACGGCCTGCCCCACGCTCCCCTCATTGCGGTAAGCGGTGGCCGTATCGAGATGGCGGTAACCGGCCTCCAGCGCCCACTTCACGGATTTTACCGCGTCCTCGCCGTCTTTCACCTGAAATACGCCGAATCCCAGGTACGGAATTTCCACCCCGTTATTTAACTTTTTCGTAGAACTAATACTTAATTTCATGTGATTCTCCTTGAGGCTAAAATTCGTAACTTCCCTCCCAATCAGTCCCACATTTCCCGGAAGTATGACGGGAGAGGGATTAAAGGAGAGTGAAAAATTACCTTATCCCCTCAGCGTTGCGCCGAGCCCCGTCGCCAGCTTCTTCAATATCGCCTGCTGCACGCCGTTCACCTGCTGGTCCGTCAGGGTTTTATCCGGCGATTGGAAAGTCAGGCGGTAAGCCATGGATTTCTTGCCTGCGGGTATCTGTCCGCCTGCGTATACATCGAACAGCGTCACCTCAGTTACCAGCGAAAAGCCCTTCATCGTGTCCAGGATTTGCTGATGCGTCACGCCGCTGTCCACCACCAGCGCAATATCGCGCACCGTGGCCGGGAATTTGGGAATGGGACGGTATACTTTATCTTTCATCAGCGGCAGTAATACCGGGATGTTAATCTCAAACATAAATACCGGCTGCGTCAATTCAAAATGTTCTTTGACCGCCGGATGTACTTCACCCAACACCCCGAGCTGCTTCCCTTCGGCGGTAATCGCCGCCTGGTTCAGCGGATGCAGACTGGTATCGGCTGATTTCTCAAATTTGGCCGCGATGCCGGTCTGTCTCAGCAACCCTTCCACCACGCCCTTGGCATCGAAAAAGTCCACCGGTTCGGCGGCGCCCTGCCACCATTGTGCGGCACGGGGGCCGCAAATCACGGCGCACAACATATCCGGCTCATCAGGCAGGTTTTCGTTGCGGTTCAAGTAAACTTTGCCCAGTTCAAATAATCTCAGGCCTTCTTCGATAAAAGCCTTGTTTAAAGTTAAAGCCGCCAGCAGCCCCGCTCTTAAATTCGGACGGAGATATTCCTGCTCCGAGGAAGCCGGATTGGCGATGTGTACCGGCAGCGGTTCCGGTTTCTTTGCTTCCGGCGATAATTTGACCAAAACATCCATATTCGTCAGCGAGAAGGAAAACAACTCCTGGAATCCGTATCCCGCCATCATATTTCGCAGCCGCCGTTTCAGTGCGGTCACCGGCGCCGGTTTTTGCATCGGGATTGCCTGGGCCAGCAGTGTCGTGGGAATCTGCTCGTAGCCCTGGATTCTGGCCACTTCTTCGATGACGTCCACCGGAATATTGATATCGCTCCGCCAGTACGGCGCCCGCACAATCAACCACGCGGCGGCTTTATCCGCCTGGCAGGTGAATCCCAGCGCCGTTAATGACGCTTCAATCTGTTCGAGGGTATATTCCACACCCATCGTTCGCTTAAATTCGGCCGTAGTCAGGCGCAGCGGTTTGCGTTCCGTTTTGTCGGGATAAACGTCAATTATCCCCTGTGCCGCCTGCCCGCCGCCGTATTCCACCATCAACTGCGTCGCCCGCTTCAAGGCAGGTAGTGTCAGTTCCGGGCTGATACCCCTTTCAAAACGCACACAGGCTTCGCTGGGCATGTTTAGCGTTCTGCCGGTATAATGCACAGAAGTCGGTTTAAAACTGGCCGATTCCAGCAATATGGACGTTGTATTTTCTGAAACTTCACTGTTCGCGCCGCCCATAATTCCCGCCACCGCCACCGCGCGTTCTTTATCCGCAATCACCAGCATCTCGCGGTTCAAATTCCGCTCGACGCCGTCCAGGCTGGTAATTTTCTCCCCGCTGTTGGCGCGGCGTACGATAATCCCTTGGCCCTGGATTTTCTCGTAATCGAACGCGTGCAGCGGCTGCGCGTATTCCAGCATCACAAAGTTTGTTATATCAACAATATTATTAATCGGGTGCATCCCGTAGGAAATCAGTCTTTTTTGCATCCATTCCGGCGACGGTCCGATTTTAATCCCCGTAATCAGGCTGGCGCAATAACGCGGGCACAAATCCGGGTCCTGGATTTCCACCGTGACTTTATCTTTTATCGAAACTTCGCTTTCCGCGTACACGGCTTCGGGTAAATGGAACGGCGAATTGGTCGTCGCCGCGATTTCCCGCGCAAGTCCGGTCATCCCCAGGCAGTCCGGCCGGTTGGGAGTTACTTCCAGGTTGAAAATCGCGTCGCCCAGCACTTCTATCAAAGGTGTGCCGACGGCGGTATCCGCCGGTAAGATGATAATTCCTTCGTGGTTCTCCGAAATCCCCAGCTCTTTTTCCGAACAGCACATGCCGTTGGAAGCGACACCGCGAATTTTCGCCGGTTTCAGCACTTCTGTTTTGCCGGTATGGCCGTCAATCATCTTCGTGCCGATGGGCGCGTAAGCGATTTTCGCCCCGACGGCGACGTTGGGTGCGCCACAGACCACGGTCTCTGTCCGGGTGGCTAAATCCAGCGTTACCAGGTGCAGGCGGTCGGCGTTCGGGTGCTGCTGCACTGCCAAAATCTGTCCGGCGATGATGCCTTCCCAGTCCGCGCCGATGATGTTGGTGCTCTTGACTTCAATGCCCGCCAGCGTCAGCCGGTTGGCAATCTCGGCCGCCGGCAGCTTGACGTCAACGTATTGTTTCAGCCAGTTCAGTGAAACTTTCACTTAAAGTTGCCTCAAAAACCGCAAATCGTTGCCGAAGAATAATCTTAAATCGTCGATGCCGTAGCGCAGCATCGGCGCCCGGTCCACCCCGAAACCGAAAGCAAACCCGGTGTATTCGTTCGGGTCGATCCCGCCGCGCTCCAGCACTTTGGGATGTACCATGCCGGCGCCGCCCAGTTCAATCCAGCCGCTGTTGCCGCACAGGCGGCAGCCGCTACCGTGACAGATGGCGCACTCTACGGCGACTTCCACGCCCGGCTCGACAAACGGGAAATAATCGGGGCGGAAGCGTACCCGCCGCCCTTCGCCGTAAAAACGGCGGCAAAAATCAAAGAAAACACCTTTTAAATCCGCCATGGTGATGCCTTTATCCACGGCCAGTCCGTCCACCTGATGGAACATCGTCAGATGAGTGGCGTCAGTGGCTTCATAGCGGTAAACCTTGCCGGGTTCGATGACCCGAATCGGCGGTTTCATCGTGGCCACGGTACGCGCCGTGACGTTGGTGGTATGGGTGCGCATCACCATCGTGCGCTGGCCGCGTTCGTTTTCGTAATCCACCCAGAACGAGTTCATATCGTCCCGCGAAGGATGTTCCGCCGGGATGTTCAATGCTTCGAAATTGTAATAATCCAGTTCGACGTCGTTGCTTTCAACAATCTGAAAACCCAGTGAAACAAAAATATCGCAGATTTCGTTGAATGTTTCGGAAATGGGGTGGATGCGCCCGGCCGGTATGGGCCGTCCGGGTAAGGTAATATCGCTGCGGGCCGCGGTGGCTTCGTTAGTGTTTAATATCTGCTGCCGGCCAGCGGTTTTCAGTGATTCGGTTTTCTGGTCGAGGACCGCCGCCAGTTCGTTTTTAATCTGATTCGCCAGGGCGCCGGCTGATTTGCGTTCTTCAATCGGCAATTCCGCCAGGCCACGCAGCATGTTGGTCAGTTCGCTTTTTCTGCCCAGATAACGGACACGCCATGACTCCAGATTGGCAGCGTCATTCACGGCTTCCAATTCACGGAGGGCTGTCTGCTTCAGTTCACTAAGACGCTGTATCATGGGTAATCCGGTTTACAGAGGAAAGTCTTATTTTAGGCCTGTTGTTTGGCTAAAGTTACGAATTGCGCAAAAGTTTCAGGTTCTTTGACGGCCATATCGGCTAACAGTTTGCGGTTAACGACTACGCCTGATTTCTTCAGGCCGTCAATCAAATCGCTATAATTCATCCCCTGCAAACGGCAGGCGGCATTGACCCGGACGATCCACAAACGCCGCATATCGCCCTTGCGTTCCCGCCGGTGCGCATATGAATAGGACAATGATTTAATCATTGATTCTTTGGCGCGTTTAATCAGTTTATGGCTGGTTGCCCGATGGCCTTTAGTCAGCGCTAAAACACTCTTGTGTTTCTGATGTGTGGTAACCCCTCGCTTTACTCGCGGCATAATACCCCTCCTGGCTATACGGGAACAGCCTCTGCTCCCGATAAATGTTTATTATTTTATCGCAAAAACAACCGCTGGAAAAACTTACTTACCCGCGTAGGGCATCAGCCGGCTGAGTTTCTGGCGGTCTACGGCTGCAATCGGCAATTTATCGTGGTATTCACGTTTGACCCGCGCCGGTTTGTTCCGCCGCAGGTGGCTGGAGCCGCCTTTCATCCGTAAAAATTTCCCCGTTCCGGTAACATGAAAACGGGCTGCGGCACCCTTATGCGTCTTTAACTTTGGCATCTTGAGCTTCCTTCGGTTTTGATTTCTGAGCAGCTGCCGGTGCGAGAATGATAAACATCCGCCGCCCTTCCATTAATGCGGGCCTTTCCAGTACTGCTACCCCTTCTAATGTCTGTATTACTTTCTGTAATAATTTCCAGCCGAGGTCGGCATGACTGATTTCCCTTCCCCGGAACATCACCGTCACCCGGACCTTATCGCCGTCAACTAGAAAATTCTTAATTGCGCGTACTTTAAATTCCAAGTCATGGTCGCCGATTTTCGGTCTTAAGCGGATTTCCCGCAGTTCGGAGACTTTCTGGCTCTTTTTCGCGACCTTTTCTTTCTTGGTTTGCTCGTAACGGAATTTACCGTAGTCAATGATTCTGCAAACCGGCGGTTCCGCGGTCGGCGCTACTTCCACCAGGTCCACCATCGCTTTTCGGGCGACTTCCAGCGCCTGAATAGTAGGCATTACACCCAGCTGCTCGCCTTTTTCCCCGACGACACGAACATTGGCAACTCTTATCTGGTTATTGATGCGTAATGGCTTAACTATGTGCTGTAACTCCCCCTTTTAAAAACTCCATACCACAACACAATATAATACATTCTTGATGCATTAATCAAGTCAGGGCTTCAACTCGTTGACTCTGTCGGTAATCATCTGCCTGATTTTTTTCTTAAAATCTTCCAGCGGCATTACCGGCAATTGTTCCCCGCTGCGGAGACGGACCGCCACGGCGTTATCCGCCGCTTCTTTGTCCCCCACGACCAGCATGTAGGGGATTTTCTGCAGCTGCGCTTCCCGGATTTTCTGGTTCATCCGCTCGTTGCGGTTGTCAACCTGGACCCGGACATCCATCGCATTTAGTTCCGCTTCCACCTTGCGGGCATATTCCAGGTGCAAATCGGAAACCGGCACCACCATCACCTGCACAGGCGACAGCCAGACCGGGAATGCCCCGGCCCACCGCTCGATGAGGAACGCCATCGTTCTTTCGATTGCCCCGATGGATGACCGGTGAATCACAATCGGCTCTTTTTCTTTGCCGTCTTTATCAATATAAGTCAGTTTGAAACGTTTCGGCATCACAAAATCGTACTGCACCGTAAAAGCGGTATCTTCTTTGCCGCTGACATTTTTCATCTGGATATCAATTTTCGGGCCGTAAAAAGCGGCTTCGTTGCTTGCTTCGAAGAAATTGGCTTTCCGCTCCACCAACACCTGCCGCAGCACGTTCTCGGCGAAATCCCAGGACTCGTCGTCCTTGTAATATTTCTTTTCGTCTTTGCGGTCGCCCATCGAAAGCCGGTAGCGGTAATTCTCGCCGGGTTTGTAGCCCAACGCCGCCGCCATGAATTCGATTAAATCCAGCACTAATTTTATTTCGTCGCTGGCCTGTTCCCGCTGGCAGATAATATGCGCGTCCGCCAGGCAGAACAGCCGCACCCGCATCAGCCCGGTCAGTTCGCCGGATTTCTCATAGCGGAACTGTTTCGCCAGTTCGGCAATCCGGAAAGGCAGTTCCCGGTAAGAACGCGGTTTGCTGGCGTAATACTGGAAATGGTGCGGGCAGGTCATCGGCCGCAGCATCAGCTCTTCTTCATCCACTTTCATCAGCGGGTACATCGTGTCTTTGTAATAAGGATAATGCCCGGAAGTCTTATACAATTCGATATTAGCCAGTTCCGGGGAATAAATATGTTTATATCCCCGCCGGATTTCTTCATCAACGACGAAGCGTTCCAGCGTACGGCGGATTACGGAGCCTTTCTCCGTGAAAATGGGCAGACCTTTGCCGATTAAGTCCGAGAAGACGAACAGGTCGAGGTCTTTCCCGATTTTGCGGTGGTCGCGCTTTTTGATTTCTTCCTGGGTAAATAAGTATTCGTCGAGTTCTTTCTGGTTGTTGAACGCCACGCCGTAGATTCTTTGCAGCATCGGCCGCTTTTCGCTGCCGCGCCAGTAAGCGCCGGCGATGGACATCAGCTTGAACGCCTTGATGCCCGCCGAATATTTGATGTGCGGCCCGCGGCACATGTCGGTAAAATTACCCTGCCGGTAAATGGTCACTTCGTCCCCGGGCAGTTCTTCCATCAGCTCCAGTTTGTAAGGCTGATTGGCGAAAATCTTGCGTGCTTCTTCCTTGGTCGCCGTGGACTTAATGAAAGGCACGTTAGCCTTAACAATTTCTTTCATTTTGGCTTCGATGACCGGCAGATCGTCAGGCGAAAGCGGTTTGGACAGGTCGAAATCATAATAAAAACCGTCTTCAATCGTCGGCCCGATGCCGAATTTGGCGTCCGGGAACATGGACTGCACCGCTTCGGCCATTACGTGCGCCGTCGAATGCCGCATCATGTCTAATTTTTGGGCAGCTTCTGATTTTTCTACGTTATTATCCATCTTTTTTCCTGCACAAACAAAGGCGACTTTCTGCTGATAGAGGGAATACTTGACCATAATATTATAGCAATCTCAGGTTGTGAGTGCAATCGTCAGAATCCGTTACTCCCGTTCCCGACCTATCGGAGATCTTGAGCCCGCAGGCAAAATACTTTCGGCCTTAGTCGAAACACACATCAAACGAACTAACGGCTAAAACAGATAGTCTGTTAAGAGGCAGACCATAGCAAACTCGTAATGCATTCCGTGCCGCACTTTTGTTATGCGCAGACCACTGTACTTTGGCAAGCCGGTTTTATGGATTCCTGTACATTTGCTTCGATGTCAGTCTACCGAAGCAAAGTATACATTACTTCGTAAGTATCGAAATGACTCTTCGGCTTCCGCGGGAACGACAGTGCGTAATTATGGCGGCTGGATTCCCGATCAGGTCGGGAATGACAAGGACGGATATTTAGCAGGTTGGGAGATACCCTAGCTTGCGGCCGAGTACCTTGCCCTTCGTCTGCAGACTCCGGGTGTTTGGGGTTTCGATTAGGATTTAGAATTTAATTGAATCTTGAATCTTGTTTATTCCCTCTTTCCTCCCATTTGACCCTTTATGTCAATAGAAGTAGAATCTAATCAGAGCTTATGATAGACGATAATAAAAGCAAAGAACAATTACTCAAAGAACTCAACGCCCTACGGCAGCGGGTGACCGAGCTTGAAGCCTCCAAAAACCAGCTCACGCAATACGAGGAAATCCTCAAAGTCTTCCGCACCAATATGCCCATCGGCCTTTTTATCATTCAGGACGGCCGCTTTAAATTTGTCAACGATAACCTCCGCACCCTTTTAGCCGATGTCTCCGATGAAATCATCGAATCTTATTCCATGAAACTGGTCTACCCCGACGACCGGGAGCGGGTGCGGGAAAGCGCCATCAAAATTCTGCACGGCGAGAGCGCCAAACCTTACAAGTACCGCATCATCGATAAAGAAGGCCAGATCCGCTGGCTGCTGGAAAGTGTTTCTTCCATTCAATACCAGGGCAAACGCGCCATTCTAGGCCATGCCATGGATATCACCGAACAGGAGATGGCGGAACAAAAACTGGAAGAAGCTTACGAAAAAGAGCGCCGCCTGCGGCAGGAGCTCCAAATTGAAGTACAGCGGCGGGTGGAATTTACCCGCGCTTTAGTGCACGAACTGAAAACCCCGCTGACCCCCATAATGTCTTCCAGCGACCTGCTGGTTTCCGGCCTCACCGAAGAACCGTGGCTCAGCGTCGCCCAGAATATCCAGCGAGGCGCCATCAACCTGAACAAGCGCATCGGCGAATTACTGGACCTGGCGCGCGGTGAAATCGGGATGCTGAAGCTCAACCCCAAACGGGTGGATATCCTGAAATTGCTGCAGCACGTGGGCAGCGAAATGTCTGCCGTCGCTACCAGCAACGGCCAGAAATTAGTCGTGGAACTGCCCGAATCCCTGCCTTTGCCCTGGGCCGATGAAGACCGCCTGCGGCAAGTCACCCAGAACCTGCTGGTCAACGCCACCAAGTTCACGCCGGAAGGCGGTACCATTACGCTGCGGGCCAAAGAACAGAACGGCAGCCTCGTCGTCGAAGTCCAGGATACCGGCTACGGCATCCCGGAGGAAGAACAGCGCCGCCTCTTCCGCCCTTACCACCGGCAGGTCTGCGACCGCGAACACCTCAGCGGGTTAGGACTCGGGTTGGCATTATGCAAAAACCTCGTCCAGCTGCACGGCGGCCGGATTTGGGTTACAAGCAAGGAAGGCAAAGGTTCGACCTTCTCCTTCTCCATTCCGATAAATTCCAGGGCCTATCAGGAAGGAACGACAATCTAGGAGAAAAACGATGAAAGTGCTGGTAATTGAAGACGACAAAGAGATTGTTGACGCCATTTCGCTGGCATTCCAGATTCGCTGGCCAGAAGCCAAAGTCGTGGCCACCCGCCTCGGGCAGAAGGGCGTCGAAATGGTGGAGAGCGAATCTCCCGATATTGTCATTCTCGACCTCGGCCTCCCAGATATCTCCGGGTTTGAAGTACTCCGTCAAATCCGCCGTTTTTCCACCGTCCCGACGATTATTCTCACGGTGCGCGCCGAAGAAGCCGACGTTGTCAAAGGACTGGAATGGGGCGCGGACGACTATATTACCAAGCCTTTCCGCCAGCTGGAACTGCTGGCGCGTGTCAAATCCATGATCCGCCGCCACACCCCCGCCGAAGAAAGCATCCTGACCTACGGGCATTTAAAGCTGGACCCGGAAACCGCCCAGCTGCACATGGGTGAAAAAGAAGTTGCGCTCACCGTCACCGAAAACCACATCCTCGGCCATTTGATGAAGAACGCCGGTCACGTCGTGACCCACTCCAATCTGGCTGAAGCCGTCTGGGGCGATGACTATCCCGGCGCCACCGACAGCCTCAAAGTCCACATCCGCCGCCTCCGGGAAAAAATCGAAGAAGACCCCGGCAAACCGCGCATCATCCTCACTAAAACCGGCATCGGCTATTTCCTCGCCAAACCGGAATAACGGCGACAGACCTCTCCCTCCCTCTCAGGGAGAAGAGACTTGCTCATCACGTCCTGAGTCTTTCGGCTGAAGGACGAAGGATCTCCCTGCGGTACACTAAAGTCCTTTTTGAATATTCTGTTGTTAAGTACTTTAGGGATTTTCGCTCTGAGGTCGGCAGCCAGATTCCTGTTGTGCCCCCTCTATCCAACTTTCTCCCACATTGGGGAGAAAGGGCTGTCAATGATTCGTTTCGTAAAAAACGATATTTTAAAAATTATCCGCCCCAAGGTTTGAGGCTAAAAACGGCCTTTATTTACCATAACGTAAAAAACGACTATGGTTTTTGTATCTGATTCGCTTCGTAAATATTTTATTAATAAATCACGCCTAATCAATCTCATTATCCGCTTTGCAGAAATAATAATGGCGGTCAGGCTCATTCGAGACTGTTCCGTGGTGTAAAACATCAAATTTCCCCCGTTTACCCAGGTAAAATGACCCCAACTACCCTAGGGCCGACGGGTGGCAAATTTCGGTCGCGCGCGAGCGTGAGATTATTGTATACCGGGGCAATGAAAGGGTGTCAAGCGGTTTTTGTCACCCCCCTGTAACGAAATAATCAAGAATCAAGCACCAAATATCAAGTAAATACGAAATAC
>Ga0187863_10003647_pt1 | contig 11256 bp, 8 predicted proteins | sample June2016WEW_11_1_FD_132975 | JGI IMG/M metagenome (GOLD analysis project Ga0187863, IMG submission 132975) | Peatland microbial communities from SPRUCE experiment site at the Marcell Experimental Forest, Minnesota, USA - June2016WEW_11_10 | ecosystem: Environmental > Terrestrial > Soil >...
CCACAGCGCGTGGTCCACGAGCCGCAACAGCCGGCTTACGAACCGCCGAGCTTCGCGAGCATTCTGCGGCTGCGGCCCTTCTGGGGCGCGTCCATCGGCCACCTCGGAGAGAATTACCTGCTCTACCTGCTGATGAGCTGGCTGCCGTTCTATCTGGTGCACGAGCGGCATCTGTCCACCACATCGATGGCGTGGACCGCGGGCATGATTTACGCCATCGATTCGACCGCGGCCATCGTGACCGGCCGCATCGCGGACCTGTGGATCCGCCGCGGCGCCAGCCCCTGCTCGGCACGGAAATGGCCCATGGTCGTCGGTCTCCTGATTGCCGTGGTCTCGCTGCTGGGCTGCGCGGTGGCAGGGCCAAAAACCTGGCTCCCTTTCCTCGTCGGGGCGGCGGTTGGCTGTGGAACCGCCTGTTCGGGCGTGTATGCGGTGCCGCAGACCCTCGCCGGACCGCTGCTGGCCGGCCGCTGGGTCGGCATGCAGAACTGCGTCGCCAACTTCGCGGGGATCGTGGCGCCGGTGCTCACTGGCTTCCTTGTCGAGCGAACCGGCCACTTCGGCGTGGCCCTTACCGTTGCGGCTGGGTTTGCCGCCCTTGGAGCGCTGGGGTGGGTCTTCGGCGTGCGCTCGTCGGACGAACCGGCCTCGCTGCGCGACGTCGCCCTCGCCCCGTCACTCTGAAAGAGCTACCAGCTCCGGGCTCCAGGCTCCCAGCTCCCCGCTCCCGGCTGCTTTTTCACACACACGTTACTTTAGCCACCTGCCCATCCCCCGCCCCACCCGAGTAAACTTGAGAGGCAGACGCTATATTTCGAGCGCAGGAGAGAATCGAATGTCAATGAATATGACCCCCGGAAAACTGGCCGGACTGAAAGCCGTATCGGACAAGCGCGGCGTGATCGCCGCCGCCGCCATGGACCAGCGCGGATCGCTCAAGAAGTCGCTGGCGAAGGAAAAGGGAGTGGCCGATGTCCCCGATTCCGCCCTCGAAGAATTCAAAACCCTGGTCACCGAAGTCCTCACCAAACACGCCTCCGCCATCCTGCTCGATCCCGAGTTCGGCCTGCCCGCCTCGAAGCACCGCAACGGCAAGGGCCTGCTGCTCGCCTATGAAAAAACCGGCTACGACGCCGCCCTGCCCGGCCGCCTGCCCGACCTGCTCGACCTGTGGAGCGTCCGCCGTCTCAAAGAAGCCGGCGCCGACTGCATCAAGATCCTCCTCTACTACACGCCCTACGAAAAGTCCGCCGTCAACGATCACAAGCATGCCTGGACCGAGCGCATTGGCGACGAGTGCCGCGCCCACGACATCCCCTTCTTCCTCGAGCTCGTTGGTTACGCCGTCCACGGCGAAGACGAGAAGAGCGTCGCCTACGCCAAGCGCAAGCCCGACATCGTCACCGGCTCCATGGAAGAGTTCGGCAAAGAGCGCTACCTGGTCGACGTGCTCAAAGTCGAAGTGCCGATCCAGATGGAGTTCGTCGCCGGCACCCACGCCTTCAAGGGCGAGCAGGCCTACACCCGCAAGGAAGCTCTCGAGCATTTCCGTCTCGCCGCCTCCTCCACGCACAAGCCTTTCATCTTTCTCTCCGCCGGCGTCTCCAACCCGGTCTTCATCGAGACCCTCGAGCTCGCCAACGAATCCGGCGTCAGCTACAACGGCGTCCTCTGCGGCCGCGCCACCTGGAAAGACGGCATCGCCATCTACGCCAAACAGGGCGCGAAAGCCTTCGAGGCATGGCTCAACACCACCGGCGTCGAGAACATCGAGAACGTCAACAAAGCCCTCAAGGCCGCGCACTCCTGGCACGACAAGGTCAACGTCCCCGCGCTGGTCTAACGCGGCACTCAAATCACGCAGCAGCAAGAAAACGCCGGAGCCCCAAAGCTCCGGCGTTTCTCTTTCGCCAACGCCTGCCTGCCCGCGCCCCGCAGCGCGTTCTGGCCAGCTGTTTCCAGCGTTGCTGAATCCAGGACGACGAAGGGGCACGCGGATTTCCCGCATGCCCTCAAGCAGCCAACGGCCTGCTAGTCCGCGACCGGGTTTGCGATCGGCAAGGCATACATTTGGCCGATGAAATGCAACCCTGACCCGGTGATGAAGCCGCAATGGGTAACGACTTTGTTGTAGCCGGGGAGGGGCAGCGTCACAACCCCCATCATATTCATCCATCCAGTGCTGGAATTGCCGGCGCTGAAGCTTGCCGTCGCTCCTCCAAAGGGATACAGGAAGGTAGTGTCAGCATCGAAGCTGCCGGGGCCGGCTTCATTGATCCACCAATAGCATCCGGCGGACTGGTCGTTGTCTCCGGTGACCTCGGTGGGTGACCAGATCATGTAGGTTCCCGGCGGCAGGTAGTAAAGACCATCGACCTCAACGTCGACCGTTGGGTCGCCCCCAATGGAGTTGACCTGGTTGTAATAAATGGAGCTTGCCCCAGCAGGTCCGGTTGCGCCGGTGGCTCCCACTGCACCGATCGGCCCCATCGGTCCCACCGGCCCAAGCGGTCCAACCGGTCCAACCGGTCCAACCGGCCCCAGCGGTCCAGCCGGTCCAACCGGTCCCTGCGGACCCAACGGCCCTATGGGCCCCATCGGCCCGATCGGTCCGACTGGCCCTTGCACACCCTGAATCCCCTGCGGCCCCTGGCTCTGCAGCACCAGGTCCAGCACCGGCGCATCGCCCACCGCGTAACCAAGCACGTTGGACACCGTATCGAACTGCACATTGGTCCCCAGCGTTGCGCCGCTCAGTATCAACCCATTGTTGGCGACGCCGCTGTACCAACTCTGCGTGATCGCCGTAACGTCGACGGAAATGAACGCGCCATTGGCCAGTTGTGCCGTGGTCAGCGCGATGTTGCTGGTGGTGCCCGCTATGCAGGAGGGCACATGCGTTCCGGTGATGGTTGTGGCTGACCACGCCGTCGCCGCCTCACACAGCGCAACCGTCCCGGGAGTCCCGCCGCTTTCCAGATAAAGAACCAGCGTGGCTTTCTGAATCTGCGCCGGCGTCAGCGTGGGAAAGACCCCCAGGTTGAACTGGACGTATCCATTGAAGCCATGATTCACCGCTCCGGTGACGGCATAATTCACCTGAATGCCCGATCCCCCGCGATTGCCGAGAGCACTGCCCAGCTGTACGTTGGCGACTTGCGATGGCACTGCCTGCCCCAAGGCAGTCAGCCCCGCGCAGAAAATCAAAATCAACAGCCTGCAAAGGTTCTTCATCATGTTTCTTCTCTCCAGAAGGATTTGGTAGCTATGCCATAGAGATCGAAATCAGGTTCCGCCCTTCCGCCGGGAATCCCCCCCTGCACTCGCTCCGGAGGGCGAGGTGTCCGGCTATCCACCCGCCGGGATTGTGCTTTCCGTGCCGGATACAAACAGGGAGATGGGATAGACCGTACGCAGCTCAATGCGCCCAGGCGTGATCCCTGGGATCGCGGCGGCTGCTCCCCGGGAATGCGCTGGCGGTTGGGCGTTCGCTCGGGAGCCAGCGCCGGAGTCATCGCCGGATTTCCGGCCGGCGACGGTCAGCAACAAAACGGCAAGGCAGTCCTTCATCGGAAATCCTCCTGCAGGCTCGGTTCCATCCGGGGGAAAACGGATCGGGGTTCGCGGCAATTATGGTGCCTGGAATCCGGCTCTGGGGCGCCGGAAGCGTGCTATCCTACGGTTCGCTTCCCCGCGATCTCATCAACGCTGGTACATTGCCGTCCAGGGTGCTAAAACGTCCTCAGGCACCCGCTCAAAATTTCTCAATTCTTCACAAGAGAGCCACATGGCTCATGGTTTCAACAGGTTGTATGAGTTCGGCCCCTGGCAGGTGGACCCGCAGAAGCTGCAGCTCTCGCGCCACGGCAGCGTCGTTCCACTGCCTGCAAAGGCGGCTGAAATCCTGTTGGTCATGCTCGCCCGCAGCGGCGAGACCGTCTCCAAAGATGAGCTGATGCGGTCGGTCTGGCCTGACTCATATGTAGAGGAATCGAACCTCACGCAGAACATCTTCCTGCTGCGGAAAGCCCTGGGGGAAACCGCGCAGGAAAGCGGCACCATCATCACCATCCCGGGCAAGGGGTATCGCCTGGTCGCGGAAGTTCGCCAGGTCAGAGTTGGCGAACCAACGCCAGGTGCGATCCCTGCAGACGAATTGCCGGCGCATCCGGAACCACGCGCGGCCGCTGCTGCGGGACGGCCGGCAGCGGGAAGGCTTCGCTGGCTGTGGCTGCTGGCGCCCGGCCTCGTGTTGATCGCCCTGATCGCCGCGTTGGTGTGGCATCGGCAACCACAAGCTCGGCCGCAGCCCCCGCCCGAACGGGTGATGCTGGCGGTTCTCCCCTTCGAGAACTTAACCGGGGATCCGGGCCAGGAGTATTTCAGCGACGGCATGACCGAAGAGATGATCGCGCAGCTGGGGGAACTCGATCCCCAGCACCTCGGCGTGATTGCGCGCACCTCAGTCATGCACTACAAGAGCGGCAAGCCGTCGCTGGAGCAGATCGGCCGGGAACTGGGCGTGCAGTACGTTCTGGAGGGCAGCGTCCGGCGCGATGCGGACAAGGTGCGGATCACTGCCCAGCTCATCCAGATGAAAGACCAGAGCCACCTCTGGTCGCGGCGCTACGATCGCGAATTGAAGAGCACGCTGGCGCTGCAGAGCGAGATCGCGCAGCAAATTGCCGGCGAAATTCAGCTCGCTCTCGGTCGAGACAAGTTCGCCCTGGCCGCGGAGCCGCCGCGGCGATCGTTCACCTCGTATGAGGCTTACGACCTGTATTTGCGAGGCCGCTACTTCTGGAATAAGAGGACCGGGGCTGGCTTTCAACAGGCAATCGGTTATTTTCAGCAGGCCATCGCAAAGGATCCCGGCTATGCCCAGGCCTACGCAGGTTTGGCCGATTGCTACGTGCTGATGGCGGCCTTCAGTGGCGTCCCGCCGGCTGAGCTGATGCAAAAGGCTCGGGCGGCGGCGACCAAAGCGCTGCAACTGAATGAAGGACTCGCCGAAGCACAGACTTCTCTGGCTTTAATTACCGAAAACTACGACTGGGACTGGCCCGCAGCCGAGAAAGAATACCGCCGGGCCATCGAGTTGAATCCTAACTACGCCACGGCTTACCAGTGGTACGCGGAATATCTCACCTGGCTAGGACGCTTCGATGAGGCTTCTCGCGCCAGCGAGCGGGCCCGCGAACTCGATCCGTTGTCGCTGATCATTGCCGCGGACAACGGGATGATCTTTTACTACTCGCGCCAGTACGACCGCGCCGAAGCGAAGCTGAATGTGGTGCTGGAGATGGACCCGACCTTCGGACGCGCCCACGCGGTGAGGGAAGTGTATGTAGAAAAGGGTCAGTTCCCCGAGGCTCTGGCCGATATAGAAAAATGCAGGACGCTTTTTGGTATGTCCGTGTACTGGTCTTCGCTGGCGTACACTTTCGGCCGCTCCGGCCAGGCCGCGGAAGCAAAGCACGCGCTCGATGAACTGGAGCAATTGAACCAGCAGCAACCCATGAATCCCGCCGCCATGGCCTGGGCATATGCGGGAAGCCGCGACAAGGACCACACCCTCCTGTGGCTCAACCAGGCCTACGCGCAGCGGTCCAACACCATGACGGCGCTCAAGGTTGAGCCCGCCTATGATTTTCTCCGCAGCGATCCCCGATTCCAGGATCTGATCCACCGAGTCGGGCTGGACTGAGCAGACAACTGGATTTCCCGAGCGCACCGTCCAACCGGGACCCACCGGCGAACTTTCCCCGCATCCCCTGCGTAGTCTCCTCGACAACATCTCTTCTACCCGAGGCTGCCGCTCATGGAGAACCTGGTTCAGGATATTCGCTACACCATTCGAACTCTGTTCCGGGCTCCCGGCTTTTCCTTCGTCGTGATCCTCTCCATCGCCCTGGCCTTTGCGGCCAATGCCACCGTCTTCAGCGTGGCCAATGGGCTGCTGTGGGGAGTCCTGCCCGTCAGGGATCCAGGCCGCATGGTCATGTTCTCGGAAGGCGAATCCTTCTCGTATCCCGACTACCTCGACTATCGCGACCAGACCAGCGCCATCTTCGAAGGCGGCGTAGCCGCGCACTTTCCCCTCATTCCCGCCAGCATCGGCGGCAAGGGAGCACCCGAGCGCGTCTGGGGCCAGTCCGTCAGCGGCAACTTCTTCCCCACACTCGATGTGCCCATGGCGCTCGGCCGCTCCATTCTTCCTGACGATGACGCCGCCGCTCGCGGCCACGTCGTCGTGCTCAGCAGCGGCCTGTGGCGGCGGCGCTTTGGCGCGGACCCCAACATTCTCAACCGCGACGTCGCGCTCAACGGGCAGCACTACACCGTGGTGGGAGTCGCCCCGCCAGGCTTTTACGGCGTCGATCGCGGCATCGTCTCCGAGTTTTGGGTGCCCCTCGCTGTCTCCGAAGAAATCATGCCCGACCTGACCGCAGACGGCAGCGCCATCAACAAACGGGATAATCAATGGCTCATGCTCGACGCGAGGCTCAAACCAGGAGTCACCCGCGCCCAGGCTCTTGTCCTCGTCAACGTCGTCAAGAAGCGCCTCGATGACGCCTGGCACAAGGACGATAAGACCCACGAGAAGGTCACCCTGCAAGCCGCGGGCGGCCTCATTGGCGGCTCCATCACTCCCGCATTCACGCTCATGGCGGTCCTCATGATCGTCGTCGGCCTGGTGCTGTTGGTCGCCTGCGCCAATGTTGCCAATCTCCTGCTCGCTCGCGCCACCGGCCGGCAAAAGGAAATCGCCATTCGCCTCGCCATCGGCGCCGGGCGTCGTCAGCTCGTGCGCCAACTCCTCATCGAAAGCTTTCTCCTCGCGCTCGCCGGCGCCGGCATCGGATTTCTGCTCGCTGCCGTGGCGGCCCGCGCCATCTCCAGTTTCAAGCTCCCTCTGCCCTTCCCCATTGCCTTCGACTTCAACGTTGATTGGCGCGTCGCCCTCTTCACCCTCGGCTTATCCGTAATCACCGCCCTCGTGTTTGGACTCGTGCCCGCTCTGCGTGCTTCGCGCCCTGATCTCGTCGGCTCCCTCAAAGATGGCCCCGCTGGATTCGGACGCTCCAGCCGCTCGCGCATGCGCAATACCCTGGTGGTGGTCCAGGTCTCGCTCTCCCTCGTGCTCCTCACCACCGCCGGACTCTTTCTCCGCAGCCTCGGCAATGCCTCCTCCATCGACATCGGGTTCAAGCCCGCCAACCTCCTCATCATGTCCGTGGACCCCAAAATCCAGAACTACTCCCGCGACAAAACCGTGCAGTTCCTCACCCAGCTACGCGACCGGGTGTCGGCGCTCCCCGGAGTCCGCTCCGTCAGCTTTGTCGGCATCGTGCCGCTCAGCATCGGCGCCGCCGAGAACAAGTTCGGCGTGGACCCCGCAAAGGGCCGCCCCGCGCAGAACGTCATCGCCCTCGTCAACACCGTCGGCGCTGGATATTTCCAGACCATGGGCATTCCCCTGCTGCGCGGCCGGGACTTCACCCCGCAGCTCGACGGCCAGCCTGCCGCCATCATCAACGAAACCATGGCCGCTCACCTGTTTCCCGGCCAGAACCCCATCGGCCGCACCGTTCGCCAGGATAAAGCCACGTACACGATCATCGGCGTTGCCCGCAACTCGAAATCGCGCACCATCGGCGAAAAGCCCTCCGACGCAGCGTATCTATTTCTCAATGCCGCGCCGGAAAAGGCCACCAGCTTTTTCGGAACCACCATCCTCGTCAAGACCTCGATGGATCCCCGCGCTCTGGAATCCTCCGTCCGCCAGCAGATCGCCGCGCTCGATCCGAATATGGCCGTCTTCAATGCAGAAACCATGCAGGAGCACGTCGATAAATCCCTGCTTCTGCCCCGCATCTCCGCCCTCCTGCTCGGAATCTTCGGCGCCATCGGCCTCACCCTCGCCGCCATCGGCCTTTACGGCGTCATGAGTTATTCGGTGCGCCGCCGTACCCGCGAAATCGGCATCCGCATGGCGCTCGGCGCAAAACGTCCCACCGTCCTCAGAATGATCCTGCGTCAGGGACTCATCCTCACCGCCATCGGGCTGGCCATCGGCCTTGCCATCGCTCTCGCTCTGGGACGGTTCACCGCCAGCGTCCTCTACGGCACCAGCGGAACCGATCTGCTCACCTTCGTGACTGTTTCTGTGGTGCTGCTCGCCACCGCGGCCGTCGCCGTCCTGGTTCCCGCCCTGCGCGCCGCCCACGTCGAACCCACCACCGCCCTCCGCTACGAGTAGGCCTCAACCGCGCGCAGCGGCAAAAGACGGTAGAAACCCCTAAGCCGGCTTCGCTTCGACGATCCCAACGTTCCGAACCAGCCGATGGTCTCCTCCAACCGGGTAGACCCCGGTCAGAATGAAGCCCGCCGCCTCAAGCAGCGTTCTCCATTCGCGCTCGCTGCGCTCTCTGCCACCGGTCACAGCCAGCATGTTCAGGTCGCTCATCAGGTGGCCTTCCAGTTGTGGATCTGCATGCGAGACCAGCGGAGGAAGGATGAATTCAATGATCAGCAAACGGCCGTCCTGCGGAATGACCGCGCGACAATTCTTTAGAATCGTGATCGCATCCGCGTCCCGGCGTCCATGCAGCACATGTTTCAGCATGTAGACATCGGCGCCGCCTGGAACCGACTGCGTCAGATCCGCGGCAATCAGTTCGCATCGGAGATCTTCCTCCGCGAAGCGCACCTTCGCTGCCTCCACACTGGCCTCAAGATCGACCAGCATGCCTCGCAGATGCGGGTTGAGCCCCAGCACTGCAAGAATCAGCGACCCACCACCGCCGCCCAGGTCGGCAACCACCTTCGCGCGCGAAAAATCCCACGCCGCAGCGATCGGTGCGTAATCTTCTGCCGGAGCCGTCCCCATCACTGCGCGAAAAATAGCCCCAGCTTCGGGATCCTGCGACCACCGGGAAGGTATTCTCGGATCGCGGACCTCAGAGGCTGGCTTACCCGTCCGAACACAGTCGGTCAGCAGCGACCAGCTGTCGGCCAGCAGATCCGCCCAGAAGATGACGGCGGGCCAGACCGACTGCGGCGCATCACGCCGCAGCGGTTTGCCAAAGTCAGTCAGCCGAAAGTGTTCCGGCGTCGTCTCTTCCGTCACGCCGATGCTGGCCAGAGCGCGCAGCAGCCGGTACAACGCACCGGCATCCGCCTGGCACGTTTCCGCCAGGAAGCCAACGCTGCGCACCTCGTCTCCCAGCGCATCGGCAACCCCGAGACGCGCAGCCGCGCAAAGCACGCGGCTCCGCGAATACGCCATGGCCATTTCCACGAGCCCCGTATTCGCCGTGACATTGCCGATGCCGCTGTTCGCTTGGGCCATGCAACGCCTCCAATCCAATGGTCTCATCCAACTACGGCGTGGTGGCGACGGGGTGGCTCCCCGCCTGCCCGAAGATTTGCTCGATCTCCTCGATGAGCTTCTCGTCGTCGGGTTTCTCGTCTCCTGCTTACTGCTTGACCAGCTCGACGCGACGGTTGAGGGCGCGGCCGTCCTCGGAGTCGTTGGACGCGACGGGCGCGGTGGGCCCGTCGCCAACCGCCTGGAGCTGAGCGGCGGAGACGCCGTACTTGGTGGTGAGCGACAGCACCACAGCGGCCGCGCGCCGTCTGGATAAATCCATGTTGGCAGCGAAGGCCCCAACGTTGTCCGTGTGTCCGACAACATAGACTTTCAGGGCCGGGCTCCCCTTGAGCAGCTTCGCGACCTCCTGCAGGGCGGGGTCGGACTCGGGCTTGACGTCGGCCTTTGCCGTATCGAAGAGAATGCCATTGACCACGACGTGGCCGGCGCCGTTGATGCCGGTGGACAGTGCGGCGGCATTGGCAACCACTTCCTGGGTCAGTGCGGTTTCAATCACGATGTGCAGTTTGTAGTTGTTGCCGTTGGTCACGTCCCCTTCGATCCAGGTCTTGCCCATATGCACCGTGAACTGGCCGTTACCGTTGTTTTTCAGAAAGGTGTAACCCGCGGTTTTGAACGCTGTGACGAGATTGCGGTTCACCTGCGCAGGAGATACGCCGTCCGGTTCGTCGTACACCACATAGTGATACTCGCCCTCGATGGCCTTGTCCTCATGCTTGTCGCCGAGATCGGTGAAGGTATAGGAGTTGTCCGCCTTGTCGTCGCACTCGTCAATGATGGAACCGGGGTAGCGCGCAATCAGCGGCGAGTCCTTGCAGCCGGCGGCGTCTTTGGTTTGCGCAGGGCAGATGCGGGCCGCAAATGGCACGGCAAGGGACACAACCAGGGACAGCACCAAAACTCGGCGTACTTTCATCGTTCTCTCCTCGTGAAGCTTTTCACGACTTGTCCTGGGGGAACTTCTCCTGCCGGGATGATGGCAAGTGCGGGCCGTCGATGGGGACAACTCCGCCTGGCGGCAGACAGGATGCATTTTGGGCGGGCGTGAGGAGTTTACCCCCCAGGTGATTTGCCAGTCGATTGAATTCTCGCAACGTGGATTTCGCGGAAAGATGGGACGCTGACTGCACGGCCCTTCGCTGGCTCCCCTTCAGCGCGAGGCATCCGCGTGGTGGCGATGGTGGGCGCGGAAGACGTAGTGCCCCACCAGCCATTCGGCGGCGCTTCCGGCGAGGACGTCGCCGGGAAAATGCTGCTGCCCTAAAACTCTGGTCAGGCTCACACCGGTGGCCACCGAATAAAGGCTGGCGCGGATCCACGGGGATCGATATTCGCCGGCGAGGCTGGCGGCTCGATTTTGAGACCCGGGATCCACGCGGAGACCGGGGCCCCCGGCACACCCGCTGTTGGTGTGACGGAGTGGGAGCGCGCCGCCTTCTCCAAACCAGCCACGAACCGTGTCAGGGCATGACTACAGTCGTGCCGTAAGATTCCCAAAAAGGGAGCGGGCTTCAGCCCCTGCGGGAAATTTCCCCACCCGGGACGTTTCCGAAGGCAGCAACGTTCTTCACCCCGAAGATCCCTTCCAACCGCCCTTCTCTGTGACCTCTGTGCTCTCCGCGGTGGACGCAACGGAAGATCCCCTGAGACGCACCACCGAAACTCGACCAACCCGTCTTCCACGCCAAATGTGGAAAAACTGTCAAGCTTTTCCTGCACGGTACCAAAGTGTTGTCCCTCATTCCACACGACTTTCACCACAATACTCTCAAAGATATTTGGCCGATTTTAGTGCTGGACTTGGTATCCTGATAATAGGGGGTAAAGAAAAAATTCTCCCCATCAGATCAAACGAA
>Ga0187863_10003649_pt1 | contig 11254 bp, 10 predicted proteins | sample June2016WEW_11_1_FD_132975 | JGI IMG/M metagenome (GOLD analysis project Ga0187863, IMG submission 132975) | Peatland microbial communities from SPRUCE experiment site at the Marcell Experimental Forest, Minnesota, USA - June2016WEW_11_10 | ecosystem: Environmental > Terrestrial > Soil >...
AACGCTGCGCGGAAGCCTTCGACGGTGGGGGAAACAGCCATGCGCAGTCAGGATACCTCAGGCGCACAAGTGATGGATTTGTCATTCCGACGGAGCGAGGAATCTGCTTGTGCCAGTCAAAGTGAACAACAGTTTCCTCATCGCCCGGCTGAAGGAGATTGTTTCCGGGTCGGCCATCTCAGTAAAACAACACCGAGAACCCTTCAGGGATTCTTTTTCGTGATGTCAATTGATGCCACCGGTCTGACCACCACGTTCGAAATATTTCCCGCATTTATAACCCTTACCGTGACTCCGCTGAGGCCCTCTAGACGCTTGATGTGGGACTTAACCATCTCGTCTGCAAGCACCTTTTGCGTGCGTTCCGCATCCGAGATGTCCGGCGGTGCCAGTATGCGGCTTCGCAGTTTTCCGTTGACTTGTATCGGAATCTCAATCTCTTCTTCTTTGGCTAGTTCTGGGTCGTACTGGGGCCACGTCGCCCTCAGTAAACTCCCTTTCTCCCCAAGCATCTCCCAGAGTTCGTGGGCGAGGTACGGCGCGAACGGAGCGAGTAATAAAACCATTTTTCGCTGTACTTCCGCAAGAAGCGCTAGGGGAATGTCATCTCCCTGAACCGGAGCTCCAGTGGAGGGATTGCGGGTATCTTCGGTCCCCAACACCCTTCGATTAGACTCGTTCACCAGCTCCATGATCGCCGAAATACATGTATTGAAGTGCCAGCGCCCCTGAAAATCGTCCGTCACTCGCTTAATTGTCTGCTGAAGTTTCCGCTGAAGCCGACGTGCTGAGCCGCTCAACTGCTTTGGCAACGGAGCGCCCCAGTCGGGGCTCTGAAGTTTTGCATTGTCTTTAACAAATCGGTACACGCGCCCTAAAAAGCGCTGAATGCCTTCAATCCCCGAATCCTGCCAATCGAGATCGCGATCCGGGGGCGCGGCAAACAAGGTGTACAGACGCGCAGCATCCGCACCGTAGCGAGCAACCATCTCGTCCGGGGAGACTACGTTGCCGAGGCTTTTCGACATCTTCGCGCCGTCTTTGATCACCATGCCCTGGGTGAACAGCCGTTCAGCCGGTTCATCAATTGTGATCATGCCGAGGTCGCGCATGAACTTGGTCCAGAAGCGCGAGTAGATCAAATGCAGGATCGCGTGCTCGACGCCGCCAATGTACTGGTCAATCGGAAACCAGTAGTCCGCGATCTTCCCGTCGAAGGGCGCGTGGTCATTGTGCGCGTCGGTGTAGCGGTAGAAGTACCAGGATGAATCGACGAAAGTATCCATCGTGTCGGTTTCGCGTCTTGCCGGCCCGCCGCACTTCGGACATGTCGTATTCACGAACTCCGGCACTCGGCCGAGCGGTGAACCTCCCGTCAACGTGATGTCGACATTTTCCGGCAAGATCACCGGCAAATCTTTTTCAGCTACCGGCACGATGCCATCGTTTTCGCAATACAGCATCGGGATCGGCGTGCCCCAGTAGCGCTGCCGGGAGATGCCCCAGTCTTTGAGCCGGTATGTGACCGTCGCCTTGCCGAAGCCCTTCTCTTCCGCATAGGCAGCCATTTTCTTGATCGCGTCCTCGCAACTCATCCCGCTATACGCACCCGAGTTGATGACCATCCCTTCGTGCGCGCTAAACGGCAACTGCGGCTCGGCCATGGTCTCTTCGGGATCGTTCGAGACGGGCAGAATCACCAGCCTGATCTCAAGCTTGTACTTCCTGGCGAATTCGTAGTCGCGCTCGTCGTGCGCAGGCACGCTCATGATGGCGCCAGTGCCGTAATCCATCAGGATGTAGTTGGCAATCCAGATGGGCACCTTCTCGCCGCTGAACGGATTGATCGCGTAGCGGTGCGTGTTCACGCCATGCTTTTCGATTTCGCCGATATCTCCGGCTTCTTTCGCCTTGCGCTGCTCTGCAATCAACTGCTGAACGGACTCGCCCAGAGGCTGGTTGTAGCGGGTGAAGTCGGCGACCAGAGGATGCTCCGGGGCGAGTTGCACCGACGTAGCGCCGAAAATCGTATCGACGCGCGTGGTGAAGACGCTGATCGTCGAACCCGCGGGACCAGCGGCTCCATCCAGCTTGAAATCGACCAGCGTGCCTTCGCTTCGGCCGATCCAGTTGCGCTGCATGGTGCGCACTTTTTCCGGCCAGCCATCCAGCTTGTCGAGATCGCGCAACAATTCTTCGGCGTATTTCGTGGTGCGCACGAACCACTGCTCCAGTTCGCGCTGCTCGACCAGCGTGTCTTCGTGACGCCAGCAGCATCCGTTGACGACCTGCTCGTTGGCCAGTACAGTCGCACACTTCGGACACCAGTTGACCTTGCTCTTCTTCCGATAGACGAGTCCCTGCTCGTAGAGCTTGAGGAAGAACCACTGGTTCCAGCGGTAATACTCGGGCAAACAGGTAGTAACTTCACGCGACCAGTCATAGGCAAAGCCAAGCCGCTTCATCTGCGACTTCATGTTTGCGATGTTGCGCAACGTCCACTCGCGCGGCGGAGTGTTGTTAGAAATGGCCGCATTTTCCGCGGGCAAGCCGAACGAATCCCACCCCATCGGATGAAGGACGTTGTAGCCGTTCATCCACATGTAACGCGCAAGCGCATCGCCAATCGAATAGTTGCGGACGTGTCCCATGTGAAGCGCGCCCGATGGATACGGCAGCATCTCAAGGACGTAATACTTCTTCTTGGTTGAGTCGGGTTCGGCGGCGTAAAGCGAAAGGTCCTGCTGCCAGCGCTCGAACCACTTGGTCTCGACACGCTTGGGATCGTAGCGCTCGTCATTCGGACGATCGGCTTGGGTCACGGCGGCTTCTGCTTTTTCTTCTGGCGGCATAAGGGGCTAAACGGGAAAGCTGAAACCTAGATTCTACAACGGGGGCCTTCGATTCTTCAGGCGCAAGCCCTTAGCCAATGCCACCGGGCTAACCTATGCAGCTAGGTCTCCCTGACGAGTTTCTTCAGCGCGTCCACGTTTCTTCGGTCGTCGCCCGGCTTTTCCATCGGAGTTTCGGCAATGAATGCAGCGTGGGCCAGGCGGAGGTCGTTCAACAGCATGCGGAACGTTTCCTTACCGATGGTTCCCTTCCCGATTTGCTGATGACGGTCGAGTTTCGATCCACGCGCTGCTTTGGCGTCGTTGCAGTGCCAGACTTTGACCCGATTCAAGCCGATGGTCGCGTCCAGGTGCTGCAGCGTCTGATACACGCCCTCTTCGCTCACAATGTCGTATCCGGCAACGTGGGTGTGACAGGTATCGATGCACGCGCCGACCGGAACCATGCCGTCGAGGCGGTCGATCACCTCCGCGACCTGCTCGAAGCTTCCTCCAAGGGAGAATTTGGCTCCGGCGGTGTTCTCAATGAGGATCGTCAGGCCGCCGGCAGCAAGATCGAGACCTCGCGTCGACGCAGCGATCGCCGCCGCAGTGCGTCGCAGTCCTTGCTCGCGATCAGCACCGCGAAACGACCCAGGATGCAGTACCAGATAGTCCGCGCAAAGGGCGAGCGCCCTTTCCACTTCACCGCGAAAAGCCTCCATCGATTTATGCAAGAAAAGATCATTCGAGCTGGCCAGATTGACTAGATAGTTTGTGTGAATCACAAGCGGTTTCAGATCGTATCGCGCACGCAAGCGCTTCATTTCGTCGCATTGCGGTGCGCCGAGTTCATACGGCGTCCACTGGCGTGGGCTCGAAGAAAAAATCTGAAGAGTGTTGCAGCCCAGGCGGTAAGCCCGTTCGGCGGCATTTTGAACGCCGCCCGCAGACGATGTATGAATGCCGATGCGGCGGGAGGTTAGGCGGGGTGGCCGTTTCGGCGCGCGCTGTTTAAGGATGTCATTTTCCCCTGCCATGCCGATAGTTTCAGGTTTCGAGTTTCAAGTTGCAAGGCGGCGAAATCCCGGCCAGGCGGTCGGTTTGGACAGAAACACGGAAACTTGCTCCATTTGCGGTGCAGATATCGCCAAGGTAGACTTGATGGTTGGGTCAAGGCCCCAGCAGAGTCGAGCTTCGCTCGACGGACGGCCAAGGAGGCTGTCCCACATAGTCCGTCTCAGGTGAATTTATGCTAGTCGTCATGAAGGCGCAGGCCAGCGAAGAGCAGGTGCGCGCCGTTTGCGAAAAAATCGAGAAGCTGGGTTATCGCGCACATCCCATGCCGGGCGCGACCCGCACGGCCATCGGCATCACGGGAAATAAAGGTGAAGTCGAACACGGCACGCTGGAAGAGATGGCCGGCGTTCAGGAAGTCATACAGGTTTCGAAACCTTACAAACTGGTCAGCCGCGACGTGAAAGAAGAGAACACGGTCATTCGCTTTCCCGGAACGACAGCGACTATCGGCGGACCGGCGCTGGCGATTGTGGGCGGACCCTGCGCCATCGAGAGCCGCGAGCAGGCTTTCGCTGTCGCCGAGCGCGTGCATCGCGCCGGGGCGCAATTCTTCCGCGGTGGCGCCTACAAGCCGCGCACCTCGCCTTACTCGTTCCAGGGACTCGGCGAGGAAGCACTGCGCATCATGGCGGAAATCCGCCAGCAGTACGGGATGCGGATCATCACCGAAGCTATCGATAATGAATCGTTGGACCTGGTCGACGAGTATGCCGACGTGATCCAGATCGGCGCCCGCAACATGCAGAATTTTTCGCTGCTCAAACGAGCTGGACGCGCACGTAAGCCGGTTTTGCTCAAGCGCGGTATGTCGGCCACGCTCGAAGAATTCCTGATGGCCGCCGAGTACATCTTGAGTGAGGGAAATTACAACGTCGCGCTCTGCGAACGCGGCGTGCGCACCTTCGCGGACCACACCCGCAACACCCTTGATCTCAGCGTAGTGCCCGCCGTGCAGCGGCTCAGCCATCTACCGATTCTTGTCGATCCAAGCCACGGCACCGGCAAACGCAACAAGGTCACTCCGCTGTCACGCGCAGCGGTCGCGGTGGGCGCCGACGGATTGCTCGTGGAGGTACACACGCAGCCGGATCAGGCGCTCTCGGACGGCCCGCAGTCGCTCTTCCCCGATCAGTTCGACGAACTGATGAAGCAGGTTCGGCAGATCGCGGCTGTCGTGGGACGGATTGTACCCGCGATCGAGGTCAGCGAACCGGCAGTGATCAGCAAATAGGACTTGATGAAAATGGGCTTCCCTTCCTTGTCGCGTGGTTTGCGACAGGAAGGGGACTTTCTGAAACCCAACGGGAGTAAAGCGACACTGGATTGAAATACCCACCCTGTCCTGGCACAAGGCACGGGGACAACGGGAAGGAACCCGTTCTTCAGTTCTGCTAAGCTTTCTGTCTCCAGTCGGATCTGCCTTTGAGAAAGCTCCTTTTCATCGCTGTTTTGATTCCCATCCTTAGCGGCCTCGGGTGGTGGTATTTCCGCGAGCCGCCGTTTCCAGACTACGGCCCTGCATTTCGCGAGTATGCCTACGTCACCAACGGCAAAAGCAACACGGTCAGCGTGATCGACCTCCGCACGTTTGCCCTGGCGAAGACTCTGCACGTCGGCAGCGAGCCGACCGGCATTGCGGCAAACAGCAAGAAGAACGAGATCTACGTCGTCAACACAGGATCGAACAACGTCAGCGTGATCGACGCCGAGACGAACAACATAGTGGCTACCATCGGCGTTCACGGGCGTCCTTACTTCATCGACATCTCCGACGACGGCAAGCGGGCTTATGTGGCCAACTCCGGTTCGGCGAACGTGAGCGTGCTCGATCTTGAAAAACGCATCGTGATCGGAAACGTGCGCGTTGGCGCTTCCCCCGGATTGGCGCGGGTTTCGCCCGATGGATCCACGGTCGTGGTTTCGAACCGCGGCGACAATACCGTGTCGCTCATCGACGTGAAATTCCTGCGCGTGCGTGCGACCCTGCCCGTTTGTCAGCAACCGGAAGATATCCAAATTTTGCCGGATTCGAGCAAGGCGTTCGTTACTTGCTCGGGATCGGCGCAGGTGGCATCGATCGAACTGAAGAACGCGCAGAGGGACGATCGGGTGCTCGCGCTGCTTGATGTGGGCCGAACTCCGGTCAGCCTGACGCTCAAGCCCGATGGCGGCGAGATGATGGTCTGCAACTTCGATTCCGACAGCATCTCAATCGTCGAAACTGGCAATGATGAAGTCGGAAGCACCCAGGAGATCGGACAGCACCCGTCACGCGGCGTAGTTACGCTCGACAACTCGCGACTTTACGTATCGAATTTCGGATCGAACAGCGTTGCCGTCTACGACATCGACATGGGACGCCGCATCGCCACTCTCGCTGTCGGCAGCCATCCCGACAGCCTCGCGCTTACTCCGGATCAGAATTATCTGCTCGTCGCGGACACGGAATCTGGAGATGTTACCGTTATCCAGAAACGCAAACCGCGGCGTACGCTGGAAACCTCAGAGTACTCGCTCATGACGCTGATCCCGGTGGGCATGCAGCCGAACGCGATCGTCGTAAAGGCGTTCACGATAAGCGCGAAGAAGTAAACTCCCCGGGTCGCTTTCCGCATCGCCTTTGTCATTCCGAGCGAAGCGAGGAATCTGGTCCTGGCCGGCGCCAGCACAGCAGACTCCTCGTTGCCTCGCGGCTACGAATGAAAAATAGATCTAGACAGCGGATTTAGCGCAGAACCGGTCGAATGCGGCTTTCAGATCGGCGGCGATCGCGGGAGCTTCGCGGGATTCAATATCGCGACGCTGCATCATGTAGACAAGCTGGCCATCGCGCAAGATCGCAATCGACGGAGAGGACGGCGGATATCCCGTGAAGTATCCGCGGGCGCGCTCAGTAGCTTCCTTCTCCTGTCCCGCGAACACGGAGAAGCCTTTGTCGGGCGTAGCCGAATTCTGCATTGCCATGCGGACCGCTGGGCGCATGCGCCCGGCCGCGCATCCGCAAATAGAGTTCACGACTACCATCGTTGTGCCGGGACGGTTCTTCAGCGCCCGATCGACTTCGTCCGCGGTGTGCAGTTCTTCGATTCCCAGCCGCGTGAGTTCCTCGCGCATGGGCACAACCATAATCTCGGGATACATCGGCATAATTTAGATTCCTCTCGGACAAGTATGAATCCATTCTATCGGATTGGGATCGTAAAGATGTAACGCGCTACCGCTTTCGATTACGGACGCTTCACACCGAAGGCGAGTTCGCGGCCCGCGAGGGCGCTGTGTATATTGAAATCGAACTGCATGCTGCTTCAGGAAAATGTCGCGCTTGCGCCGCTGACCACCTTCCAGCTGGGAGGCCCTGCGCGATTTTTAGTTGAGGCGAAGTCCCGAGCCGACGTCGAAGAGGCCGTGACATTCGCCCGATCTAAAGATCTGCCGCTCTTCGTGCTTGGCGGCGGCAGCAACCTCGTCGTTTCCGACTCTGGATGGCCCGGACTCGTGTTGAGAGTCGCGATCGATGGAATCGAACAGCGCTCCGGCGAGATCGAAGGAAGAGTTCTCTTCGATGTCGGCGCCGGAGAATCCTGGGACGATTTCGTTTCACGCGCCGTCGCGGCTGAGTGCGCGGGCGTCGAGTGCCTGAGCGGCATTCCGGGCAGCGTTGGCGGCACACCGGTACAAAATGTCGGCGCCTACGGACAAGAAGTTTCAGGGTCGATCGAGTTGGTCGAGGTATTCGATCGCCGAGACGAGCAGGTACGCGAACTGTGCCGCGAAGCCTGCGGCTTCGCTTATCGGTCGAGCATTTTCAACACCACGGAGCGCGGGCGCTTCATCATCCTGCGCGCCACCTATGCGCTCGTGCCCGGAGGCGATCCGCTGCTGAAATATGCAGACTTGAAACAATACTTCGCCGGCAGGGAGACCACACCCAGCCTTGCGGAAGCGCGCGAAGCCGTCCGTCATATTCGCGCCCGCAAAGGGATGCTGATCATCGAGGGCGATCCCGACTGCCGCAGTGCCGGATCGTTCTTTAAGAATCCGGTGCTGTCAGAAAAACAGCATGCCGAGATCAGCGAAAGAGCCCGCGCCAAAGGCCTGTCGGTGCCGGCCTATCCCGCGCTGGAAAGTATGAAAAAAATTTCCGCTGCTTGGCTGGTCGAGCACTCCGGCTTCGCCCGAGGCTACGAGTTCGGGCACGTCGGCATATCAACCAAGCACGCGTTGGCCATCGTCAACCGTGGAGGAGCAAGCTCGGCTGAAGTTCTCACCTTGAAAGATCAAATTCAGCGACGCGTCGAGGAGATGTGGGGCGTGAAGCTGGAACCCGAGCCGGTCATGGTTGGATTCTAAAAGCAGCGCCAGTGATTAGTGATTAGCCATTCGCTTCTGACCTTGATCCCCCATTCCTTGTCATTCCGAAGCGAAAGCGAGGAATCTGTTTCTCCTCGCTCGCCGTTCGCCAGCAGATTCTTAGCCCGCTCGGAATGACAAAAAGCTATAAGCGACGCAAGTAACTCCCATCCCGCCGTTCTCCTTCCAGAAATTTCCTGAACAAATCAACGCTCCGGGCGGTCTTCATGTTTGAGGGCAGACGAGTGGTGGCGGGAGAGGCGATCCTGAGCGGGGTAACGACTGATCGTGGCAAGCTCGATCGAATCGACGCCGAGCCTGGGATCGTCGCCAGCCGAAACGAGATCGTCGAAAACCTGGTGCGGGAGCACTCCCGGCTCGTCTATCGCATCGCTTACGCCGTTCTGCGCGGCCATCACGACGCGGAGGACGCCACGCAGGAAACGTTCATGCGCGTGCTGCGCTACAGCGCGAAACTCGCGTCGGTCGAAGATCCGAAGACATGGCTGGCGCGAATCGCGTGGCGAGTCGCTGTGGATCGCAGTAAGAGGCATGGGCGGGGACGTGAGACTGCGCTGGACGATCCGGAAAAGCGTGTGCCCGAACCTGCCTCGAATGATGCTGCGGCAGATGAGCGATTGCACAGCCGGCAAGCGAACGCTCTGCTGGAAAAAATGATCACGGCCTTGCCCCGGAAACTGCGCGAACCGCTCATTTTGTCAACGATAGAAGAAATGTCTCCGCGCGAAGTGGCGAAAACCTTGGGGATCAACGAGGCCGCAGTGCGCTCAAGAGTCTTCAGGGCACGCCACATATTGAAAGAGAAGCTCGCGCAACGTGCGAGCAGTAAGTCAAGCTGAACCGTATGCCGGAGAATCACGAACAAGTCGCAAGCGGATCGAATCAAGCAATTGGCGCGATCGATGCCGTGCTGGATGCGGCGCTGGCAAAGTATGGCGCTGTCGAGCCGCGCGCGGGCCTGGAAGAGCGACTGTTGGCGAATTTGCGAACTGGACCAGTACCGGTTACGGGTCGCTCGTGGTGGAGGTGGGGACTAGCTGGCGCTCTGGCGGCGATCGTGATCGTGGCGGCGGCTCTTACGTGGAGAGGGGGAAGAAGCGCGCATCTACTAATGGCAGATCATCCGACGACCGCGGAACAAATTCGCCGGGCCGGCAAACCGCCAGCAGCAACTGCGGGCGAACACCTGTTCGTAAACGCTTCGGCCAGAGTCCCGCGCAAGGGGGGCGCGATTGCCGTGAGGAGGGTAGCGCCTCGGGCTCAGACAATCGCCCAGGCAGATCCGAAACTGGATGTCTTTCCTTCACCGCAGCCTCTGAGTGAAGAAGAATTGGCGCTCGCACGATATGTCCGCAATTTTCCCAGCGATGCGAAGCTCGCCGCACAGGAGCAAGCAGCTTCCGAAAATGAGGTTTTGGCCAAGATGCAAGCGCTGGCCAGCAAATCCACTGAATCCAATTAAGAAAGGTTGAACCACGTGCGAAAACGAACGCTTCTGCTTGCAGTGTTGTCATTTATGATTGCGGCCTGCGGATGTGCACGAACGGCGAGCGCACAAGAGGAATCCAAAGAATCCAGTACATCCAAGCCCGCCAAGGCTGAAGATTCAGTCGATGCTTATCGCCTCGATGTTTCTTTCAACGAACTCGAGGATGGCAAGAAACTGAACACCCGGCATTACTCCATCGACTTGACCGGCGGAAGGCCGGAAGATATCAAAATCGGTTCCAGGGTCCCCGTGGTCAGCGCCACTTGTAACTCTTCTTCAGCATCGTCTCCGTCGGGCGGCGAGCAGTATCAATACCTGGATCTCGGGACTCACCTGACCGCACAGCTGACTAGCCACGGGAACGAACTGCATGTCTCTGGTGACATCAGCAGCCTCGACACGTCGGCCGGAACCGAGACAAGTGCCAGGCTGGGTCCCGTCATTCGCCAGATCCGAATTGAAGGCAGTACGGCGCTCGTCCTGGGAAAACCCATCATCATCGGCAGCGCCGACGATCTTAACTCCCGGCGGCAATTCGAATTGGCAGTCACGGTTACTAAGCTGAAGTGAGCTGTCAGCCACCAGCTATACCCAGGTTTCGCTGGCGGCTGAGAGCTGAAAGCTGAGAGCCAAAAAGCGCCGCCTTAGTTCGGGACCCTGCTTTGTCGGCTGTGACCCCGTTCGAGGGGAGAGACGGGTCGATGTGCGGACGGCGCCTCGATTTACTGATCGGCGAGTTTTGCCGCCTGCCTGAATATTTCCACAAACATTTGGCGGGTGAGCTTGCCGGTCTGCGTGTTCTGATTTGACGGATGGTACGACGCGAGTAGCACCTTTTCGTCGGGCATCGAGTAAGAGGCTCCGTGCTTGAACACGTAGTCCTTCTTACCCGCGAGCAATCCGCGGCGCTTCAGATAGTTCAGGTAAGCATCGAACCCGATCTTGCCAAGTGCTACGACAACTCTTACTTTGTCCAACCCAGCAAGTTCACGATCGAGAAACGTCGAGCAGGCAGCAAGCTCGGTGGGCAGGGGTTTGTTGTCTGGAGGCGCGCAGCGGACCGCTGCGGTGATGTAGAGATCTTTGAGCTTTAAACCATCGTTGCGATCAGTCGCAGTCGGCTGATTGGCGAATCCCGTTTCGTACAACACGGGATACATAAACTTTCCCGAAGCATCTCCGGTAAACGGCCGCCCCGTGCGATTCGAGCCGTGCGCACCGGGTGCAAGCCCCATAATGAGCACCCGAGCATTCGGATCCCCAAATCCAGGAACGGGCTTCCCCCAATATTCCCAATCGAGATAAGCACGGCGCTTCACGCGCGCGACTTCCTGGCGATAAGCCACCAGACGCGGGCAGAGGGTGCAGGAGACGACTTCGCGATTGAGAACAGTCAGCCAGGACATCGGTCGTTGGTCTTCGTCTTTCGTCGTTGCAAAGGCTCTGAAGCAGAGTGCGGATGCGACAGCTGGACTGGAAGAGT
>Ga0187863_10003656_pt1 | contig 11246 bp, 9 predicted proteins | sample June2016WEW_11_1_FD_132975 | JGI IMG/M metagenome (GOLD analysis project Ga0187863, IMG submission 132975) | Peatland microbial communities from SPRUCE experiment site at the Marcell Experimental Forest, Minnesota, USA - June2016WEW_11_10 | ecosystem: Environmental > Terrestrial > Soil >...
ATGTGCTTGATGTCGTCGGCGATCGAGCTCGTACTGATTTTCATCGCGCTGGAAATCTCATCGATCTCCACTTACATACTGGCCGGCTTTCGTCGCCACAATGCGACCAGCAGCGAATCGTCGTTGAAATATTTCCTGCTCGGCTCATTCGCTACCGCCTTTTTCCTCTATGGTGTTGCGCTCATATTCGGCGCAACTGGATCCACGAACCTCGACGCCATCAATCAAAACCTGAACCACTCGGGCGTCTTTCCCATCCCTATGCTGGCTTACGTGGCGACGGCGCTGATGTTCGTCGGACTCGGCTTCAAGGTTGCCTCGGCTCCATTTCACGTGTGGACTCCCGACGTTTATGAAGGCGCGCCGGCTCCGGTCGTCGGGCTGATGTCGACTGGTCCGAAGGCCGCGGCGTTCGCGGTTCTCTTGCGTGTTCTATTTGAAGCGCGGGCGCCGGGATATTTCTGGTTACTATGGGTCTCGGCCGCACTCAGCATGACCATCGGCAACGTATGCGCGCTGGTGCAGGATAACGTCAAGCGTCTGCTTGCCTATTCTTCAATCGCGCACGCCGGATATCTGCTGGTGGCCTTTGCGGCGGAACCAAAACTCGGCACGTCAGCGGCAATGTTCTACAGTGCGGCGTATGCGGCGATGAACGTGGGAGCATTTGCGATTGTCAGCCACCTGGCAGCAGCCAATGAGCGCTATGTCACGATCGAGGACTATGCTGGACTTGGAAGAAAATCCCCCGTGCTCGCTGCGACCTTCACTTTTTTCCTGATGTCTTTGATCGGCATTCCGATCACGGGCGGCTTCTTCGCTAAGTTCTACGTGTTAAGCGCCGCCTTGAAGTCGAATCTTGTAGGCCTATCGATCATCCTGGTATTGAATAGCGCCGTGGGGGCTTACTATTACCTCCGCATTATCGTTTTGATGTATATGCGCGAGCCTCGGGGCGAAGTGCCGGTTACTCGCTTGTCCCTGACCGCTGCTCTGGCTATTTCTGTTTGCGTGGTCCTGACTCTTTTCCTGGGCGTGGTGCCGGGACGCGTGCTGTACTACGCGGCACTTTCAGGCGCCCAACTAGTACGCGACACGGCCGCTCCGCCCGCGGCGGAAGATTTCAGTTCCAAGCAGCCTTAGTACTTCGCAGTCTCTTGAGCTCAGCGTCGCGCCTTACGTGCAGCCCGTAAAGCCTTGTCCAGCGCTCGATTTGTGTTCCCCGCTCGAAGGTTGACTTGTGGAAAGAAAAGCCTCTCCGGCGATTGACATTCGCCTTCCGAGTCGGCATTATTAGCTGCACAGTTTGTCCCCGAGATTATTTGTTACGGGGCCCGGAGGTTCTGATGATTAAGTTTTTTCGTTATCTCTGCACCGACGAGCAGGGGCAAGATATCGCTGAGTATGCCGTCATGTTAGCTGTCATCCTGGTATTGGTGATCGGTACGGTGCGTCTTATCGGAAGTAATGCCAACAACGCGTTCTCAAGCGTAGCCAGTTCCCTGGGACAGTAATTACCAGGTTCCGTCCCCAAGTAGTTATGATGAGTTGGAGTTTCAAGGTTCTCGTCTAACAATTTTATGACTCGATTTAGCGATCTCCGCCCGTTTGGCCGCTACTGGTTTCCTTTTGCGGCGGAGGCGCTGAATCTGAGCCGGCCCCACTGATAGGGGACAGTAGCAAAGCTCAAGGATTCCGCCGAAGCCGCGATAAGATCGCGGCTTTATTTTTTTGACTGGCATACGGAAAGGACCCATCCATGATCGTCAACATGTCCGACAGCGCGACCGAGCAGCAGATCGAGCACATTATTCAGCGCATCCGCGAAGCTGGATTCCAGCCTCACGTTACCCGCGGCACCGAGCGAACAATCGTTGCGGCGGTCGGGAGCGGGGGGCGGCGCCATGAGATCGAGGCGCTATCGGTCGCGCCCGGCGTGGACAACGTGGTCGCCATTGCCCAGCCCTTCAAACTGGTCAGCCGTCAAACGCGTCCGCAACCGACGGTCGTCGACGTTGCTGGCGTCAAGATTGGAGGCGCCGACGTAGTCGTGATTGCCGGACCGTGCTCGGTCGAATCGCGCGAGCAGCTATTAGAAACAGCTGAAGGCGTGAAGCGCGCCGGTGCGACCATGCTGAGGGGAGGCGCCTACAAACCGCGCACTTCTCCCTATGAATTCCAGGGGCTCGGAATTGAAGCACTCAAAATTCTACGCGAAGCGCGCGAGCTCACCGGTCTACCGGTAGTAACCGAAGTGATGAGTACCGAAGACGTGGATTTGATTTGCGAGTATGCCGACATGCTTCAGGTGGGCGCGCGCAACATGCAGAACTTCGCCCTGCTGCGTCGTCTCGCGACTCTCAAGAAGCCGATCCTGCTCAAACGTGGGCCCTCCGCCAGCGTAAAGGAGTGGCTGTTGGCAGCGGAGTATCTGCTCTCCGGAGGTAACGACCAGGTCGTCCTGTGCGAGCGCGGAATCAAGACCTTTGAGACTGGCATGCGCAACACATTCGACCTAGCCGCCGTCGCTCTTGCCAAGGAGCTCTCGCATCTGCCGGTTGTGGCCGATCCTTCGCATGGCACGGGCAAACAGAGTCTGATCGGCCCGGTTTCGAGGGCTGCGATTGCGGTCGGGGCCGATGGCCTCATTGTTGAGGTACATCCCTGCCCCGAGCGGGCCCTCTCCGACGGGCCTCAATCTCTCGATCTTCGACAGTTTGAGAGCGTGATGCGCGGACTCAGCGCGCCCTTGCGAACTGTGCTGGCCGGGGCCTCGGCGCGGGCCTAGAAATCAATTCCGGAGTTTTCCGTGTTCGTCGACGAAGCAACGGTCGTGACTCCTCTCAAAGACTGAGAACCGACCGCAAGATCGGGCCACTTTGTCACCCGGCACAGTCCCGACCAAGCCCCATCTTTGTTTTGTTCGAGTTACGCAGTTTACCGTGGCTTCGGCTCGCTCCGGTGGGCCAAATTGTCCCTTCACGCAATTTCATCGATAGTCGTTCAACTATATATAAATAAGGCAGTTAGCTCTTGACGGATTGGCCTCGCGATTGCCCATTAAAGGCCAGGCACGAGGGCGTAGTTTATGGCATGTCCTTCGAAAAAGCCGACACAAAACTTATGAAGAACAGCGATAAATCACAGGTCACATACGGACGCAAAGATCGTCCGCTCAATGCTCCGGCATTTGGTGCTGCCTGGGGCCGAGTTCTGGCAATGACGCTGCTGGCGCTTTCGGCAATTCCGTCTTTCGCTGGACCTAAACCTGCTCCGAGCAAGTTCTCTCCAGATCTCTTGTCTGCAGTCGGACCGAACGGGATGGTGACCGTCAATATCCAATACCGCACCTTTCCGACAAAGGGTTACTTAAAGACTCGGCAAACAAGTGGCGCAACTTTGCATTGGCAGTTACCGACGATCTCGGCGGTAACCATGACCGTGCCGGTCAGCATGTTGACGATATTGGAGAAGGAAGCCAATGTCGTTTACATCTCGCCCGACCGTACGCAGAAAATGTCGTCGAACCCGGTCACCGAAGAATTCGCGACCGCGGTCGAGGCCGACGTAGCAGCGTCGCAGTATGGTTTCGACGGCACCGGCATCGGTGTGGCGATCATCGATAGTGGCGTTGCCGCGCACCCAGATCTGAATAACGCCAACGGCGTCAGCCGCGTCGTCTATAGCCAGAGTTTCGTGGCTGGCGACACCACGACTTCCGACAAGTTCGGCCACGGAACGCACGTTGCCGGCTTGATTGGAGGCAACGGTACCAGTTCCGGTGCGGGCAATGGCTATTCCGCGACCTACACGGGCGTAGCTCCTAACGTAAACATTATCAGCCTGCGCGTTCTGGATCAGAACGGCACAGGCACCGATAGCCAAGTGATTGCTGCCATTCAGGCAGCAATCGCGCTGAAGAACACCTACAACATCCGCGTGATTAATATGTCACTGGGACGGCCGGTGTTCGAGAGTTACAACCTTGATCCGGTGGACCAGGCAGTGGAAGCGGCTTGGCAGGCTGGCATCGTAGTAGTCGCGGCTGCCGGCAACAACGGACGTTATCTTCCAACGAATGGCTTCGGCACCGTTGTCGTCCCCGGAAATGACCCCTCTGTCATTACCGTGGGGGCGGCGATGACGGAGCAAACACCAACGCGAAGCGACGACCAGATTGCAAGCTACAGTTCGAAAGGTCCGACCACTCTGGATCACATTTGTAAACCTGACATAACCGCGCCGGGCAACCGGCAGGTTTCGTTGCGGGTCGCAGGCAGCACGCTCGATACAACCTACCCGCAATATGAAATTGGGCCAAGTAGTGGAACCGCCATGTACTACGAATTGAGCGGTACCAGCATGGCAACGCCAGTCGTGACCGGCGCGGTTGCGCTGATGTTGCAACAGAACCCCGCGCTGACCCCTGATCAAGTGAAAGCTCGCTTGATGAAGACGGCATGGAAGGGCCTCGGGCAGTTTACGTATTCGCATGACAGCTGGGGCAATCTCTACAATAACGAGTACGACATCTTCACGTACGGAGCGGGTTATTTGAACGTTGATGCCGCTCTCAGCAGCACGGACGTCGCGACGGGAGTAGCGCTTTCCCCGACCGCCGTCCTCAACGCAAACGGTACCGTCACCATCACCAATACAACTCCAGACTCCAACTTCGCTGGCAGCAGCGTAGTTTGGGGTGCGACTTCAGTGGTCTGGGGCGATTCGGTGGTGTGGGGCGCTAACGCAATCTCGGCATCATCGGTAGTGTGGGGCGCAACCAGTGTGGTTTGGGGAGCGACCTCCGTTGTTGGCGACAGCGTAGTCTGGGGTGCAACATCCAACGTAGCCACCACGACATCAGCATTGAGTGATGGCGATCCGGGGGACAACTAGACAACCGACTGAAACCATATTCGGAGACTACCATGACAAATACATTGCCAATCAAAGCGAAAGTCATGATCGGAATGGTGGCCGTTGCGAGTCTCTGCGCCCTGTCCTTCGGGGTCGTCAGATGGCAAACGCAAGCCTGGCCGCAGTTGCTCCTCCTGTCAGTGGCAGCCGCAGTGAGTTCGCGCCTCAAGGTGAAGTTGCCTGGGCTTACGAGCTCAATGTCGGGAAATCTGCCCGTGATTCTTCTGGCAGTAACGCAACTGGGACTGTTCGGCAGCCTGCTCGTAGCGGTTACGGCGGCGATCGCGCAATCCTATTCCGGCGGGAACAAAACCAAACCTGTCCAGTTCTTGTTTAACGCATGCACACTGCTGAACGCTTCCGGACTCGCGTACCTGGTGTATCACAACCAGCTCTTCCGTGCCGGCGCTACAGCGCACTCGATGTCTCTGGTACTGGCCGCCGTTACGTACTTCCTGGCCAACACGGCGCCGGTAGCCAGCATCATCGGACTCACCGAAGGCGGCAATCCTTTTGCCCTATGGCATAAGGTGTTCTTGTGGTCGTTCCCGAACTACGTGATTGGTGCGGGATTGACCGCGATTGTTTCCGCTTTCACCACCTTCACCGGACTGGCAACAATGGCGATCCTGTTGCTGGTGCTGGCTGGCGTCTACCAGTCGTACAAAATGTACGTTGGGCGGGCCGCGCAGCTCCAGCCGCAAACCATGGCCGCCGCTGCCGGTCGGTAACTCATCCACTGTTCTTCATGCGCGCAGCCTTCGGGCTGCGCGCATTTTTTTCTGCCTCGCTCACCGCCGAACTGCACGATTTTCGAACCCCTCGGATGCTCTACTTAACGTCGCCGCAGTCTGATCCGAGATACTTAGAGGTGATCGTCATGTCCATGGTCATGTTATGACCGCTGCCCGTGACCGCCATATGCATCGTGCCTTTGACGTTGTCGGAGCCGACTGCCTCCATCACAAAGTTCCCATCCGACACTGACTTATTTTCTTCGCAATGAAACTTTGCTTCCACCTTTCGGCCTGTCGAACTGACGACAGTGCGCGTACACTCCCCGCGGGTGTTGCTGAAGGCCGCATTTTTCGCCAGCTTTTCCTTCGTCACGCACTCCTTGCGGACGTCGGTGGTCGGCTTCCCGCCCATCATGGCCTCGACACGGGCGCGTTGATCCGGCGTCATTTTTGCCAGCGCGTCGGGAGGAATATTTGCCATCGACGAGGTGGGCATGCCCGTCATGGAATGCACAACCGTAACCTCCCACAAACCTTCCTTGACGTTAAGCGGTATAACACTATCGGCGGCCCAAATGGTCAGCGAGGAAAAAACAATCAGGAAAAAACAAATCATCATCGGAACTCTGGCGCGCATCAGCACTCTCCCATTGTGTTGGATCTAATTGCGTCGAACAGGATTACACAGACTCGAGAGCGGGGGCAAACAAATTGTGTATTCTGGAAGATGCTGGATCAACTTTTGTCGCTTTGACTGAAATATTCTGCGACATCCACTGGGATGACGGGAAGCAAAATGCAATCGCGGGATTTCATTTTTTGGGAAGTCGATGTACAGGCGGACTTCATGCTGCCAGGGGGCAAGCTCTACGTTCCCGGAGCCGAGAAGCTGTTACCCAATATTCGCAAGCTCACGGACGCGGCGCGCCGGGGGGATGTTTTCCTGGTTTCGCATGGCTGTTTTCACAGCCCCAACGATTCTGAGTTTAAGCAGTTTCCGCCGCATTGCGTCAAAGGCACCCCCGGCGCGGAGTTCGTTCCCGAGGCGTTGACGAGGAACTTTATTCGCGTTCCAAACGACGCCAGCGGCACTCTGCCGGAGGACCTTTTTAAATACCAGCAGATTATTCTCGAGAAGCAAACGCTGGATATTTTTGAGACCCGACTTGCGGATGCGTTGCTGGAACGCCTCAACGCTAATGCCCAATTCGTGGTGTTCGGAGTGGTCACGGAATTCTGCGTCGGCCTTGCGGCAAAAGGTTTGCTAAAGCGAAAACGGCAAGTTGCTATCGTCAGCGACGCGATTGAAACTCTGGCCGCGGAGACTGGAAGCAAAACACTAGCAGAGCTGCAGAGCTTGGGAGCGACCCTGATTACGACCGATGAGATCCTCGCAAAAGTCGCCAAGGCTCGCGCCTGATCCTCATCTTCACAGCAGCATGCCGGCAATCGACGCGGACATAAGATTAGCCATCGTTCCCGCCAGCATGGCCCGAATGCCGAGCTTTGCCAAGTCTGCTTTCTTATTGGGAGCCAGCGCTCCAATACCACCCATCTGAATCCCGATCGAACTGAAGTTGGCAAAGCCGCAAAGCGCGAAGGTCGCGATAGTGAACGAACGCGGATCAAGACCGGCCTTTTGTGGCCCAAGCATCGAAAAAGCCACCAATTCATTCAGCACCATGCGTACGCCCAGAAGATTGCCAATCAGACGGCAGTCATGCCAGGGAACTCCAATCACCCATGCGATGGGTGCAAACAAAGCGCCTAGTATAGCTTCCAGGCTCGACGGAAACCAGGCAATGTGGGTGTGAATTCCGCCCATGATGCCATCGAGCAAGGCGATTAGCGCCAGAAATGAAATCAGCATGGCGGCGATGTTCAGCGCCATGTGCAAACCATCGGTGGTGCCGCGCGCGATAGCGCCCAGCAGATTTTCATTTTTTTCCAGCTCTACTTCTTCTTCGCTCATCACGACGCGTCCTGCGGTCCTCGGCACTTCGGTCTCCGGCACCAGCATCTTAGCCATCAGGAGCGTCCCGGGAGCGGTCATGATAACGGCGCTCAGCAGGTGTTTTGGCTCGATCCCGAAGGCGATGTAAGCCGCCATGATGCTGCCCGAAACGTGCGCCATGCCGCTCGTCATCACCGTCATCAACTCTGAGTATGTGAGGTCGGGCAGGAAGGGCCGAATCGTCTGCGGCGCCTCGGTCTGGCCCATGAAAATGCTGGCGGCTACATTCAATGACTCCGCGCCACTCACCCCCATCAGCCGGATCATGAGCCATGCAGCGGCTTTGATTACCAACTGCATGACGCCGAAGTAGTAGAGCACTGCGAAAAGCGCGCAAATGAAGATGACCGTCGGCAAAACCTGGAATGCAAAATAAAAGCCGAGATGTGAGCCCTGCTTACCGAGATCTCCAAACACAAATTGCGAACCGACGAAGGCATAACCGAGGAGCCGGGTCACCACGTCTCCAGCCTTTTGAAAAAGCGTGCGGCCGAGATCAATCTTCAGAACAAAAACTGCAAAAGCAGCCTGCAGGCCTAGCCCCCAAGCCACCGTCTTCAGGCGAATAGCGCGGCGATTGGTGGAGAAGGCGTAGGCTAGCCCCAACATGGTGAGCAGACCAAGAATGCCTGTGAAGCGTCCCATCGTTTTCTCCTCTAAAAATCCTTGTTCTAACGATTAATGCTCCTCTTTATAAATCGCACGATGCACCAGCGATGGTCTATGCGCCGGGGGCTCGACTGCAATTTGATAACTCTCTTCCAGCAACTTTTTTGCCGGCGCGGCCTGCTGGTCAGTGTGGCAATGAATGGTGCAAAGCGCCTCGCCAACTGCAACTTTGTCGCCAATCTTCTTGCGCACGACGATGCCGACCGCCGGATCGACGGAATCTTCTTTCCGTTCGCGCCCTCCACCGAGAATCACGCACGCTGTGCCAACCTGTTCGCAGGCAATCGCGGTCACATACCCTGCCTGGCGACTACACACGTCGACGCGATGTTCGGCGGCGGGAAGCCGCGTCGGGTCGTCAATAACGCTGATGTCGCCACCCTGCAATTCGACCATATGGCGGAATCTTTCAAACGCCTGGCCGGACGCAATGATCTCTTGCGCCCGTTCTTTTCCCTCAGCCACTGTCTGAGTCGCTCCCCCGACGAAGAACATCCACGCGCCCAGATGAAGACACAACTCGCGTAGATCCTCAGGGCCACCGCCATGCATTATCTCGATGCACTCCTGCACCTCAAGTGCGTTTCCGACCATGCGGCCGAGTGGCTGATTCATGTCCGTGATGAGCGCGACCATCTGCTTGCCCATGCGTTCGCCGGTTTCGACCATCAACTCTGCGAGAAACACGGCGTCCTCTTCTTTTTTCATGAATGCGCCCGAGCCAGTTTTGACGTCGAGAACAAGCGCGTCGGTGCCTTCGGCGAGCTTCTTGCTCATGATAGAGGCGCATATCAGGTAAGGGCTCTCGACGGTGCCGGTTACGTCGCGCAGCGCGTAGAGTTTGCGATCGGCCGGTGCAATTTTCTCGGTCTGGCCAATCATGGAACATCCGCAGGCCTTGAGAACGCGATGGAATTCGGCCACCGATAGGCCAACGCGAAAGCCAGGAATCGACTCCAGTTTGTCGAGCGTGCCTCCCGTGTGGCCGAGTCCGCGTCCGCTGATCATGGGGACGAACAGTCCGCCCGCCGCAACCAGTGGCGCGAGCACGAGCGATGTCTTGTCGCCGACGCCGCCGGTCGAGTGCTTGTCAACTTTCTTTGCGGGAAGAAAACTGAGATCGAGAACTTCGCCGGAGTGCAGCATCACGTGCGTGAGCGACGCAGTTTCCTCACGGGTCATACCGCGCAGCACTACCGCCATGAGCCACGCCGACATCTGGTAATCAGGGATGCTGCCGTCGGTGCAGCCCTTGACGAGATATGCGATTTCATCCGAAGACAACGCGCCGCCATCGCGTTTCTTGCGGATGAGGTCGATAGCGCGGAATTGCGAAACGGTCGGCTCGCTCACTTTAGGCGAAAACCCTCCGGCAGAAGTTCGGTGATAAGGCTTTGTTTCGGACCTTCTTCGCCTTCGTAGAAGACGACGGCGCCCGGCCCAAATTCATAGATGACCTGACGGCAGGCTCCGCAGGGAGAGCATGGAACCCTGTGGTCGTTTACGACCGCAACGGCGCGAATCTCAAGCCCTGGTCCATCCTTCGCGATCGCAGAAAAAATCGCCGTCCGCTCGGCGCAGTTTGTCATTCCGTAGGAGGAGTTCTCCACGTTACAACCTACGTGGATCTTACCCTTCGAAGTAAGAATGGCCGCGCCCACTCGAAACTTGGAAAAGGGCGAATACGCATTCTTCATTACCGTCCGCGCTGAACGGAGCAGTCGTTCGCGCATGGCAACTGACACTTTCGTTGTTTGCATACTCAATTAGACTTCACTGAAGAGCAGGAGTGGGACATTGTAACGCCTGACTGGCGGCGGTAGTAGAGATTTTCGGCGGCGACCTCGCACGGCGGCAATTAATACATAATTGTTTTCGTAAGATGATGCGGCCACCAGGTAGTGTGGTAATGCGTCCAAAGGCGCGCGTCGATCTGCGGGGTGACGATCTGCCGGTCGGATGGCCTGAGTTGATTGATCTCTTCCGCTAAAAGCGCGCTCGCATAGATGCAATGGGCGCGGATTTCCACCTCCCATGCGCTGTCATGCGGAATCAGCTGATAGCCCTTGATTGCGCGCTCCAGTTCGGCAGAATAGCTGGTGATTCCGAGCAACCGGAGCGCGACCGGAACAATATAGTCAGCGAATGCCGACATTGTTTGCAGATCGTCAATGCGAAATTTGCCGCTCTTTCCCAGACTCGTATGCAGGAACCATATGGCCAGTTGTGGCAGTTTGTAGAATTTGATCGTATGCCCATCGTATGGGCTGACATCGTCGAAGCGTGGAAACTCACTGACCAACCGCTCCACCAGCCCGTTACCGTCGTCGTAAAGTCTCGGCGAACAAGAGGCAACGAAGCTGTGGAATCGTCCTTTGTAGCGGCCAGCGAGCACTTTGCCTACATGGTTCAGTATCTTCATTTTTTCTTCGAGCATCGGCAACTCGATATTCCCGCCAAACAAAGTCTCCATCTCCTTGCGCGTCACGTTCGCCAGAAACTTGCCATCGAGCATGGGTACACCTTTGTCAACCGCTCGCTTCATGCACGCGAATAGCGCGTCTGAGTCTGACCAATTGCGGCCGCCATATTCAACCTGAAACTTTTCGTGGGTTGAACAATCCGTAAAGGCCGTGTCGATGCACGACGTGGTGAGGATGAAATCAATCGTCTCCCGATAATCGCCCGCTCCAATACCGAAGGGCAGCGCGTAGTCGGGCATCGGCAACTCCTCGTAGCCCATCCAACCGGCCACTTCGACGATTTTCTCGATATGTGTTTCCACATCTCGGGAGCGCTCGATCGCGGGACGAACGCTTTCGAGAACGGGACTACGAGTAAATATCGGCCAACGCGGGTCGTGATTCATTTGCGGAATCGGATTAAGAAGTCGAGTAATTATAACGATC
>Ga0187863_10003657_pt1 | contig 11243 bp, 15 predicted proteins | sample June2016WEW_11_1_FD_132975 | JGI IMG/M metagenome (GOLD analysis project Ga0187863, IMG submission 132975) | Peatland microbial communities from SPRUCE experiment site at the Marcell Experimental Forest, Minnesota, USA - June2016WEW_11_10 | ecosystem: Environmental > Terrestrial > Soil >...
CCGAGGCGCGCGAACACGGCGACATCGCCGAGAACGCCGAATACGCCGCCGCGCGCGAGCGCCAGGGCTTCATCGAGGGCCGCGTTTTGGAACTCGAGGACAAGATCGCGCGCGCCGAGGTGATCGACGTCTCCAAGCTTTCGGGCAAGGTGGTGAAGTTCGGCGCCACGGTGACGCTCGCCGACGAGGAGACCGACGAGAAGATGGTCTACCAGATCGTGGGCGAGGACGAGGCCGATATCGGCAAGGGGCGGCTGTCGGTGACCTCGCCCTTGGCGCGCGCGCTCATCGGCAAGAGCATCTCGGACTCGGTCGAGGTGACGACGCCGCGCGGCGGCGCGCGCAGCTTCGAGATCGTCAAGGTGCAGTTCAAGTAGAGGGGGCCTTCGGTTCATCGTCCCCCTGCGAAAGCGGCGGGTGGGCGGCGGGAAGCGATCTAGCCCCAAATCAGCCCAGCAAACGCGGCCACAGGCCCGCGACGCCGATGACGATGAGATAGACCGCCACGACGTAATTCAAAATACTCGGGGCGACGAGAATCAGAATGCCGGCGACCAGCGCCACGATCGGCTGCAAGAGCAGGATGTCCACGGTCATGATGACGAACTCCCTGTTGCCAAAGATTGGAAAATTCCGGGACCGCGCGGGCCTTCGGGCGGCGCGGCGCTAGGGCGTCTTGTTGCCGGCGCGCGCGTCCTTCTCGTTGTCGTAGAGCGGGAAGATGCCGCCCGGCTTCATCGGCGCCCCCGCCGCCGCGCCGGCCGGGGTGTCGAAGGCGACGGCGCCGCCCGAGAGCAGATCCTCCAGCCCGCCGCCGCTGATCTTGAACCCCGACCAGATCGAGCCGATGTTGATGCCGCTCGCGTTCCAGAAGCGGGTCTGGCCGGTGACGAGACTGCCGTAGGGATCGAAAATGTGGATGTAGATCTCGATTTTCTGGCCGTCCGAACCGAGCCTGTAGCCGAGCACCTGGCCGGCGGTGATGCCGTGATATGTGATCTTGGATTCCTTGGCGATCGAGCCGAGCTGGCCGGTGACGAGGGTGAAGCCGCGCCCCGGCTCGGTCGGCTTGAGCACGGCCGCATCCTCGTCGAAGCCCTTGAACTCTTTCGTCGGCGTGCCGTTGCCGGGGTCCATCTCGATATAGGAGCCCGACAGGATGGTGGTCAGGCCGGAAATGCCCGCCGGCGTCACTTGCGGGCGGACGACCCAGAAATGGGTCCCGGTGTTGAGATAGGGTTCGACCGCGCGGTTCATGCGCACCGTGACGATGGCCCAGGACATGTCCGCGCTCAAGGACACCGATTGGACGAGCCCGACGGCGACGCTGCGGTTCTCGACCTTGGTCTGGCCGGGGACGACGCCGTCGGCGCTCTGGAAGGTGATGGTGATGAGCGGGCCGCGTTCGGCGAGAGTCTGCCAGCCCAGATAGAGCACGAGCGCGGCGGCGGCCGCCGGCACCAGCCATATCCAGCGCGCGCGGCGGAGCGCGCGCACGGTGGCGTTGAGCGGTTTGTCTTTGCGGCGATTCATGGCTGGCGCTCCGCCGCGTCCCACATCAGCCGCGGATCATAGCAGCGCGAGGCGATCATGGTAAGCAGCACGACCGCGGCGAAGGCGGTCGCGCCCGAGCCGGCGGTGACGTTGTAGAGGACGTCGAACTGCACCAGCGCCACCAGGATCGAGCCCATGAAGATGTCGATGTAGGACCAGCGCCCGATATTGTCGACGATGTCGTGCAGGCGGGTGCGCGCGACCAGCCCGCGCGGCGATCCCCTCATTTCCGCCGCCAGGAACCAGGCGAGGCTCAAAAGCTTGGTCAGCGGCACGACGATGCTGGCCAGGAAGACGATGACCGCCAGCGGCCAGGCGCCGATATGGGCGAGTTCCCGGATGCCGGCCATGATGGTGTCGTGCTCGATCCGCCCGTAACGCTCGATGGTCAGCACCGGCAGGAAATTGGCCGGGATGTAGAGCATCGCCGCGGCGAGCACCAGCGCCGCCGTGCGGGTTTGCGATTGCGGCTTGCGATGGCGGAGCCTTGCCCCGCAGCGCGGGCAACGCGCCTTTTCCCCCGAAACCGGCGCCAGCAGACCGCAAGAAAGGCAGGCGATTGCATCCGCGCCCGGGCGGGCGCCTTCAGCGGGCCCGATCGCCCGCCACACCGCGCGCTTGTCGATCATCGCGTCGGCGGCGAGGAAGGCCAACGCGGCCGCGAGCAACGCCCAGCCGCCGATGCCCACATCCACGTTGGCGATCTTCTCCATCCGCGAATAGGCGACGAAGCCGCCGACGACATAAATCTCGGGCATCGCCCAGGAGCGCAGAAATTGCGTCCAGCGGAAAGCGGGACCGAGCCAGGCGGGGTTGGCGCCCAGGCCGAGGCCGGAGAGCACCGCGACCAGCAATCCCAGATAGGCCAACGGCGCCGCGATGCTGAAACATGCTACGATCAGGGCGAGAAAGCCGAAGCCTTCGCGCCACAATTCCGCGACGCCGCTGGTGATCCAGCTCTGCCTGGCCTCGCCGAAGGCGTGGAGGGAAAAAAGCGGCGACAGATACGCGAACAGCAGCAGGATCAACGCCGCGAGCGCCACCGCCAGCACGGTGTCGATGCCGTAGCCGGTATTCACCGCGAGCGTGCCGCCGCAACGCCGGCAGGAGGCGAGACTTCCGGCGGCGAGCGCCGGCACGCGCTGGGCGAGCCCGCAATCGGGACACGAAGCCCAGGCGGCGCCATGGCCGGCGACATCCCGGCCGGCCGCGCTCGAATCAACCGACATCGAACCCCTCTCCGCAGCCAAGACGGAACCAGCGTCAGTCCAGGGTCCGCATCGCCACTTGTTCGATCACATAGAGGCTGAAAAAGGACCCCAGCAAGGTCAGCGCCACTATCATGTCACCGATCGGATGCTTGATCTTCATTTTTCCGTTGCTCCCATTCTTGAGATTCCCATGGCTATTCCGGGTCACACGAGGAATGCCGGCTTAATAGGCGCTCGAGAACGGCACGGTCACGGTCGGCAAGACCGAAATCTGCGCCGGGTTCTGATTGGTCAAGGTTGGGCCCTCGTCATGCGCGGCGGTGATGTCGGCGTCGATCGAGCGCTGGTTCCCGGTGCTGAAATCGTTGGCGCCGTCGCAAGCCGCGAGCGCGAGCATGCCCAAGGTCAGCAAGACGAAACCTGCATGACGGCTACGCATGATCCACCTCCTGCTTCTCTTCGATCCTCTCGGCCGGACACTCGCATCGGCGAACGCCGGCTTATCGCCAATAACCCTCGACCCAGACGTAACCGGCCGAGCTTTGTTGCCAATGGCCGTCGATCCAGATCGCGGTGTGGCTGGGCCGCTCGGCGTAGTAGCCGGCGGTCCACGCCCAGCCGCTATGACCGTCAGCGGTGCCATACCACCGCCAATGGCCGGGCACCCAATAGACGGCCTCGGAAGGCGGCGCGGGGATGGCCTCGACCCGGGCCGGCGGCGGCGGCCCGGGCGCGATCGCGATGGCGTGTTCGTCGGGCGCTTCGGGCGGGACGATTTCGATCGGGCCGGATGACGGCGCCACGACGACCCGTTCCGGGGGCGGCGGCGGGCCGTAGCAGCCGGCGGTCAAAAGGGAAAAAGCGGAGATTGCGATTACCGGCAGATATCGGCGGAGCATCAAACCCTCCATCGGATAAATGACAGGAGCGACAGGATGGATTGGGTGCGTGGCCGGGATGTGCAAAGATTATGGCTTATTCTTGATATTTCGGACCCGGCGGCGGCTTGCGCCCTCGAGATCGCGGATGGCCCCGGAATTTCCCCGCCAATTCCAATTTTTCGCCACGATCCGCAACCACCCTTTTCGTGTTGCGAGTTCGTCATCCACAGCAAAAGGGTGAGACCATGTCCAAGCGCATCGGTACTCTCGTGATTGCGGCGGGGCTGTTGCTCTCCGCTTGCGGCACCAACCCGGCGGACCGCGCCGGCAGCGGCGCGCTTCTCGGCGCCGGCACCGGCGCGGCCATCGGCGCGATTGCCGCCGGCCCGGCGGGCGCGGCCTTCGGCGCCTGGGTGGGCGCGGCTGCGGGCGCCACCGGCGGCGCCGTCACCAGCCCGACCATGGTCGATCTCGGCCAGCCGGTCTGGCGATAAGCCGGTCCTAGCCCAAGCCTAGACTTCACGTCACGGCGAAAACGCCCGGCCGAAAGAGGCCGGGCGTTTTTTGCCGATACGCCTGCCGACAACCCTTTTATGCGGGAGGGGTCATCGTGAGCGAAACGGATTATTGGTGGGACCAAGCGGCGCGCTACCGGGAACTGGCGCAGGAAGCGCAATACCCCGAATTGCGCCGGGAATATTTCGAACTGGCCAAGGCTTGCGACGAGGTGGCCGCCGATCTCGAGGCGCGCATGCCGAGCGGCTGAACGCGAGCCGATGACGGCGGGCCGCTTCCGGCGCCCGCCCTGCCCGCCCTATTTCATGTTCATGCCGGGCATGGAATTCATGGTGCCGCCGCCGTTCATGCCCGGCATGGCGCCCATGGAATCGGGCTGGGTCGCGCCCACCTTGGCGACCGAAACCACGACATCCTGTTTGCCCGATTTGGCGAAGGTCAGGGTCATGGGGAAGCTGTCGCCGTCCTTGAGCGGGTGTTTCAGGCCGAGCAGCATGATGTGATAGCCGCCGGGCGCGAGCGCGACCGTCGCCCCCGGCGCCACGTCGAGCGCCGGAATGGGCCGCATCTGCATCACGCCGTTGGTCATCGACATCTCGTGGAGCTGGGCCGAACCCGCGACCGGGGTCGAGGCCGCCACCAGCTGGTCGCCGGACGCGCCGCTGTTGACGATGGTCATGTAGACCGCGCCGTTGGTGGTGCCGCCCGGCGTCGCCCGCGCCCAAGGTTGCTGCACGGATATGCCGGAGGATTGCGCCCAGGCGGGCGAAGCGCCCAAAAATGCCAGCAGCAAAACCGCGAGGATGCGTGTCATAACGGAAGCCTCCCAAGCCCGGTTGTCCCAGAAGATGCCCCGATCATAGCAGCCCGCAGGGCCGGATGGGGGTGTGGTGCCGCGCCGCAGAAGGGGAGATTTTCCGGGTTTACGGGAAGCGCGGTCAGGGCGCCTTGAGCCGCGCCAGGGCGCTGTCGGGCGAAGGGTGGATGTCGATGATCGCGTCGAAACCGCTGATCTTGAACACCTCGGCGATCTGCGGATTGAGCGAGCACAAGGCGAGGCGCCCGTTCGACGCCTTCACCTTCTTGGCCGCGAGCAGGACGACGCGCAGGCCCGCGCTGCTGATATAGACCAGTTCCGAGAAGTCGAGCAGGAGGCGCGCGCCGCCGCCGGTGGCCGCCGCCAGTTCGGCTTCCAAGGCCGGCCCGGTGGCGGCGTCGAGCCGGCCCTTGGGCTTGACGATGCGGGGCTCGGCGCTCAAGCGGCGACCCCGGCCAGCGCGGCCTCGGGCTGGTCATAGATCGGGATCAAGCTGTCGATCCGCGCGGTCTTGAGCACCGCCGCGACCTCGGCGGCCGGCGCGAGCAGCGCCATCTTGCCGCCCTTGCTGGCCATGGTCTTGGCGCCGATCAGCAGCATCCGCATGCCCATCGAGGCGAGGAACGTCACCTTCGACAGATCGACGATCACCGCGCGCCGGGCGCCGGCGATGGTGTTGAAGCGCAATTCGATCTGCCCGGCCGCCGCCACGTCCAGCCGCCCGTTCAGAGTGATCTTGGTGACGCCCTTGTCGAGCTCCTCGGTCGTCATTTCCATGGTCATCGCCTCGCCCGGGTTTAAGTCAGTTTCGTTTCAACCGGCGCCGCTTTCGGCTCAAAGTTTGCCGGCCTGCCGCAACAGGGTTTCGATCTTGCCAAGAAGACGGGGAAAATCAACCGGCTTGGTGTCGTAATCGTCGCAGCCGGCGGCCAACGCCTTGTCGCGGTCGCCGGTCATGGCGTCGGCGGTCAACGCGATCACGGGTATCGCCTTGGTCCCGTCATTCGCCTTGACCCGGCGCGTCGCTTCCCAGCCGTCCACCACCGGGAGATTCATGTCCATGAGGATGAGGTCGGGCGCGCCGCTGTTCGCCAGATCGAGGCCCTGCTGGCCGTCGACCGCGATCAGGACCTGGAAGCCCTTGCGTTCGAGGCGCCGCGACAGCATGTCGCGATTCATCTCGTTGTCCTCGACCAGCAATATCTTCGCCATGATCCGCCAGTTTCCCGTTGCCGCCGCTTCAGACCGCCGCCTTGGCCGCCGCCGCGCCGCTCTTCAGCACCTCGCGGATGGCGGCGCGCAGATCGGTTCCGGTGGTGGCGCCCTTCTCGATGACCCGCTGCGTCGAGGAATGCAGGTATTCGATTTCCTTGGCGTCGAGCGCCTTGGCGGTCACCACCAACACCGGCAGGGCGCTCCATCGCTCGCTGTTGCGGATACGGTCGAGGAACTCGAACCCGTCCATCACCGGCATCATCAGGTCGAGCAGAATGATCGAGGGCGCCGGATTCGATTCGAGCCAGGTCAGCGCCTGCTGGCCGTCGGCGGCCTCGCCGATTTCCAGCCCCATGCGCTCCAGCATGCGGCGGGTCATGCGGCGCATCTCCGGATCGTCGTCGACGACCAGGACGCGGATGTCGGCGCCGTGGCGGCTGTGCCGTTTCAGCATGGCGCTCAGCTGGTTCCAGTCGACCGGCTTGGTGATGTAGCCCGAGGCGCCGAGCGAAAGCGCGATGGCCTGTTCGTGCAGCATGGTCAGCATGATGACGGGAATGTGACTCAACGCCGGATCGGCCTTGAGGCTCGTCAACACCGACCAGCCGTCCATCTGCGGCATCATGACGTCGAGGGTGATGGCGTCGGGCCGCTCCCGGCGCGTGATGGCGAGCGCCTCGTCGCCGCTGCGCGCGTGCAGCACGCGATAGCCCTCGCGTCCCAGCATCGAACCGACCAGATCGTGCACCGCTTCGTCGTCGTCCACCACCAGGATGGTCTGCGCGCCTTCCGCGTCGCCCGAAACCGCGGGCTTGGCCTCGGGCGTAGCCGCCGGCGCCGCCTCGGCCGCCCGGGCCGGCAGGGTCAGGGTGAAGACCGAGCCCTTGCCCGCCTCGCTGGTGACCTCGACGTCGCCGCCCAGCATGCGCGCGAAATGCTTGGTGATGGCGAGGCCCAGCCCGGTGCCGCCGAATTTGCGCGAGGTCGAGGAATCGGCCTGGCCGAAGGCTTGGAACAGCTTGCCCAGCTGTTCCGGGGTCATGCCGATGCCGGTGTCGGTGACGCGGAAACTGACCGTTTCGGCCGCGCCCGACCCGCCGCGCGAAACGGCGAGTTCGATCGTGCCCTTGGTGGTGAATTTGCTGGCGTTGCTGAGGAGGTTGAGCAGGTTCTGCTTGAGCTTGGTGACGTCGGTGTGCATGGCGCCGATGCTCGCCGGGCAGTCGACCACGAAACGATTGCCGTTCTTCGCCGCCAGCGGCTCGATGATGCCGCGCACCTCGGCGATCATGCCGGCGATATTGACGTCCTCGAAATACATGGTCATGCGGCCGGCTTCGATCTTGGACAGATCGAGCACGTCGTTGATGAGGCCGAGCAGGTGCTTGCCGGCATTCTCGATCTTGGCCAGGTCGGGGAGGAAATCCTCCTGGCCGGCGTCCTTCGCCTCCTCCTGGAGCATCTGGCTGTAGCCGATGACGGCGTTCAAGGGCGTGCGCAGCTCGTGGCTCATATTGGCGAGGAATTCCGACTTGACGCGGTTGGCGGTTTCCGCCGCCTCGCGGGCGCGGGTCAACTCGGCCTCGGCGTTCTTGTGCTCGGTGATGTCGGTATAGATCGCGATGAAGCCGCCATCCGGCGTCGGAGCGCGGTAGACCTCGAGCACCGTGCCGTCCGGGCGCGTGCGCTCGAAGGAGTGTTTGCGCTTCAACTGCTCGACCCGCTGCTTGACGACCGCCTCGATGTCCTGGTCGCCGAATTCGCCGCGTTGGCCGACGTAACGGAGATAATCGATGAAGCTGCGTTCGCGCGAGAAGAATTCCTCCGGCATATTGAGGAACTCGCGGAAGCGCTGGTTCCACGTCAGCAGCTTGTAATCGGAGGCGTACAAGGCGACGCCCTGTTCCATGTTCTCGAGCGTCGAGCGCAGCTCGATCTCGCGTTGCGACAGTTCCTCGGTCTTCTGCGCCAGCTTGCGCTCGTATTCGGCCTCCATGGCGTCGTGCGTCCGGCCCAGGGCGGCGGTGACCCGGCGGGCCAGCAAACCTATCACCGCCGCGGCGATGAATGTGGCCACCACGGCCGGAACCACCGATTCCCGGAGCAGTCCCAAGCCGCCGATCGACAGCATGACCGCGCTGCCCGCCACGCCGATGACGGCAAAGGCGAGCACAGCGGATTGCCAGAACAGGCGGTTCGCGGAAACCGACGGCATCGTTATTCGTTCCCCTATCGGCCTATTGGCCTATTGGGATGGTTGCCCATCCGCAACAATTCGTAACCGTCTCGCCGGTGCCATGCAAGCGGGGCCGGGCGGCTGTCACAATTCCGCATCATTCCGTCCGCGCTCGACCCTGCCGGGAAATCATGCTATGCGACCATCCGAACGGAGTTTCGCCCGACCCCCCGCAGACGGAACGACGTGAGCGACGACCGACTGATCCTTGCCGTTGCCGACAAGCTGTCCGAGTTGCCGCGGATCGCCGGTCTCGTCGAGGCGTTCTGCGCCGACGCCGGCATCCCGCCCGCCTTGGGCTACAATATCAATCTGGCGCTCGAAGAGCTGCTGACCAACACCATTTCCCACGGTTTCGACCCGGGGCCCGGCCACGAAATCGAGGTGCGCCTCCGGATCGAGGCGGGCGAGGCCGTGGTCGAGGTGGTCGACAACGCGCGGCCGTTCGATCCGACCCGGACGCCCGCGCCCGATCTCGACGCCTCGATCGAGGACCGGCTGGTCGGGGGTTTGGGCGTCTATCTGGTCAAGACCGTGATGGACGACATGCAATACCGGCGCGAAGGCGGCCGCAACCACGTGACGCTGAAGAAGCGCCTGCCCAAGGCCGCGGGCTAGGAATTACTTCGCCAGCAGCCTGATGGCCAGGGCGGTGATGTCGTCGGATTGAGGCGCCGCGCCGGCGAAACCCTTGACCGCCTCGGCCACGGCGCCGATCAGCTTGCCGGGCGGCGACGCGGTTTCGCGCTTGAGGACGTCCTCGAGCCGTTGCTTGGTGAACAGCGCATCCATCATGTCGGCGGCCTCGGTGATGCCGTCGGTGTAGAGATAGAGCGCTTCGCCGCGCGCGAGGCGGAGTTGGCCGGTTTCATAGCGCCAGGCGGAATCGATGCCCAGCGCCATGCCCTGCGCGCCTTCGGCCAAGGCGGCGGCGCCGTTGCCCAACCGGTAGGGCGGGTCATGGCCGGCGTTGCAGAAGGCGAGCTCGCCGGTCTTGAGATCGAGCATGCCGAAATAGAGCGTGACGAACATCATGGCGTCGTTGCCTTCGCACAGCTCCCGGTTGACCCGGGAAATGATCTCGGCGGGCGAGACGCCGCCCGACGCCATGTTGCTCGCCAGGCGGAACAGGTTCTTGGTGCGGGCCATGAACATGGCCGCCGCCACGCCCTTGCCCGAGACGTCGCCGATCAGGAAGGCGAAACGGCCGTCCGGAGCGGGGAAAAAATCGTAAAGATCGCCGCCGACCTCGCGCGCCGGCTCCATCATGGCGAAGATCTCGAGCGGGAATTCCGCCGACGGCGCGGGGAAATCGCGCGGCACCATGCCCATTTGCAGCGCGCGGGCGGCGTCGAGTTCGGCCTCGAGCCGGGTGAGATGGGCGCGCACCTGGTCGCGCAGCCGTTTCTGCTCCAGGCTGGCGCTGACCCGCGCGCGCAGCAGCGTGGCGTTGAAGGGCTTGGGCAGGTAATCGAGCGCGCCCAACTGGATGCAGCGCACCACGCTGTCGATCTCGCTGTGCGCCGAGATGACGATCACCGGCAGCTCGTGCAGCCGCCCCTCGGCCTTGAGGCGCTCCAGCACCCCGTATCCGTCGAGCTTGGGCATCATGATGTCGAGCAGCACCAGATCGAAGGGCTGCGCCTGCAACAGGCTCAACGCTTCCTCGCCGTCGGCGGCGAGCGCGACGTCATGGAAGCCCTCGCGTTCGAGACGGCGCACCAGCAACTGCCGGTTGTCGTCGATGTCGTCGACCACCAGGATGCGCTCGTGCCGCGACGCCTTGATCCGTCCGGCCGCACTCTCGGGTGCTTCGGGTGACACGGGGTTCCTCGTCAGGGTGTTCGGCGGCCAGCCTACGTCCGATGCCGCGCGGGGGGCAACTGCGGCGGCTGCGTCACAATAATGTCACTCTGATTTGTTAACTCCTAGAGCGTCGCGCCTAGGCCGCGCTCGTATGGGAGAGGCAAAATGCGAACAGCGCGCGAGCGTGCTGAAGCTCGGTGGGACGAGGTGCCGCGCACATGACGTTCGACTTCCTGGTCTCGTTTTTCGCCGGACTCGGCCTGTTCTTCATCGGCGTCAAGGGCCTCGGCGCCAATATGGGGCAGCTGGCGGGGAAGCGTCTGCGCCAATGGATCGCGCGGTCCACCGGCAACCCCGCGCTGGCGGCGTTGATCGGCCTCCTGTCGGGCGCGTTGACGCAAAGCACCAACGCGGTGACCGTGATCCTGATCAGCCTGACCAAGGCCGATCTCATCACCGTCGGCGAATCGACGCCGATTCTGGCCTGGTCGAATGTCGGCACCGCGGCGCTGGTCATGGTCGCGGCGGTCGACATCCACCTGTTCGTGTTCGCGCTCATCAGCCTGGTCGGGCTTTGCTTCTACCTCAATCTCGACCGTTCCGCGCGCTGGCGGCCGCTGGTGTCGTCGTCCTTCGCGCTCGGCACGCTGTTTCTCGGCCTCGAACTCATGCGCAACGGAACCCACGACCCGGCCGCGCAGGAAATGGCGCGCGGGCTGTTCACGGTCGCGGCGCAATCGCCCCTGCTGGCGCTGCTCATCGGCACCGTGTTCGCCGCCATCGCCCAATCCTCGGCCACGGTTTCGGTCATCGTGGTGGCGATGGCTTCGGCCGGATTGCTCAGTCTCGAGCAATCCTCGTTCTTCGTGCTCGGAGCAAGCATCGGATCGGGGGTCGCGACCTATTTCATCGGCTTCCGGGTTTCGGGCAAGCCGCGCCAACTGGCGCTGCTCCAGGCGCTGTTCAAGATCCTGGGCGTCGGGCTGCTGCTGCCGCTGTTCCTGGCC
>Ga0187863_10003661_pt1 | contig 11240 bp, 10 predicted proteins | sample June2016WEW_11_1_FD_132975 | JGI IMG/M metagenome (GOLD analysis project Ga0187863, IMG submission 132975) | Peatland microbial communities from SPRUCE experiment site at the Marcell Experimental Forest, Minnesota, USA - June2016WEW_11_10 | ecosystem: Environmental > Terrestrial > Soil >...
GCCGTCCGCAAAGCCCTCGCCGAAATCACCCGCCCCCTCATCGGATCCACCATCACCCCTATCGTTGTCTTCCTGCCTCTCATCTCGGTCACCGGCGTCACCGGAACCTTCTTCCGCGCCCTCGCCCTCACCATGACCGTCGCCCTCCTCACCTCGCTCGCCCTCGCCCTCACCTGGACTCCCGCCCTCTCGCTCACCCTCCTCCGCACCGGCCGCAAATCCGCACAAATCATCCCCATCGACTCAAATCCCGAGCCCGCCCGTGAGCATCGCCTCATGGCGCCCATTCTCCGCGCCCACGAGCGTCTCCTCCGCGCCGCCCTCGCCCGCCCCATCTGGCTCGCTGCTGCCTGCGGCCTGCTAATTGTCACAGTGTTCGTTGCTTATCGGGCCCTCGGCTCCGACCTGCTCCCCGAAATGGACGAAGGCGCATTCGTTCTCGACTACATCATGCCCGCCGGCTCCTCCCTCCAGGAGACCAACCGCGTTCTCCTCCACGTCGACCGCATCCTCCACCAGCTTCCCGAAGTCACCACCACCTCGCGCCGCACGGGCCTGCAAATGGGATTAGCCGCCGTTACAGAAGCCAACACCGGCGACTTCACCGTCCTGCTTTCCGACCACCGCAGCCGCGCCATCGACGACGTCATGGAGGACGCCCGCCAGCGCATCCGGGCCGCCGAGCCCGAGCTCGACATCGAGTTCACTCAGGTCCTCCAGGACATGATCGGCGACCTCTCCAACGCCCCCGAGCCCGTCCAGATCAAGCTCTTCTCCACCAACCAGGACCTTCTCAACCAGCTCGCCCCGCGCGTCGGCGACGCCATCGCCAAAGTCCCCGGCGTGGTTGACGTCGAGAACGGCATCGACAACACCATCAGCGGCCCCGCCACCACCTTCGAGGTCGATCCCGGCCTTGCCGCCCGCCTGGGATTCACCACCTCCGAGGTCGCCACCGACGCCACCTCTATCCTCGACGGCCTGCCCACCCCCCAGCCCCTCATCCAGAACGGCCGCCCCTACACCGTCCGCGTTCGCCTCGACGACTCCCACCGCGCCTCCCTCGATGCGATCGAGAACACCGTCTTCCTCAGCTCCACCGGCAAAATGGCCACCCTCGGCGCCCTCGCCCACGTCGAACAGCTCCCGCCACAAAACGAAATCCTCCGCGAAAACCTGCAGCAGCTCGTCACCGTCACCGGCCGCCTCGAAGGCTCTGACCTCGGCTCCGCTATCGCCCGCGTTCAAAAAGCGATCGCCGATCTTCACCTTCCCTCCAGCGTCCGCGTCCAGTACGGCGGCACGTATCAGGAGCAGCAGCAATCGTTCCACGAACTGTTACAAGTTCTCCTCCTCGCCCTTGTCCTCGTCTACGGCGTGCTCCTCGCGGAGTTCCGCAACTTCTCCGCCCCCATCTCCGTCCTCGTCTCCTCCGTCCTCTCCACCGCCGGCGTCATCTTCGCCCTCCTCATCACCGGAACGACCTTCAACGTCGCGTCCTTCATGGGGCTCATCATGGTGATCGGCATCGTCGCCAAAAACGGCATCCTCCTTCTTGACGCCGATCAGCGCTTCCGCACCGCCGGCCTCAGCCCGCACGACGCCATGATCCAGGCCGCCCGCCGCCGTCTCCGCCCCATCGTCATGACCGCGCTGGCCGCCATGACCGGCATGCTGCCGCTGGCTCTGGCGATCGGATCCGGCTCCCAAATGCTCCAGCCCCTCGCCATCGCCGTCATCGGAGGCCTCCTCATCTCCATGGCCTTGTCGCTCATCGTCACGCCGGCCGTCTACTCTTTCCTCGCCCGCGAATAACAAGAACTGGGCGCCCCATATCTGCCCTGCAGTTGGGCAGACGTGGGAGCACACAAGCCCCGTCTCGCGGCAACGTTCTATAGTGGAATTCGAAATCCACGGAGAACCACCCTGCCCTGCGACAACCTCAGAGACTGGATCAAGCTCCTCGACAAAGCCGGCGAACTCCGCCACATCCGCGAAGAAGTCTCGCCCGACCTCGAAATCGCCGAAATCACCGACCGGGTCTCAAAGTCCGCCGCCGGCCCCAATGCAAAGACCGCACTAGGCGGCCCAGCCCTCCTCTTCGAGAACATCAAAGGCCATCCCGGCGCGCGCGTGCTCATCAATCAGTTCGGCTCTGACCGCCGCATGAAGCTCGCCCTCGGCCTCGACCCCGACCAGGGCTCCCTCGACGAAATCGCCAACCGCATCCGCGCCCTCCTCGAAATCAAGTCCCCCGAGGGCCTCCTCGAAAAGCTAAAGATGCTGCCCCAACTCGCAGCCATCGGCAACGTCTTCCCCAAAACCATCTCCGCCAAAGACGCCCCCTGCAAAGAAGTCATCCTCCGCGACAACTTCTCGCTCCTCGACTTCCCCATCCTCCAGTGCTGGCCCCTCGACGGTGGCCGCTTCATCACCCTCCCCTGCGTCATTACGCGCGACCCCCGCACCGGCAAGCGCAACATGGGCATGTACCGCATGCAGATCTACGACGGCCAGACCACCGGCATGCACTGGCAGCGCCAGAAAAATGCCGCCGAGCATCTCCGCGACCGCCTTCGCGCGACCGCTACCGACGCCTCAGCCCGCGTTACCGCCATGGCCGAAACCGCCGGTGCCACCACCAACATCGTCCTCACCAACCCCGACCTCGCCAACAACCGCCTCGAAGTCGCCGTAGCCATCGGCACCGACCCCGCCACCGCCTTCGCCGCCATCGTTCCCGCTCCGCCCGAAGTCGAGGAGTTCCTCATCGCCGGATTCCTCCGCGAAGAACCCCTCGAGCTCGTCAAGTGCGAAACCGTCGACCTCGAAGTTCCCGCCCACGCTGAAATCATCCTCGAAGGCTACGTCGCGCTCGACGAACTCCGCCCCGAAGGCCCCTTCGGCGACCACACCGGCTTCTACACCCCCGCCGAGGACTACCCCGTCTTCCACCTCACCTGCATCACTCACCGCCGCGATCCCATCTACTCCGCGACCATCGTCGGCAAGCCGCCCCAGGAAGACGCATGGATGGGGAAAGCCGTCGAGCGCATCTTCCTTCCACTCTTCCGGCTCACGCTGCCGGAAATCGTCGACATCAATCTCCCCATCGAGGCCGTCTTTCACAACCTCATGATCGTGTCCATCCGCAAAAGCTACGCAGGCCACGCGCGCAAGGTCATGAACGGCATCTGGGCCATGGGCCAGGCCATGTTCACCAAGTGCATCATCGTCGTCGACGAAGATTGCGACGTCCAGAACCTCACCGAAGTCACCCTCCGCGTCGCCAACAACATCGACCCCGAGCGCGACATCCAGTTCACCCTTGGCCCCATCGACTCCCTCGACCACTCCTCTCGCCTGCCCAACTACGGCAGCAAGATGGGCATCGACGCCACCCGCAAATGGGCCGCCGAGGGATTCACCCGCCCCTGGCCGAAGGAAATTGTAATGGACACTGTGACAAAATCCCGCATCGACGCGCTCTGGAAGAAGCTCGGGCTCGACTAAAGCACCGCGGAGGGTACACCAGAATGGAGAGCCTCGTCTTCACCCTCGCCGGCATGCGCCAATTCCACAACTGGACCCACGCGAGCCTCACCCTCCTGCTCGATCACCTCGCGACCATCCCCGCCAGCAACTACACGAAAGAACTCCCTAGCTTCGGCTTCCCGACCCTCCACGTCCAGGTCATCCACATCTTCAATTGCGAAGCATTCTGGATCCATACCCTCCAAAATCTCCCCTTCGAAGACGACGACCCTGCCGGCTACCCCACCGTCGCCGAAGCTCGATCCCTTCAGCGCGAAGTCGGCCTTAGAACGCTGAATTATCTGTCACGCCTCAGCGAGCAACACCTCAACGGCAACACGCAAATGCATTTCCCCGACGGAGACACCGCCGTCCGCACCCCGGCGCTCGTCCTCCACCACGTCCTCACCCACGCCTTCCATCACAAAGGTCAGATCGTCGCCATGTGCCGCGCCCTCGGCCATCCCGCGCCCGACACGGATCTCAACAATTTTGAATAGAGACTCCGGGGTCAAATCCGGAAGGCAACGACTCACCATAGGAGGAGTTCAGACCCAACAGGCATAACTACCGCTCCACCGCCTGGTTCACCCGCACGCACCCCGTATAGGTCCGCAGGAACGAATCCCGCAGCCGCCCGTACTCACCCATCGTCTGAAATTTCCGCTGCCACGCCTGCTGATTCAGAAAATAGACGGTCGTCGCTACGTGCGCCTTATCGTCGAACAGCACATACATCCCCAGCATGCTGCCCTCAATCTTCCGCAGATCGTTCCCGTGCACCTCGAATCCATGCAGACCCACCGGCAGCGCCCGCGCCGCCGTCGGGCCATTCCGCTCCGACTCCAGAAACGCCATGTTCGCCAGCAGTATCTGCTTCATCTCCGGATAGCGAGCCGCCGGCAACAGCTCCACCTTCGCGTTCGCAAAAAGATCCGTCAGCGGATACCCGAACGTCACCTGCTCCGCCGCTTCCATCTTGATCGACTCTGTCCCGTTCGCCGTCTGCACCGGCCGCGACGCCACCCCAGTCGCCAGAGGCTCCGTTCCCACCACGCGCAGCCCATCCGGAAAACTACAAGTCGTGTAAGGAACCAGCGGCTTCGCAACCGGAGCACGACTCCCCGCCGCTCCGCCGCTCTGCGCCGCTACGCCCACCGCCGAAGACGCCATTGCCAACCCAACGGCAACGACCCATCTCATTTCTGTTTTTCTGAACGCTGAACGCTGAGCGCTGAACGCTGACTTCATCATCACTCCGCCATCTTCACCTCAACCCTCACCAGATTCCGCACGCTCCGTGCCGGCCGCTTATCTTCCGTCACCACCAGCCGGAACGGCCCCGCCTTCCCCAGCGGCTTGCCGTCCATCGAATCCGCCACCAGCACTATCCCCGGATGAAACTCCGGATCGATCTCCCCCAGCGCCACCACGCTCTTGTATCCGTCCGACCCCGTCGCCACCACGTAATTCCCCAGTGCCTTGCCCATCAGATCCTTCCCGTGTGGCACGCCCAGATGCGCCAGCAACTCGATCAGCGGCACTCCCGAGTACGTCTCCTGCGCATTCGTGTGGTGATCGAAAATCGTCACCGTCTGGTGCGGATAGTCCTTCAGCGTCGCCGCCGTAAACACCCCACGCTGCTCGTCCACCCCCATAATCACCAGAACGGCCGCCGGCTCCGCCTCGCTCGCGCCCTCCGCGTGCGGCTTCTCCACCGTGCTCTCCAGCGGCACCGCGCCCGGCTGCATCGGCGTGGGCCCCGGCCCCACCTCTTGCCCGCTCTTTGCCGGCGCCGTCTCCAGCGTCACCGTCAGCGTCTGGGCCTTATCCGCCACTTCCAGCGATCGCACAACGCCGGAGAATCCCTGCGCCGTCACCTGCAACTGGTATTTGCCAGCCGGAATCCCCAGCTGCGCCCGCCCATGCTCGTCGGTGATCAGCCGATCCCCCGCGGGACTCCCGGGCGTCACCAGAATCTCCGCCCCCGACACTCCCGCTCCCGATGCATCCGTCACCACCACCGTCACCGGCGTATATGCCTGCCCCAACGCCGCCGCCCATCCGCACAGCAGAATCGCTAAACCTGCCCACCTCACACTTCCCAATCGCAGTACGCGCATTTTTCCTTCCTCCGCGAGAACCCCTCCGGTACCGCACGAAAGAACGTCCCCGTCGCTCACCATCGTAATCCTTGTTCGCCATTTCTCCGCAGCCCATATCGCGGGTACGATTACACTGTTCTTTCATGCCTCACCTCCAGGACCAGCTCGACGAGATCACCGCCCAGACCCGCACCCTGGTCCAGCCCGAGCGCCTCGCCATCGGCGAACGCGCCGTCGAAGAGCTGTTTCGCTCCGGAAGCGAAGACCGCATCCTCCCCACCGGCGCCGTCGCGCCAGCCTTCGCGCTCCCCGACTTCTCCGGCAGCGTCGTCCGCTCCACTGACCTGCTCGCCCTCGGTCCCCTCATCGTCAATTTCTTCCGCGGCCGCTGGTGCCCCTACTGCGTCACCGAGCTCGAAGCCTGGCGCGACCTCTATCCCGCCCTCCGCGAACGCGGCGCCCTCGTCGTCGGCATCTCTCCGCAAACCCAGCGCCAGAGCGACTTCACCGCGAGCCAGCACGCCATCCCCTTCCCGCTCCTCACCGACGCGGGCTGCGCCGTCGCCGAGCAGTATCGCCTGGTCTGGACCGCCCCTGACTACCTCCGCCGCTACTACCGCGGCATCCTCCTCAACATCCCCTTCGTCAACGGCGACGAAAGCTGGAGGCTCCCCCTCCCCGCGACCTACGTCCTCTCACCCGACGGCAAAGTCCTTTACGCAGAAGCCCACGCCGACTTCCGCGTCCGCCCCGAACCCGAAGATGTCCTCCGCGCCCTCCCTGCCTTCGCCCGAAGCGAATAGCTCCCCTTTCCGGAACTTCCTCCGTCGAACCTGCGTATCCCTTCCCTGAGCCCCCGTGGCTCAAAAACCCAACAGGAGCCGTTCCCGATGCAGACCGTCGAACGCGTCATCATCAACGCCAGCCCCGCAGCCATCTGGCAGGTTCTCGCCGACGTCGAACGCTGGCCCACATGGACCCCCACCGTCCTCGAGGTCGAGCCCCTCACCTCCAACGGTGCCAAAAACGGCCTCAAAGTCGGCGCGCGCTACCGCGTCATCCAGCCCAAACTGCGCCCTGCTGTCTATGAAGTCACCGAGTGCGCGCCCCACCAGGCCTTCACCTGGATCCAGAAAGCCCCCGGCGCCACCTTGATCGCCGAGCACCGCCTCACCGCCTCTGACCACTCCGGCACCGAAGTCGAGCTCTCCTTCGCCACGGAAGGCCTGTTCGGCGCAATCCTCGGCGGCATGTACTCCAAAACCATCGCCGACTACGTCCGCACCGAAGCCCGCAGCCTCAAGCAGCACTGCGAATCCCTCGCCACCGAAAAAACCGCGTGAGGCGGCCATCTCGCGATGCGCTAACAGTTTCTCGCTTAAGCGTCTTTCGCTAAACGCTTCTTGCTAACCGGTTCTCGCTCGCATTTAGCTCGCCGTTCGCTCGTCTTTCTCTCGGTGTACGCTCAGCGTCCCGCTAACCGCTTTTCAGCCGACCGGCTCTTAGCTGACCGCCCTTTAGCTGACCGCTTCCCGCTCCTCACCCCTCCCGCTCATACCGCACATACTGCGGCTCCCAAACATTCTCCTCCACCGCCGCCTCCACATCCCCATCCTTCAAATCCGACAACCCCTCCGCTACCGCCTGCCGAGCCACCGCCGCCGCAATCACCCGGCTCAGCCGCCGCGACTCCGCCAGCGGCGGCAGCAAACTTCCCTTCGGGTCCGCCTCCACAGGCGACAGCTTCGCCAGCGTCCGCGCCGCCGTCATGATCATCGCGTCGCTCACCCGCCGCGCCCGCGACGCCACAATCCCCAGCGCCAGCCCCGGAAACACATAGGAATTATTCGTCTGATCGATACAAAATTCCCGCCCTTTGAAATGCACCGGCTCAAACGGGCTTCCCGTCCCGATCAGCGCCTTGCCATCGGTCCACTTCAATAAATCCTCCGGCGTAGCCTCGCTCTTCGACGTCGGATTCGACAACGGAAAAATCACCGGCAGCTCCGCGTTCTTCGCCATCGCTCGAATCGCATCCTCCGTAAACATCCCCGCCTTCCCCGCCACCCCAATCAGCACCGTGATCTTCGCGTTCCGCACCACCTCTTCAAGCCCAATTCTCTTCGCATCCCGCACCTGCCAGCCCGCAACATCCTTCGCCGCCCGCACATACTCCATCTGCTCCGGATGAATCCCCTCCGCACCCTCCACCAGCAGTCCCGGCCGCCCCATGGCGTAGATCCGTCCCCGAGCCTCCTGCTCCGTCAGCCCCTCGTCTTCGAGCGCCTTCACCAGCAGGTTCGCAATCCCGATCCCTGCCGACCCAAATCCCAAAACCCCAATCCTCTGCTCCCGCAGCGACGCCCCCGAAGCCTTCATCGCCGCCAGCAGCGTCGCCAGCACCACCGCCGCCGTCCCCTGAATGTCGTCGTTGAACGTGCATAGCCGGTCCCGATACTTCCCGAGCAGCCGCGCCGCATTCGTCCCCGCAAAGTCCTCCCACTGCAGCAGCACATGCGGCCACCGCCGCTCGACCGCCCTCACAAACGTCTCGACAAAGTCGTCGTATTCCTGCCCCCGCACCCGCTTGTGCCGCCATCCGATATAAATCGGATTTTCCAGCCGCTCCTCGTTATCCGTTCCCACATCCAGCGGCACCGGCAAACAATTCTCGTGATGAATCCCGCCCAGCGCCGTGTACAGCGCCATCTTCCCGATCGGAATCCCCATTCCGCCCGCGCCCTGATCGCCCAGCCCCAGAATCCTCTCGCCATCGCTCACCACAATCGCGCGCACCTGGTCGTAGCGCTTGTGCGACAGGATCTTCTCGATCCGCGCTTGGTTCGGATAGCTCAAAAACAACCCCCGCGGCTTCCGCCAAATCTCGCTGAACCGCTGGCACCCCTCGCCCACCGTGGGCGTGTACACAATCGGCATCATCTCTCGCACGTACGAGGTCACCAGCGCATAAAACAGCGTCTCGTTGATGTCCTGCAGATCGCGCATGAAGCTGTATTTCTCAAATGGCGTCTCGAACTGGTCGAACACCCTCTTCCGGCGCTCGATCTGCTCCGCCAGCGTCCCCACATGCGGAGGCAGCAGCCCATGCAGATCGAACGCGTCGCGTTCCTCTTCCGTAAACGCCGTGCCTTTGTTGAATCGGGGATGATTCAGGAGGGTAAAACCGTACAACTTCGTCCGGATCACAGGTTCCGTCATGGTCGTGCCTCTTGTTCTCTTTATCAGGAGATACCGTGTCCAGGAAACCCACAACCGCCAACGACCCAAACGAACGTCACACAAATCCGCTTCCGTGCTCCGTGCTCTAACCCCTAAACTCCAAACTCTCTGTGCGCTCTGTGTCCTCTGTGGTGTGTCAATCCCTGTCTTCGATCCCCGCCCACATCCCGCCATCGTCCGTGACCGAAGCCACGCCCCGCCTCGCCGCCAGCAAATACCTCTCCACGCTCATCGCCTTCTTCACCTGATCGCCCACCCGAGTCAGTACTCCCTGCTGTGAGTGATGCTTCTGGAACGCCTCCAGCTTGCGCTCGCTCAGATCTCCCAGCTCGAGCGTCAGCGACCACGGCACCGTCGCTGCCAACTGCGTCAGCTCCGGCCGGTCCCGCACACTCACAAACAGCGTGCTCGCGTAGTACAGCTTCTGCGGCGCATACGGCTCGAGCTCCGCAGCAAACATCTCCGCTCGCCCCGCCCAGTGAAACGCCATCGTCGTCACCGCCGAAATCACCGTGTGATCCCGGTGCAGATTCACCCCGCCATCCCCGCCAAACGTCAGCACCACCTGCGGACGCCGGCGCCGGATGTGCTCGACCACAATCTCCACCATCTCCTGAAGATTTTGCTGCGCCAGCCCGCCGTCGGGAAAATCCAGCACCTCGCAGCGCGTCACGCCCAGCACCAAGCACGCCCCGTCCATCTCCGCGCGTCGCAGCTGGCCCAGATCCTCGTCCGCCGCCGCTTCGCCGCGAAAATGCCCCGCTTGCCCATCCGTGAAGCACACCACGCTCGTCTCCGCGCCTGCCTGCGCGGAAAGCATCAGCGCGCCGCCGAATGCGCCGCTCTCATCGTCAGGATGGGCCGTCACACAGAGGAGTCGATGGGGCAAATGGCCTCTTCCTCAACAGCAAATTCCTCCCACGGCAAATCAATCTGCGCCACGGGAGCAAAGCTCTTGCGATGCAGAACGCACGGCCCCAGATTCTTCAGCGCCTCCCGATGCTCCGGCGTCGCGTATCCCTTGTGCGATGCCAGCCCATACCCGGGATACTCCGCATCCAGCTCGCACATCCGCCTGTCGCGATACACTTTCGCCACCACCGACGCCGCCGCAATCGAAATGCTCAGCGAGTCGCCATAAATGATGCTCGTTTGCCGATGCACTACATCCAGCCGCAGCGCATCGATCAGCAGATGATCCGGCTCGGGATCCAGCCGCAGTACCGCCGCCGTCATCGCCATCCGGCTCGCCTGATAAATATTCACGCGGTCGATCGTCTCCGCGTCCACTTCCTCAATCGCAATCGCAATCGCCCGCGACCGCACCACCGTCTCCAGCCGCTCGCGATCCTCCGGCAGAAGCTGTTTCGAATCCCGCAGTCCTCGAATCCGTGTATCCGCCGGCAGAATCACCGCCGCAGCCACCACCGGCCCAAACAGCGCCCCGCGCCCCACCTCATCCACGCCGGCAATCATGGTCGCGCCCTGCGCCCGCGCCAGCTTCTCGTACCTGTTCCCGCAAGCCAGCGACCGCAGCATCCGCATCTTCCGCGTAGCCGCGGAAACTTCGTCATCGGGCAGTTTCTTCCGTCCGCGCTTCGGAATCAGCGGGCCGGCAGGCCGCGACTGCACACGCGCTTCAGATTCAGCCCCCATCATCTGCCCCATGCCGCGAGTCTACCGCCGCCGGCTCTGCGGACGCCCGTGGAAATCGAGTCCCAAGCACACCAACGCCCCAGCCGAATCCGACCAGGGCGCCATTGTTTTTTGATTTGTTCTGAGTCTCGCTGTCAGCTCGCCTTTCGCTGGCCTTTAGCTCGCCTTCCGCTAATCGTCTTTCGCTAAAAGCTCTTCGCTAAAAGTTTCTCGCTAACAGCTTCTCGCTCGTTGTTCGCTATCTCGTGTCCACTTCCTTCAGCCGCGCCGCCTTACCCCGCAGTCCGCGCAGGTAGAACAGCCGCGCCCGCCGCACCTTCGACGACCGCACCTTCTCGATCTTGTCGATCACCTTGCTGTTGAAGGGGAAAATGCGTTCGACCCCCTGGCCAAAGCTCATCTTCCGCACCGTGAAGCTGCCCTGCGGCCCGTTTTTCTTGGCGATCACCACGCCTTCGAACGCCTGGAGCCGCTCCTTATCGCCTTCTTTAATCCTTACCTGCACGCGAATCGTGTCCCCCGGCCCAAACGGCGGCAAATCGGTGCGGTTCAGCTTCTCGGCAAGGCGCTGCATCACTGGATGGATCGACATAACCTGACTCGTTTCTCCTGGATTTTGCGAATCTTCAGTTTACAGGAAATTCGCACAATTCGCTGATTACAGCCGATCCTTCCAGTAGCCTGGCCGCCTGTGCCCGCGAGCCA
>Ga0187863_10003663_pt1 | contig 11235 bp, 11 predicted proteins | sample June2016WEW_11_1_FD_132975 | JGI IMG/M metagenome (GOLD analysis project Ga0187863, IMG submission 132975) | Peatland microbial communities from SPRUCE experiment site at the Marcell Experimental Forest, Minnesota, USA - June2016WEW_11_10 | ecosystem: Environmental > Terrestrial > Soil >...
CGTTTGGACCTGGTGCAAAAGTACCGCTCCGCGGAGGGCGGCAACGCGGTACTGAACCGCCTGGGCTCGCAGCAGTGGGTCAAGACCAAGGCGCGGGTGAAGAAGGCCATGCAGGACATGGCCGACGAACTGCTCAAGCTCTACGCACAGCGCAAGACTGCCGAGGGATTCCAATACTCCGCCGATAGCCCGTTCATGCGCGAGTTTGAAGACGCCTTTGAATACACCGAAACCGACGATCAGGCCTATGCCATCGCCGACGTCAAACGCGACATGGAATCTTCCCAGCCCATGGACCGTTTGTTGTGCGGCGATGTCGGCTATGGCAAAACCGAAATCGCCATGCGCGCTGCCTTCAAGGCGGTCAATGACAACAAGCAGGTAGCCGTGCTCGCTCCCACCACCGTGCTTGCCTTTCAGCATTACGAAACCTTCAAGCAGCGCTTCGCCGCGTTTCCCGTCACCATCGAAATGATCAGCCGCTTCCGCAACCCGAAGCAGCAAAAAGAGATTCTGCAAAAAGCCGAAGCCGGAAAAATCGACATCCTGATCGGCACCCACCGCATCCTCTCAAAAGATTTGAAATTCGCCGACCTGGGCCTGCTAATCGTCGACGAAGAACAGCGCTTCGGCGTCCGCCACAAAGAACGCATCAAGCAGATGCGCAAGCAAGTCGACGTCCTCACCATGTCCGCCACGCCCATTCCGCGCACCCTGCACATGTCGCTGGTCGGCCTGCGCGACATGAGCGTCATCGAAACTCCGCCCAAAGATCGCATGGCGATCCAAACCGTAGTCGCCAGCTGGGACGACAAATTAATTCAATCCTCGATCGAACAGGAACTCGAACGCGGCGGCCAGGTCTACTTCGTCCACAACCGCGTCGACACTATCTTCGAGATCGCGGCGAAGCTACAAGAGCTGATTCCCAAGGCAAAAATCCTCGTCGGCCACGGCCAGATGGGCGAAACCGAACTGGAAAAAGTAATGCTCGGCTTCATGCACCACGAAGCCGACATCCTAGTCGCCACAACGATCATCGAAAACGGCCTCGACATCCCGCTCTGCAACACCATTCTCATCAATCGCGCCGACCGCCTCGGCCTCTCCGAGCTCTACCAGCTCCGCGGCCGCGTCGGCCGCTCCAACCGCCGCGCCTACGCCTACCTGCTGATCCCGAAAGAAGTCGAACTCACGCCCATCGCGCGCAGAAGACTCGCGGCCTTAAAAGAATTCTCCGACCTCGGCGCCGGATTCAAAATCGCAGCGCTCGACCTGGAATTGCGCGGAGCAGGGAACCTACTAGGCGGCGAGCAAAGCGGACACATCGAAGCCATCGGCTTCGAACTCTACACCCAGATGCTCGAACGCGCCGTCCGCGAAATGAAGGGCGAGTCCGCTCCCGACGAAGCCGAAACCCAACTCAACCTCGGCCTGAACATCCGCATCAACTCGGACTACATCCCCGAAGAAAATCAGCGCCTGCAAATGTACAAGCGCGTAGCCCGGGTAGAAACCGAATCGCAACTCAACGACGTCGCCGCCGAACTGCAAGACCGTTACGGCCCGCCGCCCGCCCCCGTACGCAACCTGCTCGACTACGCCAGCCTCAAGCTCCTCTGCATGCGCGTCGGCGTAAACGCCATCGAGCGCAAGCGCGATTCCGTGACTTTCAAATTTCGTCAAAACGCCGCCGTCGATCCCGAACAGCTGGCGAGATTCGTCTCCGCCCAGCGCGGCGCGCAGTTCACCCCCGATGGCATGTTGAAGTTCGTTCTGAAAGCCACAGCGGCCGACGAAGTCCTGCGAGCCCTGCGCACAGTTCTAGAGCAACTCGCGACCATCGATGTGACATCTTTATTGGATTCGAGCATGAGCGGGAACAAACATCAGTGACCCAGTTCTCTTTGTCATTCCCACGCGCGAGCGAAGCGAGACAGGAGGAACCTGCTCTCCAGCCGCCGCGCAGAACTCTAGCCCGAATTCAGATGCCAACGTTTACAATTATTCGGCTACCCAAAGTAGAAAAGCCGACGACGAACGACCAACGACTGTCACCATGCCCATGAAAGTCCGCAAAGCCGTTTTCCCCGCCGCCGGCCTCGGCACCCGCTTCCTGCCCGCCACCAAAGCCCAGCCCAAGGAAATGCTGCCCATCGTCGACAAGCCCATCATCCAATACGGCGTCGAAGAAGCCATGGCCAGCGGCTGCGATCAGATCCTCATCATCACCGGCCGCGGCAAGCAGTCCATCGAAGACCACTTCGACGTCAGCTACGAACTCGAACGGATGCTCGACGACCGCAAAAAAACCGACCTGCTCAAAATCGTCCGCAACATTTCCGACATGATGCACGTCGCCTACGTCCGCCAAAAAGAAGCGCTCGGCCTCGGCCACGCCGTGCTCATGGCCCGCGAACTCGTCGGCAACGAGCCCTTCGCCGTCCTGCTCGCCGACGACGTCATCGACGCCCCCATCCCCTGCCTCAAACAAATGGTCGACGTCTTCGATCAGAAACAGTGTTCCGTAATCGCCGCCCAAGTCGTCGAAGGCAAAATGATTTCCTCCTACGGCGTGTTCGACGCCCAGCCCGCCGAAGGTTTCAACGGCCGCCTCTTCGAAATCCGCAACATGGTCGAAAAACCGAAACCAGAAGAAGCCCCGTCCAACCTCGCCATCATCGGCCGCTACATTCTCACCCCCGGAATTTTCGAGTGCCTCGCCAAAACTCCCACCGGCGCCGGCGGCGAACTCCAACTCACCGACGGCATGCGCATGCTGCTCAAGCAGGAAAAAATGTACGCCTACGTTTATGAAGGCCAGCGTTACGATACCGGCGACAAACTAGGTTTCTTAAAGGCCACCGTAGAATTCGCCCTAAAACGCACCGACCTCGGCGCCCCGTTCCGCGAGTACCTGAAAGGCCTAAAACTATAAATGAACCAGCGGAAAATGAACCAGCGGACGTCAGGCCCCCAGGAATTCCTTCGTGATCCTTCGTGTCCTTAGTGGTTGACGCCTTTTTTTGCTTTTACGCTAAAGGAGGTTGCCAGCACGGATGGGCAGGCGCACCCAGCCCCGCAAAAACATCGAAGTCCCTGTACGCATTTTCGGCACCGACAGTCACGGTCAGGTCTTCTCCGAAAAAGTTTCCACCGTCAACGTCAGCCGCAAAGGCGCACATCTCGCAGCAGTCCGTCCCGATCTCGGCCTCGACGAAATAGTCGGCCTCACCCACGGCACGAATCGCGCACACTTCCGCGTGAAGTGGATCGGCGAACCCGCAACTCCCCGCGCCGGCCACCTCGGTCTGCTCAACATCGCCCCCGAAAAATCCCTGTGGAATTTTCCCCTCCCCGCCGACGCCATCGATGACTACGATCCCGTCGCGGTCGACAATCGCAAGCACACCCGCTACCGCTGTCAGAATTCCATCGAGATTCACGTTCAGGAAGGCGCTTCTTTCTGGGGCAGCGTCGCCGACCTCAGCCTCGGCGGATGCTACGTCGAAATCCCCATCCCCCTCGAACTCGGCAAGCGCCTGAAACTCGGCATCTGGTTCGGCCAAACCAAAGTCTGGGCCGACGCCCGCGTCGCCCACAGCAGTCCCGGCATGGGTGTCGGCCTGGTCTTCACCCAAATCTCCGACCGGGACGTTGATCAGATCCGAAGCTACCTCCAAGGCCTTTCGCCCTTCGCGCGAAAGCCCCGCCGCGCGGACGCCCCGCCCCAAAGAAGACTGTAAGTCGCGAAGTCAAGCTGGATCATCGCTGGGCGTCATCCCGAGTGGAGCCGTTCTTCAGGCGAAGCGAGGGATCTCGCGCGAATCGCCAGTCCCTTGGACATCCAAACTGCAATTCTTGAGATTTCCGCCTCTTATCTGGCCTACTTCTCTTTCAGCTTCTTCGACTTCTCCTCCACGCCCCGCGCCAGCTTCTCCTTGTGCTCCACTAACTTCTTCGCAATCCCCGCATCCCCCAACCCAATCATCTGCGCCGCCAGAATCCCCGCATTCGTCGCCCCCGGCTTCCCAATCGCAACCGTCGCCACCGGAATCCCCGCCGGCATCTGTACGGTAGCCAGCAGAGAATCCATCCCCTGCAGCGCCGTCGAAGGAATCGGCACTCCAATCACCGGTAACGTCGTATGCGCCGCAATCACCCCCGCCAGATGCGCCGCCCCGCCCGCTCCCGCAATGATCACCTGAATCCCGCGCCCCGCAGCCTTCCGCGCATAGTCCGCCGTCCGGTCCGGCGACCGATGCGCCGACGTCACGTCAATCTCATACCCAATCCCAAACTCGTCCAGAGCCTTCCCCGCCTCCCGCATAATCTCGAGATCAGAATCACTCCCCATCACAATCGAAACCAGTGTCGTACTCATTCATGCTCCTTAATGTTCATGTTCCTATGAATTTGTCATCCTGAGCGAGGATTTTGCTTCGCAGAATGCGAAGCAAAACCGCAGTCGAAGGACCTCGTGCACCCCGACACAACCCGTGACCTCGCAGGGAATTTCCAGCACTCACTTCCTCAACGCCCGCCCCGCAATATCCGTCCGATAATGCGCCCCCTCAAACCAAATCTTCCCGCAAGCCTCATAAGCCCGCCCCACGGCCGCTTCCAAGGAACCCGCTCGCGCCGTCACTCCCAGCACTCTCCCGCCCGCCGTGTAAAAAACATCGTCACGCCGAGTCGTCCCCGCGTGAAACACCTTCACCCCTTCAACCGCTCCCGCTTCTTCCAGCCCATCAATCCGCTTTCCCACCTCATACGTCCCCGGATATCCTCCCGACGCCATCACCACACACACCGAAGCGTCCCGCGACCATTTGAAGTCCCCATCGCTCACGCGTCCTTCAATCGAGGCCTCCAGCGCCTCCACCAGATCGCTCTCCAGCCGCATCAGAATCGGCTGCGTCTCCGGATCGCCAAAGCGGCAATTGAACTCCAGCACCATCGGCCCGCGCGCCGTCATCATCAGCCCGCAATACAGCACGCCCTTGAACTCCGCGCCCTCGGCCTTCATGCCCGCAACCACCGGCTGCGCAACGTGGTGCACCAGCCAGTCGCGCATCTGGTCATCGACAATCTCGGCCGTCGAATACGCTCCCATGCCGCCCGTGTTCGGACCGGTATCGCCATCGCCCACCCGCTTGTGATCCTGAGCCGCCACCAGCGGCACAACCCGCTCGCCGTCACTGAACACCAGAAACGACAGTTCGTCCCCCGTTAAACATTCCTCCAGCACCACCCGCGCCCCAGCCTCGCCCAGCATCTTCCCGCTCAGCATTTCCGCCGTCACAGTCGCCGCTTCTTCCTTGCTCTTCGCGATCACCACGCCCTTGCCCGCCGCCAGCCCGTCGGCCTTCACCACGACCGGCGCATGAAAGTGACTGAGTGCCGATCGCACCTGCTCCATCGAATCACAAATAGCGAAATGCGCTGTCGGGATGTGATGCCGCTGCAAAAACTCTTTGGCGAAGCTCTTGCTCGATTCCAGCCGCGCCGCCGCCCGCGTCGGCCCAAACACCGGCCAACCTCGCCGCGTAAACTCATCCACCACGCCCAAAGTCAACGGCAGTTCCGGCCCAACCACGGTCAAGTCCGGCCGCAGCCGCGCCGCCAGCGTCGTGATCGAATCCAGATTCTTCAGGTCCGCCGCGATGCACTCCGCATCGTCGGCGATGCCCCCGTTCCCCGGCGCGCAGTAAACCTGCGAAACGCGGGGAGATTGCCGCAGCTTCCACACCAGCGCATGCTCGCGCCCGCCGCTTCCTAAAACCAGAACTTTCATAAGCCAGAAACGCTTCCAGGGAAAATTAAGGTTAGGGGTTGCCGAGGAACAGTGTCAAACCTAACCGACAAAATAATGTGGCGACAGCCGCCCCCGGCTGTCCGTCGGGCGCAGCTCGACCGCTTCGGCTCCAGCTCGCAAACCCGACTCACTTCAAGTACGCCCTCACCAGCGAAATCAGATCCTCCGTCAACTCCTCCGGCGAGTCCGGCCCGCGCTCCGGATGCGTGATGTGCAGCCGGATGTGATCTTCCAGAATCTCCGCCATCAGGCTGTTCACCCCGCCGCGGATCGCCGCCAGCAGCATAAGGATGTCCGCGCACTCATCTCCGTCGGCCACCGCGCGCTCCACGGCTCCGATCTGTCCGCCCAGCCGCTTGATGCGCGAGAACAGTTTCTGCTTCTCTTTTGAGATTTCCGCCGGTTTATCTTTCATCTCTTTCACTCTGTTTTTGCTTGACATATACCCTAGGGGGGTATGATATAAAAATCTCGAAGACCTATGAATACTAGCAGAAAGGAGGCGCCCGACAATGGCCAGTCGCAGTTTGTAACATTCCCGTAATTAACTGTGGATAAGCTCGTTGGATCGAAAAAGTTGAAGCGCTCCGTTGACAGCCCGTCAGGTCTTGTTATTAACTATGGTTAACATAATATCGTATAAGGCAGTTAATCACACAATTGGGGAACAAACCACCTGGCGGCAGTGAAGATATGTGATCGGTGTCACACTTGTCCGTGATATCCGCTGTAGAGCGCTTCTCGCAACTGCATTACCTTGGGGACATGAAATTGAAATTGAAATTCATTTTCAATACGCCTCGCGCCCAGGCTCCCGCCCCGGTTCCAGCGTTCTCCCCTGCGCAAGCCAGCCATCTGCCGAGCCTCCGCCCGTTAATCGGCCCGGTCCTCGCCCTGACCCTGGCAGCCGCGATGTTCTCCTCCCCTCTCGCTCTCGCGCAACAGTCAGCCGCTTCTCCTTCCCCAATACCGAATGCCGCGACCACGACCGCGGCCGTCGCCCCCGACCCTCCCGATCCCACTCCCTCCGACGACCCCGAATCCATGCTCCCGCATTTCAAGGACTCGCGCTTCTGGCTCACCGGCCAGGCCAATTTCGTCTTTCAAACCCACCCCGATTTTCCCGCCCTCTACAGCGGCCCGCACAGCCTCAACTCCAATTACGAAAAAGCCACGTCCCGCGTCGCGACTTTCTACACCGGCGTTCGCCTCAACAACTCCACCGAACTCCTGGTCGACCTCGAAGAGGCCGGCGGCGCCGCGCTCACCAAAGGCTTCGGCCTCGCCGGCAACACCGATCTCGATATCGTCCGCAACCCCCTCCTCAGCAAAAATGTCTATCTCGGCCGCGCCATGATCCACAAAGTCTTCGCCCTAAGCAAAGACAAAATCGAAAACCAGCGCAGCTTCCTCTCTCTCTTCGACGAACTCCCGCGCCGCCGTCTCGAACTCCGCCTCGGCAAAATCAATCTCCCTGACTTCTTCGACGTCAACTCCGTCGGCACCGACACGCACTTCCAATTTCTCAACTGGACCACTGACAACAACGGCGCCTGGGACTACGCCGCAGACACCCGTGGTTACACTGTCGGCCTGACTGCCGACTTCGAAGACCGCAACTGGGGATTCCGTTTCGCCGAAGCCCTCATGCCCGAAGTCGCCAACGGCATCAATCTCGTCTACAGACCCTGGCAGGTTCACGCCGAAAACTACGAATACGAACTGCGCCGCGGCATCCTCCCCAAAAAAGCCGGCGTAGTCCGCCTGCTCGCCTACACCAACTACGCGAACATGGGCATTTATCGCGATCAGATCATCCAGGCCGCGGAAGCCGGCGCCACTCCCGACATCACCGCTCACCCCTGGCACATCACTCGCAAATACGGATTCGGCATCAACACCGAGCAGAATCTCACACGCTACCTCACCGCCTTCGCCCGCTTCGGATGGGACAACGGCAAGACCGAATCTTTCGCCTACACCGAAGTCGACCAGACTTTCGCCGAAGGCGTGGGCGCGAACGGCACGTGGTGGCATCGAAAGCAGGACCGTGCCGGCATCGCCTTCGTCTCCAACGCCATCAAGAAGGATCACCAAAACTACCTCGCCGACGGCGGCCTCGGCTTTCTCCTCGGCGACGGAGGCCTCAACTACGGCCGCGAAAACATCTTCGAGTCGTACTACACAGTCCACGCCTGGCGCGGCATCTATCTCGCCCCCGGCGTCCAGCACATCAACAATCCCGGCTACAACCGCGCCCGCGGCCCCGTAGTAGTCCCCACCTTCCGGGCCCACGTCGAATTCTAGGAACGAGCAAGTTGTGGAGCGGACACTCCTGTCCGCTGCCTTTGACCTTGATTTTGACTTCACCTGGGTGCCCCACGTCTCGCTTTTGAGACGTCGGATTTTCCCCGCTTCCATCTGCGAGTATGTATGTACAACCAGTATGTACGTACCACCGTGAAGAGCGGCGCTTTAGCGCCGCGTAAAGCGACGAGCATCATCCGGGCTTCAGCCCCTGAGGCCCTCGAATCCGCAATTCCAACCAAAAACGCGGTTCACACCAAATCTTGTCAATAGGCAGAATCTACACGATCGCGCCCATCCCCATGAAAGCATTCACGATATAAATGTCCCAACCCTTTCCGGTTTCCCCCCATCAACCTGCTATTCTGAATATATAGAGTAAAAATTCAGAAAGGCGCGGCCTACCGGTCGCGCCTTTCGTGTTTTCAGGCCGAATCTTGGGGCGGGGTGGATGAAGCGTTGGGGAAAGTTCAAGACTGTTAAGGAGCGCGGCGAATGGGTCGAACTCTTATTCATGGCGGCCGCGGGCTCGCGCGGATATCGCGTATTAAAGCCCTGGGGAGATTCCCTGGCTTACGACGTCGGCATCGACCAAGGGGCGCACTTTCTCAGGGTGCAGGTGAAATCGACCGGCTGCCGCCGGCACTCGGGCTATTACTGCCAGCTTCGCGGCGGCGGTCGCGGGACCGGCTATGATCTGGGGCGGGTGGACCTCTTCGCGCTTTACATCATCCCGACAAATGTCTGGTACTTGGTTCCGGGCGCTGTGATTCTTATTCCGAATCCGATGACGGCCATCGTCTTGTGTCCGGAAACTCGGCCAAAATGTAATCGCTACAAATACGAACACTACCGCGAAGCCTGGGGATTGTTAGCGAAGAGCAGACGCGACCTCTCCCGCCACACCAACCGATGATAGCCCGCGCCCATGCATGTGGAGCGGACACTCCTGTCCGCTGCCTTTGAAGTTGTTGTATTAGGGTGTCCACGGAATCCATGCGATAATACGCTTGGGTTACCTAAGGTCGCTCACAGTCGTTTCCCTCCCCACGGGCATCTAAAATTACAATTGACGTTTACGGTCGGGACGGATCATCCTGTCTGGTTAAAAAGGAGGCGCATGCCAGCAACGAAACCAAAAAGCGGCGTCCGGTGGATAACGCGCCGCGAGGCGGCGGTTATGGTGGACTCCCATGCTCAGCGTGTGCTCGGAATTTCGGCCAAGAAGTTTATTTCAAACTGGAAGGCTGGCAAATACCGCAAGCTCGATTCCGACGCTTGTCCTGGCGTGACCGAACTGGCCCTGCTTGCCCCTCTTCCGAGGCGGACGAGTGCGAGGCGGATGAGTGCCAGGAAAGTCACCAAAAGAGGCAATCGATAATTTCGCTCAGTATTTTAAAGAGTCACTGTCCTGCGTGACCGCAGGCTGGGTCACTGCATTTCAGGAATCTCGGAACCTCTACAAGATAACCTGTGACCCGCCAGCAAAACTCAGTAAGCGCTCTGGCGGCAATCTCTTCATCATCGCAACTCAAGTGCTCACCGCCGTCCCAGACCCCAATGCTGAGGGGCGGTTCAAAGCGCAGTTCAAAGCTAAGACCAGAGAATACAGCTATCGCTTAGTTGAAGAAGGGAACATCGCAGCCCCGGACATTGTTGCCTATCACTGGCACCCGAACGATTCGGACTTGCGAACACCGCACCTGCATGTAGCAGCGGTTCCCCGCGTACATTTCCCCACATCGCGTGTGTGCCTGGAGGACTTCATCGAGATGACGATCCGCTACTTCGAAGTCAGGCCAACGATGAAATACTCTGAATGGTCCGCTATTTTGGATAAGAATAAACGGGCATTTGAAATGATGGCTAGTTGGAAAGTGCAGCATCCCTAGCGGTGGAAATCATCGGTCCGATCTCTTGACGCATTGAGGTCATAGTAGGTGCCTCCCTCCGATGCGACAATCCCCGCATGCTAGTAGTGATCCTGACGATCGCCTACGCGATAGTGGCGGTTGTGTTCAGTCTCTTCCGCGGGTGGTACGCCGTCACGATTCTCGTTACAGGCGGAGCCAAACTGACCCTACGCTCGGAGAGGAAGCTCGTCCCGCCGGACAAGTGGCATCACTGGTCATGGTGGACACACGAGATTTTCATCAACTTTGCCGGCAGCATGATCGGGTGGGCTACAGCGTACTATCTCATTTGCCAAGGAAAGATCGAGGGTCTGTCAGACGCTTTCCTGCTGCTCGTTGCGATAGCCGGAATCTTCGGGTTCCTGCCCTGGCTGCTCTACAGGTCCACCCTGAAATAGCTCACACCTTCAGTTCATCAGCCTGACTTCTCAGTGTCCTCTCCGACGAGATTGACACCCAGACCGCGCCAGTACTCGACCGACATTCGAGTCCCGAAGCCAACACTGCCTGAGTCAACGTTGATGTTGCTCGAAGCGGGATAGTTGTACATGTAAAAGTCCGGAGCCGGTCGTTGAGGTGGCGTGGGCGGTGGCATCGCTGACGCCAGAAATGGGAAGCAGATAGCGCAGACGCGGATATAGCCCTTCACCGCATCCCACAGAGTTCTCTCAGTTCCAGGAGCGATTTCGTGATGACACCGGTCGCAGCACATGGGAGCCCTTCCTTCCCTCTCTTCAAATATGATGCCCGCAGCCGGCTCCTGGACGCTAAATTTTCTGGTGCCCTATGAGGGTGCGTGATTTTATCCCGTTAACGGGGGGTGGCCCAGCCTCTTACGTTTTTTCTTCTCCACTCCGGAATTGCGAGTGCCCCGTCCTTGCGATTTCGCAAGGGCGGATGGCGATACTGCCAACACAAGATCGTTTGATTTGTGACCCGAACGCTCGCGACTGCTGCACACGGATCGCTGGACACACGAAACAGCAGGTCCTTCCACTCCGCCGCCGCTGGCGCTCCGGCTCCGGTCGGGATGACAGGGATCAAGATCAAGAAAAAAACAAAGGCGGCGGACAGGAGTGTCCGCCCCACATTTACACGCTAACCGCTTGCGGCTTACTTGCCAGTAACTGCCGAAGCACATACTGCAAGATTCCGCCGTTGGCGTAGTACAACGCTTCCTGCGGCGTATCGATTCGC
>Ga0187863_10003666_pt1 | contig 11234 bp, 6 predicted proteins | sample June2016WEW_11_1_FD_132975 | JGI IMG/M metagenome (GOLD analysis project Ga0187863, IMG submission 132975) | Peatland microbial communities from SPRUCE experiment site at the Marcell Experimental Forest, Minnesota, USA - June2016WEW_11_10 | ecosystem: Environmental > Terrestrial > Soil >...
ACGTGATCCTGGAAGATGCGTGGTACATCATTCCGGAAAAAGAGATTCGCGGGTTGAAGTCGATTTCGTTGTGCACGGTGGGCGCGGAAGCGAAGTATGAACAGTATCGGGAAGCGTGGGGATTGTTGCGGAAGGCGTCGGAGATTGTCGAGCTGGAGAGGAGTGTCGAGACGAGCGCTGTTGCGGAAAGTACTGTGATTGAGCCTTCGAGCGCGGTGGGCCGGATGGCGACGGCTGCGAATTATTTCAGGCGGTATATGGAGCGGAGTTCGCTGGTTCCTCCGAAGCCCAGGGAGAAGAGCTGATTGTGGGTTTGTGCCTGCGGCAGCATTTGCCGGCCGGCAGAGTGCACAGGTTCTTCGCTGCAGAATGACAACAATTTAGAACGTCGTCAGCATCCCCCCTGATTTTGTTACGGTTGTGCAGGTTATTGAAAGGGCGGGCGGGAGAATCGTTCTGAAAATATTCGTTCTTAGTTTTCCTCGGGCTTCCACAGGGAAGTCTCGTCGTCCACAGTTTCTTCACAAGCGAGGAAGGTTTTTGTGTTGCCCGGCGCGACAATCTGGATAAGAGTGGGTTCAGCGAAACGTGAGAGTTCCTGAGCTTGCTGGATGATTGCGGCAGAGCCAGTGGCAGGCGGCGATTCTTGAAAGAGAATGGCCGTGGGGAAAAACTTCCAGAAACGCGCGACAGCGCGACTGGTTGCCCGGGCGTTGCGGCCTCCTCCCCGTCCAGCTCTTCGGAGCAGGAAACGCTTCTGGCCACCGCAGCGGTTGTGGATTCGTGATCGCGAGATGACGAATCGGCAACTGGCCTCGGCCAATACGGTGCCGCCTTCGGGTGTTGCCGGGCTGAAGCAGTCATTGCGCCGCATTGCGGTGACAAAGGCAGAGCAGGAATCCACGAACAGTGCGGTCCCGGGTGGCTGGCCCGGGACCGCATTCGATTTTTTGGAGGCGAAACCGCGATCGTTCCAGCGCATTCCTGAGGTACTCGCAAGCGACTCCATTACCTTCGTTACGCCTTGTGGGACTTGAGCTCCGGCTAAGATTACCTGCATGGAATGGATAGGCAGGAGGACGCAACTCGTTTTGGTAGCGTTCGGCTACGCTACAGTTCTGGCGGTGTCGGCGGCGCTGATCGTCGTGCGTTACTTTGAATACCTGACCCATCCCGCTGATGTGGCCGCTGCTGGCGGCATGTATGCGGGCGGTGATCTGATGCTCGAGGCATTCATCGGTGGCATGCTGCTGGTGGTGACCTTTTTTCTTGTGCTGGTGATTTACAAGTGGGAGTCGGCCTACACGATCTACTCAAAGATTCTGCTTGGACTGAGCCTTACTGCCCCGCTGTCGGTCGGACTGCTCTTCATTCCCGCGGTGAGCCAGGGATCAGGTTTGCTCGGCGGTGCGTGTATGTTCCGGCTGTTTGCCTCACCGATGATCGTTGTGGGGATGGGGATGAGCCGAGTTTTTGCCCGATTTCCACGCGCGAAGCGGCTGACCGTGTACGGGCTGCTCATCGAAGTGGTGACTATGATCTGCTTGATGGCCGCCATGGCCCTGTAGAAGCATCTCTGCCTGATCTGACTGTTGATGTATTCGCCTTATGTTCGCCTCCGTGAGATACTGCCTTGTGCGCGGCATCGTGAAAAGTGTCATTGCATTTGCGTCTCCGCAAAAATTGCATTGTGCGGAGTTTTCCAAAGGGCATTTCGAATTTCACAACCCGAGTCGCGCTAGGATGTGTTCGTTGCGCAACCAACCGACGAATTACATAGATCCCCGTTAATGCACGGCGCAAATTTGCGCGAGGCAGAGCGAACTTGGCAACTTCCGACTACACGATCAGCACGCTTCCGGCGAACGTAGAGGCGGAGCGCTCGATTCTGGGCGCGATCCTGCTCGATAACTTTGCCTACAACCAGGCCGCGGAGCACTTGAGGATCGAGGATTTCTCGCTCGACTCGCACCGGCGGATTTATTCGCGGATGGTCGACCTGGCGGAGTCTTCGCGGCCGATTGACATGATCACGCTGATCGAGGAATTGGACCGGCATAAGGATCTGCAGCCGATCGGCGACGTGGCGTACGTGTCGAGCCTGGTCGAGGGCGTCCCGGAGCGTCCGAGCATTGAGCATTACGTCAAGATCGTGCGCGACAAGGCGTTGCTGCGCGGAGTGATCTCGGCGGCGAGCACGGCGATTGCGCGAGCGAGCGATCAATCGGACTCGGCCGAGGACGTGCTGAGCGATACCGAAGCAGCGATTTTTCAGCTCTCGGAGAAACGCATTGGGCGCGGGTTCATGGGCGTGCAGGAGATCGTCCGGGAAACGTTCGGATCGGTCGACGCCCTGTTGCAGCGCGGCCAACGAATTACCGGACTGGCGACGCACTACGTTGATCTGGATGAGATGACGTCGGGCTTGCAGCGGTCGGATCTGGTGATCATTGCGGCGCGACCTTCGATGGGCAAGACGGCGTTTGTGATGAACATCGCCGAGAATGCGTCAATTGAAGATCAGCAGGTAGTTGGCGTGTTCTCGCTGGAAATGTCGCGCGAGGCTTTGCTGATGCGCCTGCTGTGTTCGCAGGCGCGAGTGGATGCGCACAAGATGCGCACCGGTTCGCTGTGGCAGGACGATACGAAGAAAGTTGTGCGGGCGATGGAGCAGCTGGCGCACGCTCCAATTTTTATCGACGATACCCCGGGAATTTCCCTGAGCGAAATGCGAGCCAAGGCGCGGCGGCTGAAACAGGCACAGGGGCGGCTGGACCTAATTATTGTGGACTATTTGCAGTTGATGTCCGGCGGCGGCAAGCGTTTCGAAAACCGCACGCAGGAAGTCTCAGCGATCTCGCGAGGACTTAAAGCGCTGGCGAAGGAACTCAGCGTTCCGGTGATTGCGCTTTCGCAGTTGAGCCGCGCTCCGGAGAGCCGGGGCGGAGATCATCGTCCGCAGCTGGCGGATTTGCGCGAGTCGGGATCAATCGAGCAGGACGCCGATCTGGTGATGTTTATCTTTCGCGAGGAAGTTTATAAGCAGGACGATCCCGAACTGCAAGGCAGGGCGGAGATCATTATCGCGAAGCAAAGAAACGGTCCGATCGGACGAGTTCGGATGGCGTTTTTGAAGCATTGCACACGATTTGAGTCGATGGCAGAGGGTGGTCTGGCGCCGGAAGAATAATGGTGGCATACAGGAATCCCTGTAGGGGAGCCCGGGTAAGTACAGTCGGAAGTTGGGCTTGCAGGCACCCGCGAAAATGGTGGCCGGTCCTGTGGAAAAGCTTGTGGAATTGAAAACACTGTTCAGAATTCCTTTTCTCAAAGACTGGACGTCCGGTTTCACGAACGCAAGTTTCCCTCATTTAACCCCATGAGTAGTAACCAGTTATGCAATTCATGCTGCATTCATGTTTGCGGTTTGGGAATAGAGCGACCTTCGTTCCGGATTTGAGATTTGCACATTTCCGGGCTCAGGGACTTTCGTTTTCGGCCCAATTTCAGCGGGTTCCAGCGATCTGACGGACAGCAGCCGAAGCGAAAAGCTTGATTCTGACAATCGGTTTTTGCAATCCCGCGATGGCATCAGGCGAATAGCAGCCGCGGTGATCAAGATTGCGGCAGCTTGATCATCCGCGCGATCTTCGGCCAGCGGTGGCTGGCCCGCAACCCTTTGCAGACCACAAACCGAAGATAGAAGATCATGGAGGCATCACGCTGTTCGATCGCCTTCTCGACCCAATCAGCTCCTTGATCCAGTTCGCCCGAGAGCAGGTGAAAGAGAGCATGGGCGCGGGCATCGCCGAGCGCCTTGCCGGAACCGAGTGTATGGGCGAGTGACTGGGACTCGGAGGCGTCTCCATTGCGGCGGAGAAGGGCGGCCAGCACTCCAATGGTATCGGGAAACCACGCGCCAGCCGCATAGGCCCGCCGCGCTATCACCAACGCCTGTGGAAGGTCGCCTTGGTCGGCATGGATCATCGCCTTTGACACCAGAGCCACGACCTGGTTCTCATCCAACTCCAGCACCTTATTCAATTGCTCAAGAGCTTCGCTGTCCCGGCCCGCTGCCTGTAGATAGGCATGGAGATTCATCCGTGGCCACAATTCCAGCGGGTCCTCTTCAATCGTGCGCTCGGCCAGCGCGATCGCCTGCTCTGCATTTCCCCGCAGGTACTGAAAGCCGCTGTACATCGGCCGGATGAGGGGAAATCCCGCCTGCTGGGCCAGCGGGAAATCGAAGTGCCGCTCGGCCGCAGCCCAATCCATGTCATACATGGCGGACAGAAAGCCCAAGAGCGCATGCGCTTCCGGGAGGGCGGGATCAATCTGAAGCGCCCGCTCGACTTCCTTACGCGCTGCCGGTACAGCTTCGCTCGCGGGGATCCGGCCAAAATGCGTCAGGGTCGTCCAGTAATATCCCATGCCGACATGAGCCAGTGCAAAAGCAGGATCAAGCTCAATTGCCTGCTCATAGCATCGTTTGGCCAGTTCGAGCGACTCGGGCGTAACCCTGGCTTGCAGATACTTGGCTTTCAGGTATGCCTCATAGGCCGCCAGCCTGGGTACATAGCGTTGGGTTGTGCCTTCAACGGACAGTTTCACACGCAAGGCTCCGGCGATCGCCGCCGCAATGTCATCCTGCACGGCAAAGATGTCGTTGATCTCGCGATCGTACCGCTCCGACCACAAATGAGCGCCGTCGGCTGCATGAATCAACTGCCCGGTGATGCGGATACGATTGCCGGCGCGGCGCACGCTGCCTTCGAGCACATGCGTGACTCCAAGGGCATCGGCAATTCCTCGAATATCCTGTTCCTTGCCCCGGAATGCAAAGGCGGAAGTTCTCGCGATTACCTTCAAGCCGGGAATATGCGCCAGCAGGTTGATGATCTCTTCCGCCAGACCGTCGGAGAAATATTCCTGATCTTTGTCGGCGCTCATGTTGGCGAAAGGCAATACGGCGATGGAGGGAGTGACGGAGCCGGCATGGCTGATCTTTTCCGTCTCGGGCTTCGCGCCCGCCGATGACGACTCGTCGGGAATGTCGAGTCCAGCCTTGCGCAGGCCTTCGACCAGCTGTTCGATCAGCTCGGCGTCGTACCATTTGGCATACTCCTGGCGCGCTGCGGCGGCGAAGTCCGGACGAAGCGCGAGCAGATCCTGGAGGGCCCTCCGGGCGTCTTCTCTCCGGCCCAACTGGCCGAGAGTGGCCGCGCGCAGCGCGTGGGTGTGGAAGTAGTTCGGCATGTTGACACGAGCTGCGGACTCGAGCACCTCGGCGTACCTGCCCTGCCGGTAGCCATTGCAGCATCGAGCGAAATAGAAATATCCCGGACAGTTGGGATTCAGCTGCATGGCGGACTCGACCATCTGGCAGCCTCGGTCCCACTCACCCGACGAGGCAATCAGCAAGCCAAGGTAAGCTCTCACCGAGGCATCCAGCGGATTGAGCGTCAGGGCTCGCTCGGCTTCGACGCGAAATGGGATCATTTCCTTGCGGAAGAAATAGACCGCTGCAAGCGCGTAGTGGCCGAGAGCATGAGTAGCAGCCAGATCCACAGAGCGCTGGGCAGCCGCCAGAGCGCGGTCGAGCGGGTTGGGTCCGGCATTGAAGCCCTGCGCAAATTCGCCGCGATAAATCATGGACAACATCGCCCAGCAATCGGCATGATCGGGCGCCTCGCGGACAGCACGTTCGAGAATCTTCGCTACTGCGGCGTGCTCCTCGGGAGTGATGCGAGTGAAATAGCTGAAGGTGCGGAGCACGGCCTCGTGCGGGGTCAGGGAGTCTTCGTTTTTACTGCGCAGCACTTCGCTCATCAGGCGCGGCAGAACTCCATACTGATCGGCGACGGTGGCGACGATGCGGGGAACGAGGTCGTCCTGGAGGTCGAAGATGTTTTCGGGAGTGAACGTGCGCTCGAATGTTTCCGCCCAGAGATGAGAGCCAGTCGTCGCCTCGACGAGCTGCAGGGCGAGGCGCACTTTGGTTCCAGCATGACGCAGGCTGCCTTCCATGACGTAGCGGGCTCCGAGTTCTTTGCCTGCCGAGCGCACGTCCACGGCCTGGTTGGCGTAGCGTGACGTGGATCCCCGTGCAATGACTTTGAGATAGGAGAAGCGCGAGAGACCGGTGCCGATGTCTTCTGTAAGCCCTTCGGCCAAAGCGGTGAGTTCGGCATTGTTGCCGCTGTATTTGAAGGGCAGCACCGCGACCCAGAAGCCCTCGTCGGCGCGCAACTGTCCCGATCGAGTCTCTGCGGAAGAATGGGACGGATTGAGCGCAGGAAAGGATTTCCCTTTGTCCGTGGGAATCTCAAGCCCGGCCTTGCGAAGACCGTCAAGCAGGTGTTCGACGAGTTCCGTGTAGTGCCATTTTTCGAGTTCCGCGCGCACGGTAGACGCGAAGTCAGGACGTATGGAAAGCAACTCACGCACTGCGTTGCGAGCAAGCTCCAACTCGCCAAGCTGGCCATAGGTGGCCGCGAGCGCGGCTTGCGCGCGCCAGAAGCCGGGCATGTTTACTTTAAGGGCAATCTCGAGCGCGGCGCGATATTCGCCCTTGCGGTAGGCATCATAGAAAGGCACGAACCAGTACCATCCGGGATGATGGGGGTTGATGCGCCGCGCTTTTTCGGATAAGGGACAGCCTCGCTCCCAGTCTCCGCTGTAAGCAAAGAGGGATCCCATGTAGGCGAAGGTGAAACCGTCCATCGGGTTGAGCGCGATGGCGCGCTCGGCAGCGCTCTGGAAGGCTTGGCGATCCTGACGGAAGAACACAACCGAGGCCAGCGCGTGATAGCCGTAGTGATTGGAGGGCGCAATCTCGATGGCACGCCGGGCCGCCGCGTGCGCACGTCCGAGTGGATCCGGCAGAAGGTTGAAGCCGTGGGTGAACTCTTCGCGGTACAGGATCGAGAGGATGGCCCAGGCATCGGCATGACCCGGCGCCTGCTCGACAGCCCGTTCCAGGGCGGAGCGGGCAAGGGCATGCTCCGCCGCATTGATCCGCTGGAAGTAGGCAAAGCTGCGGAGCAACGCTTCGTATGGGGTCAATTGATCGGGCGGCTTGCCCCGGAGTGCTTCGCTCATGGTTTGAGCGAGAATCCCGCGCGTGTCCGCGACGGTAGCAACGATCCGGGGGACGAGTTCGTCCTGGAGTTCGAAGATCGCTTCCGGGTCGAAAGCATGTAGATAGTTCTCGGCCCACAAGTGGGCGCCCGTCGTGGCATCGACGAGTTGTACGGCGAGCCGCAACTTCGTTCCGGCCTGGCGCAGGCTGCCTTCCATCACGTAGCGAGCGCCGAGTTCTTTTCCGGCAGCGCGAACATCGACCGAATCATGGGCGTAACGGGCGGTGGAACTCCGAGAGATTACGCGCAGGTAGGAGAATCGCGACAGCCCGGTAACGATGTCTTCGGTGAGGCCTTCGGCCAGTGCGGCGAGATCGGCGTTGCTGCCGGTGAACTTGAAGGGCAGCACCGCAACCCAGAAACCTTCGTCTTCCCGCAAGGCGGAGCGGGCGCTCCCGGAATCGGCGACTACCGCTGCTCGCTGAGTTGAACTCCTGGCCGTAGCGACCTTTTGAGAAGTAGACCGCGACAGATCGCGGAATTCATTGCTGACGTCGCGCGCGGTTTGCAATCGGTGGCGCGGATCTTTTTCCAGGCAGCGGCGGACGATGCGGGCCAAATCGCTGGGGAGATCGGGACGAACGTCGGTGACCGACGGCGGCGTGTCACGCAGAATCGCGGAGACCAACTCGGCTGAAGAGCTTCCTTCGAACGGCCTGCGCCCGGTCGCCATCTCGTGAAGCAGAACGCCCATCGAGAAAATGTCAGTGCGATGGTCGAGCGGGCGGCCCGATGTCTGCTCGGGAGACATATAGGCCGGCGTGCCCATGACGACGCCGACTTGCGTGCGGCTGTCAGACGTCATCGTGGCATCGTTCACGTTAGCCGTCCGGATGTCCTTGGCCAGCCCGAAGTCGAGCACCTTAACCCGACCTTCAGTCGAGACCATGACATTGGCAGGCTTCAGGTCGCGATGCACAATGCCTTTCTCGTGCGCGGCGGCGAGGGCGTCGGCCAGTGCACCGGCAATCTCCACGATGCGGTCGAAAGCGAGTCCATCCTGGGTGATCAGGCGGTCGAGAGGCAGGCCCTCGACCAGTTGCATGGTGAGGAAGTGAATGCCGTCGAATTCTTCCACCGAGTGGATGGTGACGATGTTCGGGTGGTCGAGTTGGGCGAGGGTCTTCGCCTCGCGGCGAAAGCGCGCGAGCCGCTCGGGATCGTTCGCCATGTCCGCAGGGAGAACTTTGAGCGCGATGTCGCGGCCAAGTTTCGTGTCGGTGGCGCGATACACCTCACCCATGCCGCCGGCTCCGATGGAGCCGACGATTTCGTAGGGGCCCAAACGGGTTGCGGGAGCGAGGGGCATCTGAGGTCGAACGATTGTATGCGCTAGCGGGGGAGACAGGATAGGGCAAATAGAAAGGACGGCGCCCCGAGTCGGGCCTCTGGAATCGCGGCGGCCAGGCCGTCAGTTGCTGCTTTCGCCCACTTTCAAGACGGCGAGGAAGGCTTCCTGGGGGATGTCGACACGGCCGATGCGCTTCATGCGCTTCTTGCCTTCCTTCTGTTTTTCGAGCAGCTTGCGTTTGCGCGAAATGTCACCGCCGTAGCACTTGGCGAGTACGTTCTTCCGCATGGCGTGGACGGTCTCGCGGGCGATGATCTTGGCACCAATCGAGGCTTGGATGGGCACCTCGAACATCTGACGAGGGATAAGTTCGCGCATCTTCGAAACCAAGGCCTTGCCGCGCTCGTAGGCGAAGTCGCGGTGCACGATGATGGAGAGAGCGTCGACGGGCTCTCCCGCGACCAGAATGTCGAGTTTCACCATCGGCGATTCCCAATAGCCGGCGAGATGATAGTCAAGGGAAGCGTAGCCGCGCGAGACCGACTTAAGGCGATCGTAGAAATCGAGAACGATTTCGTTCAGCGGCAATTCGTAATGCAGCATGACGCGCGAGGAGCTGACGTATTCGAAGGTCTTCTGCTTGCCGCGCTTTTCCTCGACCAGCGCGAGAATCCCGCCGACGTATTCTTCGTTGGTGAGAATCGTCGCAAGGATCACGGGCTCTTCGATCTTGTCGATCTCGCTGGGATCGAGCCAGCGCGAGGGATTGTCGATCTCGAGCATCTCTCCGTCCGTCTTGTAGATCTTGTAGCGAACACCGGGGGCGGTGGTGATGAGGTCGAGATTGAACTCGCGTTCGAGGCGTTCCTGAATGATCTCCATATGGAGCAGGCCGAGGAAGCCGCAACGGAAGCCGAAGCCGAGAGCGGCGGAACTTTCGGGTTCGAAGAAGAACGAAGAATCATTCAGCCGAAGTTTTTCGAGTGCTTCACGAAGTTGCGTGTGCTCATGGGCATCGACGGTATAGAGTCCGGCGAAAACCATCGGTTTAATTTCTTCGAAGCCGGGCAGCGGTTCGATGGCCGGGTTGGTGTCGTCGGTAATGGTGTCGCCAATTTTCGTGTCGGCGACATTCTTGATGTTGGCGATGAGGAATCCGACTTCGCCGGCCTGCAGTTGATCGATCTCGACGGGCTTGGGAGTGAGAACGCCGAGAGTTTCCGCGTCGAAGGTGGTCCCGTTCCACATGAGACGAATTCTTTGTCCCTTGCGCAGCGTTCCTTGAAAAACACGGGCGAGCACGATCACGCCGCGGTAGGCGTCGAACCAGGAGTCGAAGACTAAGGCCTGAAGCCGGTTGTTGGGTGATCCCTTCGGCGGAGGAACGCGCTTCACGATGGCTTCGAGCACGTCGGGCACGCCTTGGCCGGTCTTGGCGCTGATCAGAACGGCGTCAGTCGCATCGAGTCCGACAGCGCCTTCGATCATCTCCTTGGTGCGCGGGATGTCGGCGCTCTGCAGATCGATCTTGTTAATCACGGGAATAATCTCGAGTCCGTGATTGATGGCGAGATAGGAGTTCGCGAGCGTTTGCGCCTCGACGCCTTGCGAAGCGTCGACGACGAGCAGCGCGCCTTCGCAGGAGGCCAGCGAGCGCGAGACTTCGTAGGAAAAATCCACGTGGCCAGGGGTATCGATCAGGTTTAGCTGGTAGGTCTGGCCGTCTTGAGCGGTGTACATCATGCGGACGGCGTGGGCTTTGATGGTGATGCCGCGCTCGCGCTCGAGGTCCATGGAGTCAAGCACTTGGGCCTGCATTTCGCGCGCGGTCAGAGACCCGGTAAGCTCCAGCAGGCGGTCGGCGAGCGTGGATTTGCCGTGGTCGATGTGTGCGATGATCGCGAAGTTGCGGATGTGCTGGGAATCCATGATTGAGGCGGTAAACATTGATTTTAGCAGGTGGGCGCGGAGTTGCTCTCCGTCCGGTCAGCTGACCTTGAAACCTGCAGAGGTTCGGCAGAAGTCTCGAAACATGGCCAGCCATTCATACGTCGCAGAGTAGATTTCGACGGCATCGACGTCTTTGACCTTCATGCCGGGCGTAAAGACCGTTATTCTCTTTGGCTCGTTCGTTACTGTGAGATCTGCTCGCAGTCTCTGCCCGGGCGCCATGTGCTTGAGTTGCTCATGGACGAAATGGGCAATCGTGTTCGCGCATCTCCGGTGAAATGCTTGCTACCGATCATTGGCTGATTTATCCTCGGTTGCCTCGCAACTCAGGGGCTAAAGCCCGACTTCATGACATGAGCGCTTTTCGCGGCCCTGAAAGGGCCGCTCTTCCACGGTAATGCGGGTTGCGGCGTAGGGGCCAGTCCACGGTGATGCCGTTGAGAGCGAGGGATCATCGATGGCAGTGCGGATGGCAGAGAGCGTTACCCACATGGCAGCGACGACGAAATCGAAACTTAGGAACATCTAGGGGAAAATCATGCGGACTGCTTTCGCGCTCGTCGTGATTGGCTGCTGCTCGCTGGCGGCGGCTCAGACTCTGTCTCCCGCAGTGCAAGCGTTTGTCAAAGTCAATGCTCCGGTGATCGCGTTGGCCCATGTGCGCGTGATCGACGGAACCGGCTCGACAGCTCGCGAGGATCAGACCATCGTTCTCAACCAGGGGAAGATTGAGTCGGTGAGCGATGCGTCATCGGCAGTGATTCCCAAAGACGCGCAAGTGCTCGATCTGCATGGCGACACCGTGATTCCGGGAATTGTGGGCATGCACGAACACATGTTTTATCCCGCTG
>Ga0187863_10003668_pt1 | contig 11229 bp, 9 predicted proteins | sample June2016WEW_11_1_FD_132975 | JGI IMG/M metagenome (GOLD analysis project Ga0187863, IMG submission 132975) | Peatland microbial communities from SPRUCE experiment site at the Marcell Experimental Forest, Minnesota, USA - June2016WEW_11_10 | ecosystem: Environmental > Terrestrial > Soil >...
TCAAGATAAGTAGAGAAGCTGATTAGCTGTTGAAAGAGTTACAATCTGCGCGAGAAATATTTCGATGCAACTAACCCTATCCAACTCGATGCGGCTTTTGCTCGGAGTGCTGATCATATGCCCGCCTATATTTGCGCAGGAAACACAAATCGCCGCTCTTGCGGAGAAGACGGCTTCCTCGCTGTCGCAATCCAAGCTGAAAACGGCGGCGGTGTTTGCTTTCGTTGGACCTGATGATACGGAGGTTCTAGGACAAAAGCTCGCGGACGAGTTTCGTGAGGCGCTCGTTAAATCGGCGCACGGCTTTCGAGTCGAAGATCTCTCGCAAGTGCTCCGAATACTTGGGGAAAATGGTGCTTTATCTGCCAGCATCAACGATCCGGACACCGCAGCGTGGTTCCTTCGCGACTCCGAAGTGGACGCTTCGGTCTTAGGCACAGTGTCAAATGAAAACGGCGGCTTGAAGATATCCGTGCAAGCCGTTCGCGTTCGGGATTCTCATCAGATTTCCAACTTCGAGACGTCCATTCCTCTTAGTGACGACTTAAAGATGCTCGTCGGCATGAGAGGAAAGCGCGAGTTTGCGTCCTGGCCCCGAGGCGGCACAAATGGCTACTCCCGGCCAAGTTGTATCTCGTGTCCGCCCGTTCATTACTTCGGAGAGGCGCTGAGTCGCAGGATTGAAGGCACCGTTATATTGGAAATCACAGTAGGCGAAGACGGGCACACGAAACATATCAGGGTTACCAAAGCATTGCGATACGGATTGACACAGGAAGCGATTTCGACCGTTCAGAAATGGCAGTTCAAACCCTCAACGGACCCCGATGGGAAGCCTGCTGCAGTTAGGACAATCTGTCGAAGTGACTTTTCATTTATATTAGCGATTCTCAAAGGGCGTCCTGAAAGTCGGAACCCTCATTTCTGATTTGCACCGTTCTTGGGGATCAACTCTCCGCGTCTTTTTCGTTTTTTGGGTTTTGCCCTGACTCCATCTTCCACAGAATCTGCCGCATAATCCCCAGCCAGATCACCGCGTCGCGCGCGGGCAAATCGAGCCGGCGAACCAGGCGCCGAATCCGCTCCTCCGCGTCAGCCACGCGCCGCATTTCCAGAAAGCCGCTGGCGTGCAACACATCCAGCAGTTTCATCGTGATTCGTTCGACTTCACCCGCCGGCGCGCCCGGCAGTTTCTCCGCCACTCGCTCGGCCTTGCCGTCCCGCACGATTTCGTACAAGCAAACCGCGACAGCCTGCCCCAGGTTCATCGAAATATTTTCTTCGCGCGTGGGGACCCGCATCAGCCAGTGGCAATGGCTCAGATCCTCGTTCGACAAGCCAAATTTCTCCGAGCCAAACAGCAGCGCCACGCAACTCGCTCCCATCCGCTTGCGGATCAGTCGAGCGCCGTCTTCCAGCCGCCGCAGCGGGTGATGCAATTGCCGATGACGCACGGCCGTCGTTCCCACCACCAAGGTACAGTCCGCCACGGCTTCGGCCACGGTCTTGTATTGTTCCGCCTCCGCCAGGACAGACGAAGCCCCCACCGCGGATCGCGCTTCGCGAAACGCCGGTTCGTACGGGTTCACCACGCGCAGGTGGCGAAATCCAAAATTGCTCATCGCCCGAGCAGCCGCGCCGATGTTCAGCGGGTTGCGCACCGACACCAGCACGATCCGAACCCGGTCGAGTTGCGTCGCAGTAGCCAAGGCTGCCTATTCTAAAGCACCCGCACATGTTTCTTTGGGAAAACTACGCAAGAAAACGACGGCGCGGATCAGGACGCGGAACTACCCAGAGCGGAAGCAGCCTTATTATTCTCGTTCGTATTCCCTGCTGCCTTGGCCCGCAGCAGCAGCACCGGACACTCACCTTGCTTCAAAACTTTTTCAGCCACCGTGCCGAACGCGAACTCGCGCCAGCCGGTCATGCCATGCGTGGCAATAACAATCAAGTCTGCCTGCTCGTTCTCCGCGATTCGTACCAGCTCCATGCCGACGTCATCCCCCGTCCCGAGTTCCGTACGCACTTTCACGTTCTTGTTCGCCACCGTTCCGGCGAGGTCTTTCAGTCGCTGCGCGTCTTTGTTCTCGAGGCTCTTGTCGTACTCCCCTTCCTTGAAGATCGACACGTCCTTCGGCAGGTCTGGAATGGCCGGAACCACATAGACCAGCAACAACTCCGCGCCAAAACGCGAGGCCATGTCCGCGGCTACGTCCAGCGCGGCGCGCGAGGCGTCGCTGAAGTCAATCGGTGCGAGAATCAGTTTAGGTGGCATCATGGCTATCGTCGTTTCCTTTGTTCCGCAGTTCTCATGACGGAAAGGCTAACGCGCCATCCTACCACCCGAATTTCGCGCTATGTTACGCGCCTGTTGCCCTTCTATTAATTTCGTGCACTCCTAATTATCTTAACCGTAAGGTTTTCGTAGCGCCGGTATACCCTGAGGAACGAACGGGTTTACCCTGACGAAGGAAGGGCGTCTTGCTTGCCCCTGAGGCACGAAGGGCCGGCTCTTTTGACTTTCTTGATCGACTAGCGACCAGCCGCCAAGATACCGGCGCTACGAAGACAATGATTAAAACCCTACGGCAAACCGAAAGCTACGACTAGTACCCCGTCGGAATCGCCAGGTTGTTGATGTACGCGCCGCTGCGGGGCGACTCGTTCCACACCTGGAATCCGGTGACGAAGTAGAAGATATACGCCGCCGAAATTCCGCCGCTTGCGCCGTAAATCGGGAACACGGTTTGCCCGCCGACGTCGTAGAAATCAATGTCCTGCATCACCGCGCGGCCCCAGTGCGAAAGATCCAGGAAATCCACGCGCGTCTGATTGGCATTGATGGACGATTTGATCGGCACTCCCGCCATCGATTTTTCGCCGGTGAAGAGTAGATCGAGATCGCTTGCGCGCCCGCCCGCTCCCTCCTTGATGATTTGCGAAATCGTGACGCCGAGCTGCTCCCACTGATGCTCCTGCTCCAGCGCGGTATACGCGATGAGCTTGGAAACCTGATTCGAGCCCAGCGATTTCCGCACTTTGTTGATGGCCAGGCGCACTGCACCCGGGGTAATCGCGGAATTGTTTCCGTTCACCACCGGCGTCGCAAGTTCCACCGGATACGTCGCGCGGTTCAAGTTCAGCCATGTCCCCGTCGTCGCGTTCGTCTGATGGTACAGAATGCCGAAGAGCGACGTCGGTTGCGCTCCGGTAAGCCCGTCGTGAACGATCAAATCGTTGACGCTGGTTCCCGTGGGCAACGCGTCCACCTGAATCAGCGAATTGAACGGATCGACGAGTAAAATGTTGGCCGAGCCGCGATTCGTTGTCAGCGTGGGGTCGTAAACTTGCACCGTCTGGTTGTAGTAGAAAAGCTGTGCGCCAGGCGGCTTGGCCATCCCGAATTGTGCCGCCACGCCGGCGGGTAACCCCGTCGTAGTGATCGAGCCCACCGTACCGAGTACTCCGTTGCCGTTGGTCTGCATCACCTTGTCGAGAAACGCTCGAAACTGAAACATCGCGTTCTTCACTTCGCGTTTCGCCGCGTTCTCGATGGCTTTTTCTGGAGCGTTCGATGCGTATTCCACCAACTTCGTGATTTCCACAGCGTGCCGGAAAAATACCGGCGTCACTTGCGCCACGTCGTACACTGTTCCCGAACCGCGGCCCAAATCTCCGCCGTCCATGTTAGCTAAGCCTGCTTTGCCTCCTGGACGGATTTGCAGCGGCAAACGCATGTTCCGCGAGCTGACGCGTTCCACGTCGCCGCGCTGCTGGATCATGGTCAGCAGGATGTCGTCGCGCTCGTACAGCAGCGGAAGCTTGTCCCGGACCTTTTCCAATTGCAGCGCAACCGATTGCGCATTTTGCATTTGTGCCATGTGATTGAATTCTCCCTTGGAATGGACGATCCGTCCCCGTCCCACTGCCGTGAGCAGACCTCACGTTTCACGCGGCGCGGGAATCCATCGAGCGTCGGAATCGTCGAAATATTTGTCTAGCGCTTCAGTGCTGAAAATGCGGGGATGTCCTCTACGGATGAGTGCGAGAGAAAATTTGTTTAGCGCGAGGAGCGGTTATGCGGCGCACCGAAAGTCAGTCTGAGTTGCTCACTTCCGAGGATCGAGGGAAACTGGCCATTGGTACTGGTCCCCACCTGTCCCCCAGGCCAGTTGAACGGTTTCCGGTCACAAGACACACTGTCTTTGCTTGGAAGCTGGCGAGTGCGCTGCGCTCGTCTCCGCCCCCCTTCCCGTGAAACCGGAGTAAAAATTTATGTTGAGGTGTCGTTTATCATGGGACTAAGAAAACTAGCTTTGCTGGGAATATGTCTGGGAGTAGCAGCCTCCGCCGCGCCCTCGGTGCGCGCTCAAAGCTGTACCGCATCGCAGGCCGCCGCCGTGCAATGTTTCGTGGCCAACGCCGTCACCACAAAAATTACTTCGCCACGATACGGCATGACCCTGCCTCAATTCGAGGCCTACGGCGTAGCCGTTTCGCTGATTGTGCAGACGCATCACAGCTATCTGCTGCTTACCGGCGTCGCCAGCGCGATCTCGGACGCCATGCCTCCCACAAATGCCAACGGCTCCGCGAATCAGTCCGCGCAGGACCTCGCCGTGTCGCAAATTGTGAACGCCGCATCTGCGGGCGGTTTTGTTACTCCCCCGGCTGGCACTACGGTGCAAGATCTCCAGTGGTTCACGCTGGATCTGGTGACCGCCATGAATGACAACGAAGGCATGCTCCAGATGCTTACGCCAGGTGTCGGATTGCGTATGATTGATTCTTACATCGTGACCGGTACGTCGAATGGATCCGTGAACTGGACCCAGGTAGATTCGAATCTCAGCACCGCCGTCGATAATTTAATGAGTGCCGGGCTGATGAAACTTCCAGCCACCCACACAACCGCCCAAGTAAAAACCCTGGTCAATTCAGTGGCGCAAGCGATCTACGCCTATAAAGTTTCCACCAACCGCACCACCCTGTGACGATTTGCGCCGTTGCGCGCCGAGAATTCTGTACCTGACCTTTGATCGAGTAGCGTGCTCGATGGTTCGGCACGTTTGATTTAGGGTCGCTCCCACCCGGGTCGCCCTTTCCTTTAGACCGGTTCTCCTTCATCCGAGCGGCTAACACCGCGGCTACAAATTCAAAATGTCGGCGTCCGACATACGCGCGTAGTTTATTTCGCGCGGACCCATCGAGTGGCGGCCTTCGTTCCCTGCTCCGCCTGCTCCGCCAATGTCCACGCGGCGTTCAGCCGTGTGCTGTCGCGCGCGGCGCTCCTGGTTTGCGGAAACAACCGTCGTGGTCCACTCGTTCAACACTCGCTTGGCTACGCCTGGCAATGCCTGGCGCGCGCGCCCGGTAATCAGCGACACAATCGCCTTTTGGTGATTTGTATCCAGGCCGCCGGATCGAAATGCGTCGCGCATCTGTTGCGTCAGTGTGCGGTTTGCGCGCAGTGTCGAATCCAGCTCGCGGTAAATTTCTCCCACTACGCGATTGCGCGCGCTTTTCGAGATCCCCTCCGGCAGTAGGCGTTCCACTTGCGCTTCAATCGCTTCCACCACTCCTTCCACGGCGGCAGCGTTCGTCGAGTGGAAAAATTGCTCTTGCGCGGGAGTGACCACGGGCGTCGCGCTCGCAAGTGCCTGTTGTGCTGCAGCACTAGCCCTCGCTGGAGCGGGCCCAGCATTCCGAAGAGCTGCTGCGGATGCCTGCTCCTCTGCGGGGTGACGCGAAGCGGCCGATCGCGCGGCGATTGCCGGAAATGCGGCCCTGGCGGTTCGCGCTACCTGCGTCATTGCACGCGCCAGAGATGTAAACGCGACCGGGTCCAGTTCGGCCACAGCTCGCGCAAGTTGCGCGTGATCTTCCGGTTGGCGCGAGAAAAACAGCGCATCCATTCGATTCAGATCTGCAAGCATGCCGGTCGCCGCGCGAGCTTCCTCCGGCGTCGCAAAAGTTTCTCGATAAGCTTTGGCGTCACGCCACGCCGCGCGCAATTCGGGGTTCGCTTCCAGCGCCGCTCGCAGATGCGCCGGTTCTGTGGCGCCCGCTAACGTCGCCGCTTCATTCGCAGCGCCCGCAGGATCATTGCTTGCTTCAGCGTCACCGTTTTGCGCAGCCTTCTGCTTGGAACCAAGGCTCTCGCCTGCGGGTCGCTTTTCACTGCGCCGCGGGCCTTCGCCTGCGAGGCCCAATTCGAGCTGATCGAGGTCCTTGGCTGCGTGCGAAGTCTCCGTTGGCGTTTGAACGCCACGCGAATCTCTTCGCCGCACCTTCGTCGTCAGTCCTAGAATTTCATCATCCGTCGCGGCGCGGCTCGCTGGCTCAGACTCCGCGCCGGATCCTGAAGGCGTGTTCACGCGAGGTTCGACAGTGCCGTGTTGGGAACCGCCTATCGTCGCAGGGGTGGCAGCCATAGCGTTTTCTCCATATATATTCTTAGGATTCTCGGCCTTGATGTGCTGGCCCCGCTGTAACGCGCGAAGGATTTTTCATCCAGCCAATCCCGTTCCTTCACCGCACGCGAGGTTTTCTTCTCGAAATTCTTTCACCATGCCTCTTACAGGTAACCATCCGAGTACAGATGTCCCCGCGGCTAAGCTACTGCAAGACCATGGCTTACCTTGACCGCCAATTCGCCAGGCCGAGAATTCCTGCCGCTTGAAACCAAGGTACTATTTCCCGCACCGTCGCCCGCCTGTACATCTATATATGCCAGCGCGAGTTGAGTCTTCCTGATGGGTCTCCGCTGAATCGTTCGGACGCGCCCAGCGCCCGCCAAATTCTGAGGTGTGGGATGAGCACGACGCCAATTACTTCCGCCGAACCAAAAGCCACAGCGAAGTCCATTGAGGTAGAACGCCGCCACCGCAAGCGCGCGAAAATTTCCGCGCAGGTTCACGTCCGCGCGGTAGATTCTCCCGAGCCCTTTGAAGAAGTCTGCAAGAGCATCGACGTTTCGCGCGACGGCTTGCTTTTCACCGCCACGGGTCGCGGATACTGGAAAGGGCAGATCCTCGACGTCACCTTTCCGTATTCCAATGCCGCAGCCGCGTTGAACACGGCGCAGCGCGCCGAAGTCGTGCGTGTCGCCGAGCAAGAGGGCGGAAGTTACGGAGTAGCTGTCCACTTCGCCGCCTCGAAAGCCGCGCAAAAAATCAACGAAAAGAACGCCGCAAAGGGCGATCCCTTTGCCTCCGGCGATCCGAATTCCGCTGTCCCGGCGCCGCAAAGAAAACAACCGTCCGTCGTGTTGGCTGTGGAATCCGATCAGCGCACTGCGGACATCATGCGCAATGTTCTTCAGCAGGACGGCTACACCGTGATCGTCGTGCCTACCGCCCAGGAGGCGCTCGAAGTTCTCCGCACCACCGTGCCGGTCTGCTTCCTAGCGGAAGTGGAAGGCAAGGACATGAGCGGCCACGACCTCTGCCTGATCATCAAACGCAACGATCGCTTGCAGCACGTCCCCGTAATTTTGCTCACGCGCGCCGCGCAGCCCGCCGATTACGCCGCCAGCCATCAGCTCGGCGCCGTTGTCTGCATGGCAAAACCATTCAAGCCCGAAAGGCTTCTGCACGTCGTTCGATTGGTCGCCCCGCCGCCGCAAAACAAGAGCGCCTACGGCAGCTCCCGCTCCGCCAGCAACATCGAACGCACCCTGTAGCGCCTAAGTCGGCTCACACCAAGGTATGAAAGTGATTCGCCAAGGCATCAGACGCTGGGTTTACGTTCTCCCAGTCCTCCATCTTTGTGCCTGCCTTGTAAGCATGATTGGTTACGTGATACTAAGTTTGCAGCACTGGGGCATCGCATTTACATTCATCCTTCTGTTGGACCTTCCAATTTGAGCCGTCGCTTACGCGCTAGGCTGGAAATACCCCGCCATTGCGACCATCTGGATTTTCGTCGCCGGCACTTTGTGGTGGTACGCCCTTAGCCGCGGCATAGAGCTTGCGTTTGATAAGTTCATCGATCGTGGGCCGGGGGAACGGCCCTTAATTCCGAAAAGCCCTTCCAACCAACCCATGCGTCCGCAGAGTTAGAGGGCTAACCTCAGGTCTGATTACCGAAACCAATCATCTGTGCGGGCGCCGAGGTGTCACCGGAGGCGGTGTTTGATTAATTCGCACTGCAACGTGGATCTCGGCCCGCAGGGACGCCACGCCAGCTGGGGTCCAACCAGACAGAATGACCGCCTCGCTTGATTTGCCGTTCAGCACCTTGCCGCAGCCGTTCTTCGCTGGGCTTCAGCTCGATGGAGTAACTTATGCGTGGCCAATCGTGTTTGAACTTCACAATCTCATCGTCGTCGAGATAGAGAGTCAGTCTGTCCGGGCGTTCCGCCCCAAATCCCAATTCGGGATTGTCATCAAGGCGAATCAGTTCATTCTTCTGCACGACGTAGAAGCGCAATACTTCCCCATACGGCATCAACTTGTATATTACGCGCCCGGAGTAGTTCTTCGTCATCGGCTCAATATAAACGTGCATCTGGTATGTGTTTCCCTCTATTTTGTCAGCAGCGTCCCAGCCCCACCCCTCGTAACCGTAGTCATAGATTTCGTCCTGAATCGCTTGGATAATAGCGCCATTGTATTTGGAGGTAACGGGCGGGCCCTGTTCACGCGGTCCAGAAGAAAACAATGCAAGAAAGGCTATAAGAAAACTCGCCAACAGTGTCTTTACCAAGAACGTCTCCTTAGGGAGCTATGACAATCTTTACGTTGGCACCCTTGTCCACGTCCCCTCCACCGGCAGCATTCGTGAAAGGGCCATAGGTCGCTACAGCTTGTTTGCCCCAGGACGGTGTGGAAGATTGACCGTAGTCAAAATAAAAATGCGTGGCACCCCCTGTTGGGTCGGCCTGCTTACCAGCCCGATGTGTAGCGTAGACCGATTCTCCATGCGCATCGTACGCCCTGGAACCGATCGTACCGAAGGCGTCTTGGCAGCGTCGTGTCTGTCTCCGCTACCTCCATGCCGCCCTTTGTGTGCTGGTTCGTGTCGCGATTCCGCGGCATGTTGTTCCTGCTCGCCCACGCGAGCTAGTTCTATCGCTCGTCCAAATGTCGGGTTGATGTAGTATCTACCGTTAATGAAAGGCATCGATATATTCCCCCTGCAAGTCACTAGCCAGTCGTCAGAGCGTTTCGGCGCATCACCTGTCTCCAAGTAAGGTGACAGCGAGGCAGCATCCTCTTTCTTACCTGCGTGGCCGCGGGGGTACCATTGGCGATGGTTGCGCCGTCGCAGCCGCCTGCTGCTTCTGCAAGTAATCACGGTGAAAGAGCGCGTGGGCACGGACGTTCGCGTAGCCCAGCGGCGCTTCAATCTTCGCCACCTGCCCCGCGTCGGCCGAAAACCACCGCATGCAAATTTCCAGCTCCACGGCGTGATTGTCCGCAAACTCATCCGGCATGATGCTCGGCAAAATGATTTCCGCGTCCACTCCGCTCGCAACAGCTTCCTTAAACGCCGGATTCACCGCGCTGGTCACGTCCTGCCGTTTTACCAGCGGCAGCTCCGCCACAAGCTGCGCGATTTCGCGATACTGCTTCGTGCGCGACTCCTCATCCGGGATCACAAATTCTTCCAGACCAATTAGCCGTTTCACCAGCGCCATATTTTCCGGATGCGCCAGCACAGCCTGAATCTGCGGGTCGGGATTCGCAATCAGTTGCATCAAGACCGCTCGCTGCTGCGACCACAGCGTCGGATACTGCTCGTCCGTCTCCGGATAGCTGAACAGATTACCCTTCAGGTCCGCCAACCGAATCCATTGCGATTCAAATGCAGCTCCCGCTCCCAGCAGCGTCACCTCCACGTCGTTCGGCCGGTTGCGCCGAAAACAGTCGACGGCCAGCAGCATAATGTCCGCATGGAAGAATTTCATCCGCCGCCAAACTAAACCAATTCGCCCCATGGCCTGGTCGCGCGCCATCGCGTAGCCCGAAGCGGTGTCGTTGTTCGACATCGCGCCGCCAAAAAGCGCAGGAAACGCTCCAGTCAGAAACTGCGCAATCGGACCCATCAAATTCGCCGCGTGTTCGGCAAGATCTCCGGGGACTTCCGCAGGCTCCGGCTGGAAAAATCCCGCCGCCAGCGACTGCCCCGGTTTCGCGCGTGCAGGATAATGCGAACCCGGCTCGGCCGTCTGATTCTGCAGCGAATCGAAATCCAGCACTTCGCTGTCGGCGTAGATCGGCGGGATGCCGTACTCGTATGTTTCCATCTGCAAATTCGAAAGCGTGTTGAACCGTTCCTGCACGCTGATCAGCGCATCCCCCAGCGCCGGACGCCCGCTCGATCCATCTCCAGGCAGCGCATGCAGCACGCGCCAGTGGTCGTCCATATTTTCGTTTCGCGATTCGCAGTATGCATCTCCGGCGAACGCCACGTACGCGCCGTCCGGAAACATTTGCAGCAGTTCGTCGCGCATAGACTTGTCATCTAACGCGAAAAACGCCCACGGCCGCAGCCATGTCCGCTGAAACGTAATCAAGTTGATGTTGAAATCGCCGCCTTCGGTCAGCGGCCCGCCTTGCGATTGCGAAAGACGCGCCAGCCGCTCGTACTGCTGCGCCCCCGGCGCCACCGGCGAACCAATTTTGTCCGCCGCATGTGGATACGCCGCGCGCAGCCGCGCCTGATGCACCTCTAGATTCCACTGCAAGTACGGATACTCGTGCATCTCGTTGGCCCACGGCGGAGTCTTCAACTCCAGCCCGCCAACGATCGTGATCACTTCCTGCCCATTAGGCACTCGCAGCCGCGTCTGTCCCGTCGGCACCGTGACCGTCTCCGCCGCCACAAAGTCTTCCTCCGTCAGCAGCGCCCCGCAAAAATCGCACTGCAACGCGGCGCCGTCTTTCGTAGCGCCGGGCTTCAGCCCGGCATCTTGCCGTTGGTTTAGATCCGCGTCAAACTCGGCCGTTCTCTTGCTTTCACTGTCATCCCGAGCGGAGTCCCGCGCGCCGTTGTTTTTCCCCTGTTTTCCAGGGGCGCGGGACGCAGTTCGAGGGATCTGCTGTTGCCCTTCGTTGCGCGGCCCATCAATGCCGCCATCAGCTGCTGCCTCACTCTCGGAGCCGTTTGCCGCCGTCTCCGCGCTGCACTCCGGGCAAACGTAAACATCCTCGCCAATCCGCACTTCCCGCGCGCCAATCTCCGTCTCCGGATGGAATCCAAACCTCTGACCATCGACAA
>Ga0187863_10003672_pt1 | contig 11220 bp, 8 predicted proteins | sample June2016WEW_11_1_FD_132975 | JGI IMG/M metagenome (GOLD analysis project Ga0187863, IMG submission 132975) | Peatland microbial communities from SPRUCE experiment site at the Marcell Experimental Forest, Minnesota, USA - June2016WEW_11_10 | ecosystem: Environmental > Terrestrial > Soil >...
AGCGGAAAGCGCCTGCAGCAATTCATCCAGGATTTCTTGACCTACAGCGCACTCGAGACCGGCGGCCTGCGGATGAAGTTTGACACCGCCAACATCAACGATTGCCTCTCCGGCGTCTGCCGGCTCTGGTCAAATCGCTTTCAGGAAAAAGGCATCGCGCTTTATTTTCTCGCCAACGACAAGCTGCCGATTTTTCCCTTTGATACTCCGAAGTTGGAGCGTGTGATCTCAAACTTTCTGGAGAATTCTTACAAGTTCACACCGCAGGGCGGAACGGTCTGGCTTCACGCCGAGCCGCATATGTGGGAGCGCCGCGCAGAGTCGATGCCATCGTCCTCCGAACGACGACGGCAGAATCTCGCGCATCCCAACTCGGTCAAGGTCAGCGTTTCCGATACTGGGCCGGGAATTCCACCGGAATTTCACCTCGAGGTCTTCGACGATTTCTTTCGTCTTCCGGGAACTGAGAGTCAAGACGGCATGGGACTGGGTCTCGCCATCGCCCGCCGCCTGGTCCAAGGCATGGGCGGCAAAATCTGGGTAGAAAGCGATCCCGGCTCACCGGGCTGCAAATTCTCTTTTCTCATTCCGTTTAAACCTGCTGTTGCCGCTGCCAGCAAGGGGAAAAATTCATGAAGCAAACTGCCAAAATCCTGCTGGTAGACGATGAACCGGGCATGTTGCGGTACATCAAGACCCTGCTCGAGGTCGACGACTACAAAGTTGAGACCGCAACCACCGGCGAAGAGGCTCTGGAAAAAATCGATAAGGGCCTTCACCCCGATCTCGTATTGCTTGATGTCCTGATGCCGGGCATCGACGGCCTGCAGACACTCGAACAGCTTCGCCAGAAACAGCCCGGCGCGAAGGTCGTTATGCTTTCCTGCGTTAACGACACCCGCAAGGTGGTTCAGGCCATGAAGCTGGGCGCGCAGGATTATCTGACCAAGCCCTTTCAGAAGGCTGAACTGGACGCTGTCATCGACCTCAGCCTGGGGCAGGGCAAACAGACATTCAACGGAGAAGTCGAAGAACTCGCCGATGATGTTTTCTTCATCGCGGCCAGCCCGGCGATGCGCAAGATTCGTTCGCAGGCAGCTCTGGTCGCGAACGTAGACATACCCGTTTTGTTGCTCGGCGAAAGTGGAACCGGTAAAGAAGTTCTGGGGAGGCTGATTCACAAGCTCTCGCCCCGCGCTCACCGTACATTCCTGAAGGTGAATTGCGCTGCGGTCCCGGCAGATCTGCTGGAAAGCGAATTATTCGGCTACGAGCCGGGAGCCTTCACTGGCGCGACCCATGCAAAACCCGGCAAGTTCGAGCTGTGCAACAAAGGCACTATCCTGCTCGATGAAATCGGCGAGATGCCGCCGCTGCTGCAGGCAAAGCTGCTGCACGTTTTGCAGGACCAGCAATTCTCGCGCCTTGGCAGCCGATCGGTGATCAAGGTCGATGTCCGCATTCTCGCAGCGACGAATATCAATATTCCCGAAGCGCTCGCCAACAAGAGGCTGCGCGAAGATCTCTACTACCGGCTCAATGCCTTCACCTTGAGCCTGCCGCCGCTGCGCGATCGTAAGGAAGAAATTCCTATCCTGTTGAAGCACTCCATGACGCGCATGGCGGAACGTTATGCTCGCAACCCTCTGCCGCTGTCTCCGAACTTGCTGCAGGCCTGCCAGAATCACTCCTGGCCGGGAAATCTGCGCGAACTGAACAACTTCCTCAAGCGCTACCTGATTCTTGGCGACGAAAGTCTTGCAGTCAGCGAATTGCTGCCGCGTCCAGACGGCAATGGCGGAGGGAACGGCGACTCCTCGTCTCGAGGAGGGGACGCGGGTGGCTTAAAATCCCTGGCGCGCACCGCCAAAGACGAAGCCGAAGCGCTGGCAATCACGCAGGCTCTCGAACAGACAAACTGGAACCGCAAGCAGGCCGCAGCGATGCTTCAGATCAGCTACAAGGCCTTGCTCTACAAGATTCGCCAGTACGGGATCGCCGAAGCCAAGGGTGGTCATCATAAGCTCTCGGCCGGCGCATAGGTTCCACGCTCCTCGGTTTTTCTCCGCGAGCTAAAACGCCCACGACTAATGCCGTGGGCGTTTTCTTTCTTGAGTCTTAGAGAGACCCTATGGGACCGTCAGCGTGATCGACTGGCTCTTCGAATCGGTGCCTGCCGCCGCCGTCACTGTGATCGTGTAGGTACCGGCCGGAGTTCCGCTTACCGGCGCCTGCGTGCTGCTGTGGCTGCAGGCTGGCAAGAAAACGAGCAAGCCGAAGATCGTGCACAGCATCAGTACGCCCGCGATCCGCCGGCGTTTGCGGCCGCCTACGCACATCACCAATCCCGGTACCGCCAGCCAAATCCCGAGGAACCAGCGCGGGAACACAAACGCAGCCGGAGTCACAATCGGCCTGGCCGTTGTCGGGATGCTAAGGGTTGCAGTCGCCCCGCTGACACTCTGCAGGATGATCGACGTTGCCGGCGTGAAGTTGCAGGTCGCCCCCGTCGGCTGTCCCGAGCAGGAGAGCGCAATACTCGACTGGTAGAGCGGGTGCGGGGTCAAGTTGACCTGATAAGTAGCCGTATCTCCCGCCGCCGCCACCGAGAAATTGTTGGGGCTAACGGACATGAGGAAATCCGACATCGTCGCCGGCACCGAAGTCTGCGCGAACACGATGTTGCCCTGTCCGCTCACCTGAACGGTACCGCCGTTGAATTCAGCCTGGCTCCCACTGCTGTTCGGCGTGGGCGTCAACACGATCGTGACCGTGGCCGTCGATCCGGATTGCAGCGATGGCAGCGTACAAGTGACGCTGCTGTTGGTTGAAACTCCGCCACAAGTTCCGCTGCTGATGCTGGCCGAAACAAACGTGAGAGGGACGCCTGTGATCGTCGGACTAAAGTTGTCGCTGATCGAGAGGTTGCTCGCCAGATCTGGACCGTTGTTCGTGATCGTATAGGTAAACGTCGCCTGGGTTCCCGCAGGGATAAAGGTCTGATTTGTCCCCAGCGTCAGCACTCCAGAAATCGACACGCTAACAGCCGTTCCGAGTTGCGTGACGAATGCATCGTACCCGCCGTTATTCTGCGTGCCTGTGACCGGGATTGGCTTGCTCAAGAACAGATTCGTCGAGTTGCTTTGCCCGGCTACATAAGTGTCCTGGTTAACGTCGAGCGCGATCCCGGTACCTGCATCAGTCCCGCTTCCACCATAGTAGTTTGCCCACGATGCAATCGTCGTCTGCCCGATCACGGCCGCAGTATTCAACCGGGCGACGAACGCGTTCTGGGGGCCGTTCAGGGAGCTTTGAATGGAGTTGGGATACGGAGAGACTGGAAAATTCCCAGCGGCGCCAGCGGTGGTAAATGGCGATTGAGTCCATCCCGTGATCAAGGCGCCGGCTGCAGAGTCGACTACGATTGCCAGACCTTCTTCATTGTTGCTGCCGCCGAGGTACGAAAAATATCCGAGCGTTACGTTCGTCGGCGTTCCCGTCGTCTTCGCTGGGTTGCTTACGCGCGCCACGAAAGCATCCGTCGGCGCCGCGGCTGTCGATACCGGGCAACTTACCCCCGTGGTCGTAACCGGGTTGTTGTTCAGGCACGCCTGATATGGGGCAAATGTAGGCAAAGTGGTCGCAGCGACGAAGTCCGAAGAATCTGTGGTTCCGACCACATATACGTTCGCAGCCCCTGTGTCCAGCGCCACACCCGTACTCGAATCGTCTTGCGAACCACCCAGATAGGTGGACCATTGCAGCTGCTGTCCCTGGGCAGCGTTCGGATTCAGCTTAGCCACAAACGCATCGGACGCGGTAGCGGTTGTGCTGACCGTGCAGCTGGGAGGATTCACAATAACCGTCGGAGGTGCTGTGTCGAGGCAGGGCTGGTAGGCATTCAGGATCGGGAAATCCGTGCTCCCGCAGCCCGAACATCCGGTATAGGTGAAGTTCGTCGTTCCGCTGAAGTAGACGTTGCCCGATGTGTCGACGGCGATGCCGCCGCCAACCGCGATTGGAGTCGCCGTCTGGAAGTTTGAACCGCCGAAATATGTCGAGTAGGAAATGCTGCTCGCCCGCGAAGCGGTCGTATTCACCTTGGTGACAAAGAACTGAATCGAGGAGTTGGAGATGATCTGGAATGCTTGTCCATCGGGCAGCGTGCTGGCCGGAAACTGAACGCCCGAGCTGGCATTGGCCACGTCGGTCGACGTGGTCGTTCCGGTAACGAAGACGTTTCCCAAAGCGTCAATCGCCATTCCGCTGGCAACATCCGTTCCATTGCCCGACAGGTAGGTCGAATACAAGAGCTCCGAAGCTGCGGTCGGCGTCGGCCCACTGTTTAACTCCGACACGAACACATGAGATGTGCCGGTGCTGCCGGTCTCCGGACCGGTCTGGTACGCGGTTGTCGCCGTCGTCGGGAAGTTCGTCGAAGAGGTGGTTCCGGCAACAAATGCGTCTCCGCCGCCATCCACGGCGATTCCTACAGGACTGTCGGTTCCGTTTCCGCCGAGATACGTCACGTAATCGAGCACCGCAACGATCGAGCCCAAGGGCGGCGTGATCTTCGCGACGTAGATATTCTGCGCACCGTTCAAGCTGGTTTGGATGACACCCGAGGTGAAAGGAAGATTGGGCGAAGTCGTCGAGCCGGTGATGTAGATATTCAGGCTTCCGTCGACCGCGATCGAAGTCGAGAGTTCGTCGCCACTGCCGCCAAAGTACGTCGAAAAGTTGAGGATCGGGTCGATGATCAGTTCGCGCGAGCGGTCATACGCGCCCACCGCAAAGCCAACATGATTCTTTCCGCGCAGAACAAAGCTGCCTTCGACCGTCTGCTTCTTGCCGGCAACTTCCTGATACACCCGCGGAGCCTCGAGGCGCACGCTGTCGGCGTCGCTTCGAATGATCAGCGCTCCGTCTTCCACTTCGAGTTTCTTCGCGCCATTGAATTCAATTTCGGCCTGCGCTGGATCAGCACCCGGCGCAACCTGAAAGTCGTATTCCAGCCGTCCCTGGTTGCCGTAGAAAACCAGATTGATTCCCGGATAAACATCCTGATATTGCACGCGCGCAAATTGCGGTACCCCGCGCCGCCACTTTGACGGATCGTTGCCGATCAGGTAGTTGCTCTTGCCGGGCAACGGCTCGGCCGCGGTCGGACTGAGGTTCGCATTCGCTCCGGCCAGCTTCATTTCGACCGACTCGATCCGGGTAAGCTTGGGTGCCGTCTTGTCCTTAGCCGACGACTTGGGCCGTTCGCGCGATACGAGGCTCAGAATCGCTCCCTGCGTACCAAGAAAGAGGCTGTAGCCGGAGCCGTGGGCCACGAATTTCGCACGAGGATCGGCGGGATCGAGGTTTCCCTGCCCTTGATTGGGTTCGAAGGTAAGCGGAAGTCCAGCGAACAGCGAGCGCGCCTGGAGTTGCGCCTGTCCGATGAGGGGGGAAGTGGTGCTTGCGGGCAGAAGGCCGGGCGCAGTCTCAATCCCTCCAGCCGTGGGAGTATTTGCAGCCGTCGCGGGAGTCAGCCGTAAGTGGGTGCTCAACCCGAGAACCGCGCACCCTGCCACCAGCAATACCAACCCGGCGGCCAGAACACGACCCCGTACCACGGATGTTTCCCACCAACGGCGATCTACGTTCACGCGTTCCTCCGATGCATTCAAATCAGTATTTCGCTCAGTTCTATTTCGTCCAGCCCGTTCTTTCGCCCGATCATTCGTGAGATGAGAGATGGCGCACGAGTTGGTCTGGACCCCGCCCCGGTGTATTCCTGAGGCGAGCCTCGCCCGCAGCTTGCTGGTTCACTGGAACTGGCGGAAAAATAAATAACTACTTAAACATCTGACGGATAGACAAGTCAAGCCGACCCCAACCGCTGGACTCTCGCTGTCTCAAGAAAGTCCCCGCTCGGCAAGGATTTTGGGCTCTCGATCCGACCGAAAACTGGCAATTCCATCCGTTCAACTGGGCAATCCGGAGCGCCATCCGCCGTTGACCGCTCCAAACTTCGTCAGATGCGCTCGCTTCCGCCGAAAGATGCCGCCCCCATGACAATAAATGAGCAAAGGCGTTCACGCTCGCCGTGACGAATCTTTGGCGAACTTCTGCAATGCCTTTCATGATCTCCGATCACAGGCGAACCGGAACTCCGCAAGCATCTGACTTGAATCAGAAAACTGAGAACGATCGGCACGTCCTTTTGGCAGGACGATTGCACGGTCGTATTCGAGCCCTGCCCAAGAATTGACCCTGTCCGGGAGTCGGATCGGCTTCGTTCCGAATTCCGAACAGATTCGACCAGATCACTTCCGAGCGCATTTTGCTCTTGCAAAGTACTAAGTATTCTATAAATTGAGGGCAGCAAGAAGCTGTCGTCTCTCGGAATTTTGGGCTGTCCGATATGCTCGCTTTTGACTGGACTTCTCGCTGTTGGGACGACCATGCAATCCAATTCACAGGAACGGCGGATGATGCGGCGCTTCGACATGCGCTTGCCCGCGATTGTCCGGCTCGAAAGCGACGACGAGTTCCACACAGAAACTCAGAACGTTAGTGCCCGCGGAGTCTTCTTCTACCTCGACCGTCCCGTTTCTGCCGGAACCAAGCTTCAAGTAACTTTGACTTTCCCCCCGCACGTCACCCTCACCGACGCCGTCCGGGTCCGTTTCACCGCGCGAGTCATCCGCGTGGAAAATCCCCTGCCCTCAGCCCGCGTCGGCACCGCCGCCATGATCGAGGACTACGAATTTCTCCGCTCCAATGGCAGCCCCGACTTCCTCGCCGCCCTGCAAGCCGGATGGAAAGCGACAAATTAGGCGGCTAAACCCGCTCTAACCTTCGTATCAGTGTCGGCACGCTTAAAGGTGTGCCCTGATACGAGTCTCCATTTCGAGGGGATCCGTGGACGTGATCAGTGTCACCCGGCGATAATTTCAGGTGCGCTTTCGATTCAAATGGGAATCGCAAAGCTCAAGGTTCGTATCAGGGCATGGCTTTAGCCATGCAGTCAGCGACGTGAAGCTCGATGGGCTTTAGCCCCTGCGGCCCACGTCCTTCAGCTGCTGGCGCAGCTTGCTGAACCTGCGGACGAGCGTCCCCAGATACACTCCGTGAATCAACCACGTCGCGATATAAGCGGCGAACAGAAACTTGACAGCAGTCATTGCGCACTCCGGCTCAAAGGCATGCTGGCTTTCGCAGAAGCTCCGGCGCCCACCAGCGATTCCATCGCATGCGCTTCCTCGACTTCCCGCTGTAACAACTCCAGGCGGAAGCGCGACCAGCACACCAGAAATGCAAAGCAAAGAAATGCCAGCCAGCTGATGAGCAGCGTTTGGAGCATGCGCGGATCCATCGACCCTCCCCCGCCGATCACCGGCTGTGGATGCTGCGTTCGGAAGAACCAGATCGAAAAATAAACCAGCGGCACATCCAGTGCGCCGAACACTGCCAATGCAGCGGCGAGCATCTGCGTCTGCGCGCTATTCGAGAAGCGCCGCAACACCAGATAGCTCACATAAATCAGCCACAGCACCAGCGTCGAGGTCAGCCGGATATCTCCCGGGGCCCACCAGATCCCCCACACCGGCCGCGCCCAGATCGGCCCCGTCACCAGCACGATTGTGCAGAAGACCACGCCCACTTCGGCGCTCGTCACCGCCAGAACGTCAAGACGCTGTCCCGGAAACAGCCAGCCGATCAGAAAGTAAGCCGCCGGAATCGCCAGCACCGTCGTCGCCACCGCGCTCGGCTCCATCCCCGCCGGAATCAGCCGCTTGATCGGCGGCAGATAGGTCGCAATGACGCCGACCACCCCAACCGCGATAACGATCCATTTCATGGCCGCGCGCCCGGAAGGCTTGTCGCTGACCAGGTATTGGATCGAGGCAATGAAGTTAATGAAGAAGAGCAGAAACGCCGTCCACGCCGACGGTACATGGTAATAAATGATCCGGTAGACCTCGCCCTGCAGCGCGTCCGCGGGAGCCACAACCAGCGCGCGGTACAACGCGTAGGCCAGGAACCCCGCCGTCAATACCGAGAGAATTGGGAAAAGACGCTTCATTCCGCGTGGAGAATCGTGTCGAACAGTGCCAGACAAGCTGTAGTAAACACCACATCGTAGGTGAGAAGCAACACGATGTAGAAGTGCGCAGACTCATCACCGGTGAGGATTGATGTCGTCCCGGCCACCATCGCAATCACCGCCGGAATCGAAATCGGGAACAGCAGCAAGGGCAGCATCAACTCCCGATTTCGCGTGCGCACTGACATCGCCGCGAAGAACGTGCCATTGACCACCAAGGCCCACGTTCCCAATAGCGCAATCGGCAGCAACTGCCACGCCGGCCCGAGCACGCGCAAGTTGTAAAAGATCACGAATAGCGGCACCATCAGCGCCTCCAGCACGCTGACGAAAAGAAAGTTCCCGAGCGACTTCGCCAGGAACAGCGCCGTCGCTGGAGCTGGAGAAACCCGGTACGCATCCAGCACCTGATTCCGCAATTCCCGTGCCCAAGTCTGATTCAGCGCCACCACCGCCGCAAACAGGAACGCCACCCACACCAGCCCGCCGACTATGTGCCGCGACTCCTCCGCCAGCGGGTCAAACGAAAACACAAAGATCACCACCACCAGCAGCGAAAAGAAAAGCATCGAGTTCAACGCGTCCTTCGAGCGCCATTCCAGTCGTATGTCTTTCACCAGCGTCGCCAGCATCACCGTCCAGAGAGAGCTCATTGCACTCTCCCGGGCGCATGACTCTTGGCGCTCGCAGTTCGATCGACGATCTGGCCGGCTTCCATCCAAACGAATTCGTCGGCTGCGCCCTCGAGCAGGAGCGCCTGGTGGGTCACGACAAAGATCGTCTTCCCGGCGTCGCGCATCCCGCGTAACAATCCGACCATCTCCCGCGCCGAATGCACATCGACATTGGAGAATGGCTCGTCCAGCAGCAGCACCCGAGGATCATGCAGAATCGCCCGGGCCAGTGACATCCTTTGCCGCATCCCTTGCGAATACTGCCCCACCCCGCGCGTCAACTCCGGATCGAGCCCAACCGCGCGGATCGCCTGCTCGCACCGCGCATCACCGTCGATCCCATAGAGCCGCGCAAAGTAACGCAGGTTCTCCATCCCGCTCATTTCGTCGTAGAGCAGCGACGGATGCGCCATGTAGCCGAGATCGCGGCACGCCTCTTTCGGACTCTTCCCAAAGATCGCAATCTCTCCGCGCGTAGGATTGGCCAGCCCGGCCAGTGCGCGCAGCAGCGTCGTCTTCCCCGCCCCGTTGTCTCCCAAGATTGCGTGGAATCTCCCCGCGTCAAACTCCGCCGTCACTCCGCGCAAGGCAGCGAAGCGCCCAAACTGCTTGATGACATTGCGGACGGTAATGATCGAGGTGGTGGCGTCGGTCACGGGCTTGAAAAGGCTTACGAGGCTTTGACTCCAGCCTTGAGTCTACCGGACGAAAGAATCTCGTGGAATTATCCCGTTAGGATCAACTGGCGGATGGCGTGAGATGGAAAAAGCGGAACCAGCGCCCGGCGGTATGTGGTTACAGGCCAGCCGTACCCTGTGAACCTCTGTGGTGAATGCTCTCGTTCTGAAAAGATGAGGCTAGTTCGAAATCCCCGCCGCCGAGCCAGGTTGAGCCTGCGTCAGACTCTTGGCCGGTTCCGGGGCCTGCATCCCATTCGCTGGAGTTCCCGGCTGCTGCGGAGCGTATTTCGACGCGCACTTGGCCTGTAGCTGCTTGGCATGGAAAGTTCCATCCCGGTCAAACCGGCCTTCGGCCAGAGCCTGCGAATCGTCCTTGAAGGTATCCGGCGGCGCCTCGGTGCCGGTATAGTCCACGGCCAGCGTCTGATCTTCTTCCACCAGTACGAACTGCACGTGCGTTCCGACGCGCTTGATCGAGCCCGGCTTCACATTCCCGGCCACCCGCAGGCGCTTGGAATAAGCACCGTCACCCATCTTGTGCAGCTCTTTGATGGTGACGTAGTAGCTCTTGCTGTCCTGCACGCCGGTATAGGCGAGGTAGCCCAGCAGCAGGAAAATCACCACTGTTGCTCCCCCGAATTGCACATAGGTCTTGGCTTGGCTCGACATGATGGACCCCAGAGGGCCACTCCCCAGCTATCAACTCTACGCGCTGCCCGAATGGGAATCAAGATTACCGAAAAACCCCGCCCAGGGTTCCAAACTGGGAGCAACGATCGGGGATTTCCTTCGTGTCCCTTTGTGCCCTTCGTGCTGAAGGGGTCGTCCGGCCTAACCTGAACAGCCCGTCGGAAGAAACCATCGAAGCTGGAACCATAGAAAAATCGATTTACTCCAGGTCCCGAAGGTTTACACTTCTTCCGGCTGAATCAGTCCCCTGCACATATCGCGACTACGATCGCTCACTTCCGAATGAGGAGACACATTCCCATGTCCGGCCTTTTTTCGAGTTCCAATTTCTTCCGCACCTGTCTTGTTATTGCTGTCGCTCTCGCCTGTCTCCCGCTCGCGTTCGCGCAGTCGCATCCCAACGCCCAAGACCTCCTCAAGCAAATGACGCTTGAAGAGAAGATCGCCCAGCTTTCGCAACTTCCCGGCTTCGCCGTCCACGAATTCAAGGAGCAAGTCGGCGATCCCAAGGACACCCTCCGAAAATATGGGGCTGGCTCCGTTCTTTGGGTCTCCGATCCCAAAGAGATGAATCAATGGCAGCACATCGCCGTCGATGAGTCCCGCTTGCATATTCCGGTCATCTTCGGCCTCGACGTGATCCACGGTTATCACACGATTTTTCCTGCGCCTATCGCAATGGCATCTTCATGGGATCCCAAGATGGTGGAGGCCGCGCAAACCGTCGCCGCCCGCGAAGCCCGCGCTGCCGGAATCGCATGGACGTTCGGACCGATGGTCGACATTGCCCGCGACGCGCGCTGGGGACGCATGGTTGAAGGCGCAGGAGAAGATCCCTATCTTGGAGCAGCAATCGCTCGCGCCCAGGTCCTCGGCTTTCAGGGAACACAGCCCGGAGCGCTCGACCGCGTCCTCGCGTGCGCCAAGCATTTCGCCGGATACGGCGCGGTCGAGGGCGGACGCGACTACGACTCTTCCTACATCCCTGAAGAACAGATGTGGAATACCTATCTGCCTCCCTTCAAAGCCGCTGTCGACGGGGGCGTCGCGACCTTCATGAGCGCTTACATGGATCTCA
>Ga0187863_10003677_pt1 | contig 11210 bp, 9 predicted proteins | sample June2016WEW_11_1_FD_132975 | JGI IMG/M metagenome (GOLD analysis project Ga0187863, IMG submission 132975) | Peatland microbial communities from SPRUCE experiment site at the Marcell Experimental Forest, Minnesota, USA - June2016WEW_11_10 | ecosystem: Environmental > Terrestrial > Soil >...
GTGGCTTGTGCCTGTTTTTCCAGCGGCCGGCGAAACAAACCCCCTGTTCCGCACTCCGGCGCCCGTCCCTTCGCCGCGCAGCACGTCTTCCATCATGCTCGTCGTCAAAAACGCCACGCGGGGGTCCAGCACCTGTTTCGAAGTTGGCGTATAGTCCTGGATCACGTCGCCCGAAGGGGCGCGCACGCTCGCCAGTAGCCAGGGATCGAGATGCAGACCGTTGTTCGCGAACACGGTGTATGCGCCTGCCATATCGAGAGGCGTTGCGTCATATGATCCGATCGCCATGGAAGGTGTGCCGCGGGCGCTCTTGATGCCCGCATCACGCGCCAGTGCCGCCACGCGATCGAAGCCCACCATCGAAGCCAGGCCGATCGTTGCGTTGTTCAGCGACCGCTGCAGCGCATAACGCGCTGTCACCTGGTCGTGATATTGCCCGTGCATATTGCGCGGGGTGTATTCATACTGTGTGCCCTCGCCGTAGGTCGTCTGCTGATCGTTCAGCGTGGTCACCGGCGAGAACAGGTGATCCTGTCCTGGCAGCATGGTGCCTTCGGCCGCCGTGGCAAATGCGCTCGCATACACAAACGGCTTGAAGATGGAGCCGGTCGGCCGATGCGCCACAGCGTGATTTAACTGCGAAGTTCCGTAACTGCGCCCGCCCACCAGCGCCAACACTTGTCCTGTATGTGGATTCAGCGCAATCAAAGCCACCTGCGGGTAAATGTTGTCGTACGGCTGCTTCAGCTTTCTCGCGCGCGCATGCAACCGGTCCACCTGCGCATCGATCATGGGAACGGTTGAATCCACGGCAGCCGTCGCAATCTGCTGCAGGTCGGGATCGAGCGAAGTGTAGATGCGCAATCCTTCGCCGTTGAAGTCGCGATCGCCGAGTCTCTGTACCAGATCATCGCGTACCAGGTCGACAAAGTAAGGGGCCTCACTTGCATCCACGCTGCCTGGCGCCAGATGGAGAGGTTCCTCCTTCGCTTCCTCGGCTTGGTCCTTGGTAATGGCTCCAATCTCGACCATCGAATCGAGCACCAGGTTACGGCGCTCCATCGAGCGCTCCGGATGCCGGAACGGACTGAGACGGTTCGGGCTCTGAATCACGCCGGCCAGAGTCGCGCACTCGGCAAGGTCGAGTTGCCGCACATCTTTGCCGAAGTAAGCCTGGGCCGCTTCGCCGAATCCATTGATTGAAAAGCTGCCCCGCTGCCCGAGGTTGATCTGGTTGGCGTACATCTCGAAGATCTGCTTTTTGCTGAAGCGATGTTCGAGCTGAAACGTAATGATGATCTCTTTCAGCTTCCGCTTGATCCGCCGCTCCGGCGTCAGAAAGAAGCCGCGCGCCAACTGCATGGTCAGCGTCGAGCCACCCTCAACGTAGTGATGTCCCGGCGTCAGATCGTTACGAATCGCGCCCAGGATGCGGATGTAATCAACGCCGCCGTGATCGAAAAAACGCCGGTCCTCGATGGCCACCACGGCATGCACCAGGTTGGGTGGCAACTCGTCATACGTCACCAGGCGCCGCTTGATGCGATTTGCATCGCTGAGCCCAGTGATCAGCAGCGGTTCCAGTTCATAGCTGGCCAGCGCCTGCCCATGATCGTCGGTGATGGACTGCACTTTGCCGCCGCTCACGCGAATCGTAGCCGAATCTTCCGCGTGGTACGACTGCGGCCCTGGCCGGATCGTAATGTTTTGCCCGTCCTCGCTGTAGGTGCCGAGCGGCGATTTTTTCGCGGCATCATCGCCCGTGTACCCGGCTTCGCGCAGTTCATTCGAGATCAGCTCGATCCCAAGTTTCTGCCCCGGCCGCACCTCGCGAGGCGCCGCATAAATCTTGGCCGTTTGAGCGAACAGCGGCTGCTTCAGGCGCTCATTCACTATCCCTTCGTATTTCAGGTAATAGAAACTGCACACGCCCACCATCAATACGGTCGCGACTCCGACTCCGACCAGGGCGACGCGCAGCGCCAGCATGGTCCAGGGGTATTTCCCCGAGGGCATCGCCAGCTTGATCTTCAACGCCATCCTCACTCCTTTGTCGCTTCGAGGTTGAGCATTCTGGGTGCCCCAGGTCTCGATTCTGAGACCTGGGAAAGCACAAACCCCAATTCGCGACCTGACGGCTCGACGGCCATCAACAATGCTGGGTGAGAAACCACGAATCTCAACCCAGCGCGTTACGGTCCAACCGCCGCCTACAATGCTGGGTGCCCCAGGTCTCGACTCTGAGACCTGGGAAACCACAAACGCCAACCCAGCAGGTTATCTTCGCCTCGCAGTCGAAACATCTACACGGCTGTATCCAGCAATTCCTCTTCCTACACCAGCCTCTTCAGATGCGCAACGACTTCACTTAACGCCACATCCAAACTGGTCGCTTGTGCGCGCGTCACAAGCTCCACCTGCCCGCCCGCCGCCTTCTTGCCCACGTTGATCCGATAAGGAATCCCTACCAAATCGGCGTCTTTGAATTTGACGCCCGCACGCTCGTCTCGGTCATCCAACAGCACATCGAGCCCAGCCGCCTCAAGCTCTGTTGCCAGCTTTTCGCCGGTCTCGCGCAATGCAGCATCGGACACATTGGTCACCGTCACTACAACGGTGAATGGCGCAATCGACTCCGGCAGCCAGAATCCGTTTGCATCATTCGACTGCTCAACGGCGGCCGTAAGAATGCGCTCGATGCCGATGCCGTAGCTGCCCATGATCGGCATCACTTCCTTGCCGTTTGGGTCCAGCACCCGCGTCCCCATCGATTCGGAATACTTGTAGCCCAGCTTGAAAATGTGGCCGACCTCGACCGCCTTGCCCACAACGAGTTTGCCCCCGCAACCATCAACAGGGCAGGCCTCGCCCTCATTCACACTGCGAATGTCAGCGCTCAACGTCCACGTAAAGTCGCGGCCCGGCACCACGTTGCGCAAGTGGTAGTCCAGCTTGTTTGCGCCCGCGACGAGGTTCTTCCGGCCTTCGAGCGACTTGTCCGCAATGACCGTGAGTCCATCGCCAAGCGGCTTGTCGTCGTGCTTCAATCCAACCGGCCCCAGAAATCCCGCGGGCCCGTTGAAATATTTTGTTAGCTCCTCACTCTGCATCGTGCGCAACTCCGCCGCCCCGATTGAGCCCAAAAGCTTCGTCTCATTCACCTGGTGATCGCCGCGCAGGAATGTTGCCACGCCGTGCCATGTGTCCGGCTTGCCATCCTTCCCCGCGGTCCCTCGCTTCAGAGCCATATACGCCACACACTTGATGTCGCTCGCAGGCGAGATCTTGAAGAACTCCGCCACATCCGCAATCGCGCCGCATCCCGGCGTGTGTACGAGCTCCGGCTTGCCATCGCCAGTTGGCTCCATCTCAACAACCGGCTCCAGTTGCGAGGTGGCTTTTTCTAAGTTCGCCGCATACCCGCACACCGGGCAGCTGGCGATCAGGTCTTCGCCCGCATCGGTGTACACCATGAACTCCTGCGACTGCGATCCGCCCATGGCCCCCGAATCGGCTTCGACGGAGACAAACTTAAGCCCGCAGCGCGTGAAAATCCTGCGATACACCCCATCGTGCAGGTCAAAGCTTCGGTCCAGTCCCGCCTTGTCGATGTCGAACGAATACGAGTCCTTCATGAGGAACTGCCGCACCCGCAGCAGTCCCCCCTTCGGCCGCGGCTCGTCGCGATACTTAGTCTGAATCTGGTACCAGATCTGCGGCAGCTGCTTGTAACTCCGCAGCTCGTTGCGCGCAATCGACGTCATGATCTCTTCGTGCGTCATGCCCAGGCAAAGTTCGGCGCCCTTGCGGTCCTTCAGGCGAAACATGTTGTCGCCCATGCCGGTCCAGCGCCCGCTCTCCACCCACGGCTCTTTGGGGAGAATGCCCGGCAGCAGAAACTCCTGCCCGATCTTGTCCATCTCCTCGCGCACTATGCCGATGATCTTGTTCAGCGACCGCTGGCCGAGAAACAGATAGTTGTAAATGCCCGCGCCAAGCTGCCGGATATACCCGGCCCGGAGGAGGAATTTATGGCTGGCCACTTCGGCTTCCGACGGGGCCTCGCGCAGAGTAGGAATAAAGAGCTTCGACCAACGATGCATAGAAAAAGACGTACTTGCTTTCCCGTCCGTTTGCGTGCGGCGCGTTTGAGCTTCGGGCCGCCGAGTGGAACACGGACGCAGGGCGTTCGGATGAACCAGAATCCATTCTAAATGTTCGTAGTCTTCCGGGTGTCGGGGTGGTGCTTGTGCTGTGCCTCCCAAAGCAAGCCACGTTGTCAGTGAAGTTGACGCCACCTCGAGCCCCCTCTGCTTTCCTGCACGAGATGAAGCAAGACGGAGGCCTTTTTGGCGCCACTGAAAACAAACAACCTATGCATCCCGCCGAAGCGTGGGTCGTGTCAGCAGCGACACGCAAGTGGATTTGCTGACACGCTCTGGAGGAGGCTCTGCTCAAGTCTCGTCCAGGAAGTATTCGGAATAGGACTTGCTGTGGGAGATGAGGCTTACTCAAGCCCGGCACTCTTCACAATGATCCGCTCGAAGACCGCCCACGGGAGCAATTTGCGCATCACCAGCGCGGCCTTGGCGTCCTTACCCACCACATAGCGCAGCTTGGGCCGCGGATTCTCAAGCACCGCCGCAATCGTATCCGCCACCACTTGCGGATTCGCCCTCTTCTGATCGCCGGTAATCCGTTTGCGCCAGCCTGCGATTCGCGAGGCATTCGGAGAACCCGGACTCTGCAAGCCAGCCGAAAGCTTCGCATTGCGCGTCCAGATATCGGTCTCGAACGCTCCCGGCTCCACCAGCACCACCTGAATCCCCAACGGCTTTACTTCGAAGCGCAGCGTCTCGGTCCATCCCTCCAGCGCAAACTTCGAGGCCGCATAGCTCCCCACGCCCGGAAAGCCCAGGCGCCCTGAGACCGAAGACACCATCACGATGTGTCCAAACCCCTGCCGCCGCAACTGCGGCAAAAACGCACGCGTCACCGCCACCGCGCCAAAGAAATTCGTGTCAAACTGCGCGCGCAACTCCGCATCCGTCACATCATCGGCAAATCCCGGAGCCGCAAAACCCGCGTTATTCACGATTGCATCGAGCGGCGACTTTCGCTGTTCAATCAATTCAGTCAGCGCGGCAATCTGCGCCGCATTACATCGAGCGCGTGAACCTCGATGCGCTCCAAGACGCCAGCCGTCCGCGCCGCATCCTCGAGCAACGATCTCCGGCCCAGATCGCGCATGCTCGCAATCACGTGCCACCCGCGCCGCGCGAGCGTAATCGAAGTCAGCAGCCCGAAGCCGCTGGAGGCCCCAGTGATGAGCACAGTCTTGTTCATTTCATTTAAAGAATTGATTCAGAACCACCCTGGAATTGCTGCACAGTCATGGTGCAGCTGATCACTGATTACTGTCCACTGACCACTGCCTCTAAATCAGCTCCACTCCCCACAAATCGTGCAGGTGTACTACGCCTTCGACCTTGCCGCCCGCGTCCACCACCACCAGCGACGTAATCTTCCGCTCTTCCAGAATCGCCAGCGCTTTCGCCGCTAATTCTCCCGCCGCAATTGTCCGTGGTTTCGCATTCATGGCCTCGCCTGCCTTCCGGCTCAGCGCCGCGCCACCTTCGCGTTCCAGCAGCCGCCGCAGATCGCCGTCGGAAATCACGCCGAGTAGTATCCCGCCTTCCTGCACGGTCGTCATGCCCAGCTTCTTTGACGACATCTCAAAGATCACATCCGTCATCGGCGTCGTCGTCGCAACCACAGGCAATTCATCACCCGCATGCATAAGGTCGCGCACCTTCGCCAACTGCTTGCCCAACTTGCCGCCCGGATGCAACTCCGCAAAATCCTCGGCCTTGAAGCCCTTCCGCAAACTCACCGCAATCGCCAGAGCGTCTCCCAGCGCGAGCATCGCCGTCGTACTCGCCGTGGGCGCAAGATTCAGTCCGCAGGCCTCGCGCTCCACGCCGCAATCCAGCGCCACATCGCTCGCCTCTGCCAGCGTCGATTTCAAATTGCAGCAAAAGCTCACCAGCGCATCGCCCTTCCGCTTCAGCGTGGCCAGCAGCCGCAGAATCTCTTCGGTCTCCCCGCTCGCCGAGAGCGCAATCACCACGTCGCCCGGCATCAGTACGCCCAGATCGCCATGCACCGCCTCGGCCGGATGCAGGAACAGCGCCGGCGAGCCCGTTGAACTCAGGGTTGCCGCAATCTTCTGCGCGATAATGCCGCTCTTCCCCATCCCCGTCACCACCACGCGCCCGTTGCTCTCGCCGCAGCGCACGATCAGGTCCACAGCGCGCTCAAACGGCTCGGCCATTGCCCCTTCGAGGCGTGCCGCCAACCCCTCGAGTGCCGCCGCTTCCGTACGCACCAGCTCTGCCGGCTTAAGACACGCTTCTTTTTTATTGGGAGTCATCGGCTTCTGATGGTAAACCACCCGGGAGATGAGGACCTGTCCGGGACTTTGCCGCTTTCTTACGGGCGGCCCGGGCTTGTCATTCGAATGTCTCAAATTCTCGCGATCCGGTCTATCGCAGCGCGCTTTTCGTACAATAAACACAAGAGGTCGCGTCCCCGTGAAGCGCAATACTATCGTTCTTTCCGTCGTTCTTGTTCTCCTCGCCGCCTTCGCCTGGGCGGGCTGGGCCAACTGGGAATCCCGTAAACAGGCCGCCGAAAAGCGTCTTGCGATGGTTGCCAAGGCCGAGCTCGTGGCCAACAGCTCCGGCGACGTGCCGAAATTTGCTTCGCCCTTGGTGAATAATCCCGCGCCTGACTTTGCCCTCGAAGACCTGAATGGTAAAAAAGTCTCGCTGGCGAGTTACAGAGGCAAGGCCGTACTCATCAATTTCTGGGCTACCTGGTGCGGTCCCTGCAAGATCGAGACGCCTTGGCTCGTCGAGCTGCGCAATCAATATGCCTCGAAGGGTTTCGAAATCCTCGGCGTGTCTCTGGACGATCTCGATCCCGACGACAAGAAGATGCTTGCCGAAGAGAAGCGCGACATCGCGAAGTTTGCCGCACAGGAGCACATGCAATACCCGGTCCTGATCGACGGCGGCTCGATCGATAAGCCATACGGCGGGCTCGACGCGCTGCCCACGTCCTACTTCGTCGATCGAAATGGTAAGGTCGTCGCCGCTCAACTCGGCCTCACATCCAAGGACGACATCGAGGGCAACATCCGCAAGGCGCTCAGCGAATGATCCGGGAAGGGAACTGGGGTCCGCCAATCAGCATGGGTGCCCCATGTCTCGCTTCTGAGACATGGGAAAGCACGACATTAGATCAACCGAGGTGTCATCCTGAGCGGAGCGAAGGATCTGCTTTTTGCGCCCCGTCCGGATGCCGGTTTGATCTTCGAAAGATTGCATTGTTCCTACCTCTCGTCCTCTCGGCCTTCGCCGCGCCCGCCCAATCCCCGCTCGCCGACTCGCCCACCCGCTCGATCCTCCACGGCGCCGCAGTCGAATATCTATTCCCCGAGCAGATCACCGTGCTCGCGAGCAAGCCCAGCCCGGTCGCGCTGCACTTCCGCATTGCCCCCGGCTTTCACATCAATTCACACACGCCGAAAGAGGATTACTTGATTCCGACGACGTTTTCGGTTCCCGAGGACTCCAACGTACGTCTCGAGTCCGCGAGCTACCCAAACGGAGCCGACTTCACGCTGCCGCTCGATCCGAGCACTAAGCTCAGCGTCTATACCGGCGAATTCACCATCCAGGCGCACATCGTCGCACAGCGCGGCAATCACCTGGTGCAGGCGAGCCTGCACTACCAGGCCTGCGACAAAAACGCCTGCATGCCCCCCAAGACCATCACCGTCCCCATCGATGTGATTGGGAAGTGACAGTAATGGGCAGTGAACGCTGATCTCTGTGCGACGGATTGAGAGAGCACGGAAGGCACAACACTCCTGCGAGCGATTAGCGAGCGTCTCCCCCACCGGAGGTGGCTTTCTCGATCTTTGCCCACGAGTCCTTGAGCGACAATGTCCGGTTAAATACCAGCTTCTCTGGAGCGGAATCTCGATCGACGCAGAAATAGCCGACGCGCTCAAACTGGAATTGGTCCTCAGCCTTCACCTCCGCGAGAGAGGGCTCAAGCTTTGCGTCGCTGAGAATCTCAAGCGAATTCGGGTTGAGATTGCTGAGCACATCCTCGCCTTCTCCCACATCGTAGGGATCGGCCTTGGTGAACAGCCTGTCGTAGAGGCGAACCTCGGCGGAGATCGCATGCGCACTCGACACCCAGTGAATGGTGGATTTGACCTTGCGCCCGTCGGGAGAGTTGCCGCCGCGACTGGCCGGATCATAGGTACAGTGCACCTCAACAACATTGCCCGTCGCATCTCTCACCACGCTCCGCGCAGTCACAAAGTAGGCATTGCGCAGCCGCACCTCCTTACCAGGGGAGAGCCGGTAGTACTTCGCCGGAGGCACCTCGCGGAAATCATCCTGCTCGATATAAAGCTCACGCGAAAATGGCACCTGGCGCGTCCCTGCAGAAGAATCTTCGGGATTGTTCGCGACCTCGACAAATTCCTCCTGACCAGCAGGGTAGTTATCGATGATCACCTTGAGCGGATGCAGCACAGCCATGGCACGCCGCGCGCGGCGGTTCAAATCATCGCGCTGGAAGTGCTCGAGCAGCTCGATGTCCTGCACGACATTGGTGCGGGATGCGCCGAGAGATGTGACGAGGGCGCGGATGGCCTCTGCGGTGAAGCCGCGGCGGCGCAGGCCGGAGAGCGTGGGCATGCGCGGATCGTCCCATCCAGAGACGCGCCGCTCTTGTACGAGCTGCAGCAGCTTCCGCTTCGAGAGCACGGTGTAAGTGAAGTTGAGGCGATCGAACTCGATCTGCTGCGAGGGAAAGATGCCGAGGTTATCGATAAACCAGCGATAGAGAGGCTGGTGATCGGCGAACTCAAGCGAGCACATGGAGTGCGTGACTTTCTCAATTGAATCCGACTGGCCATGCGCGTAGTCGTACATCGGGTAGATGCACCACGCGTCGCCGGTGCGGTGATGCGTGGCGTGCAATATGCGATACATCACCGGGTCGCGCATGTTGAGGTTCGGTGAGGCCATGTCGATCTTGGCCCGCAGCACGCGGCTTCCATCGGGGAACTCGCCGGACTTCATACGCTGAAGCAGGTCGAGATTCTCCTCGACCGAGCGATTCCGGTAGGGACTGTCCTTGCCGGGCTCGGTGAGCGTCCCGCGATGCTGGCGTATCTCGTCGGCCGTGAGATCGTCCACATAAGCCTTGCCGGCCTTGATCAGCTGAAGCGCCCACTCGTAGAGCTGGCCAAAATAATCTGACGCGTAGCAAAGCCGCTCCCACTCGAAGCCGAGCCAGCGTATGTCCTCCATGATGGCATCGACGTATTCCTGCTCTTCCTTTTCGGGATTCGTGTCATCGAAGCGCAGGTTGGTTTTGCCGCCGAACTCGTCGGCGAGGCCGAAGTCGATGCTGATAGCCTTGGCGTGGCCGATGTGCAGGTAGCCGTTGGGCTCGGGTGGAAACCGCGTCTGGATGACGGCATCGCCGAACTTTTTGGTGCGCACATCCTCGGCGATTTGCTCGCGGAGAAAACTGTTGACGGGTTGGGCTTCGGGTCCTTGAGGGATTGAGCTATCCGGAATTTCGATGGTCATGGCTTTAATTCATTATTCCACCGGGGGCTCCGCTCAACGCGAGCGCTCGAGGCACGCCTGGCGGCCGAGGACGAACTTGGTTTCAAAAGGCGCCCGCGCGTATTTCTTCCGCGGACAGGGCTGCTCGGCCAGGGACTCGCCTTCAGGCGGCTGCTTTGCCGCCCGGGATGGGCTGCGCGACTAAACGCACACCGAGCGCGGCACAGACGCGGCTGATGGTATCAAAACGCGGCGCGCTCTCGGGGCGAAGAGCTCTGTAGAGAGCTTCACGCGTAATTCCGGCAGCCTTGGCGATCTCCGTCATGCCGCGCGCTCGGGCAATGTCCCCCAGCGCCGAAGCCAGAAGAGCCGCGTCATTCGCTTCCAGAATTCCTGTCAAATAGACGGCAATGCTCTCTTCGTTGTCGAGATACTTTGCGGGATCGAATTCAGGCAGGTTATTTACGTTGACGGTTTTTCTCATCTCAAGTCCCTCTCGCTTTTGAGCAATGCGGCCAAAGCCTTTGCCCGCTTGATGTCCTTCTTCTGTGTGCGTTTGGAACCGCCCGCAAGCAACACGATGATCTTCGCGCCAAACTGGGTGTAATAGAGGCGCCAGCCCGCGCCGAAGTCGATGCGCAGCTCAATCACTCCGTCGCCAACCGCCTTGAAGTCACCCAGCAAGCCGAACGAGAGGCGTTTGATTCGTTCCGCCACCGCGCCCCCGCACCCTTTTGTCTTTCAGTCCGGGAAGGGGCCTGACGGAAAACATGGTCTAAGTGCAATCGTTCGATTACAAACTGTCAACCAGAAGCCTACCCAAAATTTCAGCTCAACCGAGCAAATCGAGGCTTTTTTCCGCCTGCCGAATCCGTGCCAGGCAAACCTCGCGCCCGAGCACGATCATGGTTTCAAACAGCGGCGGCGCGTTCTTCCGCCCGCACACAGCGACCCGGATCGGTTGAAACATCGGTCCGGCCTTGAGACCGAGCGATGCGGCGGCCGCGCGGAGTGCCTTATCCAGCGAGTCGTGATCGAATGGTGTCTCAGCCAGAACCTTCTGCGCGGTCTCAAGCACGCGCCGCGCCAGAGCGGCATCGCCCGTCGATTCTCCTTTTTTTAGGGGAATCAGCTCCGCCGGATCGTAGGGCGCAAGCCGATCAACGAAAAAGAAATCTGCCGCTGCCGGAGCCTCTCCCAAAAGCCGGATGCGCTCGCGAATCAACGGCGTCACCGCCAGCAGCTTCTCCGCGGAAGCATGCAGGCCGGCTTTCTCAAAGAAAGGCGCAAGCCGTGCACTCAGCTCCTCCACTGGCAGCGCGCGAATGTGCTCGGCGTTGAGCCAAACGGCCTTGGGATCGAAGGGGTCGTCCTCTTTGAAGTTGACGACCGCATTCGCGCGATTCACGCCCTCAATCGTGAACGCCGCCGTCAACTCGTCGAGCGTCATGAACTCCCGATCGTTCTTGGGCGACCAGCCCAGCGGGCAAAGAAAGTTGATGAACGCCTGGGCCAGAAATCCGGCGTCGCGATACGTCGTTACGCTGA
>Ga0187863_10003681_pt1 | contig 11204 bp, 10 predicted proteins | sample June2016WEW_11_1_FD_132975 | JGI IMG/M metagenome (GOLD analysis project Ga0187863, IMG submission 132975) | Peatland microbial communities from SPRUCE experiment site at the Marcell Experimental Forest, Minnesota, USA - June2016WEW_11_10 | ecosystem: Environmental > Terrestrial > Soil >...
CGATGACGATCTCATTGCTGCTGCGCACGAAGAGCGGCGGTCCTGCGGCGGACACGTCGAACGCATCGACATCGATGCCATTCGGCACATAACGCACCTGGTCCGGGGGCAATCGCCACTGGGAAATGGCGATGGTCTCGAGCGTATGCGAGGGCACGACCACCGCGATGGCGCGCTTAAGCGCCAAGCGCCGCAGTATCGCGCGGCGGCGCAATTGGCCCTGGGCTTCCTCGGGGCCGAAGCCGTCCTCGAAATGGATGTGCGGGCAAATCCCGAAAATGCGGTCGGTCATGGCCCATTCGATCGTGCCCCAATTGTAGGTCAGCAGTAGATCGGGCGCGGCCTGGGTCATGGTTGCACGGTTGGATGAAATCCTTGCCCACAATCCGCCTTCGGCGGGGGCCGAGGATATCGCAACGCCGAGTTGGCGCTCGATGCCGTAGCGGCAGGATTTCTTGCCGTCGATCGACAGGATGGTGTGGCGGAAACGCGGACCGAATGCGTTGATGATGCGCGTCAAGCGCATCTGGATGCCGCCGACGGCGAAGCTCGGCAGAACATGGAGCAGATGGCGCGGCCGGACACGCGGGCCGGTGCCGGAAAGCGCCCTATCTTGGCGGGCGAGGGTCGTGGTCATGCGGATTAAGGAATAGTTCGAAATGGATAAGGAATGGATAGCACGCCCGGACTGGAAAATTGGTTAACGCATGCGGGCAAAAAAAACGGCGGTGTCCGCGAGGAGCAACCGCCGCCAAGTCGTCCGCCATCCGAGAATATTTAAGGGTTCTGGGGGCGGCCCGTGTCTTTGATGACAAGGTCTTCGCAAGAGCCGGGCCAAGTGGCAAAAGATGTGGAATTTCAAGGTAATGGCAAAAATCGCCGCGCCGCAAGCCGATGGTTTGTCAAATCCGCTGACGAAAAAAAAGCCCCGGCCGAAGCGCGGGGCTTTTGAGTTGGGGGGCTGGACGGTCCGGGGTTGGGCCGGGAACTCGTCCAGTACATTCAGGTATTAAACCCGGATGGTTAATAAAGTGTTTACGCCGCGCTGGCGCGTCAAAAATCGGTCCCGGCGCCGCAGGCGTCAAAAATCAGCCCCGACGCCGCAGGCGTCAAAAATCAGCCCCGACGCCGCAGGCGTCAAAAATCAGAGAGATATTTGCGCGCGAAGCGCAGCAACTCGAGATCGCAGGTCTGCTTGGCGACCGCCTGGATTTCGCGGAAATAGGACTTCAGGCCCGCGGTGTCGATGCGGCACGACATCCATCCGACGAACTGCTCCGGCGTGCGCACCCAGGCGGGCAGGGGATCGAGTGTGCTGTCGAAGGGCAACAGGCTTTCCATGATCCGCCAGCGCCGATGGCGCATGAGCGTGTCGCCGGAATCCGTATCGGCTTCCGACGCCCATCCAGGCCGGCTGAAGGCGGCATTCATTCGGCGATCGATCGCCATGATCCTGCGGACTTTCCCTGAACTTCAGTTTCTTGTTGGCTCTCAAATTAGGAAATACGAACGCATGCCGCAATGCGAAAATATCATTAAAATGCAATATTGTAGAGTTAACCACGCGGCTGCGTTAACCATGACGGCGCGCGAACAGTGAAACCGGGAGGCAAGATGCTCAACGCGGCGGTGGTGGGGCTTGGGTGGTGGGGAAAAATCATCGTCGCAACCTTGCGCGACAGCGCCAAGATCCGGGTGGTTAAAACGATCGACCCCGACCCCGCGGCGGCGTCCTGGGCGCGGGAACACGGGCTCGATCACGCCGGGGCACTCGATGCCGCGCTCGGCGACGATGTGGTGCAAGCTGTGATCCTGTGCACGCCGCATTCGCTGCACACGGCCCAGATCGCCCGCGCGGCCCAGGCGAAGAAGCACGTCTTCTGCGAGAAACCGTTAGCCTTGAAACGCGCCGACGCGGTGAAAGCCGTCGGATTGTGCAAGGAGAACGGGGTGATGCTGGGCGTCGGCCATGAGCGGCGCTTCGAGCCGCCGATGATCGAATTGACGCGTTTGGCCAAATCCGGCGAACTCGGCACGTTGCTGCAGATCGAGGCGAGCTTTTGCCAGGACAAGTTTCGCGATTTGGCGGAAGGGAATTGGCGGATGTCGCAAAGCGAGGCTCCGGCGGGCCCGATGACGAATACCGGCATCCATCTGCTCGATCTGGCGGTCAGTCTGTTCGGCCCGGCAGAGAGCGTATTGTGCCGTACGCGGCAATTGGGCAGCACGCTCACCAATGGCGACACGCTGGCGGCGCTGGTGTCGTTCAAAAACGGTGCGGCGTTGCTGCTCAACGCCATCCTGGCGACGCCCTTTGCTGGGCGGTTTACGCTTTACGGCAACAAAGGCTGGACCGAAATCCGCGATTTGAGCCACCCCGAAAATCCCAAGGGCTGGGTGTTGACGACGCGCTTGCGCGGCGGCGAGGCGGTTTCGCGCGATTACCCGCCCGCGCCGGCGGTCAAGGCCAATCTCGAATCTTTCGCCGACGCGGCCGCGGGAAAATCGGCCTATCCCATGACGCATGAGGAGATGATCGCCACCGTCGCCGCGCTCGAGGCGATCGTCACCTCTTCGCGGAGCGGGGCGATCGCCGCGGTCGCTTAAACCGCTTCTTCAGGCGTACATTCTCGGCGGCCAATTCGTCGCGCTCGCGCTCCGCGCGCTTCAAGCGCGCCTGGGCGCGAACCAACTCGCGCCGCAGCAGCACCAGATATCGTCCGTCGCGGCCCATTCCCAACGCGGTTATTGCGCCGGCACTTGCTGCCATGGCACCGCGCATTGCGGCACGTAGGGATAATAGCCCGGCGGGTTGCTGCAATAGAACCAATAGGCCGGGGTTGGCGCCACCGCCGGCGGCACATAGGGGTCGGGATAGGGATAGATCGGCGCCGGATAGAAGTAATAGACGCCGCCGACGATCCACCACCAGCCAGCGCGGCCGCCATAGGGGCCATGAAACCAGTGGCCGCCGCGCCAGACGCCGATGTCGTGGTCGTTGAAATGATGGATGTCGTTGTCGTGCCAGTGTTCGTCGTGATGCTGCGCCAGCGCGGCGGGCGCGTTGAGCGCCACCGCGAAACCGGCGGCGGCGAGAGCGGGGATCAGAAGTCTGCGCATGATCGGGAGATCCTTGGGTTACATGAGGATTGCCTGATTGATTTTATGCGGACCGGTGAGCCGCCATCCACGCGGCCCATGCCCCGGATTGTAAAATCAGCCGACGGATAATCTGAATTAACCATAGATTCCATACATTTACCCTGTATTTGCATTGAAACCGCGAAATATTTGATTTAGATTTTTTCATCTTACCAACGCCAGAACGGCCGGCAGAAAGCCGATCCCGCCCGGAAACGGGCAACGATACGCAGGATCGGATTCGAATATGTCGTCCCTGTCGCGACGTCTGAAGCGCCGGTACTTCGGATGGTACGCCCATCCCTATGCCGCGCTGGCCACGCAGATCGAGCGCCACCTGACGCGGGAATCCGTGCTGCTCGATGCCGGCTGCGGCCGCGCCGCGCCGACGCTGACGAAGTTCCGCGGCAAAGCCAAGCGGCTCATCGGCATCGATGTGGTCGAGCTCGCCCCGGGCCAAGACGGCATTGAACTGCGCCGTCGCGATCTGGCCGATACCGGGCTCCCCGGAGACAGCATCGACTTGATGTACAGCCAGTCGGTGATGGAACACATCACCGAACCGGGCGCGGTCTTTGCCGAGATCGCCCGGGTGCTGAAGCCGAAAGGCGTGTGTCTGACTTTGACCGCGAACAAATGGGATTATGCCTCGCTGATTGCGCGGATGATCCCCAATCGCTTTCATCCCTGGATCGTGCACCGCACCGAGGGCCGCGAGGAACAGGACGTCTTCCCGACCGTCTATAAGGCGAATACGCGGCGTGACATCGAGTTGTATGCCGCGCGTCATGGGCTCGAGGTCGCTGAGTTCCGCTATCTCGGCCAGTATCCGAGCTATTTCATGTTCAACGGCGCGCTGTTCTTCCTCGCCACGCTTTATCAGAAGCTGATCGAGCGCAATCCCCGGCTCCATTGCCTGCAGGGCTGGATTTACTTCGCGTTGCGGAAACCCGCCAAATCCCGGTTCGAGACCAGCGCCGCCGCCTAAAAATTGGAATCCCGGGCTTAGGCCGCGCGCTTCAATTCCACCGCCACGGTGGTGCCTTGGTTGACGCGGCTCTTGATGGTGAGCGAGCCGCCGAGCAATTCCACCAGATGTTTGGTCAGCGGCAAGCCCAATCCGGCGCCGTCGTATTTACGCGCCAGGCTGTTGTCGATTTGCTCGAAGGGCCGCATCGCGGAAGGGATATCTTTCTCGGCGATGCCGATACCAGTGTCGCTCACCTCGATTACCAGCTTATCTTTCTTGCCGTGTGCCGAAACCGTAACCGAACCTCCGGCGGGCGTGAATTTGAGCCCGTTCGAGACCAAATTGATCAGGATTTGCCGGAGCCGCGTGCGGTCGCCCAGTGCGGCCGGCAGGTCGGGCGGAAGCTTGATGTGGAATGTGATTCGGGCTTGTTCCGCCTGCTCGCGCACCAAACGATCGACCTCGGCGACGATGACCGCAATGTCGAGCTTCTCGCTGCCGAGCTTCAGGGCATTGGCCTCGGCCTTGCTGAGGTCGAGGATGTCGTTGACGATCGCCAGCAGGTGCGCGCCGGCCATGCAGATGTCGGCGGCGTATGCCTGATAACGTTCGTGGAGCGGCCCGGCGATCCGGCCCTCGATCAACTGCGAGAAGCCGATGATGGCGTTCAAGGGGGTGCGCAATTCATGGCTCATATTGGCAAGAAATCGGGACTTCGCCTGGTTCATCGCCTCGGCGCGGGCGCGCCCCTCGGCGGCGCGCAAGGTCTCGATCCGTGCCTCGTCCAATTTGGCGTAGGCGGCGAGGTGGCGGCTGAGCAGGAAGGTGAGGAACAACAGCAAGCCGACCATGACGGCGGCGGCTCCGATGATCGCGTTGCGCTCATTACGCCATTCGGCGAAGGCGGCGTCGTCACTCATGATGACGTTGAGGGCCAGCGGGTAATTCTTGAGTGCGCGGGTGGCGACGTATTGCGGCGTGCTGCTTAAGGGGCCGGGTGAATGGATGACGCCGGAATCCTCGTGCTCCAGGAGCTGGATGAATCGGAGATGGGCGGCGGGGTGGTGGCCAATGGCAGGAATCTCCGGATAGCGGGCCAGCAACAAGCCGTCACGCCGAAACAACGAAATGGCCGTGCCGGGGCCGAGATAGATGTCCTTGTACAGATTGGTGAAGTAATCAAGCTTGATGACGCCGGTGAGCAATCCCGCGAAGCTGCCGTCCGGCGCCCGCAGCCGATGCGCGATCAGGATTACAGGGACCTTGTTGTCCTGGTATTCGAGCGGCTCGGAGACCAGCGATTCCAGCGATGGATCGTCGCGAAACTTGGCGAAATAATCGCGTTTCGAGACATTGAGCTTCGGGATCGGCCAGAAACGCGTGAAATTGACCACTTGTCCCTTGGAATCGATCAGTCCCATCGCGTCGATCTGCGTCACGCCGCCGGCCTCGCTGCCCAACAGGTCGAACACCTCTCGCGTGCCGAAGATCTTGTCGAAGGTGGGGATCGAAAACGATCCCTTGGTCTCAAGGTATTTCTGGGTATCCTTCAGGACCAGATCGACGGTTTGCAGCGTCCGTTCAGTCTGATCGGATACGACGATGTTGAGTCTGGTGAGGGTTTGCTCGGTCTGTTGCTCCGCGCTTTGCCGGAGATGAAGGATCAGCATCATGGTGCCGAGGATGATGGCCATTGCCATGAAGCCGCTGCCGACGGCAAGGAATTTGACCAGGCGGCTCTTGCTGCCCGACTGCAAGGGCAGCACCTCGCCGGCCGGAGGCGGCGAGGCCTCGTCCGTGTTCGTTCCGGTAATCGGTTTGCCGTTCAACATCCGGAAATTCGATCGGCCGCCTGGAAAGCGCGAAATTGCGCCGTGCCGTGAATCTAGGCGTCACTCCCTGCGCAATGCTTAATGGTAGAGGCGCCGCGCGGCACACGGGTCGCTTATGGTTAAGCAACGCTTAACGAATTTCAGCGCATGCCGTGGATGCCGGTGGCGAGCGATCGCGGATCGCGCTTGCCCCAGCGCCCGGCCTCGACCGTATGCAGAAATTCCAGCAACACGCGGTTGAACGATTCCGGTTCCTCGAGATTGACAACATGGCCGGTCTTGGGCAGCAGCACCAGCCCCGCGGCCGGGATATTGCGCTTCAGCAGCAATCCCGGCTCGATGCAGGCCTCGTCCTCGTCGCCGGCGACGATCAGGACGGGGAGGGTGATCCGCTTGATCTCGGGCAACAGGTCCCACAACGAGGGGCGTTCCCTTTGCACGCCGCGCAGCGTGTTGGCCGAACCCTTGGCCGAATGTCCGGCCAGGCGATCGGCGAATTCCTGCCAACCGCGTGGTTCCTTGTTCAGAAACTGCACCCGCGCCGAACCCAGGGCGTATCTGGCCGCGGCCTTTTCGCTGCCCTCGCTTTCAAAGACCTTGGCGAGCGCCTCGCTTTCCTGGCGGAAGATTTCGCGCTTGGCCGGCTCGGCGCCATAGCCGCAGCCGCAGATGAGGAGCGAACGCGCCAGCTTGGCGTGGCGCAGGCCGAAATGCAGCGTGGCGAAGCCGCCCATCGACAGGCCGCAGACATGCGCCTGGGATATTCCCAGATGCTTCAGCACCGATGCTATGTCGTCGGCGGCGCGGGCTTGCGAATATTTGGTTACATCCTCGGGCACATCAGAAGGCGGATATCCCCGCGCGCCATAGACGATGCAGCGGTGGAAGCGGGAAAAGAACCGGATCTGCGGTTCCCAGCTGCGGTGGTCGCCGGCGAATTCGTGGACGAAGACCAGCGGGAATCCGCTTCCGGCTTCTTCGTAATAAAGCTTCACGCCGTCTTCGGCGGTGGCATAAGGCATGGCGTTTCCTCCCCTTCTGGATGGATTTCCGCGTATCCCGCGCGTTTGTCAAGCGACCGGTCCGCGACGACGATCCCAATGTGGCGCGCGGCGCTTCACCTGTGTCATCGTAGGACGACACGAACGGCCATTCGGGCAATTTGGCCGGATCGTCGCAATCTTCGAGCTTGGCGGCCTGCATCCTCGATACAGCCGGGTATGGTTTTGTGCAGGGACAATAAGGATATACGTCATGACGATTTATACAGGACCGGTCTTCGAGATGGCGAAGAAGCAATTCGGCGTCGTCGCCGATCATCTTGAGATTCCCGAAGATGAACGTGATCGTCTGCTCTATCCCAAACGTGCGATCACAGTCTCCATCCCAATCCATACCGATGACGGCCTCACGCGCGTCTTTGAAGGTTATCGGGTCCAACACCACCTTACCTTGGGCCCGACCAAGGGCGGCACCCGCTTCGCCGAGAATCTCAACGTCGGCGAAGTCGGTGCGTTGGCGATTTGGATGAGTTGGAAATGCGCTCTCGCCGGCCTACCCTATGGCGGCGCCAAGGGCGGTGTGGCGTGCAATCCTTACAAGCTAACTTCTCGTGAGTTGGAATCTGTCTCGCGCCGCTACATGCAGGAGATGATTCCCTTCGTCGGCCCCCACACCGACATTATGGCGCCGGACATGGGCACCAATGAGCAGGTCATGGCTTGGTTCATGGATACTTATTCCATGTTTCAGGGCCACGCGGTGAGCGAGATTGTCACCGGCAAGCCGGTATCGGTCGGCGGAACACAAGGACGGCGCGAAGCGACCGGCCGCGGCATCGCCTATCTGGTGGCACGCGCGTCGGAAAAGCTGAGCATGGACTTAAGCCATTGCAGCGCCATCGTTCAAGGCTTCGGCAATGTCGGCAGCGTCAGTGCCACGACGTTGGCGCGGCGCTACGGCATGAAGATCGTGGGCCTCGGCGACCACACCGCCGCCTTCTATGATCCGGCCGGATTACCGCTTGATGACATCGAGCGTTACGTCACCGCGCATCGCGTCTTGGCCGGCTGGTCGAAACAGATGGCGATCGATGCCAAGGACCTGTTGACGCAGAAATGCGACGTACTCGTACCCGCCGCCGTCGAGCGGGTGATCACGGAAACGAACGCCGGCAAGTTGCAGTGCCGTATTCTGGCGGAGGGCGCCAATGGCCCGACCACGCCCGAAGCCGATACGATCCTCGATCGGCGCAGCGACGAGATCTTCGTCATCCCCGACATCCTTTGCAATTCGGGAGGCGTGATCGTCTCCTATTTCGAGTGGGTGCAGGATCTGCAGCAATTGTTCTGGACCGAAACGGAAGTCAACGCCAAGCTCGAAAAGCTTCTCGAAATGGCATTCACGCAGGTCATTAAACGCGCTGCGGCGGATGGGATATCGAATCGTAATGCCGCGATGGCAATCGGCGTGGGCAAGGTGCGCGCCGGCAAGCAGCTACGCGGGTTGTTCCCCTGATTCAATCCGCTTCCAATACGTAGCGGACCCGCCACGCGTGTCGAGCAATGTCTGTTATTGGGGCAAAGCTGACATGCCGCCATGTCGCCTTTTGACCCAAAGCGGACATCGGCAAGGCAGGGAAGGTCCAAAATTGGTGAGCCCGGCGGGAGTCGAACCCGCGACCCCATGATTAAAAGTCATGTGCTCTACCAACTGAGCTACGGGCTCGTGCGATCGCGCGGACAATAGGCCGCGCGCGGAGTCGGGTCAACCGGCGGCAATTCTACGCCGGGCGGCCAGGGCGCGATCCTCGATGCGGACGCGCCAGGCGATGAGCGCCAGATTGGCGAGTGAGAAGGCGAGGGCAATGGCGTAAGCGCCGAAGGCCAGGGGCAGCGCCGCGATCTCGGCTATGACCACCGCGTAATTGGGATGGCGCAGGAAACGGTAAGGCCCGCGACGCACCAGCGGCGCTCCGGGCAGAGTGACGATGCGCGTCGTCCAGTAAGGCCCGAGACTCAAGATCACCCACAGGCGCGCGGCTTGCAGCGCGATCATCAGCCCGAGCCAGAACCAATTGGGCTTCGTGTCCCACGGCACGAACACCAGCAGGGAGAAGAGCCAAGACGCGTGCAGTAGCATGAACAGCGGATAATGCGACGCGCCTGCCTCGGTCGCGCCGCGCGCCTTGAGATCGCGCGTGTTGTGCGCGGCATGGATCAGCTCGGCCAACCGCTCGAACGCGATCAACGCGACCGCGATCGGGAGAATGTTCACGGCGGGTCGAGCAGCAGGAAGCCGGCGGTGAAGCCGGGGCCGAGCGCCGACATCAGCATCGGACCTTTCGCGCCCGAAGCCAGCGTCCGCTCCAGCACGAACAGCGCGGTCGCCGCGGACATGTTGCCGTAATCGCGCAGCACCTGGCGCGCGATGACCATCGAGCCCTCACCGAGGCCGAAAGCTTCTTCCAGCGCGGTCAGCACCTTGGCGCCGCCGGGATGGCAGACAAAATGCCTGATGCTGGTAAGTCCGACGCCCGCATGCGCGAGAAAACGCAACGCCGCCGCGCGCAGATCGCGCCGCACCAACGCCGGTATGTCGCGCGAAAAAATCGCCTTCAGCCCGTCCTCGGCCACGTCCCAGCCCATGATGCCCAGGGAGTTGGGCCAGGTATGTTCGCCGGACGCGCCGATCGCCGGGCCCTCGCCGTCGCAGCCGACGATCGCGGCTGCGGCGCCGTCGCCGAACAAGGCGGTGGCGACGACATTACTCTTGGAGGAGTCGCTCCGGCGGAAGGAGAGCGCGCAGAGCTCGACCACCAGGAAGAGAACGCGCGCGCCGGGCCAGGCGCGGGCGAAATCGGCCGCGCGCGCCAGGCCGAGCACGCCGCCGGCACAGCCCAGGCCGAATACCGGCAGCCGCCTTATATCCGCGCGCAACCCCAGCCTTCCCATCAACATGGCGTCGAGGCTGGGGGTGGCGATGCCGGTGGTTGAAACCACGACCACGCTGTCGATCTGATTCGCTTCCAGCCCGGCCTGGGCCAGCGCCTGGCGCGAGGCCTTTTCCAGGAGATCGAGCGCGTTCTCGAGATAGAGCGCATTGCGCTCCGCCCAGCCATGCGGCCGGTCGTACCATTCCAGCGGCACGCAGGAATAACGCGCGTCGATGCCGGCATTGGCGAAAACCGGCAGCAGATGGTCGATATCGAGCGCGTTGGCCCCCGCGAAGAATCCCGGCGCGCGGCTTTGGATTTCGGTCTGGGCGAGACGGAAGGGCGGCACGGATGTGGCCAGGGCGAGCAGGCGGGGTTGCGCTTGGATCACTGGCGGCTTGCTCCCGAGGCCGTTAAAGTGCTGGACGCTGGTTGGTTGCCCGTAGAGGCTACGCCCAAAACCGTCAAAGCCATAGGGTCCGGGAGTTCACATGTTCGCGTGTTGCATGTATCGAGTATTGCAATGACCGAAGCCGGCCAACCCGCGCCGCCGCCGGAATCAACGCGCCTCTCGCGCTTCGGCGGCCGTCTCAGGGCCTATTTCATCGCCGGCATCCTGGTCACCGGACCGATTATCGTCACCCTGTGGATCGCCTGGGGCTTCGTCGATCTCATCGATCGCTCGGTGGCGAAGCTTCTGCCCCAGCCGCTGGATCTGGTGTTCAGGATTCCGGGCCTGGGGCTGATCGTCGCGGTGGTGGCGTTGACGCTGCTCGGCTGGGTCGCCGCGGGTTATGCCGGCCGCGGGCTGCTGCGCCTGTCGGATATGATCATGACCCACATGCCGGTGGTCAGCGGCATCTACTCCGCCTTGAAACAGCTGTTCGAGACCGTGCTCGCCAACCGCTCCAACAGCTTCCGCGAGGTGGTGATGGTGGAATGGCCGAGCCCGGGAATGTGGACGGTGGCCTTCGTGACATCGCGCGCCGAGGGCGAAATGGCGGCCCGGGCCGGCGGCGATCTGGTTGGCGTTTATGTGCCGACGACGCCGAACCCGACCTCGGGATATCTCATCTATTTGCCGAGAACGAAGACCCGGCCGCTGGCGATGTCGGTGGAGGAAGGGCTGAAGCTGGTGATCTCGACCGGCATCGTGGTGCCGGCGAGTTATCGCGAGGCGGGGAAATAACCCTTATCCGGAGCGCAGATAGCGCACCGCCGCGTCGCGCGCGAAGAGGTAGAGCAGCGTCCTGAGCGCCCCCCCGCGCGCGGTTTCGAGCTCGGGATCGCGCGCCAGCGCGAGCCGCGACTCGTCCCGCGCCGCCGC
>Ga0187863_10003686_pt1 | contig 11186 bp, 10 predicted proteins | sample June2016WEW_11_1_FD_132975 | JGI IMG/M metagenome (GOLD analysis project Ga0187863, IMG submission 132975) | Peatland microbial communities from SPRUCE experiment site at the Marcell Experimental Forest, Minnesota, USA - June2016WEW_11_10 | ecosystem: Environmental > Terrestrial > Soil >...
CCGTCCTGGCCGATGCGGGCGCCGGGATAAATCCTCACGCGATGGCCGATGAGGCAATGGCTCAGGCTGGCATTCGCGCCCACGCGCACCCCGTCGCCCAGCACGCAAGCTTCGCCGATGACGGCGTTGGGGCCGATGTGGCAATGCGCGCCCAGTTCGGCGCGCCGTCCTATCACCGCGCCGGCCTCGACGCGGCAGCCCGATCCCAGCTTGGCGCTTTTGTCGATCGAGGCCTTCGGATCGATGCCCGGCTCGGGAAGGGCTTCGGGATAGAAGGCCTGCGCCGCCAGAGCATAGGCGCGGTAAGGCTCGGGCGTCACCAGCAGCGCGGTATTCTTGGGCGCTTCCTTGGCCAGATCGGGATGGACGAAACAGGCGCCGGCGCGCGTCTTGCGCAGGGCATCGAGGTATTTTCGGTTGTCGAGGAAGCTCAAATGATCGGGCCCGGCGGCATCGAGCGGCGCCACGTCCTTCAAGACGATCCCGCCGTCGCCCGTCAGCAACGCTCCGGTGCGCCGCGCCAATTCGGCCGCGGTGAAGGGTCCGGCAACGGTGAAGAAGCGCGGATCGGCCATTGCGTTTAGGGCTTGGCGGCCGGCGGCTGGCCCGCCGGAATGTCAAGCTTGGGCAGGTTGACCGTCAGCGACGGCAATTTCGCGTCGAGGCGCTTGGTCACTTCCGCGGTGACGTCGAGCCCGTCGGCTTCGAACAGCACGGCGGCGCGGGTCAGCACCAGGTTCGCTTTGCGCTCGGCCGCGATGCCGGCGATGATCTGCAACGCGGTGTTTTCCACCTTGGTCATCGCGTCATTATAGCTCTGCTGCATTGCCTGGCGATTGCCCTGCACGCTGTGGTCGAGCGAGTCAAAACGCTGTTGATAGGCGCGCGCCCGGGCGGTGAAGACGTCGGGGGCAAGCGTGGCGCGCTGGCGCTCGAGTTCGTCGCGCATTTTCTGCAGTTCGTTCTCCTGGGCCGTGACCGCCTTGGAATAGCCCATCATCGCCTTGTCGAGTTGGGCTTGCACGTCCTTGGCCGCCTTGGCGTCGCGCAGGATCTGGTTGATATCAGCGATGATGATGACCGGCGGCGGCTGTTGCGCCAATGCCCGGTCCGCGCAAAAAGCGGCGGCGAAAGCAAGCAGTAGCCCGAACAGGGCGCGGCGCTGGATTTTAGGCCACATCAGAATGTCGACCCGAAGCCGACCCTGAACAGGCTCTTCTTGTCCCAGGTTTCCCTGATGATCGGCTCTCCGATATCGAGACGGATCGGGCCAAAGGGCGATTTCCACGACACCCCGATGCCCGCGGAAACGCGCGTCATGATGGATTTTTCGATCGGATTGGCCGCGTTGGTCGGCGCGTTGATGTCGAACAGACTGCCGAAATCCGACCATACGCGGCCGGAGAGGCCGAATTCATGCGGGAACCCCAGCGGGAAGCTTTGGGTGAGCGAGCCCACATAATAGACGTTGCCGCCCAACGCCGAGTTCGTGTTCTCGTCGCGTGGGCCGATGCCGCCGGTGGCGAAACCGCGCAAATTGTCGCCGCCGACGAAGAAACGGTCTTCGATCACCACCGGCTGGCCGATGCCCAGGATGTCGCCCGCCTGCCCGGTGAAGCTCGCCACCCAATCGGGCGCCCAGGAATGGTACACGCCGCCTGACATCGCGGTGCGGAGATAGCGCGCGTCGCCGCCTAACCCGGCCACATCGTTGCCAAATTGCGCGAAGTAGCCCGCGGTCGGGTCGGTGGCGCTGTCGCGCTTGTCGTAGAGCAGGCTCTGGCCCACCGCCGAGGTTATGCGCGTACCCGCCTCCTGCTGGACGTAAAGCGAGGCGGCCTGGGTACAGCCATAAGAGCCAAAGAAGGTGTTGTTTGTGTTGGTGTTGGCGGCGGTACAGATGTCGTAGATGCGATCCTGGCGGATCGTGTATTTCAAGGTCTGGCGTAGCGCATCGGTGATCTGATATCCCGCCCTGACGTCGCTGCCCACCGTGAACTGGCTGAAGCCGGCGAAGTCCTGGTTGTTGCGCTGGATCACGAACAGGTCGAAGCCGACCGCCAGGTTGCGATCCTCGAAATAGGGATCGGTGAAGCTGATGTTCCCCTGCTGCGAGCGGAACGAAGCCATTATGTCAACGCGCATATCGTAGCCCCGGCCGAGCAGATTGCGTTCATGAACGCCGGCGTCGATCAACGGGCCGTCGCTGGTCGAGAAGCCCACCCCGAAGGTGAAGTCGCCGGTCGATTTTTCCTCGACATCCACGTTGACCACGGTCTTGTCCGGCGCGCTGCCCTTGACGTTGGTGACGGTGACTTTTTTGAAGAAGTCGAGATTCTTGATGCGCTGTTCCGAGCGTTGCATCTGGGTGGTGTTGAAAGCGTCGCCCTCGGTGATGCGCATCTCGCGCCGGATCACGGTGTCGAGCGTGCGCAAATTGCCGTTGATGTCGATGCGCTCGACATAGACGCGCGGGCCTTCCTTGATCACGTAGCTCACGTCGATGGTGCGGTCGGCGGGGTTGCGGTGCGCTTGAGGCTGGATGTCGACGAAGGCGAAGCCGCGGTCGCCGAGCGCATTGGTCAGGATTGTGATCGACTTTTCGATCTGGTCGGCGTTGTACCAGTCGCCTTGGTGGGTGAGGAGCAGTGCCTTAAGGCCGGCGGAATCGACCTCGGGCAACTGGTTGGTGAGATCGATCTTGCCGAAATGATAGCGCTCGCCTTCCTCGACGGTGAAGGTGACCAGGAAACCGTCACGCGACGGCGTCAACTCCGCCACCGCCGACAGCACGCGGAAATCGGCGTAGCCCTCGGAGAGATAGAATTTGCGCAGTAATTCGCGGTCATAGCTGATGCGGTCGGGATCGTAGGTGTCGGCCGAGGTGAGGAACCGCCACCAACGCGATTCCTTGGTTTCGATCACGTCGCGCAAGGCGTCGGAATTGAAGCGGTGATTGCCGACGAAGGCGATGCCCTTCACGCCGGTGAAATCGCCCTCGGTGATCTCGAACACCAGATCGACCCGGTTTTGCGGTAGCTGGACAATCTTGGGCTCGACCGTGGCGGCGAAGCGGCCGTTGCGGCGGTAGAGGTCCAAGAGCCGCGCGACGTCGCTCTGCACCTTCTGGCGGGTATAGACCGTGCGCGGCTTGAGTTGGATTTCCGACAGCAGCGTTTCGTCCTTGAGCTTCTTGTTGCCCTCGAAGGCGATGCGGTTGATGACCGGGTTCTCCACCACGTGGACGACCAGCGCGTTGCCCTCGCGCCGGAGCGTCACGTCGGTGAACAAGCCGGTGGCGAACAAGCTCTTCAGCGACTTGTCGAGAAGATCGGAGTTGAACGCATCGCCCGGCGCCACTTGGAGATAGGAGCGCACGGTCTCGGGCTCGACGCGTTGCGCGCCCTCGATGCGGATCTCTTCGATGGTGCCGCCGGTCTGCTCCGGTGCGAGCGCGGGCGTGGGCGCGGACGTGGACGCCGGTGCGGACGCCGGCGCTTGCGCCGAGGCGGGCACCAACGCCGCCGCGAGCAGGAATGCCGCAATGGCGAGCGCATGCGAGGCGCCGGCCGGATTCCGCAATATCCCCCCCCGTCCCAGAATCTCAACCCCTCCACCAGATTTAGGAAACCAGGCCCTTCAAGAAGTCGATCACCCTCAAATGCACGAGATCGTTCCAGGTGGCGAAGACCATCAGGGTCAACACCAGAGCCAGGCCGAGACGGAACCCGTATTCCTGCGCTCGCTGGCCCAGCGGCCGGCCGCGAACGGCTTCCGCGACATAGAACAGCAGATGGCCGCCATCGAGAATGGGAACCGGAAACAGGTTGATGAGGCCGAGATTGACCGACAACACCGCCATGAACCAAATCATCGCGACCACGCCGCCCTGGGCGACTTCGCCCGACATTTGCGCGATCCTGAGCGGCCCGCCGATCTCGTCGGCCGGGCGCGCGCCGATGATCATCTGCCACACCGCGGTGAGCGTGCCGGTGGTGAGGTTCGCGGTCTCGGCCGTCGCTTGCCACACCGCCTCGGCCGGGTTGCGGCGGAGATAGTTGACGCCGTTACGCTCGATGCCGAGCAGGCCGAAGGCGTGCTGGTTGCCGAAGCGGTCGGTGACGGTGGTGACGCGCGGCGTGATGGACAGGGAAACCGTGCCGTCGCCGCGCCGGACCTCGATGTTCATGGGCGTGCCGGTGTTGAGGCGCACGTCGCGCTGCACTTCCTCGAACCGGTCGATGGCGTGGCCGTCGATGGCGACGATGGTGTCGCCGGCTTTGAGTCCGTCCGCCTCGGCGGCGCTGCCGGGCTGAATCTGGCCGATCTCGGGCGGCGTGAACGGCTCGCCGAATGTCGCGAACAGCAGACTCAGCGCGACCACGGCGAAGAGAAAATTGGCCGCCGGCCCGGCGACCACCACGGCGGCGCGCTGCATCAGCCGCTTGTGATGGAAGGAAACCGCCTTTTCGGCGGCGCTCATCTGCTCGAGGCTTTCGGGCGAGGGCTGGGAAGCGGGATCGACGTCGCCGAACATCTTGACGTAGCCGCCCAGCGGCACGGCGCTGAATTTCCAGCGCGTGCCGACGCGGTCGGTCCAGCCGAAAATCTCAGGGCCGAAACCGATCGAAAACACGTCGATGCGCACGCCGTTCCACCGCGCCACCAGGTAATGACCGAGCTCGTGCACGAAGACGAGCACCGTCAGCACGATCAGGAAGGGCACGATGTAGCCGAGGCCGCTGGTGAAAAAACCCATACCTTATGAACTCCGATTCGGTCCGAGTCGCCGCGGCGCATAGAGTAGCAAAAATTCGCCGATTCCAGCGGTTAAAAGCGCGTCATTTTAGCGTGGCGCAAGAAGGGCTTGACGGACGGGTCAGCTTCCTGCCAGGCGCCACAGCAGCGGCGACTCGCCAGCGAGTCGCGCCAGCAACCCCAAAGCGAGGGCGGCGGCCAGGAGACTGTCGAATCGGTCGAGCAGCCCGCCATGGCCGGGGATCAGCTGGCCGGCATCCTTGACGCCGTAACGCCGCTTGGCCAGCGATTCGACGAGATCGCCCGCCTGGGCCGCGAGCCCCAAGGCGAGGCTCACCGGCAGCAGCAGCGCCAGCGGCGCGTGGGTGATCGAAGCCGACGCCACGCCCACCAGCCCGGCCCCGGCCAAGCCGCCGAAAAATCCCGCCCAGGTCTTGTTGGGCGAAAGCCGCGGCGCCAGCTTCGGCCCGCCGAAGGCGCGGCCGGCGGCAAAGGCGGCGATGTCGCTCGCCCAGACCAGCGCCAACAGCCAGAACACGCTCGCGCGCCCGCCCGCCAACTGCTCGATCCACAGGAAGGACGCGGCCGCCATGGCGAGATAGAACGTGCCCGCCCCCGGCCAGAACGGTTTCTTCCCGCCGCGCATCCGGACCAGCCACCCTACCACCAGGCCGCCGATCAGCGCCGAGGCGATGGCGAGGCGAACATGGCCGAACCCGGAAAAAACCGCCGCGGCAAACGGCGTCGCCACCATCAACGCGGCCGGAAAACCTCCGCCGCCGTCCGACAGCCGCGACCATTCCCAGCCCATGCCGCCCGCCGCCGCCACCGCCAGCAGCGGCAGATAGGGCGGCCCGAGCCACACCGCCGCCAGCGCCAGCGGCGCCAGCACCAACGCGGAGACGATCCGGATCTCGAGATTGTCGGCGCTAGACGCTGCCAACGGAGGCGCCGTAGCGGCGTTCGCGGCCGTGATAATCGCGCAACGCCCGTTCGAGGTCGTCCTTGGCGAAATCCGGCCACAGGGTCTCGGTGAACACCAACTCGGCATAAGCCGATTGCCACAGCAGGAAGTTGCTGATGCGCTGCTCGCCGCTGGTGCGGATCAGCAGGTCGGGATCGGGAATGCCGGATGTAAAGAGATGGCGGGCGATGCAGTCCTCGTCCACCTGTTCGGGCTTGAGCGCGCCCGACGCCACTTGCGCCGCGACGGCGCGCGCGGCCAGCGCGATCTCGGCGCGGCCGCCGTAGTTGATCGCCATCGACAGATGGAGACGCTCGTTGCCGCGCGTCAGGCTTTCGGCGTTGTCGATGAGCGTGACGATGTCGGGCGCGAGCTTGTCGCGCTCGCCGATGACGCGCACCCGCACGCCGTTCTTGTGCAGCTCGGCGATCTCGCCGCGCAGGTAATGGCGCAACAGGCCCATCAGGTCGTCGATCTCGCTGGGCGGCCGCTTCCAGTTCTCCGAGGAGAAGCCGAACAAGGTCAGATAGCGGATGCCGAGCTCGATCGACGCCGCCACCGCGCGCCGCACCGCCTCGGCGCCGTTCTTGTGGCCGACGATGCGCGGCAGGCCGCGCTTCTTGGCCCAGCGTCCGTTGCCGTCCATGATGATCGCCACATGCGCCGGAGGCGCCGGGCGCGGCGGGCTATGCAATTCCTCGTCCTTCGCCATCAGACCGACAGGATCTCCTTGTCCTTCTGCTGCAGCATAGCATCGACCTTCTTGATGGTGTCATCGGTCAGCGCCTGCACGTCCTTTTCCAGCTTGCGCTGCTGGTCCTCCGACATCTTGCCGCCTTTTTCCAGCTTCTTCAGGCTTTCCATGCCCTCGCGCCGCACGTTGCGCGCGGCGACCCGCGCCTGTCCGCCGTATTTGGCCGCGACCTTGACCAGCTCCTTGCGCCGCTCCTCGGACAGCTCGGGCAGCGGCACGCGGATGAGGTTGCCGTCGCTCATCGGGTTGACGCCCAATCCCGCCTCGCGGATCGCCTTCTCGACATGCTTGACCATGCTTTTGTCCCACACCTGCACGGTGACGAGCCGCGGCTCGGGCGCGCTGACCGAGCCCATCTGGCTCAAGGGCATGGTCTGACCATAGGCCTCGACCATGACGGGATCGAGCATGTTGGCCGAGGCGCGGCCGGTGCGGATGCCGGCCAATTCCTTGCGCAGCGCCTCGAGCGCGCCGTCCATGCGCTTGCGCAATGCCGCCACCGCCGGATCGTCGCTCATGCCCTCGCCCCTTCCTCGGTGATGATGGTGAAGCGGCCGCGGCCCTTCACCGCCTCGGCGAAACCGCCGTCGGTGTGGATCGAAAACACCAGGATCGGAATCTTGTTCTCGCGCGACAGCGAAATCGCCGCCGCGTCCATCACCTGCAAGTCGCGCGCCAGCACGTCGAGATAGGAAAGCGCGTCGTAACGCGTGGCGGACTTGTCCTTCCTCGGGTCGGCGCTGTAGACGCCGTCGACCTTGGTCGCCTTCATCAGCGCCTGGCATTGGGTTTCGGACGCGCGCAGCGCCGCGGCGGTGTCGGTGGTGAAGAACGGGTTGCCGGTGCCGGCGGCGAAGATGACGACGCGGCCCTTTTCCATGTGGCGCACGGCGCGGCGGCGGATATAGGGCTCGCACACCGCCTGCATGGCGATGGCGGATTGCACCCGCGTCGGCACGCCGATGCCTTCGAGCGCATTTTGCATGGCGAGCGAATTGATGATGGTGGCCAGCATGCCCATGTAATCGGCGGTCGAGCGTTCCATGCCCGCGGCCGCGCCCACCAATCCCCGGAAGATGTTGCCGCCGCCGATGACCAGCGCCACCTGCACCCCCATGGCGTGGACGGTCTTGATCTCGCCCGCGAGTCGCTTCACCACCGCCGGGTCGAGTCCGTGGCCCTGTTCGCCCATCAACGCCTCGCCCGAGAGCTTCAGCAGCACCCGGCGGTATTTGACGTCGCCCGATGGACCGGGCTTGGATTTGGGCGATGGGCCGATGGCGGCATCTTCTGGCATGGGGATGGAATTACCACATCTGGCCGGGGTTTTCACGCGGCCCGCCGGAGGGCGGCCCAAGCGGGGTCAGCGCTTCAACGTGGCGGCGACCTCGGCGGCGAAATCGGCCGATTCCTTTTCGATGCCCTCGCCCAGCGCGAAGCGCACGAAACCCGCGACCTGCACCGGCGCGCCGGCTTCCTTGGCGGCCTGCTCGATCACCTTGACGACCTTGCTTTCGCCGTCGATGACATAGAGCTGCTCCAGCAGAACGACATCTTCGTAGAATTTCTTGAGGCGGCCTTCGACCATCTTGTCGATGATGGCGTCGGGCTTGCCCGAGGCCTTGGCCTGCTCGCGCAACACGCCGCGCTCGCGCTCGAGCGCCTTGGCGTCCACATCCGCCGGTTTGAGGAATTGCGGATTGGCGGCCGCCACGTGCATGGCCAGATTGCGCCCGAGGGGCGCGTGCTTTTCCGGCGCGGCGGTTTCGAGCGCCACCAGCACGCCGATCTTGCCCAGGCCGGGGGCGAGCGCGTTGTGCATGTAGGCCGCCACTGTTCCCTGCTTCACCGCGAGCTTCTTGGCGCGGCGCAGATTCATGTTCTCGCCGATGGTGGCGATCATGTGGGTCAACTCCTCGCCCACCGAACGGCTGGAGCCGGGAAACGGCGCCGCCTTCAATTTCTCGATATCGTCGCCGATGCCGAGCGCCAGGCCGGCGACACTGCGAACGAAATTCTGGAATTGCTCGTTGCGGGCGACGAAATCGGTTTCGGCATTGACCTCGACCAGCGCGCCGGCATTGCCCTTGACCGCGAAGCCCACCAGCCCTTCGGAGGCCACGCGCCCGGCTTTCTTCGCCGCCGCGGCGAGGCCCTTTTTCCGCAGCCAGTCGACCGCGACCTCAATATCGCCCTGGGTTTCGGCCAGCGCGCGCTTGCAGTCCATCATGCCGGCGCCGGTCTTCTCGCGCAGTTCCTTGACCAGCGATGCCGCGATTTCGGCCATGAGTATCGTCTCCTTTTCTTTTCCGTCATGGCCGGGCTCGACCCGGCCATCCATGTTTTCAAGTCGTGGATGCCCGGCACAAGGCCGGGCATGACGACGTGAAAGCGTCAGACCGCGGCGGTTTCGCCGGGGGTTTCGGGCTTGGCTTCCGGCTTGGCTTCCGGAATCGCCTCGACCGGCGGCCTGAGCCGCGCGCCCGGATCGGCGGCGCTCTGCTCGGCCTGCAAGCCGTCGAGCACCGCGCCCGAGACCAACTCGCAATAGAGGTGGACGGCGCGCATGGCGTCGTCATTGCCGGGGATGGGATAGAGAATCCCGTCGGGCGAGGAATTGCTGTCGAGGATGGCGACCACCGGGATTTTCAGCCGGTTGGCTTCCTGCACCGCGATCGCCTCCTTGTTGGTGTCGATCACGAACAGGATGTCGGGCAAGCCGCCCATTTCCTTGATGCCGCCCAGCGCGCGTTCGAGCTTGTCGCGGGAGCGGGTGAGTTCAAGCAATTCGCGCTTGGTGAGGCCGCTTTCGGTGGCGGTGATCTTCTCGTCCAACTCCTTCAAGCGCTTGATCGAGGCCGAGATGGTCTTGAAGTTGGTGAGCATGCCGCCAAGCCAGCGGTGGTTGACGTAATACTGGCCGCAGCGCTTGGCCGCCTCGGCGATCGGTTCCTGCGCCTGGCGCTTGGTGCCGACGAACAGGATGCGCCCGCCGCCCGCCGCCACGTCGCGCAGCGCCTGGAGCGCCTTGCCCAGAAGCGGCACGGTTTCCTCGAGATTGATGATGTGCACGCCGTTTCGCACGCCGAAGATGTAAGGCGCCATCTTCGGGTTCCAGCGCCGCGTGTGATGGCCGAAATGCACGCCGGCTTCCAAAAGCTGGCGCATGGAAAAATCGGGTATTGCCATGAGGACGTCGTCCTTTTCCGGTTAATCCGCCGCGGGGTGAGAACCAGTCTTTTGGACCAGCACCGGAGCGGCCTATCCACATGAGGTGGCGGGCCGCGATCCCCGCGTGAGGGGTGAAGTTAAGGTGCGTCTATTTAGAGTGAAGGGGCGGGTTTGGCAAGGGCGCAAGCGGGCCGCTAAGCCTTTGCCTTCGCTTCGCATTCCCGCGCGTAGTCCTCGACCACCCGCATGAGCTTGGCGCGGGCGCGGTCGGCGAGCGCCCGCTGTTCCTCATGCCGCGCCTTCATCGCCTCCACCGCATCCGGCCCGAGGTCGCGGTCCACCGTCTTGCGGCCGTCGCGCAACAGGCCCATGTGCCGCGCCAGCGCCACGAGCGCGCTGATCTTGTTGTGCATGCGGATGCGTTGCGTCTTGTTGCGCCCGCCGAGCGAGACGAAGGCCACCGCCGCCGTGTCTTCCTCGCGCAATTCGTTTGCCGGCTTGAGCCGCACGCCGTCGGGCCCCCAATCGGCCAATCGGCTCAAATCGGCGAAGGCGATGCGCGCCAGTTCCTCGAGCACGCGGTCGGCGGTGATGTCGGTGCGCCGGGCGCGGTCGGCCATGGCGCGGCGCAGCGCCGTCTTCACGTCGGGCCGTTCCAGCAGCTCGAAGGCGCGCCTGCCGGCCGAATGCGGGGAATACCCGGCCCGCCGCGCGGCGGCGGCGCCGTTCAAATCGATCAGATATTCGCGGACGAATTGTTGGGCACGAAAATTCATGGTGTCTCTCCGAATAAAAAAGCCCGCCGGATATGGGGCGGGCGGGTTGAGTTGAGGGCTTGAAAAGCGAAAGGCCCGCGCGGGTTTCCCCGGCGGGCCTTTCTATCGATGCTCGACTTTTATAGGAGTTCGATCCGGACTAGTCAACCGGAAGACGACTCCCATTGCTTTCGGCCGGTCGCGTCGTAGGATGGGGACGGCGACCCGCGCGGCAAACGCCGCGCCAAGACAAGGATGAAGCATGAGCAAGGGCGCGCGCGCGGTTCTGTGGTGTGCCGCCGTCCTTATTCTGCTGTCGAGCCACGCCCCTTCCCGTGCCGACGACGAACTGCGTTTCTTCCGCATCGGCACCGCCGCCACCACCGGAACCTATTTCCAGCTCGGCGGCATGCTCGCCAACGTCATCTCCAAGCCGCCGGGCTCGCGCGATTGCGACCAGGGCGGCAGCTGCGGCGTGCCCGGGTTGGTGGCGGTGGCCCAGGCCACGCCCGGCTCGGACTGGAACGCGGCCGAGGTGGCGGCGGGCCAGCTTGAATCGGCGCTGGTCCAGGCCGATGTCGCGCATTGGGCCTATGCCGGAACCTGGCCGAAGAATCCGTCCTGCGCGCCGGAGCCGGATCAGGCGCCTAGCGCCACCGCATCCGTTCCAGCCGTTTCCCCGCCAGCTGTTCCCCCGCCCGGCCCGCTCAAGAATTTGCGCGCCGTGGCCGCGCTCTATCCCGAATACGTCCATGTCGTGGTGCGCGCCGAAAGCGACATCCGC
>Ga0187863_10003688_pt1 | contig 11182 bp, 6 predicted proteins | sample June2016WEW_11_1_FD_132975 | JGI IMG/M metagenome (GOLD analysis project Ga0187863, IMG submission 132975) | Peatland microbial communities from SPRUCE experiment site at the Marcell Experimental Forest, Minnesota, USA - June2016WEW_11_10 | ecosystem: Environmental > Terrestrial > Soil >...
AAGAAGCTTTCGCGCAGACGAGAGCTGCCTTACCGCTGAAGCCGCTGGCGGTAAAGCTCTACACGGAAGGTCGGTCTCGTCTCTGGGCATTCGACTTTGTCCAAGCCCGAGATCTGCTTGTCCAGGCGATAGCGGTCGAACCGGATTTTCCTCTAGCACATTCCGCTTTGTCCGATGCATGGCATCATCTCGGATACGACTTGAAGGCTCGCGACGAGGCTGAGCATGCGCGCGCCCTCTCTGAACATCTAAGCTTAGAAGAACGTCTCCAAATTGAAGGTCAGTACTATTCGTCGCTGCAGGATACAAACAAAGCGATTGAAGTGTACCGGAAGCTCTTTGCCCAGTTTCCTGACAACCTGAATTACGGACTTCGTTTGGGCGACGAGCAGCGCCGTGTGAACTCTGAAGATGCGCTGAAAACCGTGGCCGCCCTGCGGCGCCTGCCTGGTCCAGTTGCTGACGATCCACGGATCGACATGATTGAATCCCGCGCTTGGACGAATAACGACTATGCGAAAGCGCAAGCAGCGGGGCGGCGTGCGGTTGAAAAGGGCACTGCACAGGGTGCTCATTTGCTCGTCGCACGCGCCTATGGAATTCTTTGTGCGACCCTTGGGAATGGCTCTTCCACCGAGCAGGCCATCCGAGACTGCGAGAATGCCCGCCAGAGCTATGCAGCAGCCGGCGATCGCAACAACGAAGCCCGCACACTCAGTGACTTTGCCGGACTCTACTATCAACTGGGCCAGATCGATCGGGCGGAGAATATGTATCGAGAGGCCCTAGGAATGTTCCGAAGGATCGGCGTTATCGACGGGATAACGACGGCTTCCAGTAATCTGGGCGATGTCTTTCTGGCTCGCGGGAATCTCGCCAGCGCAGAGCATGCCCTTTCCGACGCTCTTCCCGGTTACAAAGAAATGGGAGATAAGGACGGCATCGCTCTTACGCTAAACGATCTTGGGGAAGTTGCTCGGCGTCGAGGAGACCTTGACAAGGCCTTAACAACCTTCGAGCAAGCCAAGACTGTAGCTCAAGAGGCTGATGACAAAAGTGCTGTCGCATATGTCCTTTCTGGAAGAGGTGACGTTCTCACCGATCGCGGTGATTTGGTCGCTGCCCGGAAGTCCTACGAGGAAGCGCTGGCGATACGCAAACAAACTGGCGAGAGACAAACGGCGGCAGAAACTGAACTTGCGCTCGCGCGCCTGGCAATCGAAGAAGGGCATAGCTCAGACGCCGAAACTGTGATCCGTAAATGCAAAGAACAGTTTCATCAAGATCAGCAGGCCGACGACGAATTGGCCACCAGCATTGTACTGATCGATGCCCTGCTGGCCGAATCCAAGCTTCCTGAAGCCGAGTCTGAGGCGGGACAGACTAAATCACTGGCCGATAAAAGTGCGAATGCACTGCTCCGTTTGCAGTTCGAAATGATGTCCGGTCGCGTGCAGGACTTGTCAGGCCATTTCCCAGCGGCAAGCGCACAACTGGAAAAGACACTTCAAAGCGCTCATTCTCATCACCTGTTGGAGCTTGAGTTCGAGACGCGACTAGCCATGGCGAAGTTGAGAAACAGGGAAGGACAGCCGGCCGCGGCCCGCGCAGAATCGTCGAGCTTAGAGAATGCTGCCAGTAAGAATGGGTTCGGGCTGATAGCGAGTAAAGCTCGGTCCTTTCGCAATGCTCCTGAATAAAGTTCTCCTCTTCTCGATCTTTCGTTGTTTAACCTTTGCTCAGGCGCAAGAGAGATGCTGCGAGATCTGGTGACGATAAGAAGAGCCGACGGCTTCATTTCACATCAAACGACGTCCGCCTATACCGCTTGAGATCAATCAGCTACACGTCGTGGCTGCCCTGTCTTCGAGGTCTGATCGAAATAAATGTTGGAGATCCCGGGAGCGGTGAACCCAAACATTAGCCAGCCGGGGTGCAAGGTTATCTTCTACTCATTACCCTCCGGCAGACTCCAGGCAAACAGAACCCCGCCGCCACTGGTCAGCACATATTGCCGATGGTCTAGTTCATAAGTGATCGGAGAACTCGCGATCTGGCCGCCCGTGCCGGCGTGCCACAGAGTTTTGCCATCACTCGTATCGAGGGCAAGAGCATTGCCGCTGGAGTCGCCGGTGAACGTGACTCCTGAATCCGTCGTCAACACGCCGGCAGAAGCGCCTTCCCCAATATCGTGGCTCCAGCGAATTTTTCCAGTCTGGTAGTCGATGGCTTTGATGACGCCTCTGCCCCAGAGTCCGTAGTCAGCGCCTGCCCAGCCATAGGCGCCGTCGGCGGGCTTGGCAAAATATAGGGAGTAACTCTCGCGCGCGGAAACGATAAACAGTCCATTCTTGGGATCGAAACTTGGAGAGCGGAAGTTGGTCATGCCGCCTTCATCGGGCGCAATCAGGCGTCCGTCGGGCGCCGGTTCCTTGTCCGGATTCGGAATCGGGCGGCCCTCTTTATCGATGCCCAACGTCCAGTTCACCTGACCAAACGGAGCCGTGAGAAGGCTCTTGCCGTTGGTGCGATCGAGCACGAAGAAGTAGCCGTTGCGCGAGGCCTGCATCAGCAACTTGCGCGGCTCTCCGTGGAAGTCAGCGTCGACCATGACCGGGACTTCGATGGCGTCCCAATCGTGGGTGTCATGCGGGGAGGGTTGGAACGCCCAGACAAGTTTTCCGGTATCGGGGTTCAGGGCCGCGATGGTGCACGTATACAGGTTGTCCCCGGGACGTGTCTTGCCGTTCAACACGGGCGTCGGATTACCCGTGCCGGTATAGAGCAGTTTCAGGTCCGGATCATACGTTCCGGTCAACCAGATTGTGCCGCCCGTGGTCGCATTCGGAGTACCGGCGGGAGGAGTCGTGTTCCACTGCCATTGCGTCTTGCCAGTCTCGGGATCAATGGAGCGCATGTACGCGCCTATATTGTCCAAGTCCCCGCCCACACCGAGGATCACATGATCGCGTACAACCAGCGGCGCCATGGTTGTCCAATAGCCCTTCTTGATATCGCCGACTTCTACATCCCAACGGACTTTGCCGTTCTTTGCTTCCAATGAAATCAGGTGTGCATCGGGAGTAGAGAAGTAGAGCCACTGTTTATACATGGCGACACCACGATGCCCAAGATGCATACCCGCGTTTGGCTTGTAGGTGTAGTGCCAGATCTGGTGGCCCGTACGGGCGTCAACCGCCCAGACTTTGTCCGGCACGGTGAAGTACAGCACGCCGTCGACCAACAGCGGGGAAGATTTGATGAGTGCATCCTGACTGGTTTGAAAGGCCCATGCGAGCGAAAGAGATGAAACGTTTTGGGGGGTGATCTGGGTTAGCCCGCTGTGTCGCCTGCCGGAATAGTCGCCATGGTAGCTCGGCCAGGAGTCGACTGGCGGGTTTGCGATGATGGCGGGATCGACTCCCTGTGACCGAAGCCGGCCCGGGAAAAAGAACAGCAAGGCGGCGGCACACAATATCCGTTTCGTGAAAAGAGATTTCATATTTTCCATCGCAGCGTTTGCAGGTAAGCCATCAGGTTATCAATATCGTCATCGAGACATTTTCGATTGCTTAATATGAGTGTCCAAGGGTGGGTCGATTTCGTAACCGAACTGCCCGGATTGGCCAGGATCTGGCCCCATCCTCCGGAATCAGATCATTGCCATGCAGGACACTCGTCCCTTCGATCAAACTTAAGACAAAGTCAACGCCAGCTTGGTAACCGAAGCGGGCGGAAATGTATAGGTCAGCGTTCGTCCTTCGATGTCCAACGTCTTGACTTGTGGGGTGACGACATCCCGACGCTCGAAAGTGTTGTGTGCATGAATATCTGAGTTGGTGAGGATCGTGACCGATCCCGATTTCAGCGCGGTACCCCGTACACCGATTTCCGCCGAGCTGGCATGGCTTACATGTGGGTTAACCACAGTTAACGTCAAATTCTTTTCGCGCAGCGAAGCCGACCCTTTAAGTCCCCAAAACGAAGCCGGTTTCCCGTCTCGATCGTATTGAATTGTGGGCGCCGAAAAAATCGTGCGCAGCGCCTGACCGCCTTGATGCGAAGCATAGAGTGCGAACACGTGCCCGACCGGCGTGACGACGAACCGATCTTCATGCGCCAGATACAAGCTGTTCAGGCAGTTAATCAACTGCGCGCACGCAGCCATGGCAACCTTCTCGGGATGACGATTGAAAATGTCCAGTGTCATTCCGCTGAAGACCGCGTCGCGCAACGTCGGCATCTGCTCCAGCTGATCGGAGGGAGTCGCTTCGCTGCCAGGCCGATACCATGGGCCCCATTCATCGACGACTAGCTTTACCGAGTGCTGGGGATCTTGCTCTTCCATCACTTGCCAGTGGCCGTTGATAAGTCCTTCCATGCGGTCGCCTTCGCGCAGCAATTCGTACCAGTCGACCGCATCAAAGTTCAGCGCGTCTCCTTTGCCTTGGTTCCAATCCTGCGTCTTCCCGCGGCTGAGATTCCAGGCATAATGATGGAGAGCCCAACCATAGACGGAGCGGAGTTCGCCTTTTCCCTTGCGGACGAGCTCTTCAAAAAAACCTCGAGTCCATTCCCAGTTATCTACATTCGGGCCTGATCCGATAAACGACAACTCCTGTCCGAATCGCGGCGTCCAGGTTGTGAATCGTCGGAATTCTACTGCATATTCCTGCGCAGTAAACCCTCCTCCGCATCCCCATGATTCGTTGCCGACCCCCCAATAGCGAACATTGAAGGGCTCTTTGAATCCGGCGTCCGACCGCATGTCAGCGAGTGTCGTGCTACCCGCAGAGGAGTTACAGTACTCGACCCAGCGATAGAATTCCTCTGCCGGAAGGCTACGCAGGTTCGCTGCCAAATAAGGCTCAGCACCAATCTGCTTGCAGAAGTGCGAGAACTCATTCGTGCCAAACTCGTTTGGATCATATCGGTGACTCGCCGGCGCCGCACTGCTCTCGCCTCCGGCCCAAAAGTTTGTGCGCCGTGGACGCTTGTTTACGGGACCAACGCCATCACGCCAGTCATAACTGTCGGCAAAGCATCCTCCCGGAAAACGCACGACTGCAGGGTTGATCTTGCGCATTTCGTCGATCAGCTCTTTCCGAATTCCACCGACGTTCGGAACCTTGGAGTTGGGGCCCACCCAGACTCCGTCGTACACCACTCCGCTCAGATTCTCCACGAAATGGCCATAGATGTTCGGGGAAATGATTCCCAGTGGCTCGTCGAGTAGGACTTCAATGCGAGCATCGGTAGCATTCGACTGGGCCCAGGTTAACGGAGACACAGCTCTGGTGGCGAGGACTGCCCCTGCTCCGGCAAGACTTGTGCGAAGAAACTGACGGCGATCGATCATGGCAACTTTACCCTCGAGTACGAAATGAAATTTCCCGAGATGGTAAATGTTTCCCGAGTGGGATAGCTAACGATTTCTCGTTGCTCTGGAATGCCCTTGCGCTGGCCGCATCAAGCGCCCCACCGGGCCAGGCCGATTGTCTTGACCCTTGTTCTCTAGGAGGAAGCCGACTTGGCAAGGGCGAGGCGATTTGTCATAAGTTGCTCGATAGCGTCCGCGCTCACTGGCTTGGAGAATAAGTAGCCTTGCCCGAATTCGCAGCCCAGATGTTTGAGCATATCCATCTGCTCCTGGCGCTCGATGCCCTCGGCCACCACTTTCATCCCGAGGTTGCGAGCCAGCATCGCGATGATGCGGACGATTTCGCCCGTCTCAGGATCACGGTCCATCTCAGAGACGAACGTGCGGTCGATTTTCAGAGTATCGACGGGGAAGCGTTGCAGTCGCGACAGAGAGGAGTAGCCCGTACCGAAGTCGTCGATGCTCAATCGGACTCCCAGCGCTTTTAACTCAGAGAGTACAACGGCCGATCTCTCGACGTTGGCCATGGCAATGTTCTCAGTGATCTCGAGATCAACGCAACTAGGATCGGTACCTGTTTGCTGCAGAATCTCACCAATCTGAGAAGCAAGGTCGGGCTGAGCAAATTGTTTCGCCGTGACATTGACTCCGATGGCAAGGGGCGGATCGGAAGGAAACAGTTCATGCCAGCGGTGAAGTTGCAGGCATGCATCATGCAAGAGTTGGCGGTTCATCGGCAGGATGAGCCCAATCTCGTCGGCGACGGCGATAAATTCTCCCGGCATCACGATGCCTTGCGGCCGTTGCCAGCGGCTTAGTGTCTCGAATCCCACGATCTTACTGCTCTGCAACGAGACCAGCGGCTGGTAGTGAACGCGAAACTCATCCAACTCGAGCGCCTTGCGTAAGTCCGTTTCGAGTTGCAGACGCTTAACGGCATCGGCTTGCATGGCGCTGTCGAACACCTCGCACCGAGCCTTCCCGGAATCTTTGGCGCGATACATCGCCATCTCAGCATCGCGGAGCACGTCGCTGGCGTTGGTAGCCGCACGGCCGCTGAACGCGATGCCGATGCTGGCGCTGATGACGATCTCGTGACCGGTCACACCGAAGGGGACAGCGAGACGTTCCTGAATACGCTCCGCCATACGGATGGCGTCACTAGGGTCGCGAAGTTCTTCAGCAAGCACGACAAATTCGTCCCCGCCGGGGCGAGCCAATGTGCTGTCACCCACCGGAAGCTGCGACTGCTCTCCCGATCGCGGGCGTGTAACGGTGTCCGCGCCGCGGAGGCAAGCGGTCAAGCGCTGGGCAATCTGGATCAGAAGGTCGTCTCCAGCGCTGTGGCCCAGGCTGTCATTGAACACCTTGAACTCATCGATGTCGATAAATAGGACTGCGAATCTGAAATCACTGTGACGCCGCGAGACCGCAATCGCCCGCTCCAGACGGTCAATAAAAAGAGCCCGGTTGGGAAGGTTGGTTAAGCCATCGTGGAAGGCGCGATGCTCCAACAGAGCTTCTGCGCGCTTGCGTTCGGTAATGTCGCGGTTGACGATCACGAGTCCCGTGGTCTCTCCATTCTGGCCAGGAATGGCGCTTGAAGTGGACTCCAGCACACGCCAGGAGCCATCTTTATGGCGAATTCGGTATTCGAGACTCTCTCCGCGGCCGGTCGCATAGGCCTTTTCCGCGGCTTGCAGCACTCGTGCGCGATCATCGGGATGAACTTGGTCAAGCGAGGATGTGGCAGCTAACTCAGCCGCACCATACCCAAGCATCTTCTCGTAAGCGGGACTGTTGTAAAGACGATGCCCCTGTCTGTCGACTAAGGCAATCATGTCAGCCGCATTTTCGGTAATGATCTGAAAAAGTTGTTCACGCTCTGCGAGCTGGCGACGCATGCGCTGGAGTTGCAGATGTTGATAAATGGTATAGATATCGAATAGCAGAACCAGCGCCGCCAGACCGCGAACCCACTCCTTCAGATTCAGTAATAAGAATTCGTCCCGTGACAGATAGAAACCGGGGAATGTTAGCGAGAGAATGCCGAACGTCAATACCAATGTGACGGCAACGGCAAATCCCCAAAGCCACCACTCGCGACCCTCGACCTGTCGGATCAGGATCGGAGCGGGTAAGCCCTCAGGTCGACTTTGAGATTGCTCAGTCACAAGATTCCACTTTGCTGTTGCTTCTGGAAACGATAGAAAATAACGAGTCGCACTCGACGGCATCTCCCCAGACCGCGAGAAAAAGCGAGCGCCTACCAGTTGTTACTATGTTTATTAGGATCGTGCAATTGTCCGTCGGGCCCTCACTGACGTAACGTCAGCGCTCCGGGCAGGTTGGCTTTCGAGGCAGAAGGTTGGTATGGATTCTGGGAGCCTTGAGAGCCGCTAGTGCAAAGATGCTAGCCCGTTTCCTCTTTCTCGTCGGGTTTCATCTTGGATAACATCTGGTAAATGGTGGCTCGACCAATTCCCAGGATTTCCGCCGCGCGTGCTTTGTGCCCCCCCACCGCATCCAGCACTCGTGTGATGTGACGTCTCTGAACCTCATCGAGCGATAAGAGGGTCTCATCGGTCGAGAGATCACGATTGACTGGGGCGCGCAGACTTTCGGGAAGGTCGTCGATGTCAACGAGGGTGCCGTCCGCCATCATGCACGCGTTTCCAATCACGTTTTCAAGTTCCCGGATATTCCCTGGCCAAGGGTAGGCGGCCATGCGAGTCTGCGTTCGGCGGGTCATGCCGGTAATCGGCTTGTTGTACTCGCCGGCGTACTTCTCAATAAAGTACCTCTGGAGGAGCGGTAAGTCCTCGCGGCGACTGGCTAGGCTGGGCAATGTTATGTCCACTATAGCCAGGCGGTAGTACAGATCTTCGCGGAACTGCCCATCCCGCACCATCGCTCTCAAGTCGCGATGGGTGGCGGCAATTACGCGGACATCTACGCCGCGAGCGATAGGTGAGCCAACCCTCTGTACTTGGCGATTCTGCAAGACCCGCAATAACTTGGCTTGAGCTGGAAGGGAAAGCTCTCCGATTTCGTCCAAAAAGATAGATCCGCCATCGGCATATTCGAACATCCCAGCTTTATCTTGCGTTGCTCCGGTAAAGGCGCCACGGACGTGCCCGAAAAGTTCACTCTCCAGCAAATTCTCTACCAGCGCGGAGCAATTGCACACCGCGAACTTCCCCTTGCCGGCCGGACTCAGGCGGTGCAGGGCCTGGGCGACTAACTCTTTTCCGGTCCCGGTCTGGCCCGTGACCAGCATGGTTCTAAAATGTGGCGCTACTCGCCGTATTCGCGCAAAAACTTCCAGCATCAGCGGACTGCGTCCCACCATGCCTTCAAATTGACAGGCATCGACCATCTCTCGATCCAGACGCAGTGTCTTCAGTCGCCTCTCCGCCTCTGCGATGAGGGTTCCGATTCGGCTGCGGAGTTTCTCGACGTCCAGAGGCTTGGTCCAATAGTCGCAGGCGCCTTTTTGAATCGCTTCCACCGCAGATTCTGGAGAATAATGGCTGGTAATTAAGATCACATCGGTCCCAGGATCAATCGACACGATGCGTTCCAGGACCTCCATACCATTCACCCTTGGCATAACAAGGTCGAGCAGCACAACCCTGGGACGGGCTTTCTGGAACATCTCGAGACCTAGCTCGGGTTCGCTCGCCGTCAGAATCTCGACGTCCTGTTGTTCGAGCGCAGCACGAATGAGCTCAAGATTCTCGGGACTGTCGTCGATAGCAAGTACAGTGAGGCTTTTCACGTCACTCATTCGACACTCCCGCCGCTGGATTTACCGCGGAGAGGGAAAGGGAAAATCGCAACGACTCCCTGGGAGAGAAAATGAAAGCTCGAGCCTGGCTCCGAAACGGTAACAGCGGCGAGAGGAACAACTCTGGCGTTGGACATCGCGCTCCTTCCCTGCCACATCAGAGCCGAGACTCTATGGGGTCGGCAGGCCAATGCCAAATCGCATTCTTCCGATTGCGACTGGAACAAGCCACATCGGCAGCAGCAGCTACGATGCTGATACCTCGCTTATCGCAAAAACAGCGAATAGAGTCAAGAAGAAGGATGGCATGGTCATTACGACGGTGGTGACGTCAATCATACGACTCTGAGATCACTTCGGTCGTGAAGGCCCGACAACCCAAATGATTCCTTCACAATTCGCGAATGACTCCGTCAATCAGTGGATAGATATCCAGCAACCGCAAATCCGGCGGCTGTCTGGTACGTGGAAAGCGTATGGGTAATAGACAACGGCCTAACTCCAGCAACCGCCCGAAATTACGGTAGTTGAGTGACTCTGGGCTCAAGATATTGAAAAGAAGACAGTTACGAATCGTGCGGGAAACTGGTTTCAGGTTTGACCTTGGTGGCCAATGGCAAGATTCGTGCACCATCTCCTTCTAATGGACTTCGCGGACATCGCATCGTCCTAGGGAAGACCAACGGAGTAGTTTATGAAACTGCTGATCGCAGAAGATGATCTCTTTTTCGTGAAGATGTTGAAGCACATGCTGGCGCCCAACCATGAGATTGTTGTGGCTCGGGATGGAAACGAGGCATGGGCGGCCCTTCAGTGTCCCGATGCACCGCGATTAGCGATCCTCGATTGGGTTATGCCGGGGCTGAGCGGCCCCGAGATCTGTCGCAAGGTTAGAAGCTCCGCGCCGCTATCCTCGACATATTTGATCATCCTCACAGCCAAGAACAGCTCTGCGGATATCGTCGCCGGGCTTCGGGCGGGCGCGGATGACTACATCACTAAGCCTCCAGTTGCCGAGGAGCTTCGCGCCCGGATCAGAATGGGCGAACGTGTTTTGGCATTGCAGGACGCGGTTGAAGCGCAATCGGCGCTGGCCTTTCAAGCATCCGAGCGAGAGCAGAATTTTCGCCGGGGTCTTGCCGTCGACCCGCTTTGCGAGCGTCCGATCGTTCAGGAAAACCTTCGCGAAGTCGCTGCCTACTTGAGCCGACACGTCGAAGCCGGGGACCACTGTTCGAATTCTTGCTTAGAGGGCGGCAGATGCGACTATCTGCTGTCGGACCGCATGCTGGAGACCTCCCATTCCTAACCGTGAGAAGGACGGGATACTTCTCCCGACAATTGAGCCGCAAAACGGCCCTTCCGAAACGATTCTTATCGCGGAAGACGATCCTATCTTTCGCAAACTTCTACAAAATCGTCTGCAAAACTGGGGATATCGGGTGATTGCGGTGAACGACGGAATCGAGGCCTGGGAACTTCTTCAACAAGCCAATACTCCGGATCTACTTATTCTGGATTGGATGATGCCCGGGATCGACGGTATCGAACTCTGCCGCCGAATTCGGGAGAGGAACCAGGACTCGTACCAGTACATCTTGTTGGTCACCGGCAAAGATGGCAAACAGGACGTCGTGAAGGGACTGGAGGCAGGCGCGGACGATTACTTGACCAAACCGTTTGACGTCGCTGAGCTTCGAGCACGGGTATCCACGGGTAAGCGAATTCTTTCGCTCCAGCGCGAATTGATCCAGGCTCGCGAGGATCTTCGGTTTCAGGCCACTCACGACTCTCTGACTGGCCTTCGGAGCCGTGGCGCAACTCTGGATCTGCTTGCTTCCGAGCTTCAGAGAGGATTCCGCTCACATACGTCCACTGGGATTCTGATGATCGATCTGGACCATTTCAAGAATGTTAACGATACTCACGGCCATCTCGTCGGCGACGCGGTTCTGAAAGAAGCGGCGTATCGGATCAGCCACGCTCTCAGATCTTACGATTTCGTGGGCCGC
>Ga0187863_10003689_pt1 | contig 11180 bp, 10 predicted proteins | sample June2016WEW_11_1_FD_132975 | JGI IMG/M metagenome (GOLD analysis project Ga0187863, IMG submission 132975) | Peatland microbial communities from SPRUCE experiment site at the Marcell Experimental Forest, Minnesota, USA - June2016WEW_11_10 | ecosystem: Environmental > Terrestrial > Soil >...
GCTGCAGAATTCTGTTAATTTCGGGTCATCCGGGCACGAGTGAACTTCTGAATGATGCGAGATCACGCGGAAGCTCGTTTGAAATCCTCGCCAAGCCCCTTCATCCCACGTTTGTCCTGGATACCGTCTCCGATCTTTTGCCCGGCAATCGGAACGATGTTGATGCATAGCGGGTCGCGCCGTGAAGGATCCGAGACGCAGCGCTCAGGAAGAAGATTTATGGCAAACCTTATCGGCTCGTGGCAATCATCTGCGCTGCGTGCTGCAGGCTGGTGTCAGTGACTTTGGCGCCTGAAAGCATGCGGGCTACCTCGTGCGTACGGGAGCGATCGTCAAGAACACGGATATGTGTCTTGGTTCGACCATGCTCTTCGCGCTTCTCGACCACGAGGTGTTGGGCCGCGAACGCCGCGATCTGCGGAAGATGCGTGACGCAGAGCACTTGCTGACCGCGGGCTAGAGTCTTTAGCTTCTGTCCGACAGCTTCTGCGGCGCGCCCGCCGATGCCAATATCGATTTCGTCGAAGACCAATGTGCGCGGGGTTGGATTTGTTTTCCTTGATTTGGCCGATGCCTCTTCAACCGCCACCTTCAGAGCCAACATCACGCGGCTCATCTCACCGCCCGAAGCGATCTCGTGAAGCGGCTTGAGAGGCTCTCCAGGATTGGTGGAGATAAGGTACCTGACTTCGTCCCATCCATGATTTGTCCAGTTCGCCTCTTGCTCGGAGGGCGCGACATCGATCTGGAAGCGAACCTTCATCGCCAGAGCATTGATGTGCGCTTCAGCAAGCTTTGCAAGCCTGGCTGCCACGGTCTTGCGCTGGGCGGATACGGCCCCGGCAGCTCGCTTGTAAGCACTCGATGCTTCGGTGACAGCCGCGCGTAAGGCCTTCAGAATTTCATCGCGGTCTTCTATTTCAGCAAGCTTGCTGGAGACGTCTGCTCCGAAGTCGATGACGTCCGCCACGGTCGCGCCATACTTTCGTTTCAGCCGATCGAGCAGGGCCAGGCGATCTTCGATTTCGGAGAGGCGTTCAGGGCTAGCATTGATTTTTTCGGCATAATCGCGGAGGGTCACACTGGCATCCCCGAGGACCGCACGGGCGGAGGCAAGCTGTTGCGCAAATTCGACAAATCGCGCGTCGAATCGAGCCAGTTCCTCGACATAACGCAACGCGGAGCGCAACGACCCTTCCGCTGACGCGCTTCCCTCATAGAGCTGGTCATAAGCCCCCATGGCGGCGGCATAGAGCTTTTCGGCATTGGCAAGGACGCGCTTTTCCGTTTCAAGGGCTTCGTCCTCGCCGGCAACGAGTTGGGCCGCCTCGATTTCCTTGCGTTGATATGTCCAGAGGTCGACCATGCGCAGCCGATCCTGTTCACCCTGGAGCAGGTCTTCGAGTTTGGCCAGCGCGCCGCGCCATTGGGCATATGCCGCGGCGACACCCTCGGTTGCGACTGCGCCGAAGCGATCGAGCAAAACGCGCTGCTGGTTCTGATCGAAACTGGAAAGTGTCTCCGTTTGCGCGTGGACTAGAGCCAATTCCGGCGCAAGCTGGCGCAGGACGGCAACCGTGGCCGGCTGATTATTGATAAAGACCCGGCCTTTTCCTGTTGAAAGAATCTCGCGGCGCAGAATGATCTCTGTGCCTTCCGCGTCTATGCCGTTTTCCTCGAGAATTGCCTCCGCTCCCGAGGTGGACTCGAAGACACAGGCAACAACCGCCTTTTCGGCGCCGTGGCGAACCACTTCCGACGACGCCTTGCCACCCATCAGCAGCGCCAAAGCATCGACAAGGATAGACTTGCCTGCGCCGGTTTCGCCCGTCAGCAAGTTGAGCCCTGAGCCAAATGTGGCGATGGCATGATCGATAACCGCGTAGTTCTCGGCGCGTAACTCGACGAGCATTCCGTGCGACCCTTTTGATAGCTGGTCGAATAGGCAACTGTATCTCTTTCGACCCGAGCGCAGCATAGCACGGCGCGATGGGATGAGTGATCATTCACTTTCGGCACAAAGCCGGGAAAGCTGGGGTTGGACAAGCTCCGCGCGGGGACCACATCGATGACTTGGAAGGTACTATCCCGTCTGATACCGTGAATACTGAGGTGAATTGCGATTTTTACCTTTGCTCTCGCCATCGCATTGCAGGCTGACAGCGCGGCAGCTCCCCCCAGCACACCGGTAAGTCAGGGTGCCGGCGCGCTGATGGACATGATGAACAACATCGGTCCAATTGCTTTGTTCGTGCTTGCTGTTCTTGTCCTTGCCAGCCTTTATTCCTGGACCGTGATTCTGGGCAAGATTGGGACTTTTGGCAAGGCAACAAACGAAAGCCGAAAGTTCATTCGAGCCTTTCGCAAGGCTTCGCGCCTGAACGAGATTTCCGCTCTTGCCGAAACCTACAAGGCGAGCCCGCTGGCGCAGGTCTTCGAGGAAGTGTACGAAACCTACAAACGTCAGACTGGAGGATCTGGACCTCCGCGCAACATGACAGCGCTCGAACGTTCGGCGCAGACCGCGGCAAGCGAATCGGTCACGAACCTCGAACGGCGCATGACTTGGCTGGCAACAATCGCTGCAACGAGCCCGTTTGTCGGCCTTTTCGGAACAGTGATGGGCGTGGTCGATGCATTTCACGGACTCGGTACAGCGGGAGCGGCCACATTGCGCGCCGTGGCGCCGGGTATCAGCGAAGCTTTGATCACCACGGCCGCCGGCTTATTCGTTGCCGTTCCAGCGGTAGTGGCCTACAACCAGTTCACGGCGCGGTTGCGCGTTCTGGCCTCAGCAACCGACGATTTCTGCCGCGAGCTTTTGAACTCCTTCGACGAGATTCCCGACCGCGCAACGGGTGCACCGCAACGCAATCCGGCAACAGAAGCCGCGCACGACTTTGAACGCGGCATGTTCAAGTAGCGGGGGGGCACCGTGCACTCCGCATCTGCAACCCTGTCCGAAATCGATAGAGAGGCCAATCGTGGCTTTTACAACTAGCGCCGGCGGAACACGAACATCCTTGGCGGAGATCAACATCACGCCTCTCGTGGATGTGGTGCTGGTGCTGCTGGTGATCTTCATGATTACCGCGCCCGTATTGCAATCGGGGATTGAAGTTGCGATTCCCAAGACGAAAACGGTGAAGGAAATCACCGAACAGCGGCTGGTGCTGACAATCGATCGAGATCAGCAGGTTTTTCTTGGCGACAAACCAGTGAACATCCACGATCTGCCCGCAAAACTTCGCCAGCCAGGAGCGGACCCGTCAAAAAAGATCATCTACCTGCGCGCCGACGAGCGAGTGCCGTTTGGCGCTTTCGCGTCGTTGATGGACGCGGTGAAGCAGGCGGGCATTACAAACATCTCGATCGTGACGCAGCCGCTCGACACCAAGGGACGCGCGTCGAGTGGGCAGTGACGTCAGAGATAGGCCATCCATGAAAGAGCAACGAGCAAAGTGATGAGCGTTCTGCTGGAAAGGACCGAGCACCTGGAACAGGAGCTGACTCCTGAACCCGTGATGGCGCCGGCCACCGGTTCTCTGGTTCTGCATCTCGCGCTGGTTGCGGCAATCGTGTTCTATGGCGTCCTCGGCGGCTTCTTTCATCACAATATGTGGGGCAGTCCAGGGATGGGCGGAGCAATCCAAGTGAACCTGGTGAGCAGTGCCCTGCCCTTGCCGTCAAATCAACCGATCAATCAGAATGTGCTCTCGACCGAAACGCCGAGCCAGGCTCCCGCGCCGCCGGCGCCAAAGGCAAAGCAAACCGAGGACGAGTCAGCAATCCCTCTATCAGGAAAGCAGAAGAAACCTGAGCACGAGACGGCGCCCAAAACACCACCAAAGCAACAACAGCCCCCTCCGACCAATCGCGCCAACTATGGTGAGCAGGCTGGATCCTCGATCCCCCGTGCAGCGCAACAGAGTCTCGCAAGCGGCCCGACCACCGTGAATAACGGCGATTTCGGCAGTCGGTTTGGATGGTATGTGGAAGGCATCAGCCGGAAGATGTCGGCAAACTGGTACAAGTCTCTCGTGGACCCGAACACGCCGCGCGGTGCGCGCGCCTACATCGACTTCACGATTTCCCGCGACGGATCGGTCGGCAATGTGCGTCTGGATCGATCGAGCGGCAGCTCAACACTGGACGGTTCCTGTGTGAATGCGGCGCGTCGCGTGGACACTTTCGGCTCGCTTCCTGCAGGTTACAACGAAAGTACCTTGCTGGTTTCCTACTACTGCGAGTACTAGAACAATCCCAGGCATCCAATTAGAATGAAAGCTAGGCATTGGGCATCATGCTGCTCGTCTGCGAGCAAGCACGCGGCGAAAACCTCCAGTCCGATGCGCCGCGCACGACCCGCACGATTCAACCGAGGAAGGATTGCGCACTGCATGAAGTTTGGTTCCCGGTTTTTCTTTCCCGCATTATTCTTTCTCGCAAGCCTGAATTGCATGCCGTCGTCCGCACAGGATTGGGTGCGCATTGGTTCCAATTTAGGGAATGCGAAAATTCGCCTTGCAGCCGCCGATTTCAAGCCTGTAGGCGTCGATCCGCAAACTCCGTCACTGAAAGCCGAATTCGATTCCACGCTCTATAGCGATCTGAGCGGCGCTGGCATCTTCGACGTAGTCTCAAAAAGCTTCGCGCCCCCGGGGACTCCCGGTTCTCCGCAAGAGATGAATTTGTCGCAGTGGTCTGCGCCACCCGCCAGCGCCGCGATGGTTGCATTCGGCGCGTTGTCGGCAACGAACGGAAGGCTGGTTGTTTACGGTTGGCTTGACGACACGAGCAATACCGCGAATCCGCAGGTGCTGGGCAAGCAATACAACGAAGCCGCCAGTCTGGACATGGCGCGCACCATCGCTCATAGGTTTGCAGACGAAATCATTGCCCGGCTTGGCGGCGGGATCAACGGCATTGCAGAAACGAAGATCTTTTTCATCAGTGCCCGCACAGGATCGAAGGAAGTCTGGGTGATGGATTATGACGGCGCCAATCAGCACGCAGTCACACACCTCGGCAGCATTTCGCTCTCGCCGCGCGTGTCGCCCGACAATTCTCGCGTCGCGTTTGCCACCCTCGGCCGCGAAGGTTGGTCCGTGCGGATGTATTCTCTGGAACTCGGACGGCTGGTCGCCTTCCCTGCCGGGACCGCGGGCGGAGCCAACCAATCGCCGGCCTGGTCCGCAGACGGAGCGAAGATTGCCTTCTCATCGTCGCGGTCGGGTGATCCGGAGATATGGGTTGCCGATGCCAGTGGATCCGCCCCGAAACGAATCACATATTTCAAGGGCCCCGACGTTTCCCCCGTGTGGAATCCACGCACCAATGCGCAGCTTGCGTGGGTAAGCGGGCGTACCGGCCTGCCGCAGATTTACACCATGGATCAGGACGGGGCCAATATTCAGCGCATGACCGACGGCGGTTATGCGGTGTCGCCATCGTGGTCCTCGAGCGGCCAGTTTCTTACGTTCAGTTGGAATCGCAAATATGGGCCCGGCGCTCCAGGCGGCCAGGACATCTACATCATGGACATTGCGACCAAACGCTGGCAGCAACTGACGCACGACGCCGGCACAAATGACTTTCCTTCCTGGGCTCCCGATGGACGCCATATTGTTTTCGAGCGGAGGCAGGGGAGCCACACGGAAATCTGGTCGATGCTCGCCGACGGGACCGATCAGCACCAGTTGACGCATTCGGGAAACAACTTTATGCCTAACTGGAGTTGGAAGTGAAGGCAGGCACAGAGAATACGCACAGTGCCCGCAGTTTCATTTTTAGAGAAGACCGTTCCAGTGCCGATTGGCCCTGGGGATCTCACAACTTGTAAGCCGAAGCCACATTTCATGCGCGAATCGGATGCGGCGTCGACCAAAAACCACAGCGCAATTTCAGCCGATGTTATTCGCATGCGCCATGTACATCCTCATGTACTGCTGAGAAGCAGTGCGGCTGGTTGAACACAGGCATAAAATAGTGATGTCATCTTGAAATTGCAGAAGGAGCGATGCATTGAATCGACGTTTACGAGTTTTCACGCCAGTTGTACTGCTTGTCGCCTTGGTTGCTGTTGCCGGTTGCAAGAAGAAACAGCCGCCACCGCCTCCCGCCGCAACGGCGCCGCCAGCGACGCCCGCGCCTACTGCGCAGATTACAGCGACGCCCTCCCAGATCTCGGCGGGCGATCAGGTAACGTTGAGCTGGCGCACAACCGACGCAACGAGCGCGACCATTGATGGAATTGGCGATGTGCCGACCACGGGCGTGAAGACCGTGACGCCAACCTCGTCGACCAGCTATCACCTTGTGGCGCGCGGCGACGGAGGAACAGCGGACGCAACAGCCCAGGTGACGGTGAATGCTCCGCCCGCTGTTTCGGCGCCTTCGAATTCGATGTCGGCTGAGGAAGAATTCAGGGCGAATGTCCAGGACATTTTCTTCGATTACGATACGTACGACATTCGCAGCGACGCGCAATCGACGCTGTCGCATGACGCTTCGTACCTTGCAAGCCATCCGAATATCAAGATCGTGATCGGCGGCTATTGCGACGAGCGCGGTTCAGACGAATACAACCTTGCGTTGGGCCAGAATCGCGCAGACGCCGCGAAGAATGCCCTTGTAACCGCCGGGATTGCGGCCAGTCGCATTCGCGTTGTCAGTTACGGCAAAGAAAAGCCTTTTTGTACCGAATCGAACGAGCAATGCTGGCAGCAGAATCGCCGCGCCGGCTTCTCGCTCGACCAGTAGCAGCAGGCGGCGGCATCGCCAACGTGCGGTGCCGCCAAATTTCAGAGTACTTGGCACCCAGAGCTTGGCGCCAAGTTTGAGAAGTCATCAGCCATGGGTGAGCATCTAACGGTATAAGAATCTGGGACGCCGTTGCTGACGCATGAGCCGGCAGCAGCTGTTCCACTCGTAGGTGAAGGATGCAAATAGGACGATCTTTTCGCAACAGTCTCTTCGCCGCCCCGGCGCTCGCCTTGCTTTTTTGCTTGGCGCCGGTTCGTGCGCACGCGGTCTCGAAAGAGATGGTTCAGATGCAAACGCAGATCCAACAACTGCTCGACATGGTGCAGCGGCTGCAGACCACGATGGACACGCGCTTCGCCGTGCTGCAGAATCTGGCCCAGCAAACGGCCGATCAGGCGACCCAGATGAATGGGACAGTGAATGCCCTGCAGCAGAAGCTGAATACGCAGGTCGACTCCCTGAATGGGAAGCTCGATACCAGCTCTGGCCAGGTGCAGTCGTTGAACGATTCGGTGGATGAGCTGAAGACGCGCATCGCCAAACTGGAAAAGTCGATTCAGGATCTGCAGAGCCAGTTGCAAAATGTGCAGGGCGCTCCTCAGGGTGGTATACCGAATGGGACAGCACCCGCGCCAAATGGGGTCAACCCGGGCCCAGGTGCCATGAATTCCGCTCCACCCATCAGCCAGACTCCCCCGCTGGAACAGTCGTACCAGGCGGCATTGAGCGACTTCAATGCAGCCAAGTATTCGCTGGCGACAAGCGAATTCCAGGACGTAACTCACTACTATCCGATGGATCCAATGGCAGGCAGCGCGCAGTTTTATCTCGGCGAAATTGCCTACCGGCAACACAATTACGATGAAGCTGTGAAGGATTACAACGTAGTGCTCGAGCAGTTCAGCGGAAGTCCGAAAGCCGCGACGGCTCAGTTGCACAAGGGCCTTGCGCTGATCGCTCTGAGCAAGCGCGATGCAGGCACCCACGAATTGCGCTCGCTGATTCAACGCCATCCTCAGACTCCCGAAGCTGCACAGGCACGCGCCAAGCTGAACGAGATGGGTGTGCGCGTCACAGCCGCCGCCCGGTAGTCCTCGCGCTTTCGCCGCTCCCCTCCTGATTCGCTCCTTCCCCTGCTAATTCTGTAACTGCCGAGCCGCTCTTGGAACCGAGTGGCCCCCCTCCCTCTCCATTTGGGCAAGTATCTGATTTTACGTGGTTTACGTTATCAATAACTTACGGTAACCCATTTGGAATGAAGGAGATGTGGCTAAATATCTCTGTTCTTTGATGTTAGGTGGATAGAGTTGAGAGGTCGGGAAACCATGCAAGGACCCGCCGTACCGTCGCCGGTCTACGCATTCCTACCTTGCCGCAAGCGGGCGTAATTTTGCGCAAGAGGGGGTGCTGGGATTGCAGCGAGTGCGGACCGGAATCGAAAAGCAACCCTCAAGGGCGGGAGCCCGATCAAACGGCGAACTTGGACCATATCAGTTCTTCGTGCGCTGCTATGAGTTCGTGAGTGAGTCAGCTTCGGCTTATCGATAAACACTGGCCGACATTTCGAAAGTAATCGGGCGGGAGGATCGGGAGTCTCAATCCCGGTCCCCAAAAGCGAGGAAAGGGGGGCACCTTCAACTTGATAGATTGTCTCTCCACATCGAGGCCACCGCCGTGTATTGAGGACCTCGCTCGAAGTCTTTCCTTCCCGATTCACTGCGGCGCAAAATGACCTTCCGGCCACACGCTTGCGGCGCACCGGAACCCCATATCGCGGTGGCGCGAATGTCGGGCGGCGAGCTCATCCTTCCAGAGACGCGCGCATCGCGCGCGATGTTATAGAACGAACCGCCTTTCAGAACGTGGTCGCCGGGACCTCGGCCCGCATCCTACACCCACTCCCAAACGTTTCCGAGCATGTCAAAGAGTCCGTATCCGTTGGGCAGCCTCGCGGCAACGGTGTGCGTACTATCGTTGCTGTTGGTATCGAGCGGCTCCCTGGGCAGCTTGCCAGTTCCGCCGTAAGCGGCCCACTCCCACTCCGACTCGGTGGGCAGCCGCATGCCGATCCGGATGCAATAGTCCGTCGCATCGTTCCAGCCCACACTGTCTACGGGATGGTCGGCGCCTTTGTATCGCGAAGGGTCGGCGCCCATCACTCGCTTGTATGACGCCTGCGTCACTTCGGTCCGACCTATCCAGAATCCCTGGGCAACATCGATCTTCTCGCGCTTTCGCTCAAGCCCATAGCATTCCTGGTCGCCCGGCAGGCAGCCGGTAAAGTAGCTGCCGGGGGGGATCCATTGGTAGGTCAGACCGTCGGGGGGATTCAGTCGCGAAGGATTTTCCGGACCTGCCGCGAGAAGAGCAGCCAGCACCGCCAGAATGGCCGGCAGGCAGATCATCCGCATCTTCCGTCTCCAATTGGGCATGAATCTCACCGTACAACAGGCTCGAAGGGTGTCGACTCATAAGTTCGCGGCTGCCACTAGGCCCTGGCCGACGTGCCGTGACTCATTTGAAGTCGCTCGGCTGATCCGGAGTGGTAAACGCCCATTGCGTCAACGAACCGGGCGCCCCCAACAAGACAGCCCCGCTCACGCGGGGCTGTTTCGTGAGCCTTTGAAGATAAGCTATTGCAGGTTAGCCATCAGGGCGTCGAGCGCTGACTTCGGTGGCCGCGTCAGCGACTCCGGCAGCGTGGCCAATGGCTCGTCGACCAGGTTGAGCAGATCGGTGAACGTTGGCTTCTCCGTGTTGATGTAGAAGACACCGGTGAGGACTTCGTTCTTCTCTTCAGCTTCCATCAGGGTCCGGACAGCGTTGGCCTTGTCCGTCGGGTCGTAATCTTCGTGGAGTTTCCGCAGGCGCAGACTCGAGCCATCGTGCATCTCGACGTCATAGACCTGGCCAGAGTCGTAGTCGACATCGATTTCCTCGAAGCTGGCAACGAAGCCGATTTCATTGATGGGCTCGTCATTTTCCTGCATGAACTTGTAGCTCTTGGTCGAGCCTTCGTGGTCGTTGAACGTGACGCAAGGGCTGATGACGTCGAGCATCACGGTGCCCTTGTGCGCTATGGCAGCCTTCAACATCGCAAGCAATTGCTTCTTGTCACCAGAAAATGAGCGGCCGACAAATGTGGCGCCGAGTTGGATGGCCAGCGCGCACGTATCGATTGCAGGAAGATCGTTGATGACGCCGGTCTTGAGCTTCGAACCGATATCGGCGGTCGCGGAGAATTGTCCCTTCGTCAATCCATACACGCCGTTGTCTTCAATGATGTAAATCATGGGGAGATTGCGGCGTAGCAGATGTACGAACTGTCCGATACCGATGGAAGCGGTGTCGCCATCGCCGGACACGCCTAGCATGGTCATCTGGTGGTTGGCCATGATCGCGCCGGTCGAGACCGACGGCATGCGTCCGTGCACGCTGTTGAAGCTGTGCGAGCGGCTCATGAAGTAGGCAGGGCTTTTGGACGAGCAGCCAATGCCGCTCATTTTCATCACACGCTCAGGCTCGACGCCCATTTCGAACATGGCGTCGATAATGCGCTCGGAAATCGCGTTGTGGCCGCAGCCGGCGCAGAGCGTAGACTTGCCGCCACGATATTCAAGAACGGGCAGGCCGATGTGATTGAGCTTCGGGCCCGGCGTAGAGGTCGGAGTTGCGGTCGCCATGATTACAGGCCCTCCTTGGTTACAAATTCATCCGTAATGCTGCGGGCGTCAATGGGCAGCCCGTTGTAGAACAAAATGCTGCGCAACTTGACGACCTGGTCAGCCGGCAGATCGAGCTTGAGCAGGCTCGCCAGTTGTCCGTCGCGATCCTGTTCGACCACATAGACCCGCTCATGCGACGCGACAAAGTCGTGGATCTCATGAGCAAAAGGATAGGCACGGATGCGAAGGTAATCCGCATCGAGCTTGTATTCTTTCTTGATCTGATCGAGGCTTTCGCGGAGCGCAAAATCTGTGGTGCCATAGGCGATGAACCCGACCTTCGAGGTTCTATCTTTCACCACGAGCGGAGCCGGTACCAGCTTGCGCGCGTTTTCGAACTTGCGGGTGAGGCGATCCATCACTTCCTGGTACTCATCGGGCTTTTCTGTGTAGCCCGCCGCGTCATTGTGACCCGAACCGCGGGTAAAGTAGGCGGCCTTAGGGTGGCGCGTTCCGGGCAACGTGCGCCAGCCGATGGCGTCGCCATCCACATCGCGATACCGCGCGAAGCCACCGAGGCGATTCAGATCCTCAGCCGTCAGTACCTTGCCGCGATCGAGCGGCTTTTCGGGGTATTGGAACGGATCAGACATCCAGTTGTTCATGCCAAGGTCGAGATCAGTGAGCACAAAGATCGGAGTTTGCAAGCGCTCGGCTAGATCAAAGGCGGCAATTGAAAACTCGAAGCAC
>Ga0187863_10003690_pt1 | contig 11178 bp, 7 predicted proteins | sample June2016WEW_11_1_FD_132975 | JGI IMG/M metagenome (GOLD analysis project Ga0187863, IMG submission 132975) | Peatland microbial communities from SPRUCE experiment site at the Marcell Experimental Forest, Minnesota, USA - June2016WEW_11_10 | ecosystem: Environmental > Terrestrial > Soil >...
TACCTTGACCAGTGGAAGGCTTGGTACGGAGGCTCGACGTTCGCGTTTTCCTATTCACAGGCTGCGGTCGAGCGGGCGCGGATGCATGAGATGACGTTGGTGCCGCGGTGAGACGGTCGTTGGTCGCTCGTTGTTGGTCGTTCGCTAAGGCTTTACGCTTTTCCCCCGCCGTGGTGAACGCGAAATTCAACAGCTACGCTTCTCAATAATCGACTGTCTTGACGTCTATGAAATACCCCACCAGTCCTCGGACCTCACCGGGCTGCTCGGGGTTGTTTGGGTTGTACTCCAGGGCGTCGGTGGTGACGTCGTAGATGTTGAGCGAGCCGCCCTGGACCAGATACACAACCTCCTGCGGAGAGTTTGGGGCGCGCTGGGTAACGACGGGTTGGATGCCGGTCACGTCTCCATTCATGGGAGGAATGACGACGCCTCCGGCCGGAGCGTTGCCCACGGCGTTGGCCAGCGTGTTGTAGATGGAAAGGCAACCACGGGTCTCGGCTCCTGGGGGCGGCGGAATGGGTGGAACAATTTCGGTGCAGGTGTGTGCGCCGATGAAGAGCTGTCCGTTGGCTGCGAGCGCGATTCGGTTGTGGTAGCCGTCGGTGATGATGATCTCCGACGTGTTGGTGACCGACATAGTGGTGAGGTTGACGATGGTGAGCTGACCGCAATACTCGGCCTGCGTGGTTCCGGGGGGACATAGCAGCGACTCGCCTCCTCCGGGCGAATAGGGAGTACCCGCCAAATACATGGTTGAGCCATTCAGCAGGGCTACGCTGCCCGCGGCCGGGCCTTGACACGTTATTGGGTTGGAGCCGGGATTGGGAATACAGGCGGGGACAGAAGCGACGAGTTGATTGGTGACCAGATTGTACTGCTGCACGCCGGCTTGCATTCCTCCGCACTCGGCGCCGCAACTGACCACATAGGCTGTGCTGTCGTCGCTGCTGAAAAACGCCGCTATGGGACGGTCGAAAATGCCTTGGCCGCCAATGTACGTTACCGGATTGCCGATCCCGATTTGCGACGGCGTGATTACGGCGACGGAATCGGAGTTATCCATGAAGCCAAGCAGCAGGCTGCCAGCGTTGTTGATCGCGAGATAGTGAACCGAGGGAACCGGGGCCTGTCCCGCGAAAGCGCCGGTGACCAGGGAGACGACTCCAACCAACCCGGGAGACTGGCCATTGACGACGGCGGTGGGCACGGCAACGTAGGCGGTGGAACTGTCGGGGGAAACGACGAAGCTCTCGGTCATGCCGGGCAAAGTGAAATGAAACGCGGCCTTTTCGGTGGCGTTGGCGATGATGGTGAACTGGTTGTCGGAGTTTTGGGTGCCGTTGCCGCTGAAGACCAGGGTCTGGGTCCGGTTGGGCGTAACCACCATCATCCCCGGAGTGTTGCCGGCGGAAATCGGGGTTGCGGGTCCTCTCACATCGTCTTGAGTGTTGACAATGTAAATACCCGCGAGCGAAGTGCCGGCAGAGACGCTATTCGAGAGGAAGGCGCGGAAAGCGATTCCGCTCACACCGGAGCCGCTTTTGGAATTGCCGCCACAACTCAGCCACACGAAACTGGCTGGCAGCAGAAACAACAGAAGAATCAGGATTTTTTTCAAACCACGGACTCCAACTTTATGCCGGATAATCACTCGGATGCAGAACGAGGATTATAACAAAGGGGAAGATCGACGGGCTGGTTAAGCCCTCCGCTACATCAGAGATCACATGCGGCATTACAACATTGAGCCCGGAGGAGCTACGGGCATCCCCCTACGCCCAGAGGGCGGTTTGGCACGGCGAAGACGCCCGTCTGCATCTGGCTTAATCGGGTAGTGGCACATTTTGACCAAACCTCCACCACCGAGGTCACGAAGGCACCCGAAGGAAAAGCAACATACAAGAGCCTTCGTGCCTTCGTGGTTCGTGCGCTTTGGTTAGTTTGGTTCGGGCTTTGCTCTTTGGTAATAGGTGTGAATCCAGTCATCGGCCTTTTCGCGGGCGACGGATATCTGCGCTGGCGTCATTCGCGAGGCCAAGACTTCGAGTCGAAGCTTGCTGGCCTCGTCACCACGGGCGTTCGCAATCGCGGACCAGAAATAGGCTTTGGACAAGTCTTCGGGAACTCCACGGCCGGCCCAGTAGTACGCGCCTAGGGTCGCCTGTGCGGTCACGTGGCCTTGTTCGGCGGCGCGCAGAAACCACGGTACGGCTTGCGCGTCGTCTTGGGGAACGCCGTCTCCGTTATGGTAGCGGACGCCCATCTGCCATTGCGCTTCGGCGTCCCCGGCAGCGGCTAGCTTTTGCAACTCTTCGAGAGACTTTGCTGGCGGGAGTTGATCGGGCAGACGTTGATCGGACGGTGTGACGGGCTGCGACGCGATCGGGGAGGGAACCCAACGCTGCTCGATGATGGGCCCGAGTACGTATCCAACCGCGACGGCAACCGCTGTAATGGCCAGCCCGATGAGGGCGCGATGAAGCAAGCGAGGAACTACGGACGCAGTTTCGGAGGCGTGCTCCGGAACTTGCTCGGGCGGCGTTGATTCGGGGAGTTGCTGCGAGACTGGGTCGGGGACTGCGGCGGGCTTTTCCCGCAAGGCCTCGCGAATCGCATGCATCGAACCGGGGTCGACCATACTTGGGTCGACCGTACTCGGCTCGAGCCGGGCTGGCTCGATCGGCGCGGAATCTGTGACCGGAGCGGGGGACACGCCGGTCAAGGCTTCGTGCGCAATCGACATTTGCAGTTGAGTTTCTTCCGGCTGGGGCTGCGGCTTTTCATGTGCGGCGGTGGGAATCAATTCAACGAGCTTGCCCAAAACCGTGGCATGGGCTTTGGTGAAAGCGCGGGGGTGCGGAGAGAAAACCTCGAGCAGGCCGCGGACGCGGAAATTGGAGACGATGGGCGCAGCCAGCAGCGAGCCGATTCCGAGGGCGCGACCGATCTCGGGAGCGATGCGGGGATCGTTTTCCATGTCCTCGCAAGAGACGAGGAGCCCGGTGCGCACGCATTCTCCGGAGAGACCTTGTTTTGCGTCGACAGGGGCTCCAAGGGGCGGAGCGGGGTCGCCGGATTTTGCGCGGCAAATCATTTTTTCATCTGTTGGAGAAGTCGGAGTGAGAAAAGCGAGGGCGGCGCCGGCGGCGCCGGTGAGAGTTAGGGTGCGCTCGGCGATGAGTTGGAAAACCGCGTCGACATCGCCAGCGATCTCGGCTACCTCGGCGCGAATTGCTTCCAGCTGCAGAGACGGGACTGGCGGCACGGGAGACGGGGCAAGCCCCGTCTCTACAGGCGAGAGCATTGCGCTTCCGTGGGAGATGGGGATGACATTGTGCGATTCGTCGCTTGGCCGGTCGTTTATCGGCCAGTCGTTCATCGGCCAGTCGTTCATTGGCGGGCCAATGATCGGTAATGGAAGCGGCACTGGCTGGGGTGATTGCTCTTGTTCGCGACGCGCGCGTTGCGCGGCGCGGGCAGCGTGGTTGGAACAGCCGATCAGGAGATTGGCAAAAAGCCATTCTTTCAGTATTTGGCGCGAAGAGTCGGAAATGCCGGAAAAGCGGATCCCGGCGCGTCCCGCGTCGTCGCTCCAGATAACGTGGCCGGTGCCATGAAGGAAGCTTCTTGTCTCCGGCAGATCGAGGCAAAGCATGACGGCGCGGTTCACCTCGAGGGGTGCGGCGGTTTGAACGGCGAAGCCGTCTTCGTGCAGATCGAGCAGTTCGCTGAGGTCGACGACCATGCCGGTTTGCGGACCGTTGAAACTGGCGTAAACGGGAGTGTGGAGTTTTTGACGAATCGCACGGCGCCGCTCGCGGTTGGAAAGTCCGGTAACTGGATCCGGCAATCTATTAGCGCTCCGATCCATAGTTGTCTTCATATTAACTCAGGGATGGAAGCGGAAGAAGATCAAACGAGGACCGGGGATGTACTGTTTGAGGCTGTTGGCCGCATCTTCTTTCTTTTTTTTGTTTTTTCTAAAAGAAGGCAGCTACAGGTTCGCGGCTAGATATGGGTTGTCGGCTTGGGGAACTGGAACGAAAACCTCGGGCATGGTCAGCACGCGATCGAGCGCATTGGCGAGGATGGCGGGAAATTGGGAGGTCAGGAGGTTGACGTCGAGCTGAAGATCGCGCGAGGTGTAGATGCGATAGACGATGAGGGAGCCGCGGCGGCGGTTCGAAGGTGTCACCAGGTCGAGGGTCAGCTTCCAGGAAGGCTGGCTGGAAATGGGGGCCATGTGGGGAAACTTGCTCCAATGAAAACGGCGGTTGGTTTCGCCGGAGAGCAATTGATTGTGGGAGGGAGATTCGAGGTGCAACTCAAAGCCGTCGAAATCGTTGCCTTCGAAAGCAGCGACCAGGATGCTGCGCACCTGATTGAAATCGACGGCGACTTTGAGTTCTTCGAGTGCGCGGCGGACGGAAAGATTGTTGATAACGATTTGGCGCTGGTCGATGGTGCGCTGGGCAACGCGGCGCAGTTCGCCGAACTCCAGGTAATTGAGGTGCTGGACTCCGAGCCAGATGCCGGTTCCGACTACCGCCAACACCAGACCGACGGTGCTGCCGGTGGGCCAAAGGAGGAAGAGGCTGAGCATGGCAAAGAGAGCGGAGACGGCGTAGAGCACGATGACAACTTGGCGATGGGAGAAACCCATCTGTAGGAGCTTGTGGTGGATGTGTTCGCGATCGGCGGTGAAAATGGGACGACCGCTGATGAGTCGGCGGAGAATGGAGAGCAGCGTTTCCAAGATCGGCAATCCGAACGAAACCACGGGGATGGCGACGGCAACGAAGGTGGGCGCTTTTTGAGAACCGGCGAGAGCGAGCGCGCTGAGCATGAATCCGATGAACAGACTGCCGGAATCGCCCAGAAAAATGGTGGCGGGATTGAAGTTGAAACGCAGGAATCCTAAGATAGCGCCCGCCAGGGTGACGCTCATGAGTGAGCCGAGCCAGGAATGATTCACCAGTGCGACGACAAAGAAGACCAAGGTCGAAAACAGGGCGGAGCCGGCGGCTAAACCATCGAGACCATCGATGAGATTAAAGGCATTGGTGACGGCAACCACCCACAGAACGGTGAGGGGCAAGCCGATGAACCAGGGCAGGGAGTGCGAGAAGATGAGGGGGAGATCGAGAACCCGCATGCCGCCGATGAAGAGCATGGCACCGGCAATGGCTTGGACGGCAAACTTCAAATATGTACCGGCGCCATGGAGGTCATCGTAAATGCCCAGAGCAAAAATCAGGCAGGCTGGAACATAGATTCGGAGAAGCGTGGTGGGAGCAAGTCCCTCGACCAAGCGCGGAAAGATGAGAGAGAATCCCAGCCAGATCGCCAAGCTGAGGGAGAATGCGAAGAAAATTGCGACGCCCCCCAGACGCGGGAGTGGGGTTTCGTGGATATGGCGCCCGCCCTGGGGTATGGCAACCCAGCCGTTGCGGTTGGCGAGGTCGCGCACCTGACGCGTCATCACGAACGACACAGCCAGCGAGAAAGCAAATAATCCGAAGAAAAGGAGCGTCAAATTACAGTTCCCTTCCGGCTGGAACGCCCGACGAGTGACACCGCTTCTGCCGCGCGGAAGTCTCAGACACGAGCAAAACTCCTCGTTAGTTGCACTATGCGATTGACTGGTTGTTTCCTCGAACTATACAACCGGTGGAGGACGACGAGCAACTGTTTTGGGAATTTTTGCAGTTGCACAAGTAGTGTCGCTGGTTGTGAAAAAGAGCGTGGTGCGCGGATTTGACGAACGGCGTATGTTAAACTCGACGCACTCGAAAAAATCCAGGAGTCTTGGCATGGGCAGGCGCAATGGGAGCTTCGTTTTACGAAGCTTGTGCGTGTTTCTGGTTGGTTGGTGCAGCGTACGGGTGCTGGGCCAGAGCGCGGGCAGCGCGGCAACACAGCAGCCGGCCGCGGCTGCGAACCAAAGCACATCTTCATCTTCACCTTCGCTGGCTAATTCCAACGTTAAACTGGGGATCGGCGATCTCGTGGATATCAGTGTGTTCGGAGTGCCTGATCTTTCCACCAAGACGCGCGTCAGTGGTTCGGGAGACATTTATCTTCCGCTGATCGACTACGTTCACGTTGCCGGCCTGACGACGGATGAAGCACAGGTGTTGATTGAGAAGCGACTGGAGGATGGAGGCTTTGTCCGGAGCCCGCATGTTTCGATTTTTGTGAACGAATCGGCATCGCAGTCAATCACGGTGATCGGAGAGGTCACTCGGCCTGGGGCTTATCCGGCGATTGGAGAGCGTCGCCTTTTCGATCTGATCTCGGCGGCGGGAGGATTGACTGACAAGGCGGGCCGCAACGTGACTATCGAACATCGCGGAGATCCCGGTCAGCAAGAAGAACTGCAACTGTCGCCCAATCTAACCGAAGAGACGAAGAGCAATGTGGATGTTTACCCGGGAGACACGATCATCGTTTCTCGCGCCGGGATCGTTTATGTAGTGGGGGATGTGCAACGACCGAGCGGATTTCGGATTGAGGACGCGTCTCTGAGCGTGCTGAAGGCGCTGGCGCTGGCGGGCGGCAACACGCACACCTCGGCGCTCGGCAAATCGCGGATCCTGCGGCAGACACCGAGCGGGGTGCAGGAAATTCCCGTTGATCTCAAGAAGATGCTCTACGCCAAGACGCCGGACATGGCTATGGTAAAAGGCGATATTTTGTTTGTGCCCGGCAGTGCGGCGAAAACGGCCCTGTATAAAAGTGCCGATGTAATCTTGGCGCTGTCAACGTCGTTGGCGGTGCTCGCCGTTCAATAAGGAACGTCTGTTGTCGTCGCGCTTCCCAAATTACTCACGGAGCGATTCGAGCACGGCGATGTAGTCGTGCGCGGTTTTTTCGCGGGAGCATTGGTTGACGATGTACTGGCGGGCGCGGGTTCCCATTTGCCGCCTTTGGATGGGGTTGTTGGCGAGCGCTAGAATCGCTCGCACCAGGGCTTGACTGCTCTCGGGTTCCACAAAAACGCCGGCGCCGGCCGCTTCAACAATCTGGCGGGCTTGGCCATCCACGGCGACGACGACCGGACGCTCGCACGCCATGTATTCGAGAAGCTTGGTGGGAATCACCGTCTTGAACAGTTCGCTTTTTTTGAGCATGACCAGACAGAGATCGGCGGCGGAAACGTAGGCGGGAATCCGCTCGCGCGGTTGCTGGCCGAGGAACTGAAGGTTGGCGAGTCCGCGCGCCGCAGCGAGTTCAACAATCTTGTCCTTCTCCGCCCCTTCTCCAATCAGTAAAAACATCGCGCTGGGAAAGGCTGTGCGTAGTTCTTCGGCGGCGGCAATCAGAGTCTCCAGTCCGTGGGCATTGCCCATGGTGCCGATATAGCAAATCAGAAAACGATCTTCGAGTTGCAGTTGCTTTCGGATTTCTGTTGCCGAGGGGTCGAAGCGGAAGAGGTCGGTCTCCACTCCGTTTTCGACGACAGAGATTTTTTCCGCGGGAACATTCCAATAGCGGATCAAGTGGTGTTTAAAGGCGGGCGACACTACGACTATGCGATCGGCACGACGGTAAAGAAAACCAGCGATTGCGGCTAGGGTGCGATGGAGCAAGGTTTCTTCGCTGCCCGCGCCTACGGCGGCCAGCGATTCCGGCCAAAGGTCGCGGACTTCAAAAACGAAGGGGACACGCTTCCACCCCGCCAGCCACCATCCGGCGAGAGCGACCAGCAGTTGGGGAGAAGTGGCGATGACTACGTCGGGCTTAGGCAGATCGAGCCCGCTCAGCGCCGCCGAGAGACAGAACGACGCGTAATTGCGAATTCTTTCGTGCGCTTTACGGTTGGGCAGCGGCCAGAGCCAGGTGCGAACGACTTTCACTCCATCGACGGTTTGGATGTAACGAAGTTGGCGGAAGCGCGACTTCCAATCCTCTGGGACAATGCCGGTCGGATGGTTGGGAAATCCGGTTAGGACAGTGGTTTCATGCCCGAAGCGCGCCCAATGGCGGGACAACTCAGCGGCGCGCGCGGCCGGCGCTCCCATTTCTGGCGGAAAATACTGCGAGACGTAGAGAATTTTCACAATGAAATTTTCACAATGAATCGTTCGAGCAATCAGTAGTGGAGCAATTTGAAAATGCTTTTTTCCGTCCACGCACGAATTCGATTGCGACGATGCTGGGCATAACCTTCCCATCGGTCAGCGACCGCCGCGAAGCGAGCATCTCCCGTGAGCTTCGACATTACTCGCAACTGTACGATATGCAACTGGTGATAGAAGGGGCTCGCCAGCATCTTCAGACTGGTTCCGGATTGCTCGTACAGCGACCAGTATCCGGTATCGAATTGAGGCAGACTGCGAATTAGAGTCTCGACTCCGCGATCGAAGATATTTTTCGCTGAAGCGTCGGCGCACGCCAGCCAGAAATCAAATACGCCCCACAGCGCCCAGATAAATCCGTTCAAAATGTGCGTGGGGGGATTGACGAGATACTCTTCGATCCACAGATTTTTTTCCTTGTCCTCAGATACATCCTCGAAAAGCACTCCGCCTTCTGCGATGGGGCGTTTTAGAGCGACAAATGCCTTTTGGGCGGCGCTTTGATACTTCCGAGATCCGGTATGAGCATGCACTCGCAAAAGAAGGGAAACTCCTTGTCCTTGTGCGAGGCCCGAATACCACGGTGTTTTGAGAGTGTCGCGATACTCCCAGTCAAAATGATGGTTCCAGACCCAGAGGCCGTGAGCATTCTGCTCTAGGTTGGCGGCGAGCCAGTCGGCGGCTTGGAGCGTCTTTTGCCAGCGCGCCTCGTCATTGGTCTGGCAAAAAAGATTGTAGTTCGCAAGTCCCCATTGCGCGATCGCGATCGGGTTATATTGCAAGCTAATAACTCCGCGATAATCGAGCATGGGAATGCCGGCGGGATCGTAGTGGCCGGCGTAATCCGCTTTCTGGCGGAACAGCATGTAGTACTCGCCGAGGCAATCGGTGGTCGTGCGCGGATTGATCTCTGGAACTTCGTGCCAGAACGTCAACTGGCTGCGTCCGGGGCCTAGATAGGCCCCGAAAATACGCTGGTAGTAATGCCAACGTGCGGCTACACTCATGCCGGTTCAACTTCCCAGAGGGTGGTCACGAGGTCGCCGGTGTCGACGGCGATGGTAGTGGCGGCAAGGTAACTCGTGGCATTCTCGCCATCGGGCAAGGAGGCGTTGCCGTACTGGAAATAACGCATTGGCCACTTGTCTTTTTTCCAACTGGCCAGCACCTGCCAGTTCGTTCCGTTTCTTGAGCCGGCGAGATGGACTTCATTTCCGGTGTTCACGGCGCTGGGCTCGACCATCGTCGAAAAAAACATGGCATCGCCAACCTTACACCTCACTTTACAACCAAAGATCGAAGAACTGGCGAGGTCGCCGACTCGCTCAACTCTGCCGGATTGATCGAGGCGATAGACGTGGTTCTTTTCGAATGGCGTGTCGGTGGAAAGGTACAATCCATTTTGCGTCGGAATGGCGGCCACGGCGCGGGCTTGCTGGTTCCCTGCTAATATCACCTCGACGGAACGTAAATCGCAGTCAGCGCGCAACACTTTGCATTCTGCGCCTTCATCTCCGGTCAGAATCCATAGGCAATCGGCCCAACGGTCGTAAACAATGTTGTGGACGTGGCGTATGCTTCGCGCGGGGAATGTGTAGGCGATCTGCCATGTGGATCCGCGATCGGTCGAAGCGTAAATATGAACTTCGGCGCGCTCGCGATTGTCGAAATACTCTCCCCAGTAAATATTTCGCGAGCGAACAGCGGTGACGTGGAGCGGTCGTATGCCTCGCTGCACTCGATGAGTAATATGAAATTCATCGCTGTTCGGCGTTCGCGTTACCACTGCGCCCGGAACTGCGCCCACCATGGTGCGGTCATTCGTCTCGTTGCCGAGGATGGCCAGCGCGTGAAAACCATCGCGCACTAGACGATAGGTCAGGGCGGCGCGCGAGGTAAGAGTCCTCCACCAGACGGGATGAAAGGTTGCGACCCGCGCCCAGTCGGCGCGCTCGCCACTCTGGGGACGGTCAGTTTGCGGATGAATTTGCAGACGAAGAATCTGATATCCGCGACAGCCGTAGAGAATATCGCCGTCCCACGCGAGCACCCGAATGCCGCGCCAGGCGGCCACTTTGCTCAGCTTTAAAGCAGAGGATGCAGCCAGCGCCACTGGGATTTCAGCCATGCGAGTAATGTCAGTTCTCAGACCTGCTCGCGAAGAACGGGCCGATCGCGAGCGCATCCATTTTGGTTCGCTGGAAGCAATCGATGGCTTCCTGCGGCTGGCACACAATCGGCTCGTTCTCGTTAAAGCTGGTGTTCAGGATCACTGGAATTCCGGTTTTCCTGCCAAATGTCTGGATCAGGTCATAGTAGAGCGGATTCTCTTCGCGCGTCACGGTCTGTAGGCGTCCGGTATTGTCGACGTGATTTACGGCGCATAGACTCTCCCTTTTTTCTGGACGAATTTTGTACACGTGCAGCATATAGGGCGAGGGATGATCGTGCTCGAAGTACTCGTGCTGCGCGTCGGCCAAGATGGAGGGCGCAAAAGGACGAAACCACTCGCGGTGTTTGATGCGGGCGTTCAGCACATCCTTCATGTTGGGCAGGCCGGGGTGGGCGACGATGGAGCGATTGCCGAGAGCGCGCGGACCCCATTCCATGCGCCCCTGAAACCATCCCACGACATTGCCCTGCACCATTTGATCAGAAACGGCGTCGAGAAGGGGCGCGCGATCGAGGCGCTGATACTTTACGCCGGCGCTTTTCAGCGCGGATTCGATCTGTGCTTCGGAAAACTCCGGACCGAGGTAAGCGTGATTCATCTGCGCTTCGCCCCGCCGCGGCTGTTTCAATACGGAATGATACGTGTGCAGCGCGGCGCCGATCGCCAAGCCTTCATCGCCTGCGGCGGGCTGAATCCAGGTGCGGCGGAATGGCGTGCGGAAAAATAGTTTGCCATTGGCCACGCTGTTGAGGGCGCAGCCTCCGGCCAGGGCTAGATTTTCGTCGGGTACGCGCTTGTAGGTCTCATTGGCCAAATGGAAAAAGCTCTCTTCGAAAACGTGCTGCATGGCGTAGGCCAGATCCATGTCGCGCTGCGTTATCTCGGCGTAGGGTTCACGAGGCGCTCCGAAAAGTTTTTCCA
>Ga0187863_10003692_pt1 | contig 11170 bp, 10 predicted proteins | sample June2016WEW_11_1_FD_132975 | JGI IMG/M metagenome (GOLD analysis project Ga0187863, IMG submission 132975) | Peatland microbial communities from SPRUCE experiment site at the Marcell Experimental Forest, Minnesota, USA - June2016WEW_11_10 | ecosystem: Environmental > Terrestrial > Soil >...
GCGGGCCAACCGCAGCACCGGATGTTCAAGTTGTTCCAGCACCGTCAGCCCAACGGAGTCCGTAGCCGCGCCAATCCAGCTCTGCCACAAGATGCCTTGAAACTTGGGCCGTATATCGGCTGGTAATTCCCCGTAAAAATCGCAAAGCTCGGGTTCCAGTTGCGCGAGGGTCGCTGCGCCGAAGCCGGCGCGCAACGTCTTGAGCGCGGATTCGGCAAAGACGGCATCCAATCGTCCCGACGGCAAGTCAGGCCAGTATTGCTTAATGACTCCAAGAAAGGCGTGGTTGAGTGAGCGCCCGTTGGCCCGTTCGGTGCCTGCGTGCCGTTGCAGGAGGAGCAATCGGCTGCGGCACTTGGGCAGTTCGTGGGCGGGCAGAACTTCGGGCATGAGGTCAGGCCGTCGGGTGCCGAGGTCGTAGCCACAGAAAAAGGCGAAATACATCCAGTCATCGAGACAGCTTTGTTCGCGTGGGACTTGTATCAGGACTGCCTCGCGCACGAACGGAAACAGGAGTTTTACGCCCTCGAAGTCGGTCGCACTCGCGCCGGCCTTAAGAAACTCCCGGCACAGGCCGTTTTCCAAGCCCAGGTAGGGCGCACAAGTGTTATGCTTCCGGGCGAGTTGCTGCTCGCGGGTAATGTAGCCCGGGGATGCCGGCGGCATTTCAGTTGGTGTTTGCAAGGGTGAAGCGTTCATAGGTGATGCGGTGGATCCTATTCAGCAAACCACAGTTGCCCGGACTCCTCACGCCTCTGGCGGCGCTCTCGGAGGGCCTCGAAAACCCGTTCCCCGAAGTGGTCAATTGATTGGTCGCCCAAGGCCAGACGGCACGCCCCGGCCAGTTCCGCTGCGTCCTTGTCGGAGATTGTAGGGGACTTTGATTCGTTGTGCATATACGTTTGCTTTTCTTTACAAACGCATCAGGGAAATGGGTGTTCGACGACGATACTCCACTCTGGAGAAACGTCATCGGGAACACGTTTTCGGAGATTTTCATTCTCCGCACATCGGGCCAGCTTTGGCCCAACCACCGCGACTCTCGCACCCGCGAAAGTTCGGATTGGTAGATTCGTCGCTACGGACGAACCGTTCCTGATGCTCTATTCAGAATACCACCTTCCTCAAAAAAGGCAAACTTGTCAGGTTTCAAAATTTCGTGGGAGAGCCCGATAAAAATTCCCTTTTTTCATTTAGCGAGTTTTGCCCGGCGATTTCCCCCCATCGGGTTTAGGAAGGCCCGGGGGGTACTGGTCCAAGCGTCTGATTCCTAGTAATACGCTTGGAACGCAAAAAACCGATTAAAATCAGATCAATTTGACTCCGGTGTTGGATCGCAACACCCCATTTGTGCTGCATCGACCAGCACAGATAGGCCGAAAACGGTGGGGGGATCAATTGCAGTCGTCTCTCTCGCTCATTTCGCTCAGACGTCACCCCAAAACTCCGGGTAATCGCTACGTATTGCGCGTAGTGGGCCCACAATAAAGGCCACATTTTTGCAGGAAAAAGAGGCCATTTTAACTCGATTTTTAGTCTGACTCAGTGGGTTTTAGCCGCCGGGTTAAGCTGTTTGTCCATAGCTCCAGCAGGATGGGTGTCTTGCTGGTCAGCATGTTCCATTGCCCGCGAAACCAAAAGCGCCATTGACAAGCTATTTGAGCCCGGTTTATCTGGACCATCGGCTGCGGTGTCGCCAACCGCCTTTTGCATCATTGTTTGGCATGTTTCAGCCGCTTTTACGAGGTCTGTGAGCGGCCGTGTCGAGAACTCTTTGCCCTTAGGCCGGGCGGGCTTAGTCAGTAGCTTAATCAGTTGCTTCGGCGTTTTCTCGCTCAGCGACGACGTGAGGTTATCGATGACGTTGAGGAGTCGACGCGCCCGAATGTAATTAGCGGTCCGCCTGGTTCGGGTTTGAACCTCGCGTCGGTCTCCCTCTCTCAACTGACTCCATTCAGCAATCTTGGCGTTCCAACCCTCCGCGTCGGCGAGGTCCCGAATGCTTTGCCGGTCCAGATTCATCGCGGCCGCAGTCTTATCCACATCACCGCCGGAGGTCATGAACGTTTCGAAAATCTGAGCTACATCCAACTGATTTTTATCTAATATTTGAGTCATAGTAAGTGTCTATTTGATGGTGAAGTTTCAGGAAAAACCGCCCAGCGCTGAGAGCCGACGCGTTAGAGCAACCAGGACAATTCGGAATAGCGGTGGCCAATAAGCACGCCTTCCCCGGACCCAGAAGCCTGCTGGTGAACCGCGCGAGCCTGTCCGTGTTACAGACCCTTTTGTCTGGCCAATATTCGCTCTTTGAATTCCGGCCGGGAGTTCTCGCGTCGACTCTGGTGCGCGTCGGCGTGGCGTTTGCCAGTCCAGCGCCGGCGGGCTCCTGAGTGGTCTTCACGGGACCAGTCGTTATAACACCCCCTAAAGGGGGTGTTATTATAACCACCGGTCTGAGGATTTTGCCATCATGACGACGGCCTGCTGGGGCATGAAAATCACAGTATCTGGCCTTTATAATCACTATTTTGGGGATCTTTGCGGTCATTTTAACACCTCATTCGTACTGTTAACACCACCGTCAGGATTAAGGGGCGGGTCGAACTTCGGCTTCTCGGGGCTCCGCGAGAGGTAGACTTCCGCCCTCTTTTTTGGCCGTTGCTTAAGGTGTTCAAAAACACGCCCCTTTGACTGGAGGTCGTTGAGTATATCATCTCCCCGGTTCTTGCCGATTTTCAGCCTCTGGATTTCCTTTTGCAACGATTTCTTCGCGATAACGCCGGTTTCAGGGATGAGCCAAAGCACCGCCTCTTCATCTGACAGGCCGCCTTCCGCACCGCACGGCAATTCTGAAGCCTCCGCATCGCGCCAGTGAATTTGACCCGGCTCCTTCGCGTGTGCGATGAATTTCACATAAACAGTGTTCCCATCGGCGTCTTTCCAACCCAATCTGCCGCCGCGTTTGCCGGCCCGAAGCTCATATACTTCGTTCGAGCCGACGCTTCGGATGGCCAACACCGCTCGCGCCCAATTTGCCCACTCTGCTGAACCGCTGCCCAGATAGGCAAAATCGCCCGCCTGCCACTTGGCTTTTTCCTTTCCCTGCGGCGGCTTGTTGGTGTGATGAATCACAACGCATCCGCATTGAAATTTGGCCAGCAGGGGGTTGAGTCCGTTTCGTAAGAAGGCGCCCACGTCTTCTTGGCTGTTGGCCTCGCCGCCCAAGTAGGCCAAGGCCGGGTCTATAATCAGCAAATCGGGGTGGTGCTCCGACAACAAGGGCTTCACCACTCCTTGGAAAAAGTCAACACTGGTCCGGGCGTTTTCAGTAGCGATTAAAATATTTTCACAGGCCTTCTGGGAATCCTCCTCGCTGGGATTGAGCGCAGTCATGACTCCGTTCCGCATTTCAGCTATATCGCCTTCGTCGTTCTCGGCTTGGATGATTAGAATGCGAAGCGCCTTAGTTGGTCCTATCCCAAATAGGGGCTTGCCCAGTGACCATAGGAGCGCGCATTGCAGAACGAAGGAGCTCTTTCCCACGCCGGTTGGCCCGACAAGCAACAGCCCGCCGCCGCGGCACAGATACCGCTTTATAAGTAATTCCGTTGGATCGCCGGCCGCGTCCAACTTGAATGTCCCAAGCTCCCTGGCTTGCGGTGGCGGAAGGACCTCTCCCTTCTCGTTAACTTCGGGCGCGTTGTCGAAGGGTCGTGTAAACATACGGCCATTCATTGGCCCTTTGTCCTGGACTGGCGTTAATACTTCGTTATTCATTGATTAGTGAGGGGTTGAAATAAATTACCGACTGCCGTTTTCCGTTATCACGCTGTCCGTCCGGCATCCTCACAAACTGGCATCGGGTCCAAGTCGCTGGGTCCGCGCCCAGACTGACTGCGTAACGGAAAAATCTTTCAACTGCAGACTCCTGCCCGCCCGCACAAAAGAACCAACCGTGAGCCGATTTGTTCCCTGAATGGACCACCATCACAAGCGGTGCGTATCTTAAAAGATGACACAACACTGCGGCGTGCTGGTCAAATGTGCCGGTGTCAAATTCCACGACGAGGAAACGTCGCGGCCCCGTATTTTCAATCGTTCGCATACTCTTATTTCCCGATTTAGTCATGCCGTAGGTTGCCAACATAGGGCTGGGCACGATGAACTGCTGCTTTTCCAGAAAACCGCGCCATCCTTCTCTCGTCCGCGTCAGCGAATACGCCTGCTTCAGGCCGCCGCACAGCAACGGATTCCCCGAAAACAACACGTCAATGATTTCTTCTGTGTGTCGAGCGTCGTCGTTCCATTTAACGGGCGACATCGCCGCCAATTCTGCAAACTTGGGTCCATCGCGCACGACGGCCTGTAATTGTTCCTCGTTACGGTCAGGCCAACGGTGGACAGCCTGAGTTTGGCTGGTTGGTTTCTCAAGGAACCGCAGGCTGTCGCGCACAGCATTTTCGATTTCGGCGGCGCTCACTTCCCGCCCGCAGTTTCTCGTTGCCATATCAAGCACCCGCTCAAGCTCGGCTTTGTCCGGGAAGTACGGGTGAAGTTTGAGCGCCACCACGTATAGCCAGCGATGCACGCCTTTGCCGGCGGGTGGACACGAAGCCAATTGGGTCTTCACCCAGCGGGGCAGATTTTTTGCGACCTTCAGAGATAGCGAGGTTATTTCCCTATTCGTTTTCATTTCGTTGTCTCCTCGGGTGCTGATTATGCTGCGAATCACTCGTCGCTTGGTGCGGGTCGTCGGCTTGAGCAGCAAGGGACTCGTCTCTCGTGACGAGTTCCCGGTCACGGGTAGCAGGTCCTAGGTTCCCGGTCACACAAGACCCTTTATCGAGAACCGGTGACAAGCACCCAGTGCCGGGTTCCAAGTTATCGGTTGCACTCGTCCGGGCCGGGCGCCGTATTAATTTCGACCAAGCCATATGAAGTCGTCTGGTTGCGTGGGATAATATAGTATTTCAACTTGAAAGGTGGGACTTCTCGACATTCGTCTTACTTTCCTTATCTGCTCCGGGCAGCACACGTGCAACGCCTTTGGGCTCTAATTATCCACGACGTGTCAGTTGCGTGGAACAACCCCCCGATAAATATGAAGGCGGATTCTTTCGTTGGCTCCTCAGAATAGGTTTCCAAATGGAAACTTAGGTTCGGATACAACCTAGCAAGTTGTTTAAAGAACGCCACTGGCGGCCCCCAAGGTGTTGAAAAATGATAAATGAGTAAACCGGGGTATTCTGCCCCTAGCTCGGCGTAACATGCTCCCCACTTGCAACCCCAATACTCGTATTCGCATTCATGTCTTTCGGAGTTGCACTCTTCTAAAAATATAATGTCCTCTGGCAACGGGACAAAATTGTGGAAAGACAGAGGACTCGGTTCTTGAAAGGGAGCGCGCCCCGCAGCCTTGTGTTTGATGGCCGTTACTTCATCGGGTTTACCGATGACGAATAATCTGTTGTGATACCAATCTGACATATACTTCCTTTGTTATAGTTTTGTTCCGGTTTTCTTTGTTTGTTTTCTTAAACTGTCTTCATACATGACATCGCAAACGGGTGGTTCTTTCTTACAACTTTGCTAAATTCAGGCTTTCCGATCGGCAGGAGTGACTTGCGGGTCGTTCTCCGGCAGTCTTTCCTAGTGGAGTCGGGGGAGTCAGCGTCCAGCGCCATCTGCGAGCCCAATTGATAACGCAAAAGACCTTATTCCCTGTAAACAGGCTCATCGCCAGGTCGTTCAATTTTTAAGACGCCGGCTGGGATTTCCTCTCTGGCCGTTCGGGTTGACGGCCAGACCAAATTAGCGGGGTGTCGTCCAACAGGAAACTTACCGCCATCGACCAGTCAGAGTAAAAGCGGCCCAAAAATAGGGGTTTGCGAAATCCTTTGAGCGGAGCAGGGACAATTGCGCCTCCCTCCACGCGGTGATGCGTGGTTCACCCGCCTGCCAACGCCGCATGAATTCGGTCATCAACTGACTTGTCCCCTTGTCGCTGATTTCCCAATGGCTTGCCAACACAGTCTGTGCGCCTGCAATCAGGAAGGCGCGGCGTAACGACATCACGCCTTCGCCAATTTTCACATCGCCCGTGCCCGAGTCGCACGCGCTCAATATGACCAGTTCCGTCCCTTCCAAATTGAGCAGTGACGCGTCCAAGCCGGTAAGCAAGCCATCCTCCGCCAACGCATTGGTGATTTCCATGGCGTGGTTCGCCCCGGCCAGCGCGATACCGCAACGCACCATCGGATTTTCCCAATCGTTATTCCCATTGGCATAGGGCAGTCGTCTCGCCTGGTCCAGGGTCGCGGCTGGATTGAGTTCCTGATCGGGAAAATAAAAGCCATGCGTCGCCAGATGCAAGACGCGTGGCGATTGCACGGCCTTCAATGCCGTTTCACGCGCGTCCGCTCCGAGATATAGGACGGCCTCATCGCCAAGCAGCTTGGCTACGCTGCGCGCCTCGGCTTCCGCGCCAGGCAGGGGTTGGAATTTCAGGCCGTTGTAATCGCGGCTCAATGAACGGAGCGCCGACGGCCCAACGGCAAGTTGAAAGGGCGAATTCAAGGGGCGTGCATTTGCCAGATCGAAATTAAAATCGGGATTGCCCATCACCACCGACTTTAAGCGGCCGGCCGTTGCCTCTGAATTGGTAAAGCGCACAATTTCACGTCCGCTGGTCACGTAACTGATGGTTTTTTCTTCCACTAAAAACTCGCTACCTACCGGCAGCATTTCAAAGGGCACGCGGCTCAATTGGCCATCGGGACAGATGATAAGATGCGAAACGTTCGTCAGATACCGGCTGAGCGGGGTGTAAATCAATTCACTCAAATGCTGTGACGCGCCAGTCAAATCCCGGGCGGCGAATTGGCCGGCGGACATCCGCCTGCAAATCAGGGCAATGGATTCGTTTATGGGCGCGGCTTCGCCCAAATCGACGCGCCTGACGACCACGTTCGTCGAACCGTTCACCAGCGGAAAAGTCACATAGGCAGCATAGCGTTGTTCCCTCCATTGGTTTGTCCTGGCGGCGAAATCATAACGGCGATACTGGACGAAATCCACCAAGCACGCCTCGGAGGGCAGATGCGAAGCGATATCGAAGATCGTAATCTGGCTGTCTCGAATCCTGTCGCCGATCAACCCGATTTTCCCAGCCAACCTGTCGACAACGTTGTCCAGTTGATCCTGCAGCGCGCGTCGTTTTGCATCCCGCTGGATTGGGTCGATCGCACCCCTGCTCAAGTTGTCAATTTGGGTTTGGATGGACCGATACGAAATACGCAAGTCTCTCGTGGTCGTATCCGGGTCATTTTCGAGTTTGGTTTGTGTCCTCTCTAACTCTTCCAACACAGCTTTGTTTTGCGCTAGCTGTTCTGCGCCTTGCTGCGCCAGATGCCAGTCGGGTCTCGAAGGGGCCGCGAATAACAGGGAATGAAAAAGGAATGCCCGGTAAAGCGTCTTTTGAGCGATTTCCTGAATTTCATCCGCCCCGGCTTCGCCAAATTGGCTCGTGAGGAAAAACCGCCGCATTTGAAAAGTTTCGCCCAATACCCTGATAGCACTTGGATAATCGCCTACGGCTTGGCAAGCCAATGCAACTCTTTCAAATGTGTCGGCCACCGAAGGTTGGCGAGCGCCTAGGGTGTGCAGTTTAATTGAAGAACTTTGGAGAAGGACGCCGAGGGCGTTGGTGTAGTCGCCTGTGGCCATGTAAATTTCCCCTAATACGTCCAAACTGTCGGCGATAGCCGGATGTTCCTTGTCGAAAAACTCCCGCCTGATTTTGAGGCCCGCGTTTGCCAGCTGCAGTGCATCATTTGTGTTTCCTAGTTCCAGCTGGAGCGAGGCGTAGCGAGTAATGATGTCTGCAGTATCTGGATTATGCGTTCCGAAGACTTTAATTCTGATTGTTATGGCTCTTTCGTAAAAATACTTCGCGATGTCCAACTTTCCCAATGATTCAGAAAACTCACCCCAATTGGAAAGCACCGTCGCCAGTGCGGGGCTGTTTTCTCCAAAGGAATTCTCCAATTTCGAGGCGGCGTTTTTGTAAAGAGCCGGAATTTCTCCACTTCTGCCCATTTCGTTCAGAACGAGCGCAAGATTATTGACGGTGGCTGCATATTGAGGACTGGCGGTTCCAAGGTTCCTCTCACTGATCGCTAAAGCTCGGCGGAAAAATTGTTCGGCACTAGGATAATAGCCCAGACGATAATGCAGCAAACCCAGCGAATTAAGATTGGCCGAAACGAGCACGCCGTCCTCACCAATGTCTTTTTCCAACACCCGAAGATTGTCGTCGAGCAGAGGCAAAGCCTGCTTATACATTCCGAGTTGTTGGTAGCTCTCGGCCAAGGTGTTCCTGACCGAAACCAAAACCATCTGTTCCGGGCCGACACAATTCGTCAAAATCGACAGAGCTGATTCGCATAGGCGAACGGCGTTTTCGTAATGCCCCCTGCTCACGGCAACCTGCGATTCCAGCCACTGATCTTCTCCATAAAACAGGCTTTGCCTCCCGAGAGTCGTTTCGATGATTTGCGCACTCTGTTCAATGGTCGCTTGGGCTTCAGGTGGTTTGCCTTCGTCTAAATTTAGCATCGCCTGCATTTGAAGGCTTATTGCGTACGCGACTGTATTCGTGCCGCCATTCCCGACTTGTACTGCGATTACGCGTTGGAGCAGCTCCTTTGCCCCAGAAAGATTGCCCCGCATAAGAAGAACAGTGGCCCGAGCTACTTGAATTCGTAGGAGCACAGGATGATTCGTGGGCAAAACGCGTTCGGCGGAATGTTGCGCTTCGAGCAGAAGGGAATCAGCTTCTTGTGTGTCCCCGATAAGCGCAAGCGCTTGTGCCTTGGTGGTCAGCAAAATTGCCGTGTCCTTCTCTTTGGCTTTGGAAAATTGGCCTACGTTGGCCAGAGCCTGCTCAAGCTTTTGGTTGCCTGCACCATACTCCCCGGCATAGTAAAGCTCCCAGAATTCTTCGTGGAGCTTTTGACCCTCTGGCCAGGAAATCAGCAACTCTGGTCCATACATCTCGTGGACGTAGGGTCGCTGCGGGGACGCAAAGAGAGGAATAACGCCCAGCAAAAACACAAACCAAATGATTCTGGAGGCGTAAAGAGGCGTCCATTTGGTATTGCGCTGCCCAATGAACATAATTCAAATGACGAGGCTTCCAGGACGGCTTCCAATCGTCACACGACGAGTGAAGGCTCTTTGTTTTGGAATGCAAATTCCCAAAACTATTCCTGGCGCGCCTGGATAAAATCGCTCGCCCGCTTTATCGTGTCGGCCAAATCCTGCTCGACCAGGAAGGTCTTTTGCTCTGTTTTATCGCCTTTATGCAGCAATACACGCACTTCGCCCGCCGCGCGGTCGTAAATCACCTTCACGGTCATCTTGTTGCCTGCCGGCCAGTTCTGCTCCCAGTTTTGCAGCAGGTCGGTTTTGTCGAAATTCTGAATGGTCGAATCTTTCCATTGTTGTTTGAGAATTTCGAGCTGATTGGTGTCAGGGCCGCGAACGGCCCCCACGGTATCCAGCATGGCAACTTGAACAATCGGCCCGCGAGGTGTGTGAAATATCATCGCCATAATCAGCACAACCGCCGCAGTTGCTGCCGCCAGCCCCAGGATCCACCGCCAGCCCCATGCCAGACTTCGATCCGGTTTCTGCCCGGCCGCCGGGCGACCGAGTGTTTGGCGCACTTTCGTTTGCAGCCGCTCTCGCGCATAGGCCGGCAAGATCTCGCCCGTCGCTTTTGTTGCCTTCACCAGGGGCAACACGTCCTTTGCCAAACGCACGTCGGCCTGCAATCGTGCCAGCTGGGTGCGCAGTTCCGGTTTGCTCGCCAGCAGCGCGTCCAGCTCCGCACGCTCCGCGTCTGTGGCCTGCCGGGCAATGACTTTCATGGCCAGATCGAAGAAGCGCTGGTCGTTCATCATGGAGTTCATCGCAAATGGTGGTTGTTTTCTTTCATTTATTCTCTTCTCGGCACCAAATTTTAAGCAGGGTTTCCAGCCCGCGCTTCAAATAAACACCCACCGAGCCGATCGGCACTCCCCGCTTCTGGACAATCTCTTCGTAACACAGGTCCTGTAAAAAGAAATCTGAAAGAATTTCGCCCTGCGGGGGCTTAAGTTCGGCAAGCGACCGGCGCAACAGCTCCGCCAGTTCCTTCTGCTCCAATTTGTCAAGTGGTGACGCCTCTGAGACAGGCTCGTCGATGTGGCCCGATTCGCCCGCGGGTACGTCGAGCGATTCGGTTTTGCCCGCGTCGCGCTTTTGGGCAAATCGCTCCCGCAATAAACTCACCGCTCGGTTGTGCGCAATGGCCGCTGCTAATGGCTTTAAATCTTCTACCGATTTGAGCGAGCGCACCTTCTCCGCCAGTGCTTCGAGCGCCTCGATTGCCACGTCTTCAACCTCATTTGTCAGCACAGGGTGGAGCACCGATCGCGCCGCCGCGAATGCCGCCGGCCACAAACAGTCAAATGCCACATCCCAAGCCTCTTTATCACCCTGCTGCAATCGGCGCAGGTCTGGCGGATTCACGACCTCAGTATGCCTAGAGGCGTCACTGGGGTCAAAGCATCTTCAAAGTTGTAAGAATCCCGAAGCCAATTGCGATTCAATAAGTGAAGGCTGTTCGCTGAACCGACGCCAAAATTAAAAACAAACACCAATGTCGAAAATATGAAAACTCTGGTCAAACTCGCCCTCGGCGCTCTGATGTTCGCAACAGCCATGGCCGCTCAAGCACAAGTGGATATTGCTTATCATGGGCCTCTCGTCGCTGGTTTCCGGTTCCTTGTTTTTGTGGACGCATCCCTTGTCGCCGGCTATTTGCTCATGGCGATTTTGGTCTCAGGTGCGTTCCTGGCCGATTCGCCCGGCTTTCCCTGTTCGAACAGTTTACCGCTACCGAAGGGCAAACGTCACCCATTGGCCACGAGAGCGCGTTAGAAACAACAGGAGCAATATGCCAGTAATACATCAACAAGAGAGCCCCGGAGTGAAATTAGCCGTGGACGTGAAAGAAGCCGCGCAAAGGCTTTCTGTTAAGGCGGGGCCAACGGCGGCCCCAAGGTCATTGTCGCCAGCGGCGTCGGAACTTCTTCACGACAGAGGGGGCAACGGACTGCCA
>Ga0187863_10003694_pt1 | contig 11167 bp, 8 predicted proteins | sample June2016WEW_11_1_FD_132975 | JGI IMG/M metagenome (GOLD analysis project Ga0187863, IMG submission 132975) | Peatland microbial communities from SPRUCE experiment site at the Marcell Experimental Forest, Minnesota, USA - June2016WEW_11_10 | ecosystem: Environmental > Terrestrial > Soil >...
AAGTTAGTGTGCCTTAACGCGCCGGAAAGTTTCGGCGCAGAAAAATTCCGATTTCTCGGGGTTCGCCTGAGACAACTCCAGCACAGTCGACCGCTGAAAAAGTTGCTGATCACCAGCACGATTCCAGAGGAAGGAAAGAGCACGGTGTCGGCAAACCTGGCGACGATTTTGGCTCGGAGGCAACAGCCGAAAATTTTGTTGCTGGAAGGCGACCTTCGGCGTCCGTCATTAGGCAAACAGTTTGGCTTGGGCAGCCTTCCTGGCTTGAGTGAATGGTTGAAGGGCGAGCCCCGACCAATTCAGGACATCTACCGTCTTGAAGGCTTGAACCTGTGGTTTCTGCCAGCTGGCCGGCCCCCGGAGAATCCGCTCGAATTGATGCAGTCCGGAAGGCTCTCTCAACTCTTGAATCAACTCTCAGCGTGGTTTGATTGGATCGTCATCGATTCTCCGCCGATATTGCCGTTGGCCGATACCAGTGTGTGGGCACGATTGGCGGACGGCATTCTTCTGGTGACGAGAGAAGGAATCACCAAGAGGCGAATGCTGCAGCGAGGTCTACAGGCGCTTGAACAATCGAAGTTGTTGGGCGCCGTTGTGAACTCCTCTGCGAATACAGATCACAGCAACTATTACCAGCGCTATGGCCCGGGGACAGCGCGACAAGCCGACGTTGTCCAAGAGTAGTCAATCCCCAGTTCGATCAGCAATCCCCAGTAGTTAGTTCGTTTCAGTTCCCGGTTCTGTACTCCCCCAAGCAAGCACAAAACAGTTCAGAGTAGGCCATTTGTTTCTGCGCCCAAAAAAAGGGAGCAGGAAGAGGAGAGGGAGTCGTGAATGTACGGCGCTCAGGCGGTATAGCAAATCTGGATACTCTATCGGCGGAGGTCGTGCCGGTTGAGGAACGCGGCATTTTAAATGAGGGAGCCTTTCACAGGATGATTTCGCTCGAGCGAAAAAGAACCGAGCGCTCGCGAAAGCCTTTCCTGTTAATGCTCTTGGATATGGGGAATGGTCTGCGCTCCGATAACAACAATAAGGCCCTCGACAAAATTCTTTCGGCGCTTTCCCTGTCGACACGAGAGACGGACGTTACGGGCTGGTACCAGAACAACTCAGTTGTAGGAGTTATGTTCACGGAATTCGGAGCTGAAGATCGGAACACGATCCTGAGCACGATGATGACCAGGGTCAGTGAGACGCTGCGCAACAATTTGAGCTCGCAACAATTCGGTTTGATCAGCATCTCCTTTCACTTGTTTCCAGAAGAGTGGAATCACGATATTCCCCAAAGGCCCAGCAACCCAACTTTATATCCGGACCTGGCCCGTCGTGACAGTGCAAAGAAGTTCTTTTGCGCGATCAAGCGGATCATGGATATCGTCGGCAGCGCCCTCGCCTTGCTGCTTTTCTCTCCTTTTCTTCTGGCGATCGCTATCGCCATCAAGCTGACATCGAAAGGCCCCGTCTTCTTCCGGCAGAAGCGGGTTGGGCAATACGGGGAGCAATTTGTTTTCCTTAAGTTTCGCTCGATGCACGTCAACAATGATGCCAGCGTCCACAAAGCTTTCGTCAAGAAACTGATTGCCGGTAACGCGGAAAGCCAGCCCGCGAATGGCAATAGCAATGGCGTTTACAAGCTGACCAAAGATTCCAGAATCACTCGTATCGGTGGTTTCTTGCGCCGCAGCAGCCTTGATGAGTTGCCGCAGTTTATCAATGTGCTCAGGGGCGAGATGTCTCTGGTTGGGCCACGTCCTGCTATCGCCTACGAGGTCGAGGCCTACGACATTTGGCATCGTCGTCGGGTGCTAGAAGCGAAGCCCGGAATCACCGGACTGTGGCAGGTGAACGGCCGCAGTCGCATAAAATTCGATGACATGGTTCGCCTGGATTTGCGATATGCCAAGACCTGGTCGCCCTGGATGGACCTCAAGATTCTGCTGCGCACTCCTGTCGCAGTCGTGTTCGGCGACGGCGCGTACTAGAAACTCTCCCCCTCTGCATATGTCAACTGTGTTACAGCCAGCTAGTCAGCTTTCTGAACCTGCCTCGCACGAATCCATGCACAAGGGGAGTGGTGAAACTGTGGTTAAATTCGGCGTAATCGGATACGGATATTGGGGCCCCAACGTGGTCAGGAACCTCGACCAATTGGACGGCTCCGAAGTGGTGGCAGTCTGCGACAAGAGCCCGACAGCCCGCAAACGAATCCACAAAACTTATCCACATATCAAAGTTGTCGCAGAAACTGCAGAGCTCATGGCCTCGACCGAGATCGATGCCGTCGCGATCGTGACTCCTGTGTGGACTCACTATGAGCTGACCAAAGCCGCATTGCAAAACGGCAAGCATGTGTTTGTCGAGAAGCCGTTCACCAGTGATTCGGCGCAAGCGGAAGAACTCATCAATCTTGCGACAAAAAAGAATCTGAAAATCATGGTCGATCACACCTTCTTGTTTACTGGAGCGGTGAAAAAGATCGGCCAGTTGCTCGAGGAAGGTACGCTCGGAAAGATCTACTATTACGATTCGACACGCGTCAACCTTGGCCTATTCCAGCACGACGTCAACGTGATCTGGGATCTCGCTCCTCATGATCTCTCGATTATCGACCATCTGATCAAGGAGACTCCTGAAGCCGTTTCCGCCACCGGCCAGACCCATCTCAACGGCCATGAGGACGTAGCCTTCATCACTGTCTACTTTCCCAACAAGATCATTGCGCACATTAATGTGAACTGGCTTTCGCCCGTCAAAGTTCGTACCACGCTGATCGGCGGCGAAAAAAAGATGTTGGTCTGGAACGACCTCGAAGCCGACGAAAAGATCAAAGTCTATGACAAAGGTGTTCACATTACGAGCCGGGAAGGCCTGTACAACCTGCTAGTGAACTATCGCTCAGGTGACATGTGGGCGCCGCAAGTGGAACAGATCGAGGCCCTGCGGCAGGAACTCGCATATTTCATCGATTGCATCTCCAACAATCACAAGCCTTTTAACGATGGTGCCGCCGGCCTCCGCGTTGTGAAACTGCTCGAAGCAGCCAACCAGTCCGTACAAAAAAGAGGTGCTCTCGTTTACCTCTGATGCTTCGTGTCTAGAAGTTCTCTTCACTCTATGAATCCACATGTTTGTATAGCGCCCGACGTGAAGCTTGGCCGGGATGTGAAGCTGTCCAAGTTTATCAATCTCTATGGATGCGAAATCGGCGATGAGACCAAGATTGGTGCATTCGTTGAGATTCAGAAAAATGCAGTGGTGGGCAAACGTTGCAAGATCTCGAGCCACACCTTCATCTGCGAAGGGGTCACGATCGAAGACAACGTATTCGTCGGCCACAGCGTAACCTTCATCAACGATTCCTATCCGCGGGCGACGACCGCCGAAGGCGGCCTGCAGACTGAAGCCCACTGGAAGGTCGAACGGACCCTGGTCAAAAAGGGTGCATCGATCGGTTCAGGCTCGACGATTCTCTCCAACATCAGCATCGGCGAAAACGCCATCATTGGGGCCGGAAGCGTGGTCACCAAGGATGTGCCTGCGAACAGCATCGTCGCCGGAAATCCAGCAAGACTGTTGCGTCAAATCGAGGAAAGTTTGGAGGTCATAAATGAGCGTCAATAGCAATATTCCTTTTTTAGATCTGATTACTCCGCATATAGAGCTCGAAAAAGAGCTGACCGCGGTTTTTCACAAGGTTCTGTCGACGGCTGGCTTCATCGGCGGTCCCATGGTCGAAGAATTCGAGAGTGCGTTTGCGAAATTCTGCGACACGCACCATTCCGTCGCATTGAGCAATGGAACCGATGCTCTGCGGTTTGCCCTCATAGCTTGTGGCATCAAGTCCGGCGACGTGGTCGTGACGGTGCCCCACACTTTTATCGCAACTACCGAAGCGATTTCGCAAACGGGCGCGCTTCCGGAGTTCGTTGATATCGACGAGCAGACCTACAACATGGACCCAGAGAAGCTTCGCGAGTATCTCGAGGTCCAGTGCACGAAAGACAAATCAGGCAAACTTATTAGCCGCCGTAGCGGCCGCCCGGTGACGGCTGTCATTCCAGTCCATCTCTATGGGCAGATGGCTGACATGGATGCCATCCAAGAACTGGCTAATCGATACCAACTTACGGTCATCGAAGACGCTTGCCAGGCTCATGGCGCTGAATATTTTTCTCGAAAGCATAACCGCTGGATGAAGGCAGGAACGATGGGCCGGGTAACGGCTTTCAGTTTCTATCCTGGAAAGAATCTGGGGGCTTGCGGCGAAGCTGGAGCTGTGACTACGAATGACGCGGCCTTGGCCGACAAAATAAAGATGTTGCGCGATCACGGTCAGGCCAAAAAGTACTTCCATGACATCGAGGGCTACAACGGAAGAATGGACGCGGTACAGGCCGGGATGCTGCACGTTAAATTAGCCCATCTCGCGAAATGGAACGCCCAGCGGCGTGAACGCGCCGCAGAGTACAAGCGGTTGCTGTCCGCCACGCCGGACGCACTGATCCCACCGTATGAGCCTTCCTGGTCTCGTGCCGTCTATCACCTTTACGTCGTCCGCACCGACGATCGCGAAGGAATGATGTCGCACCTCAAGACCGCAGGCATCGGTACGGGAATCCACTATCCGGTTCCGCTGCATCTTCAGAAAGCTTACAGCTCCCTGAATTACCGCCGAGGCGACTTCCCGGTGGTCGAGAAGATCGCTGCTGAGATCGTATCTTTACCGATGTTTCCGCAGCTCACGGCGGACCAGCAGGCGCATGTCGTGAAGGAGGTCGTGCACTTCGCGCGGATGGCTCGAAGGCCCAAAGATGCGGCACGAGAACCGATGGAATTGGCAAAAGCTGAACGAATGGCATAAACACCATCCGAGAGAACTCCCCCGTCAAATTTCGTATGAGTATTCGAAAACTAAAAATCGGACTCCTCGGTTGCGGTACCGTGGGGCGTGGTTTGGTAGAGCTGGTTAACCGAAGTTCCTCGCTGATCAGACAGCGAACCGGGGCAGAGCTGACGATTACAAAAATCCTGGTACGGGATTTGCAGAAGGAGCGTCCCGGCGTCGATCGCTCTCTTTTAACCACCCGACCTGAGGAGGTCATCGAGAACGGCTGCGACATGGTGGTCGAACTGGTAGGCGGGATTGAACCTGCCCGCAGCTTCATCCAACAATCGCTCGCCTGCCGAAAACATGTCGTGACCGCCAATAAGGCGCTGCTTGCGCTGGATGGGTTCGGCTTGATGAAGGCGGCGGAAACTCGCAAAGTTCGGCTCGGATTTGAAGCCAGCGTCTGCGGAGGCATCCCCATCATACGGGCTTTGCGGGATGGACTGGTCGGGAACAGCATTCAGAGTCTGAGCGGTATTCTCAACGGCACTTGCAATTTCATTCTGACCCGCATGACCGAAGATCGTGTCAGCTTCGACAGTGCCCTCCGTGAAGCGCAAGCCAAAGGTTTTGCGGAGGCCGATCCCTCGCTCGATGTTGACGGACACGATGCGGCTCAGAAACTCAAGATCCTGGCTGAGTTGGCGTTCCATGCGGAGATTTCGTCGGACACAGTGCCGGTGCAGGGTATTCGCGATATTACCGCCGCCGACATTGAAGCTGCAGCGGACTTCGGCTACATCATCAAACATCTCGCCAGCGTGGAATTGGTGAGCGGGAATATCTCGCTACGAGCCGCGCCTATGCTACTGCCGGCCGCCCATCCACTGGCAGGCGTCCGCGATGAGAATAACGCCGTGTTACTTCGCGGCGATGCGGTCGGCGAGATGCTGTTTTCCGGCAAGGGAGCAGGCGCCCTGCCCAGCGCCAGTGCAGTGCTTTCCGATGTTGTGGATATTGCCTGCCACAAAGGTGGCTTTGCGGTTAGTTCGGAAGGTCGGGTGACCACCACGGCCGGGAGCTACTCAGGGAAACATTATTTGCGTTTCGTAGTTGGAAATCCCAGTGCGATCGGCCCCATCACGACGGTGCTCGAACGGAACGGAGTGAACGTGGCGCGCGCGGCAGCCGTCTGGGCGAAGGGAGAGTCCGCACAACATCAGGTTCGAGTGCTCACGCACGCGAGTCCGCGGAGTGTGATTGAATCTGTTCTTCGGGATGTCGCTCTGCTGGGAATGGAAAACGGCAAGAGCATCGTTCTGAGCGTCGCCGCCTGATTCGTGCGTGAGCAGTGATCCAGCATCTTTCGCTCCCTTGCATCGAACTGGAGATTTGAATAAAGGTGAAACCTACAGTCTTGGTTGCGACAACGGCGCGTTGGTTCCCGACCACGCGCCTGGCAATGGCTCTGGCAAAGGCCGGTTTCGCCGTGGAAGCCGTCTGCCCCTCGGGCCACACCCTCGGCCGGACGAGCGCGGTACACCGAATTCACAAATATCACGCCCTAAAAGGGTTGGCGTCTCTTGCGAGTGCGATTGCCGCAGCAACACCTGATCTGATCATTCCGGCTGACGATCTGGCAACCCGGCAACTGCATCAGCTCTATAAGCGGGAACGTGATAACGGCAAAGCTGGCGCGCAGATTTGCCAGTTAATCGAGCGCTCCATGGGCGCGGCCGAAGGCTTCGATGTAGTCTACGCGAGAGCTGCCTTCTTGCAGATGGCCCAGGAAGAAGGCGTTCGCACTCCGAAAACCGAGGTCGTCACAAATGTCCAAGACCTCCGAAAGTGGATTGCCCGCATGGGTTTTCCTACGGTCTTAAAGGCGAATGGGACTTCCGGCGGAGACGGCGTCAAAGTCGTCAACACGGTTGAAGAGGCCGAACGCGCCTTTCGTAAACTGCAAGCCCCACCGCTGATGGCACGAGCAATTAAACGCGCGGTAATCGATCAGGACCCGACGCTGGTGTGGCCCTCGCTTTTTCGCCGGCGATTTGTGGTGAACGCGCAAGCATTCGTGGCTGGCCGTGAAGCGACGAGCGTCATCGCCAGTTGGAAGGGCAAGGTTCTGGCCAGCCTTTACTTTGAAGTGCTTAAGAAAGTGGGTTCGACAGGGCATGCCACCGTCTTGCGCTTGATCGAGCATTCGGAAATGGCGAGGACGGCCGAAAAAGTCGCTCTACGCTTCAAGCTTTCCGGGTTGCACGGTCTCGATTTCATGCTCGAGGCGCACACGGGGAACGCGCACTTGATCGAAATAAATCCCCGAACTACTCAAGTGGGACATCTGGCGCTCGGTATTCAACGCGACCTTCCTGCCGCGTTGTATGCAGTCTTGACTGGCAAAGAAACTCAACCGGCTCCGAAGATTACAGAAAGCGACACCATTGCGCTATTTCCCCAGGAGTGGGCGAGGGATCCGAAGAGCGAGTTTCTCCAGTCGGCCTACCACGATGTACCGTGGGAAGAGCCTGCGTTGATCCGATCCTGTATCCGCAAAGCTAAGCAAACCGCACAGCCCTCTCGCCCAGGTTTGGCCGCGCCCCTTTCGGGAGATCGCCGGCTGTCGCCCGTGGTCGCTCCATCACAGAGTGGATCCGTCCGGTTGAACTGCAAGGCCGAGTAAACATTAACCGAAGTTGTTCTGCTCGGCCGAAATCACCTCACGTCAGCTTCCGCATAAATCCCAGATAAGAACTTAACGAAAGAAAAAATGAAAATATCCGTTATTGGTGCAGGCTATGTGGGCCTCACAACTGCGGCATGCCTGGCGCAAATAGGTCACGAAGTGTTCTGCAGCGAAAGCGACGCAGAAAAACTTTCTAAACTGCAGAACGGAGTTATGCCGCTCTTCGAGCCTCATCTCGAAGACGTTATCAAGGGGGCTCGAGGCGCTGGAAGACTCCACTTTGGGCCCACGGAAGAAGCTATTGTGTGGGGCGACGCGATCTTCATTTGCGTCGGAACGCCACCATTGGCCAATGGTGACGCGGACCTTTCTGCCATCGAAGGAGTCGCTCGAGCGATTGCCAAGCGGGCCTCAGGATATCGGCTGGTCATTGAGAAAAGCACCGTGCCAGTGCAGACCGGCGCGCAGTTGCGAAGGCACTTGTCCGTCCATAGCACGAACGGCTTGAGATACGACGTGGCGTCAAACCCGGAATTCCTGCGCGAAGGAACTTCGGTCGAAGATTTTCTGCACCCCGATCGGATCGTCATCGGTGTCGATTCTCCCCGCGCCGCTGAACTCCTTCGTGAGATATATGAACCGATCATCAAGCAGGAGTTTAGCTGTCCTGTCCACGCTAGTTGCGCGAAACGCAAGGAACCCGTTTTCCTGGTGACCGATACCGGTTCGGCGGAACTGATCAAGCATGCGTCCAACTCATTTTTAGCGATGAAGATTTCCTTCATCAACATGGTGGCGAATCTGTGCGAGGCGGTCGGAGCGGATGTGACCAAAGTTGCCCAGGGCATGGGGCTCGATCCACGGATTGGTTCGGCATTCTTGAATCCCGGAATCGGTTTCGGGGGCTTCTGTTTCCCCAAGGACGTACAAGCTTTCATCAGAATCGCGGAGAAATCCGGCTGCGATTTCTCTCTGTTGAAAGAAGTCGAGAAGATTAACCAACGCCGGGTAGAACATTTCCTCGAGAAAATTCGAAAAGAACTCTGGGTGGTACGCGGCAAGAAAATCGCGATTTGGGGTTTGGCCTTTAAACCTAACACCGACGACGTACGCTTTGCTCCGTCGATCGCGCTAGTGAAGTTTTTGGTCGATGAAGGAGTACAGGTCCGAGCCTATGATCCGGAAGCCATGGAAAAAGCCAAGTCGGTGCTTCCTGAGATTACGTACTGCTCGAATCCATACCAAGCCGCGGAAGGCGCGGACGCCATCGTGATCGTCACTGAATGGGACGAATTTCGCAGGCTAGATTGGGATCGATTACTTTCATCTGTCGAGCAGCCTTTAGTTATTGACGGTAGAAATGTCTTCCATCCGGAAGAGATCAGCCGCAACGGATTCCGCTATGTCAGTATCGGACGCGCCGATACTTCACCATGCCAACCTGCCGTCAGCAAGCAGATGGATTCATCCTCACCACTCGCCGGCAATAGGGTTCGGGAAGTTTCGGCCTAATGCGCAGCCCAGCAGCGAAAAAACGCGAAAGCTGAAATGTCCAATACATCGACCTTACCTAAATCCCAATCCTCACCGGTGAAGCTCCCGTCGGCACGCAAGAAGATCTGGGTAGATTTGGATAATTCTCCTCACGTTCCTTTCTTTCGTCCGATCATCGACGAACTCAGAAAGCGAAATTATGAGGTGTTGGTCACCGCTCGGGACGCATACCAGGTGCGAGAACTGCTTGCATTTTACGGAGTGTCGGCCCGGCTCATAGGCAGGCATTATGGGAAGCACAAACTTTTGAAAGGCATGGGAACTTGCTGGCGTGCGCTGGCCGTTACTGCCGGTGTCCGAAAGGAAAAGATCGACCTTGCCATTACCCATGGTTCGCGAGCATGTGTAATAGCCTGCGCCTTGCTGGGAATCCCCGACATCCTGTTGTTTGATTATGAGTTTGCCGCCAAGATCCCAGGCATCAAACCGACCTGGCTGATGGCGCCCGACGTGATCGCGGACCGCGCTAAGGGAAACGGCGCCGAAATCATCAACTACCCGGGCATCAAAGAAGATGTTTATCTCTCAAGATTTCGCCCCGATTACGGATTGAAAGCCCGCCTGGGAATTCCGGCTGACGACTTGCTTGTGATGGTGCGCCCTCCGGCCACAGAGGCTCATTACCACAACCCGGAAAGCGAAGGGTTGCTAACCGAGACAATCAATAAATTGGTCTCCACCCCGGGGGCGAGAATCCTTCTCCTGCCGAGAAATAAGCGGCAGGAAGCCGATTTACGATCGCATTGGGCCGACGCAATTTCTCGGCGGCAGATTCTGATTCCGGACCACGTCGAAGACGGCCTGAACCTGATCTGGAACTCTGATCTTGTGATCAGTGGCGGGGGAACGATGAATCGGGAAGCTGCCGCGTTGGGAGTTCCGGTCTATAGCATCTTCCGCGGGAAAATTGGTGCAGTCGACGCCTACCTCGCCGACCAAGGGCGTCTCGTTCTGCTGGAAACCGTCGACGATGTCAGGACGAAGATCAAGACGGTGCGCCGGAATCCGCAGAAGCAACGTCTCAGCGAAGAAAATAGCCCGGCGCTCGAAACCATAGTTCAGAACATTATCTCAATCGTCGAATTCAACACGGTCGCTTCTCACGCGGTTCATAATGAAACCCCCGAAGCCGTGACTGCAGAACCGCGTTGAAAATGTCCTTCGTGCAATTTCCTAAAGAAAGCTATTACGAGAAATGACAAACACCGTAGCCGCTCCGAGAACTGAGACGCGGGTTGCCCGGTTGGTGGAATTGGCAATTCGAGGTGTCGATGCGATGTACGACCAAGAGAACAGGCTGTTCTGCCACCGGCTGCAACGAACTCCATCCGGAAATATCAGGGAAGGCGTTTCGGCGCGGTACACGGTAATGACGCTATTGGGGCTGTTGCGTGCAGAAGCTGCCGGATACCAGTCTCGCGTCGACATTTTCGACACCGTCGATGCCTTGTACAGAAATACAGAATGGGTCGACAACATCGGGGATCTGGGCCTTCTGCTTTGGCTTTCTTCGGTATCTTCCCGGGGGTTGGACAGTTTCTACGCGAGATTCGATTTAGAGAACGCTCTACAACATTATTCCGACTCTCGAAAGCGGCTGACGATGGAGTTGGCGTGGTTCTTGACTGGGCTCACCTACGCCAGTCGAACAGCGCAGAAACAGCGGCCGTACATCGAATCGTTGGCACGACGAACCTACGCTCTGTTGCAGTCCAATCAAGGCAAGGACGGCATCTTCGGACACCTGGCCAAATGGAAGTCGTTGGCCGGAGCGGTGCGCGGGCACGTCGGCAGTTTCGCCGATCAGGTGTACCCAATTATTGCGCTGGCGCATTTTGGTAAAACTTTCGGAGTGAAAGAGGCGTTGCAGAATTCGCTCCAATGCGCCAACACGATTTGCCGCCTGCAGGGTCCATTAGGGCAATGGTGGTGGCATTATGACTCAACGACCGGCCGCGTGGCCGGGCACTACCCGGTGTATTCGGTCCATCAGCACGCTATGGCGCCCATGGCGCTTTTTGCGGCGCAGGATGCATGCAACGCCGACTTCCGGGAGCAAATCTACAAAGGGCTGGAGTGGATCGACGGGG
>Ga0187863_10003701_pt1 | contig 11155 bp, 6 predicted proteins | sample June2016WEW_11_1_FD_132975 | JGI IMG/M metagenome (GOLD analysis project Ga0187863, IMG submission 132975) | Peatland microbial communities from SPRUCE experiment site at the Marcell Experimental Forest, Minnesota, USA - June2016WEW_11_10 | ecosystem: Environmental > Terrestrial > Soil >...
CCCGTAGAGGACGCAACCATGGTGGTGATCTCCTTCGATTGATTGTGATTGGCAAAACCCCAAGGTCGGAAAACGTGATGCGAGGGCCGGAACTGCTTTGCTGAAGCTACTGTGGCAGCATAGTACGGGAGTGTTTCGGGCAGTTGAACACAAAGTGAATGGAAGATTAATCTGCCAGAATCGGGTCCGGATCAAAAAGGGAGAGACGGGATAGGCCAGCCCCGACGGACTAGTCGCCGGCGCTGGGACAGAACCTATCGCCATCTGATCGAGGAGATTCATGCAGCGGTTGGCCACAGCTTGCGAAGCCATAGCAGGGACAACCAAGAAGCTGCTGAAGACAGCCATCGTCGCGGACTATCTGAAGTCTCGCACCATCGATGAGGCGGCAGTATCGGCAGTTTTTCTTTCAGGGCGGGCGTTTCCGGCCTGGGAAGAGACTACGTTGCAGATCGGCGGGCGGTCGTTGTGGCGAATTGTGGCCGAACTGTCAGGGAAAGATGAAGCCGAACTGACGGCCGCCTATCGCCGTCACGGCGACTTAGGTTCCGTCGCAGGAGAACTTCTTCCCGAACGTGCCGGTCAAGGTTTAAACGTATTGGAAGTGGAGCGGACGTTTCGTCAGGTTGCAGCGGCTCGCGGGGCAGAAGCGAAAACAACCATCCTTCGCGATGTCATCACACGCGCGACGCCGCTCGAAGCCAAGTACATCATCAAGATCATGACCGGCGATCTGCGCATTGGACTCAAAGAGAGCCTCGTGGAGGAATCGATCGCCAGGGCCTATGGCGGAACGCTGGCCGGTGCGGTGGGAAATGTACAACGCGCCAACATGCTCGGGGGCGACATCGGAGAAGCGCTTCGGCTGGCGTCTGCGGGCAGGCTCGCCGCGGCGGAGATGCGGATGTTCCATCCCCTGGGATTCATGCTGGCGAGTCCGATCGAGTCGGCCGAGGAGGGGTTGAGTTATTTTGCGGACGCTGCCGTCGAGGACAAATATGACGGCATCCGCGCCCAAGCCCATATAGCGAGTGGCGAAGTGAAGTTCTTCTCGCGCACGCGGGACGAAATCACTGAGTCGTTCCCCGAGTTGCCGGATGCGCTGGCCGGGCTCGCGCAGGATGCAATTTTGGATGGAGAGATTGTTGCCTGGGACCCGGCGGGGCGGGCGCGGCCGTTCAGTGTTTTGCAGCGGCGGCTCGGACGAAAAAAGGTCAGCGACAAAATGCTTCGCGAGGTTCCGGTCGCGTTCCTGGTATTTGATGTGTTGTACGCCGCAGGAGAATTGGTTATGGATCGTCCGCTGCGGGAGCGCGCACGAATTCTGGATGAGCTCTTGGCGGCGGATCGAAAAATCACTCACCACAGAGACACAGAGTCACAGAGAAAAACAGGGCAAGGCAAGCTAGTCTTCGAAGATCAGGACGCAGTTCAGGGCGGAGTCGCGGCCGCTTCCATTCTTCGCGCACCCGTGTTTCGCGCCGCGTCAGCGGAGGGACTGGAAGGGTTGTTTGCCGAGGCGCAGGAGCGTGGAAATGAAGGGCTGATGATCAAGGATCTCGACTCGGCCTACACGCCGGGCAAGCGCGGTAAGTCATGGCTGAAGATGAAGCGAGAACTAGCCACGCTGGATGTCGTCGTAACCGCGGTCGAGTACGGACACGGAAAGCGCGTAGGCGTACTCAGCGACTACACGTTCGCGGTGTGGAACACGGATTTGGGTACGGATAACGCAAAGCTGGTGAACATCGGCAAGGCCTATTCCGGCTTGACCGACGCCGAGATCGCCGAAATGACCCAGTGGTTCCTCGATCACACGCTGGAAGATCAGGGATTCCGGCGTGTGGTTGAACCCAAGATCGTGCTGGAAGTGGCCTTCAACAACATGATGCAGTCCGACCGGCATGAAAGCGGATATGCTCTGCGCTTCCCACGCATCGTGCGCCTGCGCCCGGATAAGACGGCGGAAGATGCCGACACGCTTGAGCGGGCGCGGGAGATCTTCGAAAAGCAACACGGATAGCGCGACGTATGCCTCAGTGACTGTGGTGATGATGATGCTCTTCGCTCTCCCCCACCGGGATGACGCAGCCGTGCGCCACTTCGCACACTACATGCTCGAATTGGATGGTGGTGTGGACAATGCGGAAATCGTGCAGCAGGCGATCCTTCACGTCGCGCAGAATGCGCTCACTGACCGACGGAGGGATGTCGGCGATCGAAACGTGGCAGGAGAGCGCGTGAGTTTCTGATCCGATGCTCCAGACATGAAGATCATGCACGTCGTTGACACCCTCGATCGAACAGATGGCAGTCTCAATGTTCTCGAGTTGCATGCCGCGCGGCGTGCCTTCCAGCAAAATGTTGAGCGTCTCGCGCACAATGCCGAAGCCTGACCACAAGATCAGCGCGCCGATCCCGAACGAGAGCGCGGAATCGATCCAATAATTTCCCGTGACCAGAATAGCCCAGCCGCCGGCAATCACCGCCGCCGTCGAAAGCGTGTCCCCCACTTCATGCAGAAGCGCGCTCCGTATATTGACGTCTCCGCCAGAGCCGCGGCTGGAACGATAGAGCAGCAACGCAATCACGCCGTTCATGACGACTCCGGCCGCCGCGACCCACATCATTAAACTGGCCTGCACCGGCTCGGGATGCTGCAAGCGGCGAAACGCCTCGTAGAAGATGAAGAACGAAACTGCGACCAGCGACGTGGCATTGACCAATGCGGCCAGCACTCCGGCGCGGTGGTAGCCGTAGGTCTTGGTGGAGCTGGCCGGACGCGACTGGAAGTAGACCGCAACCAGCGACAGCAGCAGCGCGAGAAAGTCGGAGAGATTATGTCCGGCCTCGGAGAGCAAAGCCAACGAATGGGCGCGGATGCCCGCCACGACCAGCAACACGATGTAGGCCAGAGTGACGGCGAGCGATATCTTCAGCACCCGCGTGGTTCCGCCCGCGCCATGAACGTGCACATGCATCCCTACCAGTCTAAGGGCCCACGCCGCAGGCATCAAGAGCATCCAGCCTCTGGCGCCGCTAGAGGACGCTCGTATGTCACTTGAGTTGTTTCCGCAAATGCCGATGTGTCGTAGAGACAGAAGTTGGCACGAGCTGGCACAGCTCCGCGTGCGTGGACGAGTCGACCGGGGGGCTCTGGAGTGGCACGAAACCAGCGTTCCCGCACCGCACGGATCAGTCTACGGATCAGTCTATGGACGAAATCGTTAAGGATTTTCTTATCGAAAGCAGCGAGAACCTGGACCGCCTGGACCAGGAACTGGTAAAGCTGGAGAGCGAGCCTTCTTCCAAGGAGCTTCTGGCCAGCGTCTTCCGGACGATCCATACCATCAAGGGAAGCTGCGGATTCCTGGGTTTTGCCCGGCTGGAAAAGCTCGCGCACGCGGGTGAGAGCCTGCTGTCCCGCCTGCGCGAAGGCGAGCTCACGCTGAGCGCGGAGATCACCAGCGGTTTGCTCGCCATGGTGGACGCGGTTCGTCACATGCTCGCCGCCATTCAGGCTTCGGAGCAGGATGGCGAGGACGATTATGCCCCTCTGATCCAAAATCTGGCGCGCTTGCGGGGCGAGCCGGCTCTCAAGTCTCCGGCCGCCGCCCCCACGAAGTCGGGCGAAGCACGCCCGCAGCCGCCGCCCGCAGCGGAGGGCGAAAACGCGGCCAAGCCTGTGACTGAGAGCGCAGTTGCTTTGCAGCTCCCTTCCAGCCCCACCAGGACTAAGCCCGGGCGCAAACCCAGGCGCACCAACAAACCACCGAACCCAGACAAAGTTACCGAAGAAGTGGTTGCACAGGGAGCAGATCACCCTGCCGAGACATCCACAGTCCCCATGCCGGAATCCCGCCAGCCGGACGCGACGGCGGAAACCATCCGGGTGGGCGTCACTCTACTGGACCGGCTGATGAATCTGGTGGGCGAGTTGGTGCTGGCGCGCAACCAGTTGCTGCAGTTCTCCAACAGTGTCCAGGATGTCGGTCTTCAGGCCGTTTCCCAGCGCATGAATCTGATCGCAACCGAGCTGCAGGAAGAAGTCATGAAAACCCGCATGCAGCCCATCGACAATATCTGGAGCAAGTTTCCCCGTACCGTACGAGACCTCGCCCTCAGCTGCCGCAAGGAAGTCCGGCTCGAGATGAAGGGCAAGGATACCGAACTGGACCGCACCATCATCGAAGCCATCAAAGATCCGCTGACCCACCTGGTGCGCAACGCCATGGACCACGGGATCGAAGAACCAGAAACGCGCCGGCGCGCGGGCAAGAGTCCTACCGGAGTTCTCACTTTACGGGCTTTCCACGAAGGCGGCCAGGTAAACATCGAGATCAGCGACGACGGCGGTGGACTGAACCGCGACCGTATCCGGCAGAAGGCGATGGAGCGCGGGCTCATCACCGCCCAGCAGTCCTCACTCATGCCCGACCGGGACGTGTTTAACCTGATCTTCCTCCCGGGATTTTCCACCGCCGAAAAGATCACCAACGTATCCGGGCGCGGGGTGGGCATGGACGTGGTGAAAACCAACGTGGAGAGGATCGGAGGCGCGGTCGATGTCCAGTCGACGCCGGGGCGGGGCACGACGGTTCGCGTAAAGATTCCGTTAACCCTGGCCATTATTCCCGCGCTGATCGTAACCTGCGGGGGAGAACGTTTTGCCATTCCACAAGTCAGTCTGTCAGAGCTGGTGCGCCTGGACTCCGACGCGAATGGCAAAGGGGAAGAAAACGTCAAAGGCATTGAACTGGTATGGGGCGCTCCAGTCTATCGCCTGCGCGGACGTTTGCTGCCCCTGGTCTACCTTGATCGGGAGCTTGCCATGCGGGCCGAAGCTGCCATCGACTCAACCAGCCCCTCCGCCGCGGCCCACCTCACCGCGGTCAACGTCAACATTGTTGTGTTGCAGGCGGAGGGTCAGCAGTTCGGGCTGGTCGTCGACGAAATCATCGACACCGAAGAGATCGTGGTCAAGCCTCTGGGCAGGCAGCTGAAAGGCGTCAGCGCCTACTCAGGCGCCACCATCATGGGCGACGGGCGCGTGGCGCTGATTCTGGATGTACCGGGACTCGCGCGGCGAGCGCAGGTGATTGCGGAGGCCCACGCGCCGGCCCATGACTCGTCGGCCCAAACTGAAAGCGGCAGCGCCGTACCCACGGAAGCGGTCTGCAACGAACGTACGCTGCTGCTCGCCGAGAACGGTACGGACGGCAGAGTGGCAATCCCTTTGTCGACGGTGGCGCGGCTCGAGGAATTTCCGCCGACCGTGGTCGAGCGCGCCGGCTCCCAAGATGTGATGCAGTACCGTGGACAGATCATCCCGCTGGTGCGGCTTTCGGAAATCATCCCCGCAACCCGAGACGCGGACCTGCTGGCCAATGCGGGCTCCATCCAGGTCGTGGTCTATGCCGAGGGCAAGCGCACCGTCGGCCTGATCGTCGACCGCATCGTCGATATCGTCGAGGAGCGCGCCACGGTCGAGTCGCTCCACCCCCGCACCGGTGTCGTCGGCTCGTTCGTCACTCAGGGCCACGTAACCGACCTGCTGGACGTGCCCGCCCTGGTGCGTGCAGCCGTCCCCGGACTGCTGGACGAGCCCGAACCTCAAGCGGAGAGAATGTAGGACGCCATGACATCCCAACAATTCTGCACTTTCTTCCTGGACAGTTATTTGTTCGGCGTGCCCGTGCCCAAGGTTCAGGAAGTCATCCGTTTTCAACCGATGACGCCGGTTCCGCTGGCGCCAGGGTCGGTCGAGGGGCTGATCAATCTGCGCGGTCAGATCGTGGTGGCCATCGACCTGCGTCGTCGTCTGGAACTGGGGAAGCGACCCCAGGGCGAATTGCCCATGAACGTGGTCGTTCGTACAGCCGATGGCGCCGTAAGTCTTCTCGTGGACGAGATCGGGGACGTGATTGAAGTCGAAGAATCCACCTTTGAGGGCTCTCCGGAGACTCTGAGCGGAGAAATCCGCTGCATGATTCTTGGCGTACACAAGCTCGAGGGCAGGCTACTGCACTTGCTGGATACGGATCGAGCTTGCGAAATGCCAGACGAACCAAAGCCTTTGCGAGCAGTCTAGCTCTGGGATGACCCGAGGCGCGCAAAGAGCCGCTACGAATGAGATTGCACCCGGCGAATGGACAAATGTCGGCTGGAAAGAGGAAGGCGCAGTCACAATGCTCAACGACATGAAGCTTACATCCAGAATCGCGGGTGGCATCGCGATCACCCTGATCGCCTCCTCGACCGTGAGCTTCCTGGTCACTGAACGCCGCATCAACCAGCAGGCCGAGGATGCCTTTGTCGACAAGCTGCGCAAGACCGACGGGATGGCAAGCCAGGTACGCACTTATTTTTCAGCGAATGTGGACGTGTATGTTCCCGATCATAAGTTCAAACAGATCAAACAGGTTCCTGTGGTCGTGTCCTGGAATATTGCCCGCGAATATGCTGAGTCGCAAGGCATGAAATTCTCTACCCCTTCGCTGCATCCCCGCAATCCCGTGCACGCGCCTGACCAGTTCGAACTGGAAGCACTGACCGCTTTTGAGAGAGACCGCGACCTCAAAGAGTTCTTCAAACGCTCGACCGTTGACGGCCAGGAAGTGATGCGCTACGCCCAGCCAGTTCGCTTGACGCAGGATTGCTTGTATTGCCATGGGGACCCGGCGGGATCCATGGATCCGTTCGGCTTCGCAAAGGAAGGAATGAAGGAGGGAGACTTGCGGGGAGCGTTCGTGGTGACCGCGCCCCTGGCCGAAGTGCGAAAGGCTGCCTTGGGGAACACCTTGGCTCTTCTGCTGTTGGGCTCCGTGATGCTGGTTCTGGGGGTGGGAACGGTTTTCGTTCTGGTCCGCCGTTTCGTGGTGTCGCCCGTTGCCGCGGCGGCGGCTTTGGCCGGCCAAATCGCTGACAACAACCTCGCCGTCGAGGACATCGAGATCACCGCCGAGGATGAAATCGGTCAGGCCTGCGTCGCACTCAATGCCATGAAGAACGGATTGCGCGACATCATTCATCGTATTGCGGATACCGCGCAGCGTGTAGCCAGCGCGAGCGAGGAACTTTCTGTTGCCAGCCAGCAAATCTCCGCCAACTCGGAAGAGACTTCCACCCAGGCCGGGGTCGTCTCTCAAGCTACCGAGCAGGTCAGCCAGAACCTGCAGAGCCTCTCCAGTGGCGCGACGGAGATGACGACGACCATACAGTCCATCTCTTCCAATGCCCATGAAGCTGCCACGATTGCCTCCAACGCCGTGCAGACCGCCCAGGCGGCGAATGCCATTGTGGCCAAGCTGGGCGCTTCCAGCGGCGAAATCGGCGAAGTCATCAAGGTCATCACCTCCATCGCTCAACAGACCAACCTGCTGGCCCTGAACGCCACCATCGAGGCCGCCCGCGCCGGCGAGGCCGGCAAAGGCTTTGCCGTAGTTGCCAACGAAGTCAAGGAATTGGCCAAGCAGACTGCCCAGGCCACCGAAGACATCAGCCGCAAGATCACCGCCATCCAAACCGATACTCAGGGCGCGGTGCAAGCGATTGGAACAATCAGTGGCGTAATCGGCCAGATCAACGACATTTCGGGCACCATCGCTGCGGCGGTCGAAGAACAAAGTGCGACTACCAACGAGGTGACCCGCAATGTGGCCGACGCCGCCCGGGGTTCCGGGGAGATCACACGCAACATAGAGGGCGTAGCGGAAGCGGCGCGGGGCACATCGTCGAGCGCCCATGAATCGCAGAAGGCAGCCGGCGAAGTGGCGGATATAGCGGCGCAACTCCGCGCTCTGGTCATTCAATTCAAGCTGGATGGGAGGGCAGACGAGCCTCCTTCATACGAATCTTTCAAAGGCATGGCCACCTATGCCGGACGCTAAACGAGACCGCCGAAACTGAGGCCAGACTGATTGCTCGACATCAAGAAAAAACGTGTGCTCCTGGTGGACGATTCGGTAGTGGTCCGCAAAGCCCTGTCCCTGGCCATCGCTCAGGACCCTGACCTTGAGGTCGCGGGTACTGCGGTCAACGGACGGGTCGCTCTCGCGAACTTTCCCTCGCTCAAGCCCGACATCGTCCTCCTCGATTTCGAAATGCCGGAGATGGACGGACTCGCGACTGTGCGTGAACTGCGCAAGATCGACCCTCGGGTTCCCATCATTATGTTCAGCTGGCTGACCGAGCGCGGGGCTGCGGTCACGCTGGAAGCTCTGTCTCTAGGCGCAACCGACTACGTGACTAAACCGAGCAACTCCGACATGGCCGCCACGGTCGAGGCCATTTCGCGGGAACTCATCCCCAAGATTCGCGCTCTGTGCCATTTGTCGGAGGCGCACAACCGGCTCGCTCCAGCAGCAACAACCGCACTAAACGCTCCGCCGCTGACCAACCCTCATCGGCGACCATTGCTATTCCCGGTGCAAGTTGTGGCCATCGGAGTCTCCACCGGTGGACCGGACGCGCTGGCCCGTCTTCTGCCCGTTTTGCCCGCGAACCTTCCCGTCCCCATTGTCATCGCGCAGCATATGCCACCGATATTTACATCGCTGCTGGCGGCACGGCTTGCGGCGAAGTCGCCGTTGCCCGTGCGGGAGTGCGTTTCCGGTGAACCGCTGACCCCCGGTTGTGCCGTAATCGCTCCGGGAGATTCTCACATGGTGGTCAGCCAGGAAAATGGAATCCTTCTCCTCAAGACCCATCAGGGCCCGAAGGAGAATTTCTGCCGGCCGTCGGTGGATGTGCTCTTCCACTCCGTTGCCTCCGTGTTCGGATCCCGCGCGCTGGCCGTGGTTCTCACCGGTATGGGTCAGGACGGGCTGAAAGGATGCGAAGCCCTGCGCCGGTCAGGAGCGCGGATCTACGTGCAGGATGAAGCCAGCAGCGTGGTCTGGGGCATGCCCGGCTTTGTCGCCCGGAGCGGTTTAGCGGATAAAATCCTGCCCCTCGATCAGATTGGCGCCGAGATCGTTCGCGCGGCAACCATGCAACTCGCGGCGCGATCCCAAGGCTAAGATTCGCCTTCCTGTGGCCGCCGGTTCTCCTCGCCGGTCAACTCTTCGTCAGGCTATCCAGGTAGCGGTTGTTGTAAAACGTGGTCGTCTTCTGCACGAACTCGAGAATCTTAAACATCCGCTCTCGTCCCTCCCGGTTCACCTCCCGGAACTGGACCGCTATGCCTGAGCCGGGATCGAGTCTCGCAACCACGCCTTCCGCCGTCAGGCTGGCATCATCCATCGAGAATCCCACTTTAATCTTGCTGCCTGGCGCGAGAATGGTGCTGGTCTCCACATAGCAGCCACCCAGGCTCACGTCGGTGATGTTGGCGAACAACGGGGATCCTCCCGCCTCGGCCTGCAGTTCGATCGTAACCCGGCACTTCATGCGCGGATGCGACCGGCGGTCCTTGTAGGAGAGTTCCTTCTGCTTTTCCAGATACATGCGCCGGTCAGCTTGAGCCAGCAGTTGTTCCGCATCCTTGCCGTCTTCCGGATACAGCGAGCGTCCCACGCTGAGCGATAAAATATCTTCGCCGCAAACTTCGCTGCCCGCCTGCCGGGCCAAGGCCCGCATCTGCTCCGCCTTCTTCCCGGCCGCGTCGGCCGAGAGGCCGACCGCGATCACCACAAATTCATCTCCGCCCATGCGTGCGACGTAATCATATTCCCGGCAACTGTCTTTGAGGGCCTGGGCAAAGAGGCGCAACACGCGATTGCCCTCCAAATGCCCAAAGCGGTCGTTGATCTGTTTGAAGCCGTCCATGTCGGAGACCATAACGGTCAACGTCGAGTTTTCGCGCTCGCAGCGGGCCAGTTCGCGGTCGAGTTGCAAGAACAGCGAACGAGCGTTGGGCAGTCCGGTGAGATAGTCGGTGGTGGCAGAGTTTTCCGCCTGCGCATACTTGAGCGCGTTCTCGATCGACAGCGCCATTTTGCCGCTGACCGCCAGCAGAATACGCAGGTGATCGGTGGTGAAGGCATCTCGTTCAGCGCGGTAGAGCGCGAGCACGCCAATCACACCGGAGACGCCCTCCAGCGGCACTGCCAGAGCCGACCGCAGCGTGCTGAACTTCGAAGGATCGTTCAGGTATCCCGGCTCCACCGACGGGTTGCCATTGATGATTGGCTTGCGGTTGTGCGCCACCCAGCCCGAGAGTCCCTGCCCCAGGGGAATTCGCAACGATGAGAACAAACGGTAGTTGTCTCCGTTCACATATTCGGGGACAAGTTCAGCCTCGCGCTTAATGTAAATGGCGATGGCATCGTAAGGCACCATCGGCTTCAGCTTCACGGAGAACACGGACAGCGTCTCAATCAAACTGAGGGAAGCGCCCAGATCCTGGCTCAGCTCGAACAACGATTGCGCCTCCTGCCGCGCCGCGGCGATCGAAGACAGGAATGTGTTTTCGCGCCCTACGTAATCCTGCGCGGTTGCGTTCTCAAAACCTGCTGCCGGTTCGTGCCCGCGCTCGATCTTGATGGCAGTAGAGAGTGGACCGCTGGGGTCCGCCGCAGTCTTTGCTACGGCGAGCCTTTCCAGGTGCTGGTAGCGCTTCTGCAAAACGTCGACGACCCTCGGATCAAACGACTTTCCAGATTCGGCCGACAGCTTCTGCATGACATCCTTCAGCGGCAAGGCCCGCCGGTACTGGCGATCGGACGCCAGGGCATCGAGATAATCGACCGCCGAGAGAATGCGCGCCCCGATCGGAATTTCCGCTCCCTTCAATCCCAGCGGGTACCCGGAACCATCCCACTTTTCGTGGTGGGCCCGCACAATCGGCACCACCGGATACGGAAAGCGCACCCGTTCCAGAATCTCCGCGCCGACTAGCGTGTGAATTTTCATCTTCTCGAATTCTTCCGGCGTAAGGCGGCCGGGCTTCGAGATGATGTGTTCCGGCACCGCAAGTTTACCGATATCGTGCAGCAACGCGGCGGCATGCAGGGCTTCCAGTTCCGGCCCTTTCACGCCCAATTCCTTCGCCACTTCAATGGCGTATACGCGAACGCGCTGCAAGTGCTCGTGAGTCGTGTGGTCCTTGGCCTCAATGGCCAGAGCCAGCGCCTCGATGGTCCGCAGATGCAGGTTCGCCATTTCCTCGACGTGGCGTTTTTCGTCTTCGAGTTTGCCGAGGTACAAGCGATAC
>Ga0187863_10003702_pt1 | contig 11151 bp, 12 predicted proteins | sample June2016WEW_11_1_FD_132975 | JGI IMG/M metagenome (GOLD analysis project Ga0187863, IMG submission 132975) | Peatland microbial communities from SPRUCE experiment site at the Marcell Experimental Forest, Minnesota, USA - June2016WEW_11_10 | ecosystem: Environmental > Terrestrial > Soil >...
CACCGCCATTGAGAGCAGAGTTACGCCGTTGAACGCGATGCCATGATCGGCTAGATATCCGGCGAGGCCGGCGGCACGTGTCGTGCCGTAGCTCTCTCCCAGCAGAAAAAGTGGAGAGTTCCAGCGATCATAGCGGGAGAGATAGAGACGAATGAATTCTCCGAAGGCCTGTACATCGCCCTTTACGCCTAGAAACTTCTTGGTAAGTTCGGCGGTCGCGGCGCGCGAGTAGCCGGTGGCCATCGCGTCTACCATGACGATGTCACTGCGATCGAGGATCGTATCGGGATTGTCTTGCAGTCGATACGGCGCAGCCGGCATAAAACCATTTTGTTGGAGCACTACGCGCTTCGGTCCGAGAGCGCCCATGTGCAGCCATACGGACGCGGAGCCGGGACCGCCATTGAACGCGAACGTCAGCGGGCGCCTGCCTGCGTCTTGTCCGTCCAGCGTGTAGGCGACAAAAAACATTTCCGCTTCGATCTTGCCGTCCTCGCGCTTGATCGGGAGCCTTCCGGCTGTGGCCGTGTAATTGAACGTCTTGCCATTCACTGTGGCCTGGTGATGCGTGACGACGGGTGGAACTTCCGACACATCGTAATGGTCTTCTTTATCTTTATCCGTGGCTTCGTTGCTCTCAGGCTTCGCAGACTCCGGCCTGCCGCTTTCGGCGGGCTTTTCGGGAGTCGCTGCGGGCGCTTGCGCGGCTTGCTTTTTATCCTTTTTGGCAGCAGCCTGCTTCTGATTTTCGGATGGCGTCGGCTGAGATTGTTCCTGCTGCGCTAGTGTCAAAGGAATGGCCAACACGGCAAGAAAAAGAACTGCCAAAATTCTCATGTTTATCTCCGGGAAGAAAAATTGAACGACGCATTATAGCGCCTTCGGCGGTCGCTGCGGAAAAGTCAGGGCCAACTCGAGACGTGCTAGAATTTGTTGCGTCCGAAATAATTTCCCGGCTCGGCGGCGCGTCAGATCTCCCCAAGCGGACAAATGATGGATTCAAAAGTGCCCCACACCCCTAACGCGCAAAGCGGTTCGATTACCTACGCCGATGCCGGTGTCAGCATTGATCGGGGCAATCGCACCAAGCAGCGCATCAAATATCTCGCCCACAAAACTTTCACCAAGGGAGTGTTGAGCGAGATTGGCGGTTTCGGGGGCTTGTTTGCGGTCGATAAGAAATATTTGGATCCGGTGCTGGTTTCAAGCGTGGACGGCGTCGGCACGAAATTAAAAGTCGCGTTCGAGATGAATGTGCACCACACCATCGGCGCCGATCTGGTGAATCACTGTGTAAATGACATCGCGGTGCAGGGCGCGGCGCCGTTGTTTTTCATGGACTATCTGGCAACGGGGGCGTTGGATCCGGAGGTTGCGGAAAAGATAGTGGGCGGAATCGCGGAAGCCTGCAAGCACAATGGCTGCGCCTTGATCGGCGGCGAAACGGCGGAGATGCCGGGGTTTTATCCCGAGGGCGAATACGATCTTGCCGGCTTCATTGTGGGAGTGGTCGAGCGCGAGCGCATCATCAGCGGTAAAGACGTGCAGGTGGGCGACTGCGTTCTCGGCTTGCCGTCGAATGGCCTTCACACCAACGGGTATTCTCTGGCTCGCAAACTGCTTTTTGAAATTGCCGGCTATTCTCCCGAAACTTTTGTCAGCGAAATCAAGAACAAAGTGGGCAATGAGCTCCTACGGCCCCATCGCAGTTATTGGTCGATCATCCGGAAGATGATTGCCGGCGAGTGTGTCGCGGCTCTGGCACACATTACCGGCGGCGGTATCACCGAAAATCTGCCGCGAGTGTTGCCCAAGGGCACGTCGGCCGTGATTGAGCTCGGCACATGGCCGGTGCTGCCAGTCTTTGAACATCTGCAAAAACTCGGCAACGTCAGTGAAGAAGAAATGCTGCGTACTTTCAACATGGGCCTTGGAATGTTGATCGTGGTTCCCGCAAAGAAATTCAAGAAAGCGCAGACTCTGCTGGAGCGGGCGGGAGAGAAGTTCTACAGCGTCGGCCGAATCGTGAAGGGTGATCGCAAGGTGATCTTCAGCTAGACCAGCTTTTGGCTCCTAGCCTTAGTTTTTTGCTCGCCGACAATTTTCTCCGAGTCTCCGTGCCTCCGTGGTGAATAATGTTGCTGTGAAGAACCTGGGCATTCTCCTCTCCGGGCGCGGCTCGAATTTTGTAGCCATTGCCGACAGCATCGCCACTGGCAAGTTGTTGAATGCCAGGATCGCCATCGTAATTTCAAACCGTTCAGACGCGCCGGGCCTTGAAACAGCCCGCCAGCGCGGGCTTCACGCGCTTGCCATTCCCTCGAAAGGAAAGCCACGTGAAGAGCATGATCGCGAGGTGGTTGCGGCCCTGCAGCAGGACCAGGTCGACCTTGTCTGTCTCGCTGGCTACATGCGCCTGCTCTCGCCCTGGTTCGTGCAGCAGTTCCCGTCGAGAATTCTTAACATTCATCCGTCACTGTTACCAGCCTTCCCTGGCCTCGAAGCGCAGCAGCAGGCTTTCGCATATGGCGTGAAAGTCTCGGGATGCACGGTGCATTTCGTGGATGAAGAACTCGATCACGGCGCCATTGTTGTGCAGAAGACGGTGCCGGTGCTCGACGCCGACGACGAACACACACTGGCGGAACGCATTCTTGAACAGGAGCACATCGCCTACATCGAAGCGATCAGAATTGTGCTGGAGGGGAGATTTGAGATTAGGGGAAGACGGATCGTAAAGAGGGAGGTCAGAGGTTAGAGGTTAGATTGCAGAGGCAAAAAAACCAGAAACCGAGCGTATTCACCTCTGCAATCTGACCTCACACCTGCAATCTTTACATAACGAGGTCATTGCTTCCGCGCACGATCGGGTGTTGCATTACTTCGAGCTCATTCTTGACCAGATTCAGTCCGTAGACGCACTGTTCAAACCTTTGCGAGAGTTGAGCAAACAGGGGCGCTACCTTGGCATATTCGAAGTACTCGAACTTCGAGACGATGTAGTAGCTTTCTTTCCCAGCCTTCACCCAATCGACGAAATTCTCGACGCGCTGCCGGCGCAGGCGATGGTGATTGATGCTCTCGGGAAACATTCCTGCATAGAAAAGTGTGTAGTCGCCAAAATGTTTGCGGACCTGGCGTTCGCGATCGAATGAAGGCGACGGTACGTAGATAGGGTATGACTCGATCAACATCTCACCCACGTCATTGAGCGGTTTTCCGGATGCGTTGCGGATTTTCAATAGCTGCTCCGCATCGCAAAACTCCGAGAGAAGATGAGCGACGTAGTTCACCACTTGCGGATCGCGAATCCCGATCTCGTGGGCATAATGGCGGCCCACCAGTTCGACAAACAACTGTTCGAGTGGATGCTTCTCCGGAGTCTCCATGTATATCTCCTCACCTCCACATGCTCTTTTGTTACTATCGGAACAAAAGCCTGTGCGGATTAGATACCTCGAATTCTCATCAAATGCAAGTGACCATTGCGCCACTTACATTAGTTAGAAGCCCGCGCCGGACGCGGTGTTGCAGCACATTTGTTGGCAGCCGATGAAGGTGACTGCTAATTCGCTGCATTGAATCGAAAAAGCTGATCTAACAAATCTAATTACATGATCTAACTCAGCTATCTACATTGATTGCCGGGATCTATCTACACGACGAGGGCAAGAATGGAGGCGAAGTGGAAAGAATTAACGTAGCAAGTGGAGCACCGTGGGAGCCAATCGTAGGTTACTCTCGTGCGGTTCGAGTGGGCGCCTATATACACGTGGCCGGTACGACCGCAACCGGAGAGGATGGCAAAATTATCGCTGGCGACGCTTATATGCAGGCGATTCAAATTCTCAAGAACATTGAACGCGCTCTAAAGCAAGCCGGAGCCTCATTGAAAGATGTGGTGCGCACGCGCGTATTTCTGACCAACATATCGGACTGGGAAAAAGTTGGAAGAGCGCATGGAGAATTCTTTCGTGACATTCGTCCGGCGAGCACCATGATAGCAATTACGGCTCTGGTTTCTCCGGAGATGTTGCTGGAAATTGAAGCGGAAGCAATTGTGCCCGAAGGTAAGTAAGTGGGCGCGAAATGAAAGAAGGGCGTAAACCGGACCTTCCGATTTGCGCCCCTTACCCAACTGCCGCTAGTAGTGAACTCTACCGGCGGCGTTTTTTGCTCGTCGATTTTTTCTTGGCAGCTTTCCTGGCTGGCTTTTTCTTGGCCGCCTTCTTTTTCGCAACAGGCTTCTTGGCGGCTTTCTTCGCTGGCTTTTTTGCCGCTTTTTTCTTGGCGGGCGCCTTCTTTGCCGGGGCCGCCTTCTTCTTCGCCGGCGCCTTCTTCTTCGGAGGACCGCCTTGTCCCCCGCCACTGCCTGACGGAGTTACAGGCGCTGGCGCAGGTTCTCGCACTGCAACGCCGATTTCATCGTCTTCTTCGACGACAACCGGTTCTTCCTCCTCTTCTTCCTCTTCCTCTAAATCCTCTTCCAGCGATTCGCCGTAGGCGCCGCTGTCGCTATATTCATCCGTCTCATCGTCCCGACCGTACAGAGTCGGATCATCGAAGCGCATATCCCCTCCTAAGGTATTGTGGTCACCCGCACGCATTGTCGCACGGGCCCTGCGAATTAGGACAACCTGCTGCGAAACCGCAGTGTTGTGCGTAACGGCGCGCGATTATAGCACGGCAGTTTCACCGGGCAGTATCGTGCATTCCCAGCCGATTTGCGAGCAAATTATGAAAAGAAAAAAATGAGCTAAGGACGGGCGAAGAACAAGCGAAATAAATTCATGCGCCCACTTTACTCGTACGCCAAGGCGTCGATGGGATCTTTATGTGCGGCTTTAAAGGCTGGATAGAGCGCTCCACCGATCGCTCCCGCGATCGCAATCAGGGTGGCGCGTACGATCCAACCGCCGTCGACCACCACCTGCAAGAGAGGAAATTTGTGGGCGAGAGCGGCGCGAGTCGCGAGACTGACGGCGATGCCGAGTACGATACCGCCGATGGCCAGCAGCGCGGTCTCCCGCAATACCACGTTCACGATGTAGAGCTTGGACGCTCCCATCGATTTCAGAATGCCGATTTCGCGGGTGCGTTCCATCACGGCGGTGTACATCGCCTGGAAAATTACGATAAATCCAATGACGACAGAAATGCCAACCACGACATCGATGAAAGTGGAGAGGCCAGGATAATTGCTGGTGGTCATCATGGCCAGGTAGGCAGCCATTGAGGTTGCAACGTAATGCTCCATGCCGGGGACATGCTTGATCTCGTCGACCACGACGTCGGCATTCGCTGGGTCGTCGAGTTTGAGATAAAAGATGGAAGCCTTGTCTTTGGCGCCGACGAGATCTTGCAAGGTGGCCAGCGGGATGAACTTGCGAGCGCCCTTGCCTCGCTCCACGATCCCCGCAATCCGGAACTTGTTGTTCAGAATCTCAATCGTGTCCCCGACCTGAGCGTGATTGGATTTGGCAAAAAGGTCATCGACGAGCACGTCGTACGGCCCTTTAAAGGGACCGCCGGCCAGGTATCGGAAGCCAGTAGACATATTTTCGTAGCTGGGCAGATCGATCCCCGCTATGACTTCGAGTGTTCCCGTCGAAGCGACCTGGGTGACCACGGGCGCGACACTCTTGACGTGGGGCAACCCCGCCAGGATTTCTCCCACCTTGACCGGCATCGGCGCGCCCGAAAATGCGCTGATGAACGAAGACCCTGGCGGCCGCACCAGTACGTCGGCCCCTATGCCAGCAGTTCGGGCGCGGCTGTCCTGGAGCATGCCTAACGAGAGGCCGACGATCAGGAGGATCAGCGTAACCTCCAGGGCTATAGCCACTACGCTGATCAGCGAGCGCACCGGGCGGTGAACCAGATTCCCGACGATCATGCGATTCATCATTCAGCTTTTCCGTTAACTCGTCCGTGACTTGATCGTTTATTTACTTGTTGCGGGCTTGAGGCGACCCGCTGGCACCGGGCTGATCGAGATGCACTACTTCCGCGCCGGGAGGCTGCTCCAACGTAAATTGATCGTCGGTCAATGGCTTGTTAATTTCCAGTTTGAGCATGTTCAGCGTGATGTCGTAATTCTCCCTTGGCCTTTCGATCCCAATTGTGGCAGGAAAGGTTACTCCGTCGAAGTCTTTGTAGTTCTGGTAGTGAGCGTCGGTTGCAACGTTACCCTGCTGATCATAGATCCGTTGCCGGTGAGGGAGCAGATCGGTTCGGCTGAACTCGATGCGACGCGACAAATACCAGCCCTCCGACCCTTTGCGAATGACGGCCAGTTCGTAGTCAGGCTGCTGCACCCTATGTTTTTTTGCATCGAGAACGGTTTCATACCCGTTTTCCAGCACAGCTATCTCGTCCGATGAAATGTTGGGGAGCAGCACGGCGTCGTAGATGTATTGCGGCCGCAGGTTTTCCAAGCGCTTGTCGGGCTGATAGTTGTCATTATCGTTCGAGCCTACGACGAACTTATTCTGGGTCGGGATCCACACCTTGAATTCCTGCCCGTTGCTTACCATATCGAATGCGGTATTGCGCACGACCGGCATCAGACCCTTCATACGCAGCATGGCGGGCTTGCGCGCCAGCACGTAGCCTCGTATCTCTTTGTAGTCGGTGATCCGTCCATTTTTGGGATCTCCCGCCGACGAGTCGATGTCTACGGTCGCCTGCATGGACTGGATCTTCATGGCTTGCTGGTTGACATAGGCGATCAACTGCTGCTGGGTCGCGGTCTTGAGCGGGCGGTCGGAGAGTTGACGATCGAGGGTCCGGGTTCGAAAGAGGCACCCGGATAGGGAAAGTGTGGCCGCGGAAAGAAGTAAGAGCAAAACTACGCGTCGATGAGGACGATGCATTCCTATGATTACCTGGGCGGACTTTGCAGCCTTAGCCTTAGTATCTGATTAGTATAAGGCAACGAAGGGTTCAGCGCTTAGCGCTGATCGACCGGGTGGTTGAGCGCGCGACGATAAGCGGCGACATTTCGATTGTGCTCATCGAGGCTACGGGCGAAACGGTGGTGCCCACTCCCATCGGCAACAAAATAAAGAAAGTTAGTGTTTTCGGGGTGCAGAGCTGCGGCCAGGGAACTGCGACCGGGATTGCCGATCGGTCCGGGAGGCAACCCTGGGAAACGATAGGTGTTATAGGGAGAGTTAACAGCGAGGTCGGCGTGATGAAGACTGCCCTGGTAGGTTCCTGCCAGCAATTCCGCATAGATGATGCTGGGATCGGCATCAAGGGCCATTCGCTGGGTCAACCGGTTGTAGTAGACGCCAGCCACCAGCGGTCGCTCCTCGGGGACAGCCGTCTCTTTCTCGACGATCGACGCCATGGTCACGATGCTGGGCAGGTCCGGATTTAGAGACGAATTCGGATCAGAATTTGGAGCGGCATCCGGACCGGCGTTCGATTCAGAATGACCGGAATTTAATCCAATCTGTTGCGCGACTTGGCGGAACTGGTGAACCATAGCCGTCGCCATTTCTTCCAGGGATTGCGTGCGGGTGAACTGGTAGGTGTTGGGGAAGAGATAACCTTCCAGCGATGTGGCGTGCGGCGCCAAATCTGAAATCAGCTCGGTCCGGGTTTCGGCAATATGCAGAAAGTCCGCCGCCGAGCCGAGTCCCGCGTCCTCGATGGCCTTGGCGATGTCGAACATGGTGTAGCCTTCGGGGATCGTAACCGTGTGAAAGTAGATATCGCCGCGCGCGATGCGGTCATATACCTGTGGGAGATTGGCCTGCCGCTCGAACTGATATTCGCCAGCCTTTAATGACCGCTTGCGATGCATTTCGTGCCACATCCAGAAGATACGTTCGTTGCGGATCACGCCGGCTTTCTTCAATTCAATCGCGATCCTTCGGGACGAATAGCCGGGACGCAAAAGCAAGAAAGTGTCGGCCGGAGGCGTAACTGGAGCGTAGAGCTGCCAGGCGATCCATCCGCCAATGGCGAGGACGGCGAGCAAGAAAAGTGTGATGAGCGTGCGCAAGGGTTTAGTGTAGAAGGCTTCTTAGATTGCCACAAAGTGGCTGGAGTACAGGTCCGAAGGAGCAACCGAATGTTCTATCTTCTCGGCGAGGAAGGCTCTTCTCGGCGCCCTCCGCATCTGGGCGGTGAAATGCGATTTTACTCACCCAGCCAATCTGCATACGGCTTCATAGACTCCACATGATCGAAGACAATCTTGATTGCGCCCGTGATCGGAATCGCGAGCACAAGTCCGACTGCTCCCCAAACCGCTCCCCAGAACAGCAGCGCGATGGTGACGGCCAGGGGATTGATTCTCAGCCGGCTCCCCAGCAGTTTCGGATAGAGAACATTGAGCGCCAACAGGTGCATTCCGACGACGGAAATTACCACGATCACCAAGTCTCCGGGCTCCAGTTGCCCTAAGCCGACGAGGATCGGCGGAACCATCGCCAGTACGACTCCCAGGTAAGGAACAAGGCTCAGAAAGCCGCTGACGACTCCGATGAAGTAGAAGAAGGGAACGTGCAATAAGCCAAAAATCCCGACGCTTACGGCTGAAATTAACAGCCCGATCAGCAGGTTTCCGACGATAAAACTTTGTAGCATTTTCCCGATGAGGCCAAGAGTTACGAACGCTGTGTTCCGGTGATGCAAGGGGAACAGCATCACGGTGGCGGATCTTGCATGGTTGCGCCATGTCAGCAGAAAGTAGGCCAGGAAAGGGATGAACGATGCCGCGAGTACGATGTCGGTCAAGGTTCCAGCGCCATGGGTTAGAACGTCGGGCCAAGTCTGCACCTGCCGCACCGACACAACATTCGACGGTTGCGGGTCGGCGACCGCCTCGCTGGTTCTTTCCAGCTTTTCGGCGTCGCGCTGGAACGGCTGTAGGATCGATCGGATTTTCGCGGAATACTTGGGTACATTATCCGCGAAAGTAATGGCCTGGTTGTAGGACGCAACGGTGACGCCATAGAGCAGCGCTACGAGGCCGACCATGCTGATCAGCGCAGCGGTTGCCCTCGGAAGATGCAAATACTCTAGTGCCTGCACGACAGGCGACAGCATAAAGCTGAGCAGGATGGCAAAGAACAGCACTGCCAGCACCGACTCGCCGTAATAGGCGAACATGATCACCAAGCCGATGCCCAGCAGCGTCAGTGACCAGTGATGCGCGGCTGGGGTTTCAGGGGTTTCTTTGGAGTCGTTTGCCGCGGCTGATTCCATAGAGGCAAACAATTCTGCCTTACTGGGGCCGGAATTGCACCACGGGAATTACAGTAACAGGACGTTTTTCTTATTCCACCATCTACAATTGGCCGATGCTTGCACCTGGAACGCCGGGCCATCGCCGCGTACTGGCCCTCGATGTCGGCTCGAAACGAATTGGAGTCGCGATCTCCGATCCGCTAGGGATCACGGCCCAGGGGTTGGATACCATCCAACGGCAGAATAAGCGGCGCGATCTTCAAGCTCTTGGGGAACTGCTGGAGAAGTATGAGGTTCGGGAGATAGTGGTCGGTCTGCCTCTTCGCCTTAGCGGGGCGGAAGGGACGCAATCGGAGAAGATGCGCCGTTTCGCCGACGATCTGCATGTCCACTTTGGCGTAACCGTCCATCTTTGGGACGAGCGCTGGACCTCAACAGAAGCGAACCGCCTGTTGCGCGAGACGGATCTGTCGATTAAGAAGCGGGGGCAAGCGGTCGATCGGATGGCTGCCATCTTGATTCTTCAATCGTGGATGGAAGCGCACGCTAGATTAAGCGGAGGCGACGCGGGGGAATAAAGTACTGGGCAGGAATTACGAAGCGAGCTCGGAAATCTCCGGGAAGCGTAGATTGCACTTGGTCAGCGCCTTGGTGAGCGCCTCTTCAATCAGTCGCTCGTCGCAATTGCGCGAGATGGCGATCTCGCTGACCAGCAAGTAGCGGGCCCGCTCCAGCATCTTTTTCTCACGGAAGGAAAGCGATTTACCCTGGCCGAGGATCAGCAAGCTCTTCAGCACTGCGGCCACATCCGTGAGGGAGCCTGTGCGCATGCGGTCGGAATTCTCTTTGAAACGGTCTTTCCAGTCGGCGGCGTTAATGCATTCGCCCGAGGAGAGGTAATCAACAATCTTTTCTACTTCGCCATTCCGCACTACGGGACGCATCCCTACGCTGTTCACGTTGGCGAATGGAACCATGACCTTCAGGCTGCTGGCTGCTATTTTTAACAGGTAGAACTTCTCGACGGTGGTACCCATGGTTCGACTGCTGATTTGTTCGATAATGCCGACGCCATGGTTGGGGTATACGACCTTATCGCCGATGTGGAAAACGCGGTCGCCGTTCATGGAGGGGCCCTCGCCCGAGGGAAGAGAACTGAGACTAGTCTAGCCGACGGCCGGTCGTAAGGCAATCGAGAAGCGCGATTGGGTGTGCCGATTCCGCCATCAAATGCCGCATTCCCGGAGGCCAGCGGTTTAAGTCGTTTCGGTTGAGTAGGTTGGAATTAAGAGCCTCAAGAGTGCGTGACTGCCCTCCGCGCATTCCTGAGCCAATGAGAGTTATAATGCCGAAGCGATGGAAATGACGGAGCAGATTAAGAAGAAGCTTCGTGACGAGCTGAATATACTCGAACACGAACTGGCCTTCGACATCCCGAAAGAGATTAAGAAGGCCGTTGCCATGGGCGACCTCAGCGAGAACGCCGAGTATCACATGGCTAAGCAGCGCCAGGAATACTTGAAGGCGCGGGTGCGCCAACTGGGCAAGCGCCTAGCCGACCTGTCGCTGATCAACATGAATAATATCCCCAAGGACAAAGTTGGCTTGGGGTCAACCGTGACTATCTTTGACGGCACGAAGAATGAAGAGATGGAATATCAGCTGGTGACGAGCGAGGAATCCGATGTGACAGTGGGCAAGATCTCGACTACCTCGCCGATCGGACGCGCTCTGCTGAATAAGAAAGTTGGCGACACTGCGACGGTTGTCACTCCGGGCGGAAGCCGCGAAATGGAAATTTTGAAACTCTCCACCATGCATGATCTGGCTGAAGCCAAGCTAGAGGCGGAATTGGCAGCGCTGCCGGAGCCGGAACGGGAAACCGAATGACTGGCAAGCTTACGGCCGCCGCAATAATCTTTAGCAACGCGAACCGCATCAGGCGGG
>Ga0187863_10003705_pt1 | contig 11148 bp, 9 predicted proteins | sample June2016WEW_11_1_FD_132975 | JGI IMG/M metagenome (GOLD analysis project Ga0187863, IMG submission 132975) | Peatland microbial communities from SPRUCE experiment site at the Marcell Experimental Forest, Minnesota, USA - June2016WEW_11_10 | ecosystem: Environmental > Terrestrial > Soil >...
ACGATCCGCTTGGACAAAATCGACCGCTGATACGAATCGTGCCTGTCGGAAAATGTTCGGCCATGCATCCGGCACCTGCGCTTTCAATTCCCGCAGGCCGCCACTCAGCGTGAGTTCCTCGAACGCTGCCGCACCTTCAGCAAACAGAATCAGATTCAGCGAATCGTACGGCCAGTCGGGGATCGAGACTTCGACCGGAACCATTCCGACTTTCTTTACGGTTTCGAGCGCCGCCCGATCCACTTCTGTCGCCGGACGCTCTTTCATCCAAGCAGGGAAATATCCAACGCGCAGCCCTCGAACGCTGGCTCCGGCATCGAAATCCAGATGGCTCGGCACGCTTGCTGTATCGCGCGCGTCCGGACCTGAGATCGCCTGTAACACGAGCAGCGCATCCTCCACCCCGCGCGTCATTGGCCCGAGTTTGTCGAGAGACCAGCACAAAGTCATCGCGCCCGTCCGCGGTACACGTCCATACGTCGGACGCAGTCCGGTTACGCCGCAACGCATCGACGGACTCACAATGCTCCCGCCGGTTTCGCTTCCAATCGAGAATCCCACCAGTCCCGCCGCAGTCGCCGCCCCTGGTCCGGCACTCGATCCCGACGACCCTTCTTCGGGCAGCCACGGATTCATCGTCTGGCCGCCGAACCAGATGTCGTTCAGCGCCAGCGCTCCCAAGCTGAGCTTCGCAACCAGCACCGCGCCGGTGGCCTGCAATCGCTTCACGACCTCTGCATCTTCCGATGGAATTCGGTTACGGAAGGGTTCGGCCCCGTAAGTTGTCGGAATTCCGGCTGTATCCAGCAAATCCTTCACGCCGAACGGAATTCCGTGCAACGGCCCGCGATATTCTCCACCGGCAATTTCCCGATCCGCCTGTTGGGCTTGCTTCAGCGCCAAGTCGCGCGTGATTGTGATGGCACAGCGCAGTTTGGGGTTGAATCGCTCCATGCGTTCCAGATAAATGCGGGTTATGCGTTCGGAAGTCAGCTGCCGCTTTTCAATCCAGCGCGAAAGCTGGGTCACGGGTGCGAATGCGATATCCGCATCGGAAGCGGGAAGGAAAGTCTCACTGCCGCTTCGTACAAACCGATCCTGCTGGCCACCCGTCTTCACTCCAGGGAGCGCCGGGTTCCACCGCGTAGCGGGAGCCAAAGTCGATTCGAGTGCCAGCTTCCGCGGACCGGTGCGGCGTTCGTAAACGCCAGCTAAGGTCTTTCGCCAGCTGGCCGCGGCCATCGCCCGTTCCGACTCCGTCAGCGGAAACTGCACCAGCTTTTCCGCTTCCGCAAAGGTTGTGACCGAAACCTCCGGCCCGACCGGAGTTCCTGCCCCAAACGCCGTAGGCGCGCCAGGAGGCAAAACCGTCTGGTCCTGTGCCACGATCAACGACGTCGCCGCTGCAGCTCCCAACATTCCCAGCGAGGTTACGGTCAAGAATTCTCTGCGCGATTTGGACATGAGTTCTCCCGAGCACGCCCGCGAGGAATTGCGAAACATTTGCAGGCAGGGAGCTATTGTACCGATCAGGAAAGGAAACTTATTTGTGCAACTCCACGGAGAGTACGCGCGCCGGGGTCGATTGGTCGGCGGATTCCACATATTCCACCTTCGCAGGCCGCCCTTCCAAGTCCTTGCACGGATTCAAATCGCCCGACGGAGTGAAGTTGAGTGTCGAAAACTGAAGCTTGTAGTAATTTTCCGCGTGCATCGGGAGAGTTTTTCCGCCCGAATCAATCGTTAGGTCGATCTGGGGCGTGCTGCAATGGACGCTCTTTAAAACGCCGACAAGAAAACGGTGTGGTCCCTTCGCCACAAAGGTATCCCGATGCTTAAGGTTTGGCACTCCGCCGTCGCCTACTCCTGCGGTTGACTCAGGTTGTTCGTTCTCTGCCTTTGCGTCTTCTGCCATCTCCCGTTGCTGTTCGGCGAAAGCGTCCTGTTCCGCGTCATATTCCTGGGCATGCATCAGAAAGTTCTCGACCTGCTGAACTTCTTCCGGAGTCTTCGCCAGTTTCTCTGCAAGTCTCAGAACGTTAACCGCGTTCTTGCTCTGATGCATCTGCAGCAATATATTGGCCACGTTCATCCGGTAGCCCACGTTCCCCGGTTCCAGCGAGATTGCCTGCAGTCCCATCATGTGCGCTTCCTGCAGATCACCATTGTGTGTGGTAAGAAACACAGCTAGTCGGTCATAGGTGGGAGCGAATGACGGATTCAATTTGATTCCGCTTCGCAGGCTGGCTTCGACCCGGGCCTCATCGCCTGGAGCCATCTTTCCATTCATGGATATTGCCGCGAAATAGTACTGAGCTAGGTAGCTTTGCGAATCCAGTTGCACCGCCTCGCCATACCACTTCTTCGCGTCCTCGATATGCCCCTCGCGAAATGCCAGATATCCCATCGTCTCGTGGGCCGAAACATTCTTCGGATCCTCTTTCAGCACCTGTTCCAGCAACACATTCGCATCCGGGATCCTTTGGTTGTATGCCAGGAAATCCGCGCGCAAAGCCTCGGATTGCGACTCTGTAAGAGGCTGCGCCTTGAATGCCGACTCATCCACTTCCGTGACGAGCGGTACTTTGGTGAAATAGAAGCCTTGCTGTTGGACGTAGTTGCGTAACGCGTCTTCCAGTTGTCGCAAGTCTCCAAAACTGGTCGTGGCTGCCGCGATCGGGTCCGTTCCTCTGGCGAGCAACTGCTCATAGTCTGAAATGAGATGTGTCTTGTCGTGACTTTCCTTGATCGTGAGCATGTGCGTCAACGCCCACGATTCCGCGTAAAAGATCGATCCTTTATTTTCCTCGTGATAATACGGCGACTTCTGATCGACCTTGAAGAGCGTGGCTAGTGGCAAGATCGATTGTTGCCGCAGCAGCCTGATGTTCTGTTCGCTGGGTTGTCCGATCTGAACTTCTTTGTCGTGAATCAGCGTCGTCTCGTAAAACTGCGCCAGCCCTTCGTTCAGCCACAGGGGCAGCCACTCCGCATCCTTGGCCAACAGCAAGTGCGTGTACTCGTGATAGATCACCTCGTAGGGATGATTACCCTCGGCATCGATCCGCATCAGCATGTAGTTCTTATCGGGTGCGCGAAGAAAAAGTCCGCCCAGCTGAAGTTGCCCCTTCTTCAGGTATTCGGCGGGTTCGAGCGCGCGGAAGTCTTTCTCGTCACGAATTGCCAATACGATAACCGGCGATGGCGGATCGATTGGCAGTTTGGGGAACTCCGCATGAAATATCGACCGCATGCGTTCGAATTGCCCGGCGATCTTCCGAGCCTGCTTTTCGTTGGAATTGGTATTGACGATGAAGTGTTCGCTGCGGACTTCGATCCATGTCTCGGCTTTATCCCGAGAGAAGCCCGGCAGGGCGGTAAAGAACAACACAAACGGCAGAATACGTTTCGACATGGCGGCGCGCCTTTACAGATACAACCGCCGAATTCGGAAGTCAAAGCAAAAACGTCAGGCTACAAACGGCCGTAACTCGACTTTCTTCGTCGTGATGCTTACCCGCACTGCCGGAAGAACGGGCCGCGGATACGGCTTGCAATACGCCTCCACGGTAATCGTTCCGGGCGTTTTCGTCGATTGCACAATCACTTGCGCCAGCCCATTGAACAGGCTGCGCTCCGGTTCCTTGTCGGACTCCTGGCAATTTGGATCCCCATTCCCGACGCCGATCAGCGACCCTTCGCCGGAAACGCGGAAGCCGATCTTATTGGCGGCGGTTGGAATCGCCCGCCCTTCCTTATCCAGGACCTCGACCATCAAGACAGCTACATCCTCTCCGTCAGCATTGATTTCAGTTCGATCGGCCGTGACACGGATCGCAACCGGACCGCCCGTGGTCTCGCGCTTCTCCGTCAGGACAACTTTGCCGTCCTTCGTTCCCCGTGCTTCGAGCACGCCCGGTTCGTATTTCACCTTCCATTCCAGATGGGTGAGCGGCTCAACCTTCTGAGATCCCTGACTCTTGCCATTGAGAAATAGTTCGACCGAATCCAGATTCGAATGCACCCACACCGAAATCGGTTCACCGTCGCGCTGGTCCCAGTTCCAATGCGGAAACAGGTGCAACACCGGCTCCGATCCCCACCACGCCTTGTAATAATAGAAATTGTCTTTCGGAAACCCGCACATATCGACAATGCCGAACTGCGAATTGATCGACGGCCAGCCGTACGGAGTGGGCTCACCACGGTAGTCGAAGCCGGTCCAGGCGAAGCCTCCCGACAGCCATTCGCGCGCGGCATAAAACTTCCACCATTCTTCAGCAAGCTGTGACCAGTCGGTGTGGTTCAAGTCGTAGGCACTGACCCAATTTCGCAATCTGTCGGTCGAATAAATGCCGCGCGTCGAAACCGTGCTGGCCGTCTCAGAGCCTACACTCGGTGTCTTCGGATGATTCTTATGCCAGGCGTCGTGGACTTTCAGGTTGTAGTTGAAGCCCATCACATCCAGTTGGTCCGGGAAATGCGTATCGAACGAAGCATTCACCGCCGCCGTGCAAAGTCGCGTCGGATCCAGTTCGTGGGAACGCGCAATCATGTCATCGATCACCCGCACGCCTTGCGGCTGAGGCATCATGATCCACTCTTCATTCCCCATCGACCATAGAATGATCGACGGCGAATTTCGATAGCGCTTGATCATGACTTCCAGTTGCGCCATCCCCTCTGGATTCGAGCTCATCATGCGCGTCTCGCACAACATCATCATCCCCATGCGATCGCATGCCTCGACCCACTCGGGAGTCGGCATGTTGTGCGAAGTCCGCACCGCGTTGCCGCCCATCTCCTTCAACACGGCCAGCCGGTACCCTTGCAGCCGGTCGGGAAGCGCCGCGCCCACTCCAGCATGATCCTGATGGTTGCAGGTGCCCTTGATCTTGACCGACTTGCCGTTGAGAAAAAATCCTTTGTCAGCGTCCCACCGGATGTCTCTCACTCCAAAACTCACGCGCTCGGCGTCGCGCACCTTGCCGGCGCTCTCGACGCTCAGCACAGCGGAGTAGAGATAAGGAGTTTCCGGCGACCAGTGACTGGGATTGGGAATGTTTGCGCCTGCGGTAAATTTGGTTGAGCCGTGGGATGCCACCGATTGTGGAGTCGCTTCGGCTGTGGCGACAACTTTTCCATTCGCATCAAGAATCTGCCATTTGACGCGGCAAGCCTCCGCCTCTTTCCCATCGTTCTGCACGATGGTTCCTAAGTCCAGCGAGCCGGGTGTGCCTCTCGTTTGTGTGACTGGACGGTGTACAAAGCTTTCCCATCGCCCCAGATGCAACGGATCCGTCTTCGTCATCCAGACATGCCGGTAAATCCCCGCGCCTTCGTAGAACCATCCGTCGCCGAAGCTCGCGTCCATCCGGACTACGAGATAATTCTTCTCGCCGTATCGTAGAAAGTCGCTGACATCGAAGCAGAACGGCGCGTAGCCGTTGTCATTGCGTCCGATGAAATAGCCGTTCAGGAAAATCAACGCGCTCCGAAACGCCCCATCGAACTCAATCGAGATTCGCTTACCGTCGTCTTCCTTGGCAACATCAAACGTCCGCCGGTACCAACCGATGCTCGTTTCCGGATAACGCCGCCCCAGAGGCTTATAGCCATGGGACTGCTGCTCTTCGTCATGGACAAACGGGAGCTCCACGGCCCAATCGTGCGGCAAATTTAAATCCCGCCACTTCGAGTCATCGAACTTCTCCGTGGAGAAGGCAAAGTCTCCCGACTTCGCAAAATCTCCCTGACCCATGCCAAATTTCAAATCGAGCAGCGGATTAGCTCCGTTCCCCGGAAAAAACTTCCAGCCAAAATCGAAGAGTAATCGTTCCCGCGGAGCGATTGCCGACGAACCCTCCGCCGTAGGGACTCCCGGATATCCCTCCAACAACGCATGCGCTCGCTCGACTGCCCCCGGCACCAGAGTGGAAGCGGAAAGTGCAATCCCAGAGCGAATCAGATCACGGCGGGAGAGAGTCGGCATTTCTTTACCTCACGCGAAAATTGAAAACGAAGTTCCAGAGGGAACGTATCGATAGTGAAGATCACCGTCCTCTCAGGACCTCGCATTATAAAGCGCGAGACACATGAACGCGCCAAGGATGATGCATGCACATAGACGGTGCGATTTGTTCAGGGATGCCTTCAGGCATGCCAATACGGCCGCAAAGCAGCCCGGCTTCAGCGGGGCACTTAGCTTACTTCTCATCCGGCGCCTCGCCCATTCCAACAATCTTGGACGATGCGCTGAATTTCTTGTAGTCGCGGAACGTCGAATCTCCCTCGACGTTATATCCCTTGAACAGCGCGACGCGCGCGTCGAATTTGTAGCTCAGATGCAGCGGCAGCCAAATCTCATCGGTCATGCGGGTGCGCTCAAACGTAAACTGCGTCCCTTTGTGTATCCGGGCCAGCACCCATCCGACCGATGCCGTGTCCAGCGCTTCGACATGCAGCTTCGCCAATTGCAGATCCGCTTTGTCAATCCACATGCGCCCGTGAAATTTCGAAAGAAACTTCGCATCTTTTTCGTGCGGCTCAAAGCCCGGACGCGGTTCACCATCGATTACCCATGCCTCCCGCCCGTCGACCAACTCAGTCCCCACTAAAGTGAAGTCGTAGGTGTCGGCCACTTCGCTGACAAACTTGCGCTCTTCGTCGCGGGCTTTGGCCTGTTTCTCCTCCCGCTTGCGGCGTTCCTCGTCCGATTCGTCCTTATGCTTTTCGATGACCTTCTGGATCTTTTCCTCTTCTTTGGCCGACTCTTTGCCGTCGAGCGGCTTGTCGTCTTTTTGGATGAGACGCCAGATTTGCTCCCCATACACTTGAAGAACTTCATAGGTCTTGATTTCGGACGACTTGGCCTGGCCGTTGCCGTCGATGTTGTGTTCAACGTCGCGCCGGACAAACGTGTAATCCCGTTCCCGCTTGTAATTGTCTCGATAGTTCCGTGCGACGACGCGGGTCAGCTCCCGCATCTGCTCTTGGGAAAGTTTGCCGTCTGCGCGAGGAGTTAAATCGGGTTTAGCAGCCGTTGACTCGCCGGTCGACGAAGGTCGATCTGAAGCCGAAGATTGTGGAGAAGGATTGCCTGCCGGAGGAACATCCTGCTGCGCAAGCGCGGGCAGAGGCAAAACCAGAAGCACCAATGCACCAACCCGGACCCACATCAACCTATCTTAAACAAATAGGGCAATCCGGTTTTGAATTCCCTGTGGGACCCTGTGTCCTCTGTGGTGAGTGGTTTCCAAGCCTTCAAACAACCGAATCATTCCGCAAAGTCTCTTCGATGGCGAGTTCCCGGCAGGTCCGCGCGACGACTCCCTGTCCAGGGCCCTCTTCTACGAACTGAAGTCCGTAGCGGAAGGCATTCCTCTGCCGGACCAGAGCGTGAACCTCGACCGGTCCCAGAGGGAGCGAGAACTCCAATCTCACCACCTCGCCGACGGGAACTTCCACGCGCAACATAGCTGAAATTCCCGACTCGCTGATGTCGACCGAATGTCCGCGCACCACCGCCGCATTCCGGGGATAGACCCGTACATCCACTTCCAGCTTGTAGCGGGGATGGCGGCGAGCTTCCACAAATTCTCGAGCCTGGCCAGTTTCGAACCGACTGCACTCTTCCAATTCCGTCCCCTTTCGATGCAGGAATAGGACCAACCGAACGGGGCACTTCAGAGTGCGTCCTACGGCAAGCAAAAGCAAGCACAATGAAGTCCTTGCCCTCTAATCGGCATTCTCAAGGGGAAACTTTAAGCGACGGAAACGGTAAATTGATCTGGCTGGCGTCCCGATCAACTTTGCATTGTCATTCCGACCAAAGGGAGGAATCTGCTTGTTCTTCTGCTTTCTAATCCCTAACCTTGTATGCCTTCCCCAAACATTCCGCTTGAAAAAGCCGTTCGTCGATCCGATGCAGCCGCTTTTCCTGTGCCTTCGTCATCAGCGAATAATGCTTGATATCGAATAAGTGATAAACGATGAACCAGACGGGCTTCTCGGTCGTCATCCAGTTTTGTGAATCGAAGCGCTTCAAGTTCACCGGCACCGAATACCTGCGCAAGGTTCGCTCACGCCGCAAATTGAAATATGCATTGAAATAACTCAACGCCAGCTCCCGCAGCGTTCGATAGATCGGCTCGCGCCACCGGCAGCCGGTGTAATTCGATTTCGCCACCGCTCCCCAGCATCCGTCTTCACGAAAAACCGCGATCACGTGGTCGGTATCGTGCTCCGCCTCGAAATCGAGCAACAGTGGGGGATATCCATTCGCCCGCAACGCCGCCGCCGCAAAGATCGCTCCTTCCAGACAGTGAGACGACCGCTCCGCCAGCACTTTCCGCGGAGACCATGCCGTATCCTCCAGGTGATATGGCATGTCGTCCAGGAATTTTTGTATTCCGTACGGATTCTTCATGCTGCGCAGTTTGCGCAGCTCTGCAGGAGTGAAAGTTGAAGATGTGAAACCAGAATCGGCAGTTCCCTTCGAATTGGCGGGCAACGGGTGGGGTTCCTCGCTAGTCGGTGACGATGGTCTTCTTCTTTTTGACCACGGCGCTCGTCTTGGCGTCAAATGAAATCGTGCAGCGGAAGCCCTCTTCCTCGATCAGCCATGTGTCGGTCGATCGTTGCCTGGGGTCCAGTGCGGCATTGCGCTGGCTCACTGCCTTCGACACATCATCTCGTGACATGCCCACCGTGATGGCATCGCACACCGACCTGGCGTGCGAGTTGATGCGCTCACCGGTGGGCTCATCTGGCTTGCCCGGCGCCTTCGAGGTCGAGCCATTAGGAAAGAATCCGATATAAGGACCCTTGCTAATAGGAGCTGCCGCGTTTGGGGGTGCCGCAGCAGGGCCGCCGAGCAACCGCCGCCACAACTCCCGGCCATCAGCAGTGAGGGCGCGAACCATCGTTCCCTCCGGGCAGGTTTCCTCCACGTAAAGGTCAGGTCCATTAGCGCTCGGCACCGCCTGCGTCATCTTTGTGGCCTTGCAGCCCGGGGTTGGGGAAACCGACCATATCGCAGTGCCGACCGGCATATCGCCAGCAGGCCGGATCTCAATCGAGGCGTCAGCGGAATCACCTGCCGCGTAAGCGGTGAGGAGCAAGCTGGGTGAAGGTTCGCGAGCACCAACCGTCACTTCGTCGCCATTCACCGTGATGCTGGCCGCGTGCTCAGGAGAAATGCTCCAGCGGACGTTGTGGCAGATGCGCCCGTCTTTGCCCACGGCCCGGAAGATGCGTGTTTCCCCAACCAGCATGGTGGCCTTGCCCGGAGACACAGTCAAAGTTTCGGGTGTCTGTGCGGAGGCCCAGTGGGATAGGAAGGCTGCACCGAGCAGAATGATCCGAAGACCGTTTCGCGCAGTCATGTGGGGTGTCGTGGGAGAGACGTCGTTTAGCTTGTTTTCCTCTTAAGGTGCCACTCCAGTATTGGTTTACTCCAGCGAAGACGAGCAGGAAAGTTACTTTTGGCGCACGAGTCGTGCGCAGATTTTCTTCGAAGAAAAACCTGGCCGACCTACGTTGAGAAGACAGTGGCCAATTCCTCGGGATGGTCAACGACCACGTCCGGAGACGAGTCGGCGAGCGTCTGCGGCGCGAAGCCATAGGTGACGCCCACCGTCCATAAGCCTGCGTTCCGCCCAGTCTCTACGTCAGTATGCGAATCCCCCACGATCGCAGCATCTTCCGGGCGGACTCCGCTTTCCTCCAGCAATTTGCGCGCGCCCTCGGGGTCCGGCTTCTTCGTCGCGAAACTGTTTCCCCCGTACACCTGCGTGAAGAACCCTCCTAAACCCAACGCCTCCACAATCGCCCGCGACGGAACGACCGGCTTATTCGAAAGCACCGCCATCTTGCGCGGCATCCCGTTGGTCCCGTCCTGAATGATTTTCAGCGATTGCTCGATTCCCGCATATACGGTCGTATGGTCGAGTTTGTGAGCCCGGTAATAAGAGAGAAAAAACTCAAGTCCTTTCCGCACCAGCGCTTCGTCGACGATTTCTCCGCCTAGCGCCCGCTGGATCAAGATTGGAGCCCCATCTCCGACATAGCTGGCAATCACGTCATCCGGCAATTCGTTCCGGCCAATATGGCGGAGGGCCGCATTGACCGAATGGACGAGATCCAGGCGAGAGTCGATGAGCGTGCCGTCAAGGTCGAAAATCACCAGCTTGATGGAGTGCGAATCAAAGGGGCGTTGCGTTCGAATCATGAGTCTTCAGAATAAAGCACTCCGCACTCAGCCGTCAGCCGAACGATCTCGTGTGATCGGGGACTCAGACCCACGGGACAAGCAAAGCTCGGCCACTTCCTTTGATCGTTGTCATTTATCCATAATTCTAGTATTATCGAAATATGGTAACGCCCTCAACGAAAGCTTCCACCCCGACAAAAGCCAGCGAACCCATCGCCAAATACGCCGACATGTTTTCCGCCATGGGAACCGAGCCGCGCCTCCGCATCATGCAGTTGTTGCTCACCGCCCATCCTGAAGGCTTGGTCGTCGGCGAGATTCAAAGTGAACTCGAAATCCCCAACTCCACGCTCTCCCACCATCTCGACAAGCTGAAGAATGAAGGCTTGGTTGAAGTCCAGCGCGAAAGCACCTTCCTTCGATACACCGCCAACACGACCGCTCTGCAGGAACTCTTGCAGTTTCTCTATGCCGAGTGCTGCACGCGCAACAAGGCCGTCAAGCCCCAGAACATCATTCAAATCTGTAAATAGGAGTTCATTCATGAACATCAAAGAAGTCGTAAAACAAAAATATGGGGAAGCCGCCCTCCGCGTGACCTCCGGAGGGAGTTCCTGCTGTGGCGCGACCGCTTCCACCGGTTGCTGCGATCCCATCACCACCAATCTTTATGACGCGGCGCAGATCGGACAAATCCCCGAAGAAGCGCTCCTGGCATCACTCGGTTGCGGCAATCCCACGGCCCTCGCACAGCTGAAGCCGGGAGAAACCGTGCTCGACCTGGGCTCCGGCGGTGGCATCGACGTCCTGCTCTCCGCGCGCCGCGTCGGCCTGAGCGGCAAGGCCTATGGTCTCGACATGACCGACGAGATGTTAGCGCTTGCTAACCAGAACAAGCGCAAATCCGGAGTTGAGAACGTCGAATTTCTCAAAGG
>Ga0187863_10003708_pt1 | contig 11142 bp, 11 predicted proteins | sample June2016WEW_11_1_FD_132975 | JGI IMG/M metagenome (GOLD analysis project Ga0187863, IMG submission 132975) | Peatland microbial communities from SPRUCE experiment site at the Marcell Experimental Forest, Minnesota, USA - June2016WEW_11_10 | ecosystem: Environmental > Terrestrial > Soil >...
AGCGTGCTCTTGCCCACGCCGCTGCCCCCGAAGATGCCCATGCGCTGCCCGCGGCCGCAGGTCAGCAGCCCGTCGATGGCGCGAATGCCGCAGCCGAGCGTCTGGCCGATGCGCGTGCGCGTGAGAGGCAGGGGGGCGTCCCCGCGCAGGGGCCAGTATTCACGCGCTAGGTAGGCCCCTTTGGAATCGAGGGGCTGGCCGGTACCGTCGACGACGCGGCCGAGCAGCGCGGGTCCCACCCGCAGACAGGGGCGCGTGCCGCGGGTAACGATGCGGTCGCCATAGCGAATGCCCACGGGGCGCTCAAGGGGCATGGAAAGAACCATTTTTTCGCGGAAACCGACGATCTCGCCGGCAAGGGTGCGGCCGTCGGAAGTGAGGATGGCGCAGCCCTCGCCCACCGAGCAGAAAGGGCCTTGCGACTCGACGAGATAGTCGACCACTTTGGTGACGCGGCCGACCCAGCGGAAGGTGGAAAAATCGTCCAGGCGGCGAAAATAGGGAGCGAGCGAACTAGCCGGGGTCATGCCTGCGCTCGGGGGCGCTGCGCGAGCAGATCCGCAAAGCCTTGTTCGATTTCCTGCAGCTGCGTTTCCAGGCTGATGTGCGTGCTGCCGAGATCGGTTTCTAGCATGCAGCAGGCGGACCCAAGCGACGCGTCGCCCATGAGTTCAGGAACCGGGCCGCCCTCACCGGAACGGCTGAAATAGTCGCGCCAGAAGGGGATCTCCTGCGGGTGGGCGCGCAAGCGCACCTGCGTGCCGTCGTTCAGGCTCTCCAGGGCTACGCGCACGACGCCGGTGAGCAGCAGCGGGTCCATCTGCACCTCGCGGTGCAGGATCTTACGGGCGATGGATAAGGCTAGCTGTACCACCTCGCTTTCAACCCGCTGAAAGTAGCCTTCCCGCTGTGCCGCGAATTGGCGCAGGGCTTCGGCCAGCTCGCCGCGCAAGGCGGCCAGATTTGTCTCAAACGCCGCGCGGGCGCGCGCTTCGCCGTCGGCCAGACCTTTGTCGTAGAGTTGCTGTCCGGCTCGTAGGGAGCCCTCCGCGCCGTCGCGCGACGCTCCACAATAGGGGCCCGGCCGGCCCCCGTTTTCGCCCCCCGGGGAGGAAAAAACGAACGGTTCGGCGGCGGCGCCCGCAGGGCTCTCCGGGGCGGCGAACTTAGACGACATAGGCCTCCTCGGTTTCATTCTTCAGGGTCATCTTGCCGTCGGCTTCCAGTTTGCGGGCCGCGGCCACGATTTCACTCTGCGCCTGCTGCACGTCTTTTGAGCGGATGGGACCGAGTGCTTCCATATCTTCCTTGAGCATTTCCACGGCGCGCGAGGACATGCACTTGAAGAAATGATTGCGCAGGTTTTCCGAGGCGCCCTTCAGTCCGGTCGCAAGAACCTTCTTGTCGACTTGCGCGAGCAACTCGCGCAGGCCCGTCTCGGGAACCTCGACAAAGTCCTCGAAGGTAAACATCTGGTTGCGAATCGTGGCGGCCAGGCTGGCGTTGTCCTTTTCGATCCCCGCGAGCAGGTCCGAGGTAACCTTGGGGCCCACGCGGTTGAGCAGGTCGGCCACCGTATCGACACCCCCAAAGGGCCGCCGGTCTTGTTCGGCCGGTGCGGCCAGCTTGCGCTGCAGGACAGAGGAAATCTTCTGCACCACCTCGGGGGAGAAATCCTGCATTTCCGCCAGCCGCTTGACGGCCTGGGTGCGGGCTGGTTCGGGCAGCAGCAGCAACACGTTCTTGGACACAACCGCGTTCAGGTGCGCAAGCACCAGAGCGATGGTCTGCGGGTGTTCCTGCTCAAGCACTTTGGCGATCTGCTGGGGCTCGGCTTTCTGTACGGCTTCAAAGTTCTTGGTAGTGGTCTCAAGCGAGCGCACCTGGTCGACCAGCGGCCGGCTGCCTTCGCTGCCGAGCGTCTTGACCAGAAATTGCGTGGCGAAATCCGGTCCGCCCCTACCCACTGATTCCTGCGTGGTGGTTTGCTGTTGGTACTCCTGCAAGATTTCTGTGGCATCCTCAGGGCGGATGCTGCCCAGTCCGGCGATCTCCTGCGCGAGCAGCCGCAGAGCGGATTCAGGAAGCCGCTCGCAGATTTTGCGGGCAGCCTCGTCCCCCAAAAGGACCATCAGCATGGCCGCCTTGCGGGGATCGCGGAGGATTTTGGCTTCCGGCGGGCTCACGAGGCCCCGCTTTCACCAAGCCAGTTTTGAACCAGCCGCCCGGCACTTTCCGGATCGGCCTTTACGGTGGAGACGACCTGCTGTCGCATGTTTAGCGCGCGCTGCAGCTGCGGGTCGGTGGACGCACCGGGGGTCAGGCCGGCCCGGTTTCCGGGGGCCAGCTCTGGAGCGGCGGCCGCCAGCGGGGTGTTTGCGGCCCCTGCCGGAAGGGCCGCGGGCGCGGCTTCAAAGGCCGCGAGCACCTGCTTCTTGACCGGGTTGAGAATCAGGAAATAGACCAGCAGGAACAGGCCGAACAGGGCCACGTAGCGGAGCATTCCCGTCCAGCGCTCGGTGACCACGCGCACGCGTTCGGTGAGCGGGGGGGCTTCGAGCTGCTCGATGGGAGCGGATTGGAAGGCGATGTTCTGGACCGAAATCTGGTCGCCTCGGGTGGCATCGAAACCGAGAGCGGCCTTGGCCAGGTCCTCGATCTGTTTCATTTCCTGCGGGCTGCGTTTGCGCCGGGTTTCGCTGGGCTGGCCGCCTGCGTCGGCGTTGGTGATGGCGTCGTCGACCAAGACGGCGGCGGCGATGCGCTTGAAGCGGCCGGCCGGCTCGATGAGGTGTTTGGTCGTGTGGCTCACGGCGTAGGTTTTGTTGTCGCTGCGAATGCCCTGGGTGGCCTGCGTGCTGCTGCTCTGGCTGGCGGCGGCTCCGGCCGGTGGCGTATTGGGGGCGTTGGTGGCCGTGCCGGGAATCCCCGAGGGGTCCAGATCCTGGGCCGTTTCCTGTGAGGTCTGCGAACTGACGACGGCCGTCGAATTGGGATCGTAGAGATCCTGCGTGCTCTCGGCGGAGGTGGGATCGTATTCGATGGTCACGCTGGATTTCACGTGATCGGCCCCGACCACCGGCGCAAGCACCTGCACCACGCGTTCGGCCATGGCCGTTTCAAGATCGACCGCGCTGTTTTCCACGTCGCCCAACTGTCCGTGGGTCTGATTGGGCATGCGCCCGTCGGTGGTGATCACGGTGACGTTCTGCGCAGAGAGATCGTCCCAGGCGCTCGACACCAGATTGGCAATGGAGGAGGCTGTCTGGTCGGACATGCGCATCCCGCGCAGCTTGAGCACCACGGCCGCCTTGGCGGGGCGCTCGCGCTCGGTGAAAAGAGATTCGTGCGGAAGCACCAGGTGCACGCGTACCTGCTCCACACCGTTCATGGTCTGGATGGTGCGCTCAAGCTCGGCTTCAAGGGCGCGCTGGTAGTTGACCTTCTCAGAGAAATCGCTGCCCGACCAGTTGGGCTTGTCGAAGAGCTCAAAGCCCATGCGTCCGCTGGCCAGGGGGCCTTGCGAGGCCGCCTGCAGGCGCGCCTTGTCGAGTTCGTCGGAGGGCACCAGAACTGTTGAGCCATCGGCCGAAATCCGATAGGCGATATTCTGCGCCGCCAAGTCCTGGGTGAGCTTCTGCGCGTCGGCGGGGGCCAGGCCGGTGTAGAGCGGCTTGTAGTCGCTGTTGCCGATCATCCACACGAAGCCCCACACGGTCGCTCCCACGACGCCTACGCCCACAAGCAGCAGGAGGACCTGCGCGGTCGTGAGTCCTTTCAGAAAGGCTGCGATCTGCTTTTGGAATTTTTCCATGGCTGCGTGTGTGTGTTTCTGCCGCAAGATGCCCGGCGGGTATCGCTGCACCCGGCCGTTCTACCCGGTCACTGCCTTGCCCCTGCGCGCGCCCGCGCCTAGAACGGAATGCGCGAGACTTCCTGATACGCCGAAATGATCTTGTTGCGCACCTGCACCATCAATTCGAAGGTTAGATTGGCCTTCTCCACGGCGATCATGGCCGAGTGCACGTCCTGGCCGCCCCCGCTCAGCATGCTGGCCACCTGCGTGTCGGCCTCCGACTGCAGCTGGCCCACCTGGCTGACGGCCGCGTGCAGCGTGTCGAGGAAGCCCGCGCGCTCGCCCCCCGGTTGATTCGCGCCGCTCACGGTGCTGCCGAGATCGGGCTGCGGGAGTCCCGGAAGGGGCCCTTGCATGGGATTGATCATCGTAGGTTCTCCGTGCTTCCTTCTGCCGCGCTACCGACGCTCCGTTTAGGACTTCAGGATATCAATCGACGATTGGATCATGCTCTTGGTGCTTTGCACCGCCGCGGCATTTAACTGATAGGCCCGCGCGGCCCCCATGAGGTTGACCATCTCCTCGACGGGATTGATGGCCGGATAGGACACATACCCGTCGGCGTCGGCGTCAGGATGCCCGGGCTCGAAGCGGCGCACCGGCGGCGCTCCGTCAGCCACGACGCGCTCGACGCGCACGCCCTCGGCATGCATGTCCGTGAAGGAGGCCATGGTCGCCGGGAAGTCACCTTCGGGCGGGACCTGCTGTGCCCCGAACACGACATGCATGCGCTGGTAGGGGCCGCCGTTGGCGGAGTGGGTGGTTTCCGCGTTGGCCAGATTGCTCGTGACCACTTCGGCGCGCTGGCGCTCGGCCTGCAGAGCGGATCCGCTGATTTCCAAAACCTTGAATAGGTTCATGACGAGCTCCCTTCGCTAATGGCCATCTGCAAATTCCTGAACTGTGACTTGAGCAGCTGCTCGGCGATGCCAAACTGCAGCTGCACTTCTGAAAGCAGCAGGCTCTCGCGGTCCACGCTGACGTTGTTGCCGTCGGGCCGGGTGACCAGGCCGGGCACTTCGTGCACGAACGGCTCGGTGGGGGCAGTGTCGCCTTGTATGGCGCGCGCGAGCTCTCCCTGAAAATCGATGTCCTTGGTGCGGTAGCCAGGGGTATCCACGTTGGCGATGTTGCTTGTGATCAGGGACTGGCGCTTGGCCGCCAGATCCAGGTAGCGTGCGAGCAGGTCGGCCTGGGCGGATTGAATCCAGCTCATACGGCCTCCCGCGCCGCTAGGCCAAACTCGCGGATCTTGTTGCGCACGGTGCGCAGGCTGATGCCCATCATCTCCGCGGTGCGGGTGCGGTTTCCGTTGGTGGCCAGCAGGGTGGCCTCCAGCAGTGAGCGCTCGAGGTCCTGCAGGGTGATGCCGGGCTTGGGTATGGCGGCCGGAGAAGGAGCCTGCGAGCGCGCCACCGAGCAGAACAATTCGACGCCCAGCATGCTGCCGGGCGTCAGGGCCAGGGCGCGGCGGATGAAATTTTCGAGCTCGCGCACGTTGCCGGGCCAGTCGTAGTCCTGCATCGCGGCGGCCAGCTCCGGGGAAATCTGGAAGCGGCGGCCTTGGGCCTTGGGTTCGTACTTGCGCAGGAAGTATTCGGCCAGCCCCAGGATATCCCCGCGGCGCTGCTGCAGCGTGGGGATGGACAGCGGAATCACGTTCAGCCGGTAGTAGAGGTCGGCGCGAAACGTGCCGGCTTCGATCAGGGCGGGCAGGGAGCGGTTGGTGGTGGCGATCACGCGCACGTTCACGGGCAGCGGATGAGTATCTCCCAGGCGGTCGATCTCGCGCTCCTGTAGCACGCGCAACAGCTTGGGCTGCAGGCTGAGCGGCATCTCGCCGATTTCATCGAGCAGCAAGGTGCCTCCGTCGGCCATCTGGAACTTTCCGGGCTTGGAGGCGACGGCTCCGGTGAAGGCCCCGCGGACGTGCCCAAAGAGCTCGCTTTCCAAAAGGTTTTCGGGAAAGGCCGAACAGTTGACCGCGACAAAGGGCTTCGCGGCACGCGAGCTGGAGCGGTGGATGAGCCGGGCCAGCCGTTCTTTCCCGGTGCCGCTTTCGGCTTCGATCAGAATATCGGCTTCGGTAAGAGCCACGCGGCGCGCCTGAGCGATCAGGGCCTGAAAAACGGCCGATTCGCCGACAAACTCAGGGGCGTGCTGGCTCTGCCATTCCGAGGCCTGGCCCAGAATGCGCTGGGCGGTTTCCTCAAGCTGCGCGAACGACACCGGCTTCATCAGGTAGTCGCAGGCGCCTTCCTTCATGGTTAGCACGGCCTCCGGGACGCTGCCGTAGGCGGTAAGCAGGATGACGGCGGTTTCCGGGGCGATCTGGCGCACCCCTTGCATGACGTCTAGTCCATCACCATCGCCCATGCGCATATCGGTCACCACCAGGCCGCACGGCGCGCTGCGAAACTTGGTCAGCGCCTCGGCCACGCCCCCGGCAGTCGACACTTGCCAGCCGCCGCGGCGGAAGTTGGCGTCGAGCGCGGCGCGCATCGAGGCTTCATCGTCTACCACCAGAACATGGCTCATGCGGCTCCTTTCCACAGCGGGAGCAGGATCGAGAACCTGCTGCCTCCCTGCGCGGGACACTCCGCGCGGATCGTTCCTCCATGCTGCTCGACGACCTTCTGGCACACCGAAAGGCCCAGTCCCGGGCTGCCGGCCTTGGTCGTGAATCCAGGCTCAAAGATGCGCTCCCGCACCGCAGGATCGATTCCCCGGCCCTGGTCCTCAAAATCAATTTGCACGAACGCGTCGGAGAGCGCGGCCGCGGGCCGCACCCGGATCGTCAGAGCGCCCCCGGCGGCCATGGCGTAGAAGGCATTCAGGGACAGGTTCAAGAAGACCTGCTGGAGGCGGTGCGCGTCGGCCGCCACGGTGGCATGGGCGAAGGCGTTCTCGAGGCGCATGGCTAGGCCGCGCTGCCGCGCCAAGGGGCCCAGAAATTCGGTCGTTTCGCGCAGCAGGCGGTCCAGGCTTGCCGGCAGCCGCTCGCCGCACGGCTGACTGTGGAATTGCAGGACGTTGTTGACCGTTGCGGAGAGCGAGCGCAAGCCCGCTTGCAGGTGGGTCACCCACTGATGAGCTTCGGGCATCTCCACGGTTGAGCCAGCCAGGAGGCCGGCGAACAATTCCATGCTTCCCAGGGGATTGCGGATTTCATGGGCCAGCACGGTGGCAATTTCGGCCAGGGCGTGTGCCCGGCGAGCGGCCTCGCGTTCCGAGGCCATGCGTTTCTGCTCGCTGATGTCGCGCAAAATCCAAATCGTTTCGCAGGGACTGCCGGAATGTTCCGCTTGCGTGGCCGATACGCCAATGGTCCTTTTCTCGCGCAGCATCGCGCCGCACCATTCCTGTTCGGCTTGCGCGGAGCGGGGATGGATGTCGGCAAGCAGGCTCGCGATCGGCGCAGGGCGAGCTCGGTTGGCTCCAGGGTGCCAGCCGGCATCCAACTCGAGGAGCCGCCGGGCCTCCGGATTGACCATGCAGGCCTGCCCTCTGTCGTCGGTTACCAGAACGCCGCAAGGCAAGCCCTCAAGAATGCGTCCCAGGAAGGCCCGCACGCGGCAGGTTTCCTCTAGACTGCGGGACAATTCCCCATTGGCGCATTCCAAATCGGTGCGGAGGCGTGCTACCTCGGCTTGCAGCTGGGCGTAGGATTTCTCAAGCGATCCCGCCGCTTGCGTGAAGGTGAGGAAGGCATGTGCGAGCGATCGCTGGTCGGCGGTGTGTTTGGTCGTCGCGACCGCCCTCGGTTGACTTTGCCGGGTTGTAGGTAATTTTGGCATCCCCGGCGCGGTGCTGCAAGCAGGGTGCCAAAAGGAAACACTTCCACGTTAGAGATCGCTAAAGTTGGCAAGGTCTGGGGGAATGGTCGGGCTTGCTGCGCGCTGGCGGGATATTGACTTTGGGAGAAGCCAGAAATGTGCCGGTAGAAGTTCCGGCGCCTGCGGTCCGCTTCGGGATGCGGAAACGGGAACCCGGATGGGTTGGACACAGGGCCTGAAAATTCCTGACCGAGCCAGCAGACCGTTAAATTTATTTAAAGTGCCGGGGTGGTCGTGTGGCTGAAATGCTCCACGTGCAGCTGCGTTTCCTGGCCAGCGAGGATGAAGGCCCGCTCGACAGAATGCTGCAGTTCGCGAACGTTTCCCGGCCACTGCGACTGGCGCAGGAAGGCAATCGAGGAGGCCGAAAGCCTCTTGGCCGCAATCCCCGCCTCCTGGCAGAGATCCGCGAGGAACTTTTCGGCGAGCGACCCAATATCCTCTGGCCGTTCCCGAAGGGGTGGCAGCTCGACTGGAAACACGGCGATGCGGTAGTAGAGATCCTGGCGAAACAGTTTTTGCTTGACGTGATGGAGCAGGTTCACGTTGGTGGCGCACACCACGCGTACGTCGACGCGGAAGACGTCGGAACTTCCCAGGCGCTGCACCTCGCCGTCCTGCAAAAAGCGCAGCAGCTTGGCCTGCATGGTGAGGGGAAGATCGCCGATTTCGTCCAGAAAGAGAGTTCCCCCGTGGGCGTTGTGGATGCGCCCGACGCGAGATTGCACAGCGCCGGTGAACGCTCCGCGGGCGTGCCCGAACAACTCGGCTTCGAGCAAGGCCTCGGGAATGGCCGCGCAGTTGACCACCACAAAAGGATTGGAGGCCCGGCGGCTGATCTCATGAATGCCGCGGGCCACGAGCTCTTTTCCTGTGCCCGTCTCTCCTGTGATCAGCACAGTCGTATCGCGTGCCGCCACCAGCCGGGAAAGCTGGTAGATGTGCTGCATGGCACGCCCCCTGCCGACCATGGAAGGAAGGGGTTCTTTTTCAGAGGGCTGCGGTTGTTCTTTCAATGGCGCGGGAGCGCCGACCTCGGTTGGGAGGGCTTCGGGCAAGGCCATGATGGAGTGTTTTTCTTCAGCAGAGGCTAGAATCGTGACCTTTACCAGCGGGAAGCGCCGCCGCACCAACTCAGCGACCTCATGAACGTTCAAATCGGGCAGGTGCCGGTCCAGAATCAGCGTGTCAAAGGAAAGGGAGCTCAACTTTGACAGAGCGTGAGCGCCACTGAAAGCTTCTTCCACGCTGCCTGCCAGGCGATCCAGACTGAGGAACTGATTGCGAAAAGCGGGATTGTCGCTTGCCACCAGCAGGCGGGGTGGGATAGGCGGTACCACGGTTGCCTGTGCCGACATGAATGAACTCTCCTTGCGAACAGAAATATTAGAAACTTCCAACCTGAATTCGAGTTACAGTCCCCGTGCGGCAAATATTGCCCACGCTCAAACGGCAGAGCAATCAGAGGACCGATGCAAGGCCCCGATTGTGGATCAGCGTTTTGACGATTACCAGTCACGCAGCGCGAAAAATATTTGAGAATGGCTAATGTATCAACATCGGTTGATGAGCCGCTGGAAAAAGGGTGACGGCCGGCACAGAGTTCGGTCCGAATCTTAAGTATTCGTTATAGTATGGGAGTTTCTTATTCAGGAGCGAATGGGGCGATGCGCGTATTGGTCGTAGAGCCGGATGAAATGCTGGCGGAGTATTTGCGTGGCCGGCTATCGGAGGAGAATTTCGATGTGCGCGTGACCGCAAACGGAATCGAAGCCCAGCGTTTACTCGAGGCCGAAACGTTTGAAGTCATGATTCTGGATCTGAGCCTGCCGGAAGAATCCGGGCTGCACGCACTGCGGCAGGCGCGCGTCAGAAGACCGGACCTCATTATTCTGGTGCTGGCGCCTGCAGGAATCCCAGCCGATTGCGTAAAGAGTCTGGATGCCGGGGCCGACGATTATCTGGCCAAACCATTTTCCTTCGTGGAATTGACGGCGCGGATCCGCGCCTTGCTGCGCCGGCGCGCGGTCCCCGCCGAGGCTCGGCTGAAGGTGGAGGATCTGGTGCTTGACCGCATCGCCCGCACGGTGCAGCGGGGGCGGCATCGTATTGATCTGACCCAGAAAGAGTTCGAGTTGCTGGAGTTTTTGATGGAGCGGCCATTCCAGCCGGTTCCCCGTGAGTTGATTACCGAAAAAGCGTGGGAACTTGAGGCCGACAAACCCACCAACCTGGTGGCTGTCTACATCAACTATTTGCGCAAGAAAATTGATGCCGGATTTGACCGTCCCCTGATCCGGACCGTTCGCGGTGTTGGCTATCAGATCGGCGAGAAGGAAGCCTCCTCTGAGAATTGAACAGGGAATGCAGGAGGCAGACGCCTACCCACGGAAGGGAATTCTCACCGGCCGGCGGCACATCGGGCATGAGCGTATGCGCTCCTGGATCAATCGGAGTGCGGCCGAGCCGGATCGCGGTTTTCAGCACACTCTGCGCCTCGGCTAGTTTCCAGCCATAGCGCTCAAAGAACGCCGGCCCCTCGCTCGGTCCGAATTGGAATGAAATTCCGGTTTGGCCGAGATGTCTGGCGGCGGTGCGGTTCATGGTGTCGAGAACGCCCGGAGACACGACCTCGAAAATCCAATGCTCAAAATGGCATTGTCCTGCGAGTTCGCTTGCGAGCGCCGCCGCCTCTTCCGGCCGGAAATAAATCAGAACTCCCTCGCACACGATCAAAATCCTCTTGGATCGGCGGTTCATTTGCCGGAAGAAGGCGAGCCGTTGCTCGCGGTTCAGCAGATCGAGGCCGATCCGCTCGAGCGAGCAAAGAGGCTTTTCACTTGCCAGCATTTCTTCCTTGTAATCCAGGATTTCGGGTCGGTCGACTTCGACCCAGTGGAGAGAGCGCGGCAGGCCCATGCGATAAGGACGTGCGTCCAGACCGGCACCGAGGTTGATCACCGTGTCCACGCCCGTCAGCATGGCGCGCGCGATCATTTGATCAAACAGATAGGTGCGCAGGACCCAGCAGGCGCGGTGGCCTTGGTTGGAGAGGGTACCCGCAATTTCGAAACCCCGCGGGCCAGCCAGCCGCATCGCGAAGGGGTCGCGGAAAAGGGCATCGGCGCGCTGGTCTTCCTGGGCGCGAAACACCGCTGCCCAGCGGGCGGTATCAGAGATATCCCGAATGATCGAAGACGCCGTCGACATGGAAGTGGCGACCGCGGCTTATCCGGCGATGTTGAGGCCCAGACCCGCAGATGAAGCGGTGCCCGATGCGAGGCTTCCGCCCGGAGAGCCTAGGCCTGCTGCATCGGTTTGCAAGCTCGCATAGGCCTGCTGCGCCGCACTCAAGTTGCTTGATTGCAGGGCTTGGCCGAGTTGCGCCAGCTCTTGTTGCGTCTGCGAGGGCGAGGTGCTGCCACCGGAACCGTGCGCGTGAAAATGATG
>Ga0187863_10003709_pt1 | contig 11139 bp, 8 predicted proteins | sample June2016WEW_11_1_FD_132975 | JGI IMG/M metagenome (GOLD analysis project Ga0187863, IMG submission 132975) | Peatland microbial communities from SPRUCE experiment site at the Marcell Experimental Forest, Minnesota, USA - June2016WEW_11_10 | ecosystem: Environmental > Terrestrial > Soil >...
CTTCCGATGGACTGGAACTTTGGCGTGAACGTGGATTTGAAAATTGCGTTCACGACCACAGACACCACTAATGGCCATTTCACCGCTTGGAGCGTGCAAACCGGATGCAATTCGCTGACCGGCACGGTGACCGACGATCCGGTGCTGAACGCGGCGCAAACGGTTTCGTCCACCGTTGGCAGCACGGCCGTGTCCGGCGCGGAATATCTTACGCTGCTTACTGCGTTGAACACGACGGGCTGCTCGGCGGGGAACAACTTCGTCCTTGCCATCACTAGAAATAATTCCGGGTCGGATACCAACACGGACGCCGCCGTTGCCGCCAAATGGGCGGAGCTGACCTTCGGCCGCACGATGAACAGCACGAATCGCTGATTGGCGGAGCACTTGTACGGTCGGCATCCCGCCGGCGTTTGGCGCGCGGGCAGCAACAGTCAAAAGAGCCGGCCCTTCGCAAAGAACTCAGGGTGAATCCCTTTGGGATTCACGAGACGGGCCCGGCGCTACGAAACCCGAGCGACGCTGGTTGTGCAATGGCCGCTTGCAGGGGCGGCAGAGGCTCGGTTCCACCAAGCAACAATGCGCCAGCCTGAGGGCCGCCGCTACAAAAGCCAACCGTACACCGAACTTCACGACGACGACACGAGAATCGACGCACTTTGAGTGTTCCAGGGAGATGCGATGCAATCCTGGCAGAAATTCCTTGATTCGCTGGCCACCAAGGGCGGGAATCTGCTTGTCCTGTTTGTGTGCTTCGCGGGACTGCTGGGCCTGCTGATTCACGTTTTGCATCACGGCGATACGGGGAACGTGAGCATGGTCGTGGTCTCGACGTTTTCCGGATTTTCCGGCGCGTTGATGGCAACGCTGACCGGGAAAGACAGCAAAGAGCAGCGCGAACAGACTCACGCGGCAACGCTAACGTGACGATTCCCGGTGTGAGCGGTCCGACCATTTCTTCCAGCACCGCAGTGGCTGGAATTTCCGAATCTGGCGCCGCACATACGAGCGGTGCGCCGAGAATTGATGGGCCTGTTTCGTAATGCAAGCTGCAGCATATAGCGAGCTCAGCGCGCTCGATTTGATGAAGCTGTGCGTGTGGCGCGAAGCGCGCGGCGAAGGAATTTTGGGCAAGCGCGGCGTGGCGCAGGTGATTCAGAATCGCGCGAACGACCCTTCGTGGTGGGGACACGACATTCGCTCGGTAATTCTGAAGCCGTGGCAATTCTCGAGCTTCAACGCGGCGGACCCTAACTCCGGGAAATGGCCGGCGGAGGGCGACCCGTCGTTCCAGGATTGCGCGGATGTCTGCGAAGCGGTGGCAACGGGGAAGCATGAGGACATCACCAGCGGCGCGACTTCGTATTACGACATCTCGATTCCGCCGCCGGCGTGGGCCGCGGACGGAAGCAACGTCTTCACGCTGGCCGCCGGCCACTTGCGTTTCTACAAACTCGCTGCGGTAATGGTGAGTGACATCGACCTTGGCGTGTAGATCGCCCTTTCGAACAAACCTCCACCCCGCAGTAAATTCGGTTTCTTAGCGCGGCTTCAACGAGCTAAAGCAGGTGTACAATGTTGTTCTTCGGATTCACCTGGGACTCCGGGACTAATTCTCAGCCGCAAGGGAACTTGGGATTCTGGAGGAGGCTCGCTTGGAAACCGCCATTGGAGTATTCGCTTCGCGAGAACGCGCAGAAAACGCGCTGGGATATTTGCTGGAGAACGGCGTGCCGGAGGACGCGATCGTCTATTTGACGCGCTCTGAAACTGAGGCTGTGGCTCTGGGCAAGAAGATCGGCGGCTTTGCCGGCAGTATTGCAGGCGGAGCGGTTGGTTTCGGAGCGGGAATGGCGGCTGCCTCGTGGGCGCTGATTCCCGGCGCGGGCGAAGTTTTCGCCCTGGGCGCGGGCGCTGCTGCGTTGCTCGGACTGCTGGGAAAAAAGGCCGGGGCTGCAGCCGGCGCGAAGTTGACGAAGAATGTTGACGCTGATGTCGTTCGGGACAAACAGTCGGCTGAAGACGCGGAGGTTTTTCTAGACATTCTGAAAACAGACCGGTCGCTGATTGTGGTCAGGACGGAATCGCACGAAACTGCAAAAACAGCCTGCGTGATATTCGATCGCATGGGTATCGCCGGGACTGCAACGCCGCCGATATTGACGCCGCCGTCGGAAAAAATGGAGGCGGTGACCAGGCCGGCTGGTAACGGCGTCACGGTATTGGAAATACGCGGAAGAATTATTCTGGGGGTGGGCAATGTGGTACTTCGTGACGCTGTTCAGGATCTGGTCGTGCGAGGGAATATCCTGGTCCTGCTGGATTTGCGCGAAGTGGAGCACATCGACAGCGCGGGGCTGGGAGAGCTGGTGCGGAGCCACACGTCCCTGCGCAAGGCCGGCGGCCAATTGAAGCTGTTGAATCCAAGCGCCAAAATTATGGACATGTTGCGAATGAGCATGCTGCACAAAGTTTTCGACGTGCAGACGGACGAAGCCAGCGCTATTAAATCTTTCAGCAGATCATCGCAATCGGGAGCAACGGCGTAAATTGCGCTGCGGCGCGGCACATTTCCGCTGCCGATAGTTCGTTTCTGAATTATGGCAATCCAACACGTTCTTTATGTTCCGCAATCACAGTCGACAATGTATCCGCGGTAGGGCGCGGCCTTTCAAAGGTTCGATGATGAAAAACATTTCGTTAGCGCTGCCCGTTCTAGCACTCGGTTTCATCCTGGCGCCCATCGCGAGTGCACAGACGCAGAGCATTTATATTGCGGCGACCGCGCAAGGGGCAGGCACGGGAGCGGATTGCGCGGATGCACTGCCGTACACTTTTTTTAATTCGAGCAGCAATTGGGCTGGATCCTTCACTACAGGGAAAATTAGTCCTGGTACGACGGTGCCCATATGCGGAACGATTACGGCATCGGCTGGCGCAAGCGGCTTCCTCGCGTTTCAGGGCAGCGGGACATCCGGGCATCCCATCACGTTGCAATTCACCGCTGGAGCGGTTTTGACCGCACCCTATTGGGGCACGAATGGAGCGATTTATTCCAACGGCAACAACTACATTACGGTGGACGGAAACAACCTTGGCGGAACGGTGACGGCGTCGGCGAACGGAACCAGCCTGGCCAATCAGCAGAGCACGAGCAAGGGCGTGTATCTCGTCGGATGCAGCAATTGTATCGTCCAGAATTTGAACGTGACGAACATTTACGTGCATACTTGCGTCTGGGTGACCACCGGAAGCAATCCACTGGTGAACTGCACGGACGAAGGCGGCTACAACACTTATTCCATTTGGATAAATGGCGGATCGAATTCCACCATCACAGGGAACGCAGTGAACGATGCGCATTGGGGACTGACGTTCACTTTCAATTCGGGAACGACGTCGTCGAACGACCAGATCACCTATAACACGGGGTTCAATCTGGACCACGGAGTTTTCACAGCGGACAACAATTCGAATGCGACCATCACCGGGTTCGTGATTGACCACAACAATATTACGGGCGGGCAGAACTGGGACGACATCTCCGACCAGAATCACCATGATCCAATTCACATTTCGACCAACAGCACGGGTACAACCATGCCCGCCCCGCAAATCTCGAACAATACGATTTTGACCGGCGCGAGCTTTCAAGGCATCCACGCGAACACCGCCATCTACATCGCGGGAGGCTGCTCGGGCTGCACCAACGGCTCAGGAATCACGGGCGCGAACGTCTTCAATAATGTGATCCGCAGCGGTTTTACCGGGACGATTGGCTCCATCACCTGCCAGCCGATTTACGGAACCGCGGCTATTGCCATGTACGGGCTGAACGGCCTCGCGGCCAACAACACGATCTACGGGAGTTCTACTTCAGCTTGCAGTCAGGGAAATTCCTGCATTCAATATCTCGGGGCGGGAACGATCCAACAGAACAATGTCTGCCAGGGCTTCTCTCTGTTCACGATCAACGACGGCGGCAGCACCTTGGGATTCAGCAACTACAACGATGTGTATGGGACGGGGACCACTCCGTTTCATGCGGTTAGTACTTATTATGCTTTGGCAAGTTGGCAGGCTTGCACCAGCGGGTGCCAGACGACGGCGGGCGCTCCAGACTTGAACAGCACGACGGCGAATCCGCTGCTGAATACTTCGAGCGTGCCACCATACCAGTTGACGAACAGTGGTTCGGCGGCGTGGCAGAAGGGTACGAACCTGACTTCGCTCGGCGTTGCTGCGCTTGATATAGACGCAAACGGAGTGGCGCGGCCGGCGACCGGGAATTGGGATATGGGCGCGTATGAATCTTCGGCGAGCGGGGCTGTGACGCTCACTCCGACGTCCTACACATTCGCCACCACGGTGGTGGGCCAGCCCAGCTCGGACAGCCCCGCCGTTTTCACACTGGCCAACAGCAGCGGCTCGACTGTCACGAGTATTTCAATTTCCTTTACAGGCGCGAACGCAGGGGACTTTTCCCAAACGACGTCGTGCGGAAGTTCTCTCGCGAACGGTTCGTTCTGCTTGATAAACGTTACCTTCACTCCCGCAGCGGTCGGTTCGCGCAGCGCTACGCTTAGTGTTTCGGACTCAGGCGCCGGCAGTCCCCAAACTTCCAGTCTTTCCGGCATAGCAGTTCCTTCGGTGACCAATCCGTCGCCAGCCAACCCCGTCACATTTGGAGTTGTGGTCACGGATCCTTCAATTCCACCCCCGGTGAAAAATGAAAAACACGCGCAGAATCTTTCTCCTTACAATTTTGACCACGTCGCTCTGGTTGGCTTCCTGCGCCAAGACCGTCCCGGTAACCCCGCCGGCGCCTCCGCCAGTCAATAAAGACTGGCTCATCACCGCCAGCTTCAGGTACAACTTTACGAACTATATGCAGTGCGGCGCGAGTATCACTTCCGGCTGCATCACGGGATTTACATGGGGCTATCTGAACGCTCAGGGTGCGCAAGTGCCGCTGAAAACCAGTCCGGTCACGGTGTGCTCCGGCGCGTCACAGCCACAAGCTTGCACCGACACCGCTAATAGCCAACTGCCTATCGGCTCGGACACCTTCACGATGGTGGTGAACTACATCGACTCAACAGGCAAGCCGCAAATCACTTCGCCCGTAACATCCTCGTCACCGGTTGTTATCGCTGCCGGCCTGCCGCAGGGTTTCACCATCTCCGCCCAGTAGCCAGAAGCTGAACACCAGCGGGACGCGTTCGTTGACTTGCTGCGACGCGCAACCTAAGATGCTCGGTTAATGGCGGACTCGCGCCCACTTAGTGGAACAACGGTTTCGCATTACCGCATCGTGGAAAAGCTCGGCGGCGGCGGAATGGGCGTCGTGTACTCCGCCGAGGACACAAAACTCCGCCGCCTGGTCGCGTTGAAATTCCTGCCGGACGATACTGCGAGCGATCCCCATGCCATCGAGCGCTTCCGTCGCGAAGCACGCGCGGCCTCCGCACTGAACCATCCAAATATTTGCATCATTCACGACATTGACGAAGACCAGGGCCAGCATTTCCTGGTAATGGAATTTCTGGAAGGCCAAACGCTGAAGCACCGCATCGCGCAAGGATCTATCCCGGTGGACGAACTGCTGGAAATCGGGATTCAGGTGTCCACTGCGCTGGACGCTGCGCACGGGAAGGGAATCGTTCACCGCGATGTCAAGCCCGCGAACATTTTCCTCGTTCGGCATGGGCAAGCCAAAGTGCTCGATTTCGGCTTGGCCAAGGTTGTGGCGACGCACCGCGTGGTCCCCGGCATCACTGTGTCGGCGCTTCCCACTGCGTCCGAGCAAGAGCTGCTGAGTAGCCCGGGCTCGGCGATGGGCACGGTGGCCTATATGTCGCCGGAGCAGGCCCTGGGCGAAGATCTCGACGCGCGTTCGGATCTTTTCTCCTTCGGCGTGGTGCTTTACGAGATGGCCACGGGCGCCATGGCCTTTTATGGCGCAACGTCGGGAGCGATGTTCGACGCGATCTTGCACAAAGATCCGGTGCCGCCGGGCCGGTTGAACCCGCAGCTTCCGCCGGAACTCGATCGCATAATTCACAAGGCCCTTGAAAAGGACCGCGCGCTTCGCTATCAGCATGCTTCCGAACTGCGCGCCGATTTGCAGCGCCTGAAACGAGACAGCACTTCCGGACGCGTGTCTATTGCAGGAAGCGGAACTCAACCAGTCCTTTCTGAACCGGCGGCGCCTTCTTCATCTTCGGGTCTGTCTGCGCAGGCATCCGGTGAAAAGACCTCGAGCAGTTCTGTTGTCGTAGCCGTTGCGAAACAGCACAAGATAGGCCTTGCCACCGGAGCGTTGATCGCGATCGTGGTCCTGGCTGCAGCGGCCTATGGTCTATATGCACTGCTCCACCGCGCCGGCCCCGCGCCGTTCGCGGACTTCACCATCACGCAAGTCACAAACAACGGGAAATCAGTCGAAGCGGCCATTTCTCCGGACGGCAAATATCTGCTGAGCGTCCTGGAGGACAAAGGCAAACAGAGCCTTTGGCTCCGGCACGTGTTGACCAATAGTGACACCCAAGTGATTACGCCCGCCGAGGCCTATTACCAGACCCTGGCATTTTCTCCGGATGGCAATTACATTTATTTCCGTAAGGCCATAGACAACACGCATACCGGGTACAACGCTTTCCGCGCTCCGGTGCTGGGTGGCACACCGCAACTTGTTGTGCGAAACATCGACAGCGCGATCAGCTTCTCTCCCGACGGAAGAATAGCCTACTCGCGGGGAAATGATCCGGAGCTTGGAAAGTTTCAAGTGCTCATCGCGAACGCGGACGGCACGAACGAAAGGATGTCTTATAGCGGGCCTAGCACGTTTGCTCCGGTATCCGTACCCTGGTCGCCAGACGGCAAACAGATCGCTACACTTAGGCCCGGCCCCGGCGAGCCGATGAGTAACATTGAGTTCCGGGATGTGACGTCCGCCAAAGTGCAGGCGATTGTACCTTTCGATAAAATTCAGCTCAACGACCTGGTATGGCTGCCCGACGGCCGCGGCCTGTTGGTTACCTATCAGAACAACGGGACACCTCTTGCGCGGGCTCAGATCGGGCTGCTCTCCGCAAAAGCAACCGAATTTCGTGCGATCACCAAGGATACGAATAGCTATCGGACACTGACACTGTCGGCCGACGGAAAGGCGTTGGCTACTGTCCAACAAAAAGTTTCGAGAACTTTGTATGTGTTGCCGGCCAGCGGATTCGCCGGTAGTCCTCCGGCCCCGGCCTTGGCGCAGCTCAAAGACTCTTTCGTCTTTAACTGGGCGTCAAACGGAGACCTGTACTTTGCCGACGGCGGCACTTTGCTGCGAATCTCACCAGACGGCGCGAGCAAGACGACCATAGTTAGTGACCCTGGCGCTGTAATAGCGGCGGCGATCGCGTGTCCGAATGGATCCGACGTGATACTCCAATGGGACGGCCACTCCGCTGCCAAGATCAACGTTTGGCGCATGTCTCCCGACGGCTCCAACCTGAAGCAACTCACCTATGGCAGCGCAGACCTTTCCGCAAAGTGCATGCCGGACGGAAAGTGGGTGTATTACGAAGACTGGGTCAACTCTCACATTATGCGCGTGCCCATAAACGGTGGAACCCCTGAGATTGTGCCGGGAACGATCGTTCCGCACACTATTTTCTCGTCGCCGGGCTTCGGTACTTCAGCGGATGGGAAGTGGCTTGCGATCCTTCTTAGCCAGATCGAGTCGAACGGCTCCGGCACCAATAAAATTGCGCTGATTCCACTCGATGCCGGACCGAATCCACCCGTGAGGTTGCTCGACCCCGATCCGAGGGTTGCCGTGAATCCACAATTCACTCCCGATGGAAGCGCGCTCGTGTATCCCATTCGTGAAAACGGAGTGGACAACTTGTGGCTCCAACCGCTCGACGGCTCCCGCGGCCGCCAAATTACTGCCTTCGAAACGGATCTGATCCAGGCCTTTCATTTCTCGCCCGACGGAAAGAACCTCGGCGTTTTCCGCGAGCACGACGAATCCGACGTGGTGCTTCTGCACGATGCCGGCGGATCACCGCGCTGACGTAAGCCAAGTTATCGGAACGATCCACCGCCAGGTTCTTAGCTGAGATTCTCCGTTGCATTCACATCGGAAGGGAATTCCTCCGCATCACGCACGCCTGTCTGAATCCTCAATCTAACGAAACCCGTTCGTTCGCACGCAGTTCAATCCAGGAGAAAAACGAAATGAAAACCCTACGTAAGGCAGCAGACGCAGTACTGATTGGAGTTCTTTGCGGCTCGCTGGTAATAAGCACAGTTACGCTCGGCGGCTGCAATTCAACGCAAGTGGAAGCGGACATTCAAAAAGTAATCGCGCTGCTTCCTACAGCTGTCCAGATCGCCGGCAGCATCTTGAACATCGTTGCCGCCGCGGAAGGGAACTCAGCTCCCAGCGCCTCCGTTCTCGCCACGGTGAAAAACGCTTCCGGGCAAGTCCAGGCGGATCTGACCTTGGCGAATAGCCTGGTCGCGCAGTATCAAACCGACCTGGCCTCAGCTCCCGCAGGCGTCCTGGGACAGCTCGACGCGGCCGTCGCCGACGCGCAGCAAAACATCGCCGCAATCCTCAGCGCCGTTCACGTTGCAAACGCCACAGTGGTTGCGGCAGTGAATTCCGCAGTCGCCAGTGTGCAGACCGTAATCCTCGCGCTCATCGCTGTGTTGCCGGCACCCGCGCCTGCCGCGCTTTTTCCCAAGCTGAGCGCTTCGTTGCAGGCCGCAGGAATCCAGCCGGGAAGTGTGAAGGTTGCGATTCCCACTCCGCACGCATTCGCCAAATCGTTCAACAACGACGTGCGCATCGTGGCCATCCAGCAAGCTTACCCCACGGCACCGATCAAAGTTCCCGTCCCGCACGTTCGCATCTTCGGCGTGCCTCTGCCGTAGTGAACGCGATGACCACTGTGGACAAACGGAGAACAGAAAATGACTCTGCCTCTTTCACCGAATGGCCGGAGATATGGCGCACTCAAAAGCAAACCGGACGCCAGGGATTACGGCATGGCCTCGATCTCGCTGCCGAAAGTGATTCCTTCCGTGATTGACCTCACCGAATGGTGCGGACCGATTCGCGACCAGGGCGATCTGGGAGCTTGCACCGCCTTCGCCGGCACCGCGATGTCGGAGTTCCTGTGGCGCAGATACAAAAACCAGGAACTCGTTTTCAGCCCGCTCTATTTGTATTACCAGGAACGCGCGCTGGACGGCGACCGCAACAAAGGCGACACCGGATCCACCGGGCGCACTTGCGTAAAAGCGCTCAACCAATTCGGCGTCTGCCTCGAAGCGGGCGATCCCTACAACCCGACCGCCTTTGCGAATCCACCCAGCAGCGGGGAATCGCAGCAGGCGCTGTTGTATCGCTCCGGCGCGTACCACGCCATCACGAATGTTCAGGACATGAAAGCGTGCCTCGCCTCGGGCTACGGCTTCATCGCTGGATTCAACGTGTTCAGTTCCTTCGAGTCTGACGCGACAGCCGGTAGCGGCTTGATGCCCGTGCCAAATCAGCAGACAGAAACGGCCCTAGGCGGCCACGAAGTGTTTTTCTGTGGCTACGACGATGCGATGGAATGCCCCGGCGCGTCGCTCGGAGCCTTCAAGGTCCAAAATAGCTGGGGGACTACCTGGGGGCAGTCCGGTTTCTTCTGGTTCCCCTATCAATGCGCCGCGGACACCTCCATCCTGATCGACGCCTTCATCCAGCATTTCGGCAAGCCCTGGTAATGAGCCCCGGAAGAGTTACCTCTCAAGGCGCGAGTCAACTCGATACTCTTCGTTCGAAGAAGCCGTCGCATCCGCCTAGGCGTACGACACGGGCAGCGAAGCTGATTCTGGCGATCGAATTACTCGGTTGCTCGAATCGTCCGCCCTCGATAGTAGCTTCAGAAGACCGCGGCGAACAGAACCCAGCAGGAATTCGTACAGTAATTGCCCGGTTTGAAGAGTGTATCGCTAAGCAGCGTCTTGGTCTAAGTGCTAGTCACGCAACCAACACCGCATAAATTACGTTAATCCCGCCGAGCAATGTAGTTGGCGGCATCCGCTGACTCGCGGAGCGAAGGCATTGCTCCGACTGCAATGTCCAGTCGTCGCCGTACCCACAAACTGCGTCTTGTGCGCCCATTTTCGCCTTGATCCCAAATATCGCAAAATACCCATTGACACGACCTCTCAGTTAGCAGTACAACGGCGCCTAGAGGCACAGTTCGAGAATGGATATTATGTTGCTTGCCGGGGGGGGCGGGGGCGGGGTGGGTGATGGGCCAAGGTGCGGGGCTATTTTGCTGGGGATTTGTGTGGGGGCGAGGCGAGTTCGTACTTTATGTACTGCTCTAGCGGGGCCTTATCGCCGCCTACTAGCATGCGGCCATTGACGAAAACGGTGGGGGTGCTAGAGATGTTTAAGGCTTCGCCGTCGGCGCGATTTGCCTCGACGGCATTCTTTGCCTCTGGCGAGGACATGCATTCTTTGAAGGCTTGCGTGTCGAGTCCTGCTTTTGAGGCGAACGCCGTGAGCTTATCCCAGACGTTTTCCGGCGAGATCAAATCCTGATTGTCGAAGATGGAGTCATGGAGCGTCCAAAATGCTGCGGGCGATTGCATATAGGCACAACGGGCTCCAATGGCTGCAGATTCGGTCCAAGGGTGGATTTGTGTGAGGGGAAAATCCTTGAAGACCACGCGGACCTGGGGATACTGCGTCTCGATGGTTTTCAGGGTGTGGGATAGTTCGCGGCAATGGGGACACTCAAAATCGCTGAATTCGATGATGGTGACAGGGGCGTCCGCAGGACCTTGTGTAGGGTTACCTTCGATGTTTAGGTGCGCGAGGTTGTCAGCGAAAGGGTTGGAAGACATGTCATACATGTCGCCGCGGAGAAATATTTTTCCGTCCTTACTAACGTAAACCGTTCCGGTATCGGTGTGATCGTTAATGGTGACGTTAATGGGGACAACATAGAAGTACGGCGATACGGACGGGGACATCGGTCCCAGGCGCACTTTGAATTCCGGCCCCCAGGTGAACAGGTTACGCACAAAGGCTTCGGTTGATTGAAGGATTTGAGTCTGGTCGGATGATGGCGC
>Ga0187863_10003710_pt1 | contig 11138 bp, 8 predicted proteins | sample June2016WEW_11_1_FD_132975 | JGI IMG/M metagenome (GOLD analysis project Ga0187863, IMG submission 132975) | Peatland microbial communities from SPRUCE experiment site at the Marcell Experimental Forest, Minnesota, USA - June2016WEW_11_10 | ecosystem: Environmental > Terrestrial > Soil >...
GTCATTTGCGGGATCGGGACGGTGCTGGGGTAGAGCGCCGCATTCGGCGCGAGCGAACCGAAGAAGCGAATCGCCGGCATCAGGACCAGCCAGGAAATCACGCTACCCGCAAAAAGAGTTCCGGCCACGCGCGGCCCGATGATGTAGCCGACGCCGAGATATTCAGAGGTCACAGCTGCGCGAAACGAAGCGCCGGGAAGCCATGCCGGCTGATATTCCGGCTGGCTCGGCCACATCCCCAGAGTGTTCATACAGAAGGTGTAGGCGCCCCCGAGTCCGAGCCCCCAAAACACGCGGTTCGCGAAGGAGCCGCCGCGTTCACCGGCCACCAGTACGTCCGCACATGCAGTGCCTTCAGGAAAGGTGAGGTTGCCGTGCTCTTTTACGATGAGCTGGCGGCGAAGCGGAATCATGAAGAGGACGCCCAGCCAACCGCCCAGCAGCGCCAGGAAAAAGATGCGCCAGTATTCCGTGTTCAGTGAATACCCGAGGAAAATCAGCGCCGGCATAGTGAAAATTACGCCGGCGGCAACAGATTCGCCAGCCGAGCCCGTGGTCTGCACGATGTTGTTTTCAAGAATCGTCGAACGCCCAAAGGCGCGCAGAATGCTGATGGAAAGGACGGAGATGGGTATGGAAGCGGAAACGGTAAGCCCGGCACGCAGCCCTACGTAAACCGACACGGCGCCGAAAAGTATGCCAAACAGCGCCCCGAGAATGACGGCCCGAAGCGTGAATTCGCGGGGGCTTTCCTCATGGCCGACAAACGGCTTGAACTCGCCGGGCGGTGCAACCGAACTCCAGAGCCTTGTGACCACTTACTCCCCCCCTTCCTAGCTGCTGCCGAGCCGCTGGTTTTTGTGCAGTGCGTCAGCCGCTAAGAGTGTCGAGTGAGCCTGCATGACGTTGCGTGTCTCTAATGCGATAGGTCCGTTTTCGTTTGTCCGAGCGTTGCGAGCCAGCTTTCTCATGTTTGTCATGGCGGGCCCGCTTTTGGCGATCTCGACGGCCACATGAGCGCCCGTCATGCTAATTGCACGGACGTAGTTGCCGTGGTGTCACGGCCGCGTCCAAGTAAGCGCTGGGTTAGCGACCAGAGGTTAGAGTCCTTTCGCAAGCGCGGTTGTTGGCTGGGCCCATCGTAGCGGCTGCCCTGCCCTCAGCTGGCGGGGAATTGCCAACCTCAGGACTTTTCGGTGAGGCGCTGGCGGACGCGGTCGCTGAGGGCTTTTCCGTCGACGGCCTTGCCTTCCAGTTTCGCGCGCGCCGCCTTCACGACGGCACCCATTTGCTTGAGCGAGTCGGCCCCTTCTCCGTCAATGGCCGCTTCGACCGCGGCGTGCATCTCCGCGTCGGTGGGCGCGGCGGGCAGATATTCCTCGATGATCGAAATTTCCTTGGCCTCCTTCTCGGCCAGGTCGTTGCGCCCCCCCTTGTGGAACTGGTCGATGGACTCGCGGCGCTGCTTCACGAGCATTTGCAGGATCTGAAGCGATTCAAGATCTTCGAGCGGGCGCATCTTTTCGATTTCTTTGTGTTTGAGCGCGCTCTTCACCATGCGCAGGACGCTCAGCCGCAGTTCGTCTTTGCCCTTCATTGCCGCAGTGAGATCGGCCTGAATGCGTTCGATGTAGCCCATTTCGTGTGCTACCTCCAAGCCGAAGAGGATAACATACGCGCCATCACAGGCGTTTGTGTTGTCGGGTTGGAAGTGCCTGTTCCTGCGTTGGCGCAAATTTCCGCTTCCGCAGGGTTCGCTTCCTCATCATATAAGTGGCCGCATGGTGCGGTTGTTATCCCCCAAGGAGCCTCCGTGCGACGGAGTCGGACAGCCTTTGTCGTAGTCGTTCAATCGATTTTGCTTGTGGCACACCTGTTGGTCTACGAAACCTGGATGGTTTTTGCCGCGCCGGTCGATCCGCCGGGGGGGCCGGTGCTGGCCATCGCGTTGGGACTGCTTTCGGTCAGTTTCGTCATAGCGTCGCTACTTGCTTTTCGTTACTACAATCTGTTTGTGCGGGCGTTCTACACGCTAGCCGCGGTCTGGCTGGGCATCCTGAATTTTTGTTTCTTCGCTTCGCTGGCCTGCTGGATCGCCTATGCAGGGACTAGCCTTGTGGGGTTGCATTGGGAGCGGCGCGAAATCGCTCTGGGGATGTTTGGACTGGCCGTTGCCGCTGGACTGGCCGGCATCGCCAACGCCTCGTGGATACGGGTAAAGCGGATCCGCGTGAGGCTGCCGGACTTGCCGGAAGTGTGGCGCGGGCGCGTGGCTGCGTTTGTGAGTGACATGCATCTTGGTCCGGTGCGCGGTTATGCGTTCTCCAAGCGTATCGTCGCGTTGCTCAATGGTTTCAAACCGGATGTGGTATTTATGACCGGCGATGTGTATGACGGCACGGCGGCGGATGTGAACCTTCTCGCGAAACCGTTTGCCGATCTTTCGGCTCCGCTGGGCCGCTATTTCGTTGCGGGAAACCATGAGGAGTTCTCCAACCGAGTGAAATATCTGGAGGCGCTCGAGCTCTCTGGCGTCCGCGTTTTGGAAGGCGAAAAGGTAACCGTGGATGGGTTGCAGATCGTCGGAGTGCCCTACCACGATTTGACTACGCCGGAGCGCTTCCAATCGGCATTGCGCCAGGCGGATCTAAAGCGCGACGATCCCAGTATCCTTCTAGCGCACGCCCCGAATCGCCTTTGGGAAGCAGAAGCGGCGGGCGTGACGCTGCAGCTGTGCGGGCACACCCACGGCGGCCAGTTTTTCCCTTGGACGGCGGTCGTGTCGCGAATCTACGGGAAGTTCGCCTATGGACTGCAACGGCTGGGAGCGATGACCGTTTACACCACCTGCGGCGCGGGCACATGGGGACCACCGGTGCGCCTGGGCACCAATCCCGAGGTGGTGCTCATTCATTTCGAGTGACGGCCGGCGCAGGGCAATCCTAGCGCTGTGAAGTGCCCGTCATGCCACGCATCCGACCGTAGCCCTTTCCGCAGGCCGGGGTGCAAGGATTCAGGCCGTTGTTTTAGAATGAGGGCTCTTGCCCGCCGTTACTGAACTCGACGGTTTGCGCGTGGTGTTGGTGGCCTCGCGGAACCCCCTGAATATTGGTGCGGCAGCGCGCGCCATGAGCAACTTCGGATGCGCGCACTTGCGCGTGGTGAATCCCTACGAGCCGGCGTTCCGAGAGGCGCGTTCGGCGGTGGGCGCGGCGGAGCTGCTGGCGAGCGCCAAGGCCTACCCCGAGGTGTCCGAAGCAGTTTCCGATTGCGCGCTGGTTGTTGGCACTACCGCCGTGAGGCACCGGGTGTTGCAGCAGCCGCTCCATCGTCTGGAATATGGCGCGCGCCTGATCCGCAAGCGCCTGCCATCCGGTCGTGTCGCGCTGCTGTTTGGCTCAGAGCGGGTAGGTCTATCGAACCAAGAGATGAGCCATTGCCATTGGCTCATGAACATCCCCACTCGCGAGGACCATATCTCCATGAATCTGGGCCAGGCGGTAGCCGTATGCCTGTACGAACTGGCGCGAAGCGATCGGTTTGGAACGGGGTCAGCCAAAAAGGAGCTTGCCAGGGTCGAAGATGTCGAGCGAATGACAGGCATTCTCAACGAAGTGCTGCGCGCGAGCGGCTACCCCGGTCCGCGGGGCTCCAACGAGCTCAAGATTCGCCGCCTCCTTCGCCGCATGAACCTATCCGCCATGGACGCGGAGGTATGGCTCGGGGTCCTCCGGCAGATTCTCTGGAAGGTGCAATCGGAGGGGTGAGGTCAGGCGCGCGGCTGCGTGAGGCGCGCTAGGGCAATCTGGGGGGGGCGAGCCCTGCTGCTGTGAGAAATGACAGCAACAACAACTACGGCTCTTGGTAAACACCTAACCGGTTGTTTTCTTCTCCCGCTTCCAGGCTTCGAATGCAAATGTCGGTGCCCGTAGTGCTGCACTGAAACACCTGAGAGGCAGGTAAATCTTCAGGACGCACCACATAGTCGCCTTCTTCCATATCCACGGCATCCTCGTAATCGTCCATCGCGTAACGGTTTCCGGCCGACGCCCGGACGCGAAACACTTCCGACCCCGGTTCATAATTTCCGTAGCTGAAGCAATGCCCGATGCAGGCACGATCGGCGATGTGCTGCATCAGGATGCGCCAGTCCGGCAGAGGCAGAATCGTAGCCAGAACACGCTGGCCCGACGGAAGAGTGCCGACGGCGCGCTCCACCTGGTCTTCGATTCTGTTGACGGTGCCGGTGTCTTGATACAGGAAGGTAAAAAAGATGCCGGCGATCGCAAGCGACGCAGCCAGGTGCCATTTGCCGGGCCGCATCACTCCAAGAATACAGCAAGCGGCCGCCGCGGAAATCGATGTGAGGCGTTCTGTGATCAGCGCGATCGCAACATGATGCGGGAAACGAACTCCCCGCGGAAACAGAAAGACAGCCAGCTCGATCACGATGTACAGCTGTACGGGAAGGGCATAAGCCTTCCCCAGTCCCGCCTCGTGGCGCCGTCGCACCACATCCACAGCCAGCGAGACGATCGCAAACACGATCAACAATCTCTCCGGAACCTCGTACCTTCCCCCAAAAAGAATCAGCTGGTCAGCCCCGCTAAACCAGTAAAATGGGTCCAGCTCCGCTTCGAAAATGGTGCGGTGCCAGAAGTAGTAGTGAACCAAGGCGATTCCACCCGCTGCGGCCAGAACCAGAACGAACTGGTATCGCAGCGGCAGATGCTCTGCGACGGCGATGTAGCTGAATGCGCAGACGAGCCAGATAATGCCGAACGGATGCGCCATAGCGACGAGCCCTGCAATAGGTACCGCTGCGAGCCTCTCCCATGCCGCGCCGCGCCATAGAATCGCAATACAAAAAAACGATAGGCCTAGAGCCAAGTAGTAATTCAACAACCCCATCTCGAAGGTGTAGCCATAGGACACCAGGGCCATCACCGGGGTAAGAAACCACGGGGCACGGCCCGTGGCGGCCGAAATCAGGGCGAAAAGCCCCCAGAAGAAGACCAGGACGCAGAGCGATACTGCGATCTTCTCGGCCACTGCCAGGCCGAAGGCCGATCCAAAGCCGCTCAGCAGAAGATCGAAAAGCACGTTGGTCCATTGGTGGGCTATCCAGAGGCCCGGAGCCTGGCCATGGGCAATCAACTGCGCCAGCCATGCGTTGTACATATGACTGCCCAGATCGGAGGCTTCGATGTGCCGGTGCCAGAAGCATGGCACAAGGATCGTTGCGGAGAGCAGCAGAAACCGCAGGAGACGGTTGCGCACATACCGAACGGAGGAGGCTAGAGCGGATTTGCCAGGCAGTGGGGAGGAAACGCTGCTGGGCCCTTCGGCAGTGGCAGAAATGGTTTTCAGCTCCGTGCCTTGTATCGATGACACTTCCGATGAAATGGCTTCGCTTTTCAGCTCGCGATAAACATACCATGACTTGAAAGCGATGCACCGCTGCGCGTCAACAACGATGGAATTGAAAGCAGAACGAGCGGGTTTTGCAGAAACCAGCGGGGGGGGGGACTATCTCAACTGCTAGGGAAGCCTTCGACCACCTTGAAATCCCGGAAGCCCAGCTGCCGCAAATGGTCGCCCGTCGCTGGTGCCATTCTGCCCGGCCGCTGGGCCTTCCGGACCTTGCTGTAGAGAAATAATCAAACGGAAAACGGATTTGCGCTGTGAGATACATCACAGCTCGATGCAAACCGACATCACTCGGGCTCTCTTGTCGGTTTGTTGCTGCAACGCTGAGATTCGGGCGGATGAGTGCGGGGAAATCGCCAAACAGCGGTGGCCGGACGCAAAAAAGGCGGGCTAGCGTGCGCCAGCCCGCCTCCTTCGACTAGAGGCTAGTGACGTTCGCAGCCTGCAGACCCTTCGGTCCACGGGTAACTTCGAATTCAACCGCCTGGCCTTCGTTCAGCGATTTGTACCCCTCGGCCTGAATGGCTGAGAAGTGGACGAAAACGTCCTCGCCGGACTGGCGCTGGATGAACCCAAAACCCTTGCTGGCATTGAACCACTTCACTGTTCCTTGTTCTCTCACTTATTTACTCACTTTATTGTAAGCTATTTGTGCTTCTCGACCGCCTCCAGCCGCAAAGCAAAGGTGCTGCCCAAGCTTGAAAAGTCGCAGCCCCCTCTGACGAATCTAAAGGTGTTACGGGAGCAACAAACGCAGCCCAAACCTAGCACGATTCCCCCCTAACACCTAATGAAATCTTAGCTCTGGGGGCGCAACCCAGCTCGCCGCGCGGCCGCTGCGGCCGCAGCAGAAGTTTGTCCACGCGCCGCACGTGCCGGAGTATGATGGCCATCTCTTGAAGAGCGGATAGAAGAAGCTCTGGTTGGTGGAGGCTCACCGTGAAGAAGACGCTTGTGATAGTCGGGATCGTAATTCTGCTTTTGATGGGTGTCGTCGCTGCACTGCCGTTGTTGGTCGACGTGAACCGGTTTAAACCGACTCTTGAGACCGATCTTTCCACCGCGCTTGGCCGCCACGTGCAGATTGGCAACATCCAGCTCGCACTGTTTGGGGGCTCGGTCACGGTGGACAACATCTCCATCGCAGACGACCCCGCATTTGGCGGCGCGCCCTTCCTGCAAGCAAAACAATTCGCGGCTGGTGTGGCGCTAGGGCCCTTGATCTTCTCGAAGAAGCTCGAAGTGAGCTCTTTCACGATCACCGAGCCCCAAGTCACGCTGCTGCGCAATCCTTCGGGCGCCTGGAACTTCTCGAGCCTGGGCGCCGGGTCCAAACCGAAAAGCGACAGCACGTCGACTCCCGCCGACATTTCGGTTCAGAAGATTTCGATCGTGAACGGAACCGTCACCGTGGGCAGGATCGGCCCTGGCGGAAAGACGCAGACTTACCAGAACCTGCATTTGGATGTTTCCGACCTTTCCTACGTAACACAGTTTCCGTTCCAGCTCACCGTGAAAACGCCGGGCGGCGGATCCATGAAGATTGATGGGAGGGCGGGCCCGCTCAATCGAACCGACGCATCTTTGACGCCGCTCGAAACGCGAATCGACGTGGAAGGTGTGGATCTGGCGTCCACCGGTTTTGTGGATTCGTCTTCAGGACTGGCGGGCGTGGTCAGCTTCAACGGCAGCCTCGGTTCGGATGGTAAGCAGATGAGGTCGAAAGGCACGGTCAAGGCCGAGAAGATCAAGCTCGTCGCGAACGGGGCTCCGTCCCGCGTTCCGCTCGACGTCGACTATGACACCGCTTACAGCTTGCAGCAGGAAACCGGAGTCCTGCAGAGCGGAGAAGTTCACATTGGAAAGGCGCTGGCGCACCTCACGGGCACATTTGACAATTCCGGAACGATGGCCAGCATCCAGATGACGCTGAGGGGAGAGGCAATGCCGGTCGCAGATCTCGAAGGAGTGCTGCCGGCGGTAGGCGTCACTTTGCCTTCCGGTGCTTCTCTACAAAGCGGAACGCTAGCCATAAACCTCGCCTTGAGCGGCCCGGCCGATACGCTTACGATCACCGGTCCCGTCAATCTCGCCGATGGGAAGCTTGCCGGCTTCAATCTCAAGCAGAAGCTGGGGGCCCTGTCGTCGTTTGCTGGCCTGGGTGGTTCCAGCGGTTCGGACACCGAGATTCAGACGTTGAGCGCAAATATGCATGTCGATGCGAAAGGAACCAAGGCCCAAGACATCAATCTAGTCGTGCCGGGTATGGGGACGGTTACGGGAAATGCGTACGTCAGTGCCACCCAGCAGCTCGATTGCAAGATGGTTGCGAAAGTAACCCCCTCGGGAGGCGCCGGAGGCGCGGCCGCGTCGGCGCTCTCTTCTTTTACTGGTGGGGGAGCGAATTCGAAATCCATTACCGTGCCTTTCAGTGTCAAAGGCACGACGTCAAACCCTGTCTTGGTCCCCGATGTCTCGGGAGCCATGAAGAGTCTGGTGAAAGGCAACCTGGGCAATACAGGGGGCATATCTTCGGCGTCGTCCGGAATTCTCGGAGGCTTTTTAAAAAAGAAGTCCCAGTAATACGCCGGCAAGTTTTAACCAAATGTGAGCCGTCGGAGGCTGCGCTTCTCAGATAGCGGCCACGCCTGTTCTTATCCCTGGGGCGGGATTCTGTGCTGTTCAACGAATCGCCGCACTGTTTTTGGCGAGTGCGCTTTGCGTGTCACGGAAGAGGTTTGCCAAAGCACGCAGTACCACGCGAAACAGGACAGCGATGGCCAGCAAGAGCCCTCCCACGATTGCCGCTGCCGCGTAGGGATGCTCTGCCGCATACCATAGAAGAAACGCAACCATCGCGTCTTCGCCTAGGCTCAGCGTGATATTGGAAAAGGGCTCGGGCGAATGAGTGACCGCCGCCCGCGCCGCCGTCTTTGCTCCATGCGCGGAGAGAGCGATCAGGGATCCCAAAAGTGTCGCGAGCAATCGTTCCCACTGAGGTAATCGCGAGGTAGCCTCATACGCCAGAAGGGCTGAGACCGGTATGCGCACGAAGGTATGCATTGCATTCCATAGCAGGTCGAATACGGGAATCTTGTCGCCCACGAATTCGGCGAGAAATAGCACTCCGCACACGGCGAGAACGTACCAGTCTCCCAAAACGTGCAATCCCGGCGGCAGAGCCAGAACTTGAGCGTGAAAGAGCACACCCATCATCACGATGGTCGCATAGACGTTGACTCCCGCCGCAAAGCAAACCACTACGAGCAATGCGGTAAGTTCATTTCCGGACGGGAGTCGTGGGAGCAGGAAAACCAGCTGCATCGCCATAGAATCGCGGGCGGCATCAAGCGTCTCGCGAATTCCTCTCAATCGCCTGGTCTAAGGTATCACCGGCTTCCGCTGGGCGCCAAGCGGGTGTCATCGCTCGTGACTTTTCGGGCATGCCAAGCCCGAGTCCTCGACATCTGGGATGACCAAGCGAGTCATAATCGCAACAATACGTAACCGCTCCTGCAACAAAGCGATCGATGCGGGATGGACCGACGCGCTGGGAATCGCGGAGCAATCCGCGCTGGGGGAACAATTTGGCGAAAGCCGCAGCCCAGGGATTGCGCAGCCCGGCAACCGTCGCGCGCTAAGGCTCAAGGGGCCGTGTGGCTCCACAAGCCGCTAGAGCATTTGGCGGAGAACGTACTGCAAAATTCCGCCGTGCTGATAGTAGGCAACTTCGAAGGGCGTATCGACCCGCGCAAGCGCAGTAAAAGTCTTCACGCCCCCGCTCGCGTCGCGCGCGCTAACTTTGATTTTCTTGCGCGGCTCGAAATTCTGCGCCAGCCCCTCGAAATCAAAAACTTCCAGGCCCGTCAGCCCCAGAGACGCGGCGTTTTCTCCCGGCAGGAATTCGACGGGCAGCACGCCCATTCCCACCAGGTTGCTGCGATGGATACGCTCGAAGCTTTCGGCCAGCACCGCCCGCACGCCAAGCAGAATCGTTCCCTTCGCCGCCCAGTCGCGTGACGAACCTGAGCCATATTCTTTGCCAGCCAGGATCATCAGCGGCACGCGCTCGCCGCGATACTTCATGGCCGCGTCGTAGATGTACATTTTCTCGCCGCTGGGCTGGTGAATCGTCCAGCCACCCTCGGTGCCGGGCGCGAGCTGGTTTTTCAAGCGAATGTTGGCGAAGGTTCCGCGCATCATCACTTCGTGATTTCCGCGCCGGGCGCCGTAAGAGTTGAAATCCTTGGGCTGCACGCGGTTGGCGATCAGATATTTCCCGGCCGGGCTCTCGGCGGGAATCGATCCGGCCGGAGAGATGTGATCGGTGGTGATGCTGTCGCCCAGAAGCGCGAGCGCCCGCAGGCCGCGCAGATCGGAAAGCGCGTCGGGTTTGAGCGGCATGCCCTCGAAGTACGGCGGATCCTTTATGTAGGTGGACTTGGCGTCCCATGCATAGAGATCGCCTTCGGGAATGGGCAGCGCCTGCCAGTGCGCGTCACCCGTGAAGACGTCTGCATATTCCTTGCGGAACATTTCGCTCGTCACCGAGCCGCGCATCGTCGATTCCACTTCCTGCGCCGTGGGCCAAATATCGCGCAGGTAGACCGGCTTGCCCTCTTGGTCGTTTCCAAGCGGCTCGTTGACGATGTCGAAGTCCATGCGTCCGGCGATCGCATACGCCACCACGAGCGGCGGCGAAGCAAGATAGTTGGCGCGGCACTGAGGGTTGATGCGGCCCTCGAAGTTGCGGTTTCCGCTGAGCACCGACACGGCCACAAGATTATTGTCCTTGATCGCCTTGCTGATGGTCTCCGGCAGCGGACCGCTGTTCCCGATGCAGGTGGTGCAGCCGTAGCCCACCAGGTGGAAGCGCAGCGATTCGAGATATGGCCACAGGCCGGCCTTTTCGATGTAATCGGTAACGACTTTCGACCCGGGCGCGAAGCTCGTCTTTACCCACGGTTTCGAGGCGAGTCCGCGCTCGACCGCCTTCTTCGCGAGAAGCCCCGCCCCCAGCATCAGCGATGGATTCGACGTGTTCGTGCAGCTGGTAATGGCCGCGATTACGACCGAGCCGTCGGCCAACTCAAATGAATCGCCATTGTTCTCTACCTTGGCGTGCTTGGGCGCTTCGGTAAGCGATTTTTCAAACGCAACTTTCGCCTGCGTGAGTGGCACGCTGTCCTGCGGCCGCTTGGGCCCGGCCATCGTTGGCACTACGGTTGCCAGATCGAGCTCGAGCTTGTCGGAGAAAACCGGGTCCGGCGTCTCGTCGGTGCGGAAGATCCCCTGTTCCTTCGTGTAGGCCTCCACGAGCTTTGTTTGCGCCTCGCTCCGGTCGGTGAAGCGCAGGTAGTGGAGGACCTCCGCGTCGACGGGGAAGAATCCCATCGTCGCCCCGTATTCAGGGGCCATGTTGGCGATCGTGGCGCGGTCGGGAAGCGTGAGGCTTGAGAGGCCGGTGCCATAGAACTCCACAAATTTTCCGACAACACCCTTCCTGCGCAGCATCTGCGTCACGGTAAGAACCAGGTCTGTCGCGGTGGCTCCTTCCGGAAGGCGTCCGTGCAACTTGAACCCAACCACCGCCGGGATCAGCATCGATAGCGGTTGGCCGAGCATAGCGGCTTCCGCCTCGATCCCGCCCACGCCCCAGCCCATCACGCCGAGCCCGTTGACCATGGTGGTGTGCGAGTCGGTGCCCA
>Ga0187863_10003717_pt1 | contig 11123 bp, 6 predicted proteins | sample June2016WEW_11_1_FD_132975 | JGI IMG/M metagenome (GOLD analysis project Ga0187863, IMG submission 132975) | Peatland microbial communities from SPRUCE experiment site at the Marcell Experimental Forest, Minnesota, USA - June2016WEW_11_10 | ecosystem: Environmental > Terrestrial > Soil >...
AACAGGCGTTGAAGCAGGGAGTGGGGCGAGTGCGGATATTGCCCGCGGCTGAGGCCGATGCTCTGCCGCAGTTCTATCTGACGAAACTGAGTTGTGGAACTGAAGTGACCTGCGCGTGAAACAAGAGCGAAGTTACAGAAATGAGGAGTCGAAGTTGAACAGTCCATTGCAAAGCAGAGTTCCAGTGGTGCCGGAAACATTTCCCGGCATGTTCTGGTGCCCAGATCTGGTTTCGACGCGCGATCTCGGACCCCAAGGCGTTCAGGCCGTGCTGCATCTGGCGGAACTGATGAAGTCTCGTCCATCCGTTTTTCAACGCTCGCTGGCGGGCAAACAGATGGTGATGTTTTTCGAGAAGCCCTCTCTCCGGACGCGGCTCACGTTCGAAGCGGGGATGACGGGCTTGGGTGGCACAGCCATCTTCGTGGATCAGTCGCAGAGCCGGCTGGATGCTCGCGAAACACTGAGCGACATTGCGCACAATCTCGAGCGCTGGGTGGACGTAATCGTGCTGCGCACGTTCGCGCAGGAAACCGTCGAAGGCATGGCTCGTTATGCGTCCGTGCCGGTCATCAATGCACTCAGCGATCTGGAGCATCCGTGCCAGGCGCTGGCGGATTACTTCACGCTGCAGGAGCGGTTCGGCGATCTCAAGAACATTACGTTGGCGTATGTTGGGGATGGCAACAACGTAGCGCATTCGCTCATGCTGACTTGCGCATGTTTGGGGTCGCAGATCCGGATCGCCACACCAAAAGGTTATGCGCCGAATGCGCAGATCGTTGCCGATGCGCGGAAGATCGCCAAACAGACGGGCGCGCAAATCGAGTTGCTGACCGATCCGCATGCGGCGGTCGCTGGAGTGGACGCGGTTTACACCGACGCGTGGGCGAGCATGGGTCAAGAACACGAGGCGGGGAAGCGCGGGGAAATATTTCCGCCCTACCAGGTGAACGTGCAACTTATGGCGGAAGCGGCGCCGCACGCGGCTTTCATGCATTGTCTGCCGGCGCATCGCGGAGAGGAAGTCACTGATGAGGTGATGGACTCTGACAACTCGGTCATCTTCGAGCAGGCGGAAAACCGGCTGCACGTTCAAAAATCTATTCTTTATTTATTGCTGGGCGGCGCGGTTCGCCTGCCCGTTAGGAGCGCTCATGCCTGAGAAAGTTGTTCTCGCTTATTCCGGTGGACTGGATACGTCGATCATCATTCCATGGTTGAAAGAAAACTATTCCTACGACGTCATCGCCATGGTGGGTGATGTTGGTCAGGGAGACGACATTGAAGCGGTGGTTGAGAAAGCTTATAAGACCGGCGCCAGCAGGGTGATTGTGGAAGATCTCCGCGAAGAATTTCTGACGGGATACGTATTCCCCGCTCTGAAGGCCGGCGCGGTGTACGAACATAAGTATCTGCTCGGTACGTCGCTGGCTCGCCCCGTGATCGCGAAACATCAGGTGGAAGTTGCCTTGCGTGAAGGAGCGACGGCGGTATCGCACGGATGCACGGGCAAAGGCAACGACCAGGTGCGGTTTGAGTTGACCTACCAGGCGCTGGCTCCGGAGTTGAAGATCATCGCGCCGTGGCGGGAGTGGACATTAAAGTCGCGCGAAGATTGCCTGGATTATGCCGAGCAGCACGGGATTCCGGTGGCGGCCAGCCGCGAGAAGATTCACAGTCGCGACCGCAACCTGTGGCACATCAGCCATGAAGGCGGCGAATTGGAAGATGCCGGGAACGCACCGTTGCCGACGACCTGGCAGATTACTCGCTCGCCGCAGGAGGCGCCAGACAAGGAAGAGCAGGTGCGCATCGGCTTCGCCAAGGGAGTTCCGGTATCGGTGAATGGGATGAACTTGGATCCCGTGTCGCTGGTGGAATTGCTGAACGAGATTGGTGCGCGCAATGCCATCGGGCGTATCGATCTGGTCGAGAATCGCTTCGTCGGGATGAAGTCGCGCGGATGCTACGAGACTCCGGGCGGAACGCTCTTGATTGCAGCTCACCGCGAACTGGAAGCGTTGTGCCTGGAGCGCGAAGTCGCGCATTTTAAGCAGCACATTGGGCTCAAGTATGCCGAGATGGTGTACTTCGGTCTGTGGTTCACTCCGCTGCGGGAAGCGCTCGATGCGTTCGTGGAGAGCACGCAGAAGGAAATGACGGGCAGTGTCACGCTCGCTCTTTACAAAGGAAATGTTTCCATTGTGAGCCGCGAGTCTGAGAATTCGCTCTACCGCACCGACCTTTCGTCGTTCACGATGGGTGATAGTTACGACCAGAAGGATGCGGCGGGATTTATTCGCATTCTTGGCTTGCCGTCACGATCGCGAGCCCGGTCGCGCGTGGAGGTCACGCGATGAAGATGTGGTCGGGAAGGTTCCGGCAGCCGCTGGACCCCGATTTCGAGCGCTGGCAGCGGTCGTTCAGCTTTGACCGGCGGCTGTTGAAGTGCGAACTCATGGCCAGCAACGCGCATGCGCGAGCGTTGAAAAGCGCGGCCGTTCTGTCGTCCGACGAACTGATTTGCATTCTGCAGGGATTGAAGCAGATCGGAGAGAAAGCGGCGGAATCAGCCGCATTTCTCGACGACGATGACGCGGAGGACGTTCACCATTTCGTCGAGAAACAACTCGTCGAACTAATCGGAGAGACTGGATACAAGCTGCACAGCGGCCGCAGCCGCAACGAGCAGATTGCAACCGATCTGCGGCTGTATGTAAGGGCAACGATCGATCAGTTAAGGCACGAGCTCGCCGAATTGTGCAACTCGCTCGCGGATCGCGCGGAACAAGCTGCGGATGCCGCCATGCCGGCCTACACGCATCTGCAACGGGCTGAGCCGGTTCTGATTGGCCATTGGCTGCTGGCATATGTGGAAATGTTTCTGCGCGATGCGGAGCGGCTTGCAGACTGCCGAAAGCGGCTGAACGTTTGTCCCTTGGGATCGGGGGCTGTGGCCGGTGCGACTCTGCCGCTGGATCGGGCGCTGATGGCCGACAGTCTGGGTTTCGACGGCGCGACCACGAACAGCATCGACGCCACCAGCGATCGTGACTTTGCGCTGGAGTTTGTGAATGCGCTGTCGCTGCTGGCTCTGCATCTGAGCCGCTGGGCGGAAGAGATGATTTTGTTTTCTTCGCAGGAATATAGCTTTCTTGGTTTGCCGGAGGCGTATTCCACGGGAAGCAGTGCCATGCCGCAAAAGAAGAATCCGGATCTGCTCGAACTGGTGCGGGGCAAGTCTGGACGGATTCTGGGAAATGCAACCGCGCTCATGGTTGCCGTGAAGGGGTTGCCGCTGGCTTACAACAAAGACCTCCAGGAAACGCAGGAGCCGCTGTTCGATTCGTCAGACACACTGCTGCAGATGTTGCCGTTGGTTACAGGATGGATGAGGGCGGTGGAGTTTCACAAGGAACGCATGCTTCAAGCGGCTCAATCGGGATTCATGAATGCCTGGGCGGCGGCCACATATCTGGTGAAGCGTGGGGTGCCATCGAGGCTGGCGCATGAGAGGGTCGGCAAAGCGGTGCAGCGATGTATCGAGCGCGGATGTGAGCTTCAGGATTTGTCGATCGAAGAACTGCGCGAGCTCAGTCCGGCGTTCGATCAGGATTTTTACGAATCGTTGAAACTGGCTTCGGTGCTGGCAGTTCACGATGTTGCGGGTGGAACGGCGCCGAACCGGGTGCGGCAGGCGATTCACGTCGCGCGGAAAAGGATCGAGGCGGTTCGCGAGGAGGCCCATGCGCACGCGTAAAGCAATTTTGCCCGACGCACAGCAGATTCATGAATTGATTGCGGGATACTCGGGTGACGGCACGCTGCTGCCACGCACCCTGCCGGAGATTTGCGAGAACGTCAGAGACTTCGTCGTGCTCGAAGATGGCGGACGCATTATCGGCTGTGGGGCGCTGCATCTGTACGGCACGCACCTGGCCGAGATTCGCTCGATTACCGTCGCCCCGTGGGCGCAGGGCAAGGGCGGAGGTGGACGCCTGGTGAAGGCCCTGCTGGCGGAGGCGAAGCGGCATCGTGTGGATTGCATTTGTTTGTTCACGCGCAAGCCGGATTTCTTTGCGGGCCAGGGATTTTCCGTCGCTCAGCGTGAGGACCTCCCTGACAAAATCTATAAAGATTGCCACGCTTGTCCGCGGTTTCATTGCTGCGATGAAGTGGCGATGGTGCGCGGAGACTTGCCCAAGTTCGCGATTCTACCCGAACCTGCAGATTGGCTGGTCAAGTTGCAGGGGTGGTCGCCGGTCTCCGATCACGGAAATCAAACCGGGTCTAGCTAAGTTCCCCGGCGCCGTCTTCGGCAGTGCACAGGTAGACTTGCGGAGTAATTCCCGTCTGGCGGCGATAGCTTTCAGCAATTTGCTTGGCGAAGGTCTCAGCGTTTTCTTCGTGCACGAGATTGACCGTACATCCGCCGAAGCCGCCTCCGGTCATTCGTCCGCCGATGAAACCCTGGAGGCCTTCGGCGGCTTCGACCATGATGTCGAGCTCTCGGCAACTCACCTCGTAGAGGTCTCGCAGGCTGCGGTGGGAGTCGCGCATCAATTCTCCCATCCCAACCAGGTCACCTTGCGTCAGAGCGCGGGCGGCATCAAGCGTGCGCTGGTTCTCGCGGATCACGTGCGAACATCGTTTTCCGATCGTGGCCGGAAGATCCTGGAAATGCCGATCGAGCATTTCGACCGAAACATCGCGCAACGCACGAATTGCGGGATACCATCGCGCGAAACAACGCACTCCCTCCTCACATTCTTCGCGCCGAGTGTTGTAGGCTCCGGTGGCCAGGTCATGCTTCACCATCGTGTTGCAGACCACTAAGCGGATCCCCGCGGGAATGGGGACGAGTTGAAAATCCAGCGCGCGGCAATCGAGCAAGAGAGCATGCCCGGCCTTGCCCATGCACGAGACGAACTGGTCCATGATTCCGACGCGGGCGCCGACAAAGGTATTCTCAGCCTGGCGGCAGAGTTTGGCGATCTCGGGAAACGGCAGATGCATCTGGCCCTGACTCATCAACGCGAGAGCAGAGGCGACTTCGATGGCTGCGGAAGAACTGAGTCCAGCACCGATCGGGACTTCGCCATGCACAAACAAGTTCGCTCCCTGCGATTGAAGGCCGCGCTGCATCAGGACGCTGGCGACACCGAGCACGTAGTCACACCATGCGCCGGTGCGCTGGGCGGGAAAGTGGTCGAGGTCAAACTCGAAGTTGCCAGTGAACTCTTCGGAGTGAATCACCAGCTTACGATCGGATCGCGGGGCGATGGCCACGTAGGTCGAGAAGGCGACGGCTGCAGGCATGACGAAACCGTCGTTGTAATCGGTGTGTTCGCCAATCAGATTCACGCGTCCGGGGGCGCGGAATATCCGGGGACGATCGCCGAAGAGTGTTTCGAAGTGCCGCGTGAGTTCGCGGGCAGTCGCTGTCATTGGAACCTTCACGCTCGAATGCCCATGCAAAATGGGTCTTGCGGGTCCAGCACCAACTCGGCTTCGGCATTCACGAAGGCAGCACCTTTAATGCTGGGATAGACTTTCCCGTCCCGCACGGAAATGCTGCCTTCAAAGACGCTTCCGACGATGCTCTCCTGTTTCCAAACCTGGCCCTCGCGGATTTTTCCGTCTGCATAAAGGCAGGCCAACTTGGCACTGGTCCCAGTGCCGCACGGGGAACGATCATAGGCTTTCCCCGGACAGAGAACAAAATTCTTGCTGTCGACCGAGGGCAGGCGGGACGGGGCAAACAGCTCGATGTGGTCGATCTCCTGATTCGCCGCGCCCGTGATTCCCTTCCGCCGAAGTGCCTGGCGGATCGCCCAGGTGAAATCGGTCAGATCCTCGACCTGGGCGAGAGATAGCTCCAGGCGATTGCCGTTCTTGTTTTCATGCACATTTTCATGGACAAGGAAAAACCAGTTTCCTCCCCAGGCCACGTCACCATGCACCTTTCCGTAGCGCGGAACATCCACTTCCACATTCGCGGCCAGACGGTAGCTGGCAACATTGTTCACCGTGACTTCGCCATTCCCATGCAGGACGGCACTCACGGTTCCGACCGGGGTCTCGATGCGATGCTCCGCGGGCGCAATCCGCTTCATGAAAGAGAGCGTCGCCACCAGGCCGATAGTCCCGTGCCCGCACATGCCGAGATAACCCACGTTGTTAAAGAAGATCACACCGGCAGCGCTCGCCGGATCGACTGGTTCGCACAACAGTGCTCCCACCATCACGTCGGAGCCTCGCGGTTCGTTGACGACCGCGGATCGGAAGTCGTCGTGCTGGCTGCGAAAGCGCTGCAGGCGATCGGCGAGCGACCCGTTGCCGAGATCGGGGCCGCCGCTGATAACCAGCCGCGTCGGCTCGCCTCCTGTATGGGAGTCAATCACTCGAACTCTTCGGCTTTGCGAGCTGGTCATTCTTTCTTGTGTTTCGCTCTTCTTATGTTTCGAACCAGAGCTACGGAGGGAACCGTTCTATGCATCCGCAATTAGTGGAGGTTCAGGTCGGCGTAGTGATTGAAATTGGCCAGCGACATTTGATCTCCGCCGGGCAAATAGAATCCGAATCTGCCCGCCGCGAGGTTGGATCCCGGAAGGGTCCACCGGTCGAGAACGATCCATGCATCCCCTTGCCTGACCTGATGAACAATTTCCGTGGGAGACACACGAATCTCAAAAGTGCGGAAGGCCTTCTTTTCGCTCTTGTGGGGAATCTTAACGTCGTTCGTCTTTTGACCGTTTCGGACGTCGGTCCGATAGAAATTGTTTTCGTCGATCTGGAAGAGATCGTAGTTGTTCGGGTCGGTGTAGTTGACGACCCACTGCAGCCGGTGACCTTTCGTCAGCATCGCAGAAAACATGAAAGTTCCAGACGTAGGCGTGACACCGTAGAGAATGTAGTCGCCCCCTTTGCGAACGAACGCACCATTCTCCTGTTTCCAACCCGACGGGTCGGCCCACTTGGACATTCCGTCGGGAGTTAGAGATAAGTCGATGTTGCGCGACTGCCCGGCAGTAAGGTCCAGAGTCGCGGTGCGCACGAAATTGTCCGCGGTGCGGGCGGAAAGAATATATGTGCCGGTGGGAAGGCTGAGGGGTGCGCCGCTGCTCACCTTGACGGGTGGCTCGCCGGGTTTCGTTAACGTGACTTGGGCGTCGGCGGGCGAGAAGGTGATCCTTAATACGTTGAGTGCGGCTTCCAGGACCGTGTCCGACGCTGTGAGAGTGACGGGCGTCCCTGCAACAAAGTGCTTCCTCATCTGCCTCGCCCTAAAGCGATCCTTGCGAAGCTCGATGACGTGATCGCCGGGAGAAATCGATGACAGAGAAAGTGTGCCGTCTGGCTGTACGGTTCCGGCCGTCACTTGGTCGATGAGGACCGTAGCACCGGGCGGGCCGCCCTGAATGGTAAGCGACGCCATATGCGGCGCGGGAAGCAGACCGAAGACCAGCTTTCCCTGGTCGCCTCTACGAATGCGAATCTTTTGTTCGGGAGCATCCTGAAATCCGTCCTTCGCGACCCTCACCGTGTATTCCTTGGGCTCAAGGTTGGCGATGCGCAGTTGGCCGCCTTGGGTCAGTTGCGGAAGCGCTTTACCGTTGAGGAATACGCGGGACTTGTCCTGGCCAGTCACGACGACGAGCGTGCCAACATTCTGTCCGGATTCAACGAATGTGGTGAGTGCGGGAGCGGCTGCCACGTCGATCGGCAGTTTGTAGTTTTCGCCGGCGCGGCTCACGCTCAACTCATGCGCGCCGGCGGTGAGTGACGGAAAGTCCACGCCGTCGGCCGTAAGATCGACGGGCGGTTGTCCGTCGAGACTCAACTTGGCCGAGACGTCGCTCGCGTAGACATGAACGTGATCGCCCATGCTGCTCACCACCACCGCGAAAAGGCCCTTCGCGGCGATTGGTGGCTTGATGGCCGGCAAGGCCCCGGGCGCCGAAGCCAGTGCGACGGAAAAACTGCCCGTAGCGCTTTCGAACTTCAGCGTGTGATCGCCGGCGGAGATTTGATCGACTGTCCACTGCGCGTCTTGCAGGTCGACGGGCGGCTGGTCGTCGAGTGCCACTTTGCCCGCCGGGTTGTCGGAAGACAACCTAATTCCGGGCAACTCGGGCGGCGGTGGGGGCGTGACCACCGGAGTCGGCTGAACCACGACGGCTTCAGTAGGAGCAGGCTCGACTGAAACCTTGGGGCGCCGCAGCAGCAGGAACGGCAGGGATACTGCGATGATCAGCAACAGCACTATGGCTGCGACGGCGATGCCCAGGACTTTCATGTCGCGCGCATTTATGCTGATACGCGACCGCCGCACTGGTTGGAGCGCGATTGCAACCGGCGCCGGCGCAGGAACCGCCGCTCGGACTGGCTCGACAGGCTTGCTGGGGACTGGCGGAATCTTTTTCACCGCAGGAGGCGGGGGGACAGGGGGAGCCTGCGGCCGCGGCGTCTTCGGCGTAGGAGGCTGGACCGGTGGCGGAGCGACGAAGGATTGCGTCGCTTCGAAAGTCAGGTCGGAACTCGTTCTCTTGCCCGGCACCCCCGGCAAGTTCAATTTTTGCAGCAGGCCGTTCGCGCTGGTTAAGACTTCCTCGTCTTCAACGTATTTGTCGGCCAACTCGCGCGCGCGCGAACCCAGAGTTTTCCGGGCGAGACCATCGCTGTCGGATTCAGCCTCGCTTTCCAGGCGCCGCAATTCGTCAAGATCGCGACGCCGCGCCTGCTTTTGCTGGGCCTGAAGATCACGCTGCACAGCGTCCCGGATCTGAATCAGCCGCATCTCGCGCGGGTAGGCCGACAATGCTTCCTCGACCCGCGACATGGCTGCAGTCAGGTCGCCAGAGGTTTGCAGTTTCCGGGCTTGCGAAACGCATTCGGTCACGTAGGCCTCGCGCTTCTGATCGAGAATCAGCGTGCGCAGCGTTTTGGCCATGGGGTGCGCCGGATTCAGGGTGAAAGCTTCCTTGGCCAGTTTCTCCGCCTCGTGCCAATCGTTTTCGACCAACGTCTGCGCCTGCTCTACCAGAGTGTTGGCGAGAACGGCGCGCGAGAGAGAATTGTTCTCGTCCATTTCGAAGGCCTGGCGGAGCAACCGGATACCGTCGGCGGTCTTCTTTTGCGCGCACAGCTGTTGCCCTTCCGCCATGAGCCGCTGCGCTTCCGTCTTGCGCTCGACGCCCTGCTGGGCGTGTTTTTGCAGCTCGTGCAATTCTTCGTCGTTAGGAAATTCTGTTTCTGCCACCTGCAGGAGCTCGAACACGCGCGCGTAGTCGCTGGAGTGCAGGCGCGAGTCAATCTGCTCGATCAACTGGGTCTTGGACTCGAGGCGGGCTTGCTGGTCGCGCCTTTTCTGCAGACGTTCCACTTCAAACTTCAGGCCGGGATATTGACTGTAGATCGTCCGCAGAATTTCCCAATCGTTTAACGCGTCGTTGAAAGCCCCTTGTTCCTCGTGCAGGTGAGCACGCGCGACGATGGAGTTCACAAGATCGCGCTTATCCTGCACCAGGCGCAGGGCGCGCTCGAAGTGCGACTCTCCCGGATGTTTTTCCAGGGCCTCGCGCAGAATACTGACACGCTTGTCCAGATCGGGTTCGGCCTCAACCTGCCGATCGACCTGCGCGATCAGCGAAGATAGTTCCTGGCGCTGCTGTTCTTCAATGTCATAACGCAGGGCCTGAAAAATCGCGTTGTTCGGATACTTGGCCAGGTAAGTCTGGCAGGTCGCCATGGCTTTGGAAAAATTACGGTCCGCCAGTTGTTTGCGCGCCTCCGCGTATGCCGTGTTCATGGCATCGTGCTCGGAGCGAACTTCGTTATAGAAGGTCTGATAGCGGGCGCCGCTTTCGCGATTGGCTCCGTCGGGAGCTTTGCGGTCCAGTTCAAGCACCAGGCCCAGCTTGGCCAGCGCGCTGCTTACGTCGCCCTTCTGCCAAGCGTCGAGAGCGGCCTTGTGGATTTGTTCTTTGTCCTGACGGAGCTTCTTGTAGTCCCCTTCCTGACGGTCGACTTCAGCTAACAACTGGAGGGCTCGAGCCTCTTCAGGCCGCAGCTGCAGAACATTTTGCAGAGCTTCGCGAGCATGCGCGTACGCATGATTGTCGATGTGTTGTTTGGCCAGGCGGTACCAGTTGTCAATCTGCTTTTCGCTGCGCCGATTCTCGATTTTGCTCTTGAGCGCGAGCGCGGTGGCATTGTCGGGCTCGATCTGCAACGCCTCTTGCAGCTTCTGCAGGGCAAGAGGATCTTCTCCCTCTTCAAAGCGAGCGCGCGCCGCATCCAGCAACTGAGAGAGTGTTTTGCGACGGACGGCCGTGTCGAGTTGGTGGCGAAGGGCTTGGATTTCGGCATCCATGTGGCCTTCGGCTTCGATCTCGCCGAGAATCTCGCCGGCAAATTGCAGGTCGCCGTCGGCGAGCGCCTTGGTGGCGCGCTGCAAGCGCGGGCGCGTGCGCTCCGGATCGAAGAACTCGATCGGCTCGTTGCGCGAAGCTTTGGAAAGTGTGTCGCCGAGTTCGCGCGCCGTGTTGAAGCGGTGCCAGGCCTGCTTCGCCATCCCTTTGTGTACGACGCGGCTGATGGGCTGGGAAATGGCAGAGTTTACTTCGGAGGCTGGCGGCGGATTCTGATTCAGAATGGCTTCGACCACTTCGTCGGCTCGAGCCCGCTGGAACGGATGCCGACCGGTCAGTGCCTCATAGCAAACCACGCTCAAAGAAAAAATGTCAGACGCAGCGGTAAGCGGTTTCAACTGGATCTGCTCGGGAGACATGTAGAGCAGAGTTCCTTTTTGCGCTCGCGTGGTGTTCGCGTCGGCCATGTGGGCTACGCCGAAGTCGATGATCTTGACCGAGTCGTCTTCCATCACGAAAATGTTGCTGGGCTTCAGGTCGCGATGGACAAGTCCGCGCTCATGCGCCGCCTGCAGGCCGCGACAGGTTTGGGAAATGATTTCGACGGTGCGTTCAACGGTAAGCCGGTGGCTGGATTCGCGGACGAAATGATCGAGAGTCTTGCCCGGTAAAAGCGGCATGACGAAGTACGGCTTCTTCTTTCCGTCTTCTTCAAATTCTCCGATGTCAAAGATCTCGACGATGTTG
>Ga0187863_10003719_pt1 | contig 11123 bp, 8 predicted proteins | sample June2016WEW_11_1_FD_132975 | JGI IMG/M metagenome (GOLD analysis project Ga0187863, IMG submission 132975) | Peatland microbial communities from SPRUCE experiment site at the Marcell Experimental Forest, Minnesota, USA - June2016WEW_11_10 | ecosystem: Environmental > Terrestrial > Soil >...
GATGTTTCCCGCGACGCTCAGCTAAGCGCCGCGATCTCGTTGCTGCAGAAGAAGATAGCGACTAAAACCTAGTCAGCGTTCGTAGCCTCTTCTTTGTCTGCGGGTCAGGCGAACGATCGTACCGTTGCGCCCAAAAGCAACGTCGTCCATCAGGCGGCGCATGAGAAAGATCCCAAAACCGCGCCCGCGATGATCGGGTGTGATGACATTGCCTTGAATCCCCGGCGCACAGAACCCTGTACCGCTATCCTGGATCTCGATCCGGATCTCGTGGCCGTCAAAGCTGCAATCGACGGTGAAGCCGGCGGACGACGTCCTGCTTCCGTGTTCGACGGCATTACTCAACGCTTCACCGGCTGCTAGCCGAATATCCGCAATCTCGCTTTCAGAGAAGCCGCAAGCGCTCGCGAATCCGGCCACGCTGCGTCGGGCCAGGGCCACGTTCGTGATTTCGCTTGGGTAGTCGGCGTGATAATGAGTTTTCACAGGGTCACGATCTCGTTTGAATTTGCCCGGTGACGACCCGCCACTAAACCTTCGACGCCTGCGGCAAGCTAAGGACGAACTTCGTCGAAGACTGCCCGAGCAAGCGAGGGCGATTAGCTCAGCTGGGAGAGCGCCTCCCTTACAAGGAGGATGTCGGCGGTTCGAGCCCGTCATCGCCCATATAGAATAGAGACGTTTTCACCGCTTGCGATCCAGGGCCAGCGGCATCGTTTTCGACGGTGCGATCAATGCCGTATCCCGGTTGACACTAACGAGCAGGAAGGCGCATTGTTACTTTGAGGTTTCTTCTAATGCTTGACAGCTCGGGCTCGTCGTCGTCGGGAGACATAATGAAACACTCACGCAATCTTATTGGGTCGTGCCTTAGCGCGGCGCTTCTTTCCGCGTGTGCCACTCACGCGAGTCCCTCCGTTGTTCCGAGCGTTAGTGGCTCGCGAAATACGTCTGGGTCCCAGTCGCGGACGTTCAACTACACTGGTGGCTCACAGACCTTCGAAGTGCCTACCGGTGTAACGGAGATCACGGTCGTCGCAAGTGGCGCCGGCGGAGGTGGCCACGCCGGCGGCAGTTATGGTTCCCCTGGCGCCGGCGGATTGGTGAAGGCGACGATTCCGGTAACGCCCGGGGAGACGCTGTACGTGTTCGTGGGCGGGCGAGGCAAGACGCCCGCGGGCGGCTTCAACGGGGGCGGCGCCGGCTTTGGCGGTTCCAGTCATAAGGGTTACGGCGGTGGCGGCGCCTCCGACGTGCGAGAGGGCGGGAGCAAACTGACGAATCGCGTCGTAGTGGCCGGCGGCGGCGGCGGTCAAGGCAGCCTCTTCCGCGATCGAAGTTCCTCCGACGCGGGTGGCAGCGGCGGTAGCGGCGGTGGCAAGAAAGGAGATCCTGGCGATGCCGGAAGCGGGGTCGGCGGTTCCGGTGGCGGCGGCGGTACGCATAGAGCCGGAGGCTACGGCGGAGCCGGGGGCAACCCCGGCGGCGGCGGGACTGGTAACTGCATTGGCAACTCAGGTGGAAACGGGAAGCTCGGCCCTGGAGGCGGCGGCGGCAGCGGTTGCGGCCCCGGCGGTGGTGGCGGCGGCGGCGGGCGCTATGGTGGTGGCGGTGGGGGAGGCAGCGGCAGTTTCACCTACTACTATTCCCAGCAGTATTACTACGGCGGCGGTGGCGGCGGCGGCGGCGGCGATTCTTTCACTGAAGCGAGCGCCACAAATGTCACCAACCGCGCGGGTAGCGGAGACGCTGCCAACGGCCAGATTGTGATCTCCTGGTAAGCGAAAATATGAACTGCGAGTAACGGCCACCCGAGCGTCGCTCATCGCGGCGGAGAGTACCCGCCGCTCGGCGGCCGTGAGGTTAGAGCCCCGTGAACATCTCGGGAGGCCCGCGAATTTCCGAGCTCGACAGGGTTGCTGCGTGGGTAGAACGGACGAATGCTGATTATCGCAGGGCTGCTCGTCTCACTCGCCGTCACCTCGGCGCCGGCCGATGAATACTTCGGCAAGCTGAAGATGAGCGCGCTGCGCGTTCGATACGAAACGATGCAGCTGAAGAAGCGTTACGAGACGCACCAGCTCCTCCCCGAACAAACCGAGCATCTGCTGCTCCTAACGCAAGATTCGTTCGATCAGTGGGCCGCACACTATCCGAAGGATCCGTGGCTCGCCTCGACGGGCCTTCTCATCGCGACGCTCTATGCCGAGCTCCCAGGCACCGATGCGAGCGGGCACGCCATCACGCTGTACGTCTTCGTGAAGTCGCACTTTCCGCACTCATCGTACGCGACCTCGAGCCGCGCCGCGCTCCATCACGGCGTCGCGACGAAGGCCGACCCTGCGTGGGCTAAGGAAATGCGCGCGACCTCTCCGTCCCCGTCGCCGGCGGCCTCCCCCTCCGCGTCGCCGGCCGCCTCCCCTTTGGCAGCGCCGGCTGCTGCGCCGTCCGCCTCGCCCTCTGCGCCGCCGAGGGAGTACGAGCGCCCGCGGTAAACCCGCGGTACATCGAAATTACAGTCGGCCGCGACGGCGAGGTCGCCGTCCTCACCATGAACCGCCCCGAAAAGCGCAACGCGCTCTCGTTAAACATGATGCGCGAACTCGACGCTGCCCTGGCGCTGGCCGGCCAAGACGCCGGCGTTCGCGCCGTGGTGCTGCGGGGAGAGGGTCCCGCTTTTAGCGCCGGGCACGACCTTCGCGAGCTGCTGGACCGCGACGCGCAGACCTATCGAGTCATCTTTGAAGCCTGCGTTGCTTTGATGGCGCGCATTGCCGGGATTCCCCAACCGGTTATCGCCGAGGTCGAAAAGGTTGCCACCGCTGCCGGCTGTCAGCTCGTCGCGGCCTGCGATCTCGCCGTGGCGTCGACGCAGGCTACGTTCGCTACCCCTGGGGTGCGCATCGGCCTGTTTTGCAGCACGCCGATGGTTCCGCTCTCGCGCGCGATCGGGCGCAAGCGCGCGATGGAGATGTTGCTGACCGGCAAACCGATCGACGCGCAGACGGCCCTGCACTGGGGTTTGATCAATCGCGTCGTTGCGCCGGAGAATCTCCACGCCGAGACGCTCGCCCTCGCGCGCGAAATCGCATCCGCGAGCGCAACGATCGTCGGCATAGGCAAAGCGGCGTTTTACGAGCAAATCGATCTGGATCAAGCCGCCGCGTACGACTACACCAAAGAAGTTATGACGGCAAACGCACTCGAGCGGGATGCGCGCGAAGGCATTAGCGCGTTTCTCGAAAAGCGCGCGCCGAAATGGTAACGCTAGCATTGAAGGGGATAATCTGCTACCCTTGAAGCCCGAGCATCCGCGTTACTCGATTCGTGGGCGCGAGCGTTCGCGATGAAGCAAAAACGTCGCCCACACCCGGTATGCGTGGCCCGACAAAAAGGGATCCGTGCATACGCGACGGCAGAAGGGCTCGCCCATGGCGAGCCCTTCTGTGATTCTATGGCAGAAAAACTGCGCCGCTGCGCGAACACACCCGCTTCGTGACGCTTTTTACCTCTCGAACGCGCTATGCGACAATCGTCTTGCTCGTCGCTCTGATCGCCTCGCTGGCGGTCGCGGCGTTTCGCGTTCGAACGGAATCGCACGCGAACCGCGTCGAGCTTGCCATGGACTTCTCCGATCTCGACGCCCTCGCGCGCTCGTACAACTATAACCCAGCCGCGTTCTTGATCGCCCTGCGGCGCGCGGGCCTGACCTCGCTCGCGCTCACCGAAGAGCTCGGCTCGAACGTCGGGTATAACGGAAAGGCCTATGCGACGACGGGAGCGGCGCTCCTCAACCAGTCGCGCCTCTCCCCGCTCCGCGATCCGTTGCTCGCCTCCTTGGTCTTGGGCCGTCGCATCGACGCGAGCGCCATCTATCTGATCGTGTCGGATCCGTCGACTTACCGGCGCTACCTGGCCCAGCTCGCGCTGCATTTTAGCCCCAAAACCGTGCGAGTCTTGCGAGGTACTCGCCCCTGGGTCATCGAGGTCCGCACGCAGATCGACTACTTCAACGCGATCGGCTTGGGCATCCCCACAGACGAAATCGCGCTGGCGCGCCGGCTCGGCCTGCTCGTCGTTCCGCGCTTTCAAAACGACGAACGCTTTAAGGCACCCCAGATCAACGCCATCTTCAGCGACGTCCTCGCGTACGATCCGAAGGTCTCGACGGTCATCTTCGTCGGGCTGAGCAACGCGGTCGTCGGCTATCCCGACCATTTAGAAGATACCGCGGAAGCCTTCAAAGGCCACGTCTTTAACTTTGGATCGATCGAGACGTACGATCCCAGCCAAGTGCAGAAGGGTAACGACACCCTTGCACGCCTGATCCCCGGCAGGACGGTTCGCGTCCAGGCCATCGCCAAGACGGAGCTGGACAAGCTCAAGCTCGACGAAGTCGTCGCGCGCTACGCTTTAGGCGTCCGCGAACGCAACGTCCGGGTGGCGTACTTACGCCCCTGGTCCCACCCGAACGGAGATCTTTCCGTCGAGGCGACCAACGTCGAGATGGTCAAGGAGATCGCGGATCAGCTTCGCGCCGACGGCTTCCGCCTCGGCCGCGCCACGCCGATTCCGCAATATCGCGGAAACAATCGCGTGCTCGTCGGGCTGGCGGCGCTGGCGGTACCCTCGATTTTCGTGCTGCTCCTGGAGTTCTTCGGCTTGTATGGCCGGCGGATCGCCGCCATCGCTTACGGCGCGACGATCGTGCTCTATCTCGCGGGCCTGCCGAGCCATCACGACGCGGTCGCACGCTCCGCCATTGCGCTGGCCGGCGCGCTCCTCTTCGCGACGGCCGCAATTTTGATTTTAATCCCGGCCTGGAATGAAACGCCCGCAAGCAACGCGGGCACGCAGCTCGTCCGTAGCCTGGGCTGGACCGTCGCCGCGACGGGCGTCGCGCTGCTCGGCGCGCTGGTCGTCGTCGGCGTCATGAGCGCGCCGCTTGCCATGGAGGAGATCGAGCGCTTTCGAGGCGTCCGGCTCGTCCTGGCGCTTCCGCCGCTGATAGCGCTCGCGCTCTACCTCTTCGACCGGCGCTTCGGTTCGGGCGTCGAGCGGCCGCGCGACGTCTTTCTCTCGCCGGTTCTCACCTATCAACTGTTGGCGGGCATCGCGATCGTCGCCGCCGGCGCGTTGATGCTCGTGCGCAGCGGTAACGACAGCGAGGTCTCGCCGTCGCCCATCGAGCTGGCATTGCGCCATCTGCTCACCGCGACGCTGAGCGTCCGCCCGCGATTCAAAGAGTTCTTGATCGGCTTTCCGGCCATGATGGTGCTGCCGGCGTTGCTGCCGCCGCACCGGCGCGCGATTGGGTGGCTCCTAGCGCTGTGCATCGGGGTGGGGATCGGGGACGTGATCGATACGTTTTCGCACTTGCACACGCCGATCGAGATTTCGGTTTTGCGGATCGTTAACGGGCTCGTGGCCGGCGCGATCATCGGCGCGGCGCTGATCTGGATCTATCGGCGCAGCGTCTACCGGCGGAGTTTATCCTGAGAGTGCTGATCTCCGGTTACTACGGTTTTGGCAATTTGGGCGACGAAGCGTTGCTCGAAGTGATCGTCGGGCGCCTGCGGCGCGACTTCCCTGCGGCCGCGATCGAGGTGCTGTCGGCAACCCCCCAGCGGACGGCGGCGGACTATCGCGTCGACGCGACGCCACGATCGGATTGGCGCGCCGTTCGCACCGCCATCGGGCGAGCCGACGTCGTGCTCTCCGGCGGCGGGGGGCTTTTGCAAAACGGAACCAGCCTGCGGAGTTTGCTCTACTACGCGGCCATCGTGCGCGAAGCGATTCGCACCGGACGCAAGGCGATGATCTTCGCGCAGTCCATCGGACCGCTCGATTTTTGGGGGCGATGGGTCGTCAAAGGGTTTTGCAAGGGTCTCGATCGCGCGACCGTGCGCGACCAGCGGTCGCTGCGCCTTCTCGAAGAGCTGTTGCCCGACGTGCCGGTCGAGCGCACCGCCGATCCCGTCTTTCTCTACGACCGGCCCGGGGCGCGTGCCGAGCTTGCGGCCGACGGCCTCGGTCCGGAGAGTGGCGCCTATGCGGTGATCAGCGTTCGAAAAAGCCCTTCGTTTCGGGATGGGATTCCCATACTGGCGCGGGCGGTCGACCGCCTCGCCGAGCGCCACGACGTGCGCGCCGCCTTTCTGCCCCTTGGAGGGGCCGCGGATGCTGCCCTGTCGACCGAGGTCATTCGCGCCTGCTCGTCGGCTCCGGTCCTCCTGCCGGAATGCGCCCTCGAAAAGGCGGCCGCGATTCTGCAGGGCGCTCGCCTGGCGATCGGCATGCGCCTTCACGCGCTGGTTTTGGCCGCGCGGTTCGCGGTCCCGTTTCTTGCCGTGCCGTACGATCCAAAGGTGACCGCGCTCTGCGAGGATCTCGACTACCCGCTGGAGCCACTGTGGATTCCAGGCAAACCGCGGCCGAGCGACGACGCAATCGACGAGCTGGTCGACCGCCTCGTCTCGGAGCGCGACCGGCTCTCGGCCTTGCTTTCGCAACGCCTCCCGGTCGTCCAAGCGGCCGCGGAGCGAAACTTCGAGGTCCTCGGCGAGCTCTTAGGCGACGAGTGATGGATTACCGGAGCACGTTGAATCTGCCGAAGACCGACTTTCCCATGAAGGCGGATCTTCCCAAGCGAGAGCCGCAGCGCGTGCAGTGGTGGCGCGAGCACGAGACGTACGAGCGGCGCTTGGAGCGCAACGCGTCCGCGGGTGCGTGGATTTTGCACGACGGGCCGCCGTATGCTAATGGCGAGCTGCACATGGGCCATTTCCTGAACATGGTGCTCAAGGACATGTTCGTGAAGATCGCGCTGCTCGACGGAAAGTATGCCAAGTTCGTTCCCGGCTGGGACATGCACGGGCTGCCCATCGAGTACGAAACGCTCAAGCATTTAGGAATCAAGGATTTCCACGCCGTCGATCCGCTCGAACTGCGCGCCCGGTGCAAAGAGCGCGCCCTCTACTGGCTCGACCGTCAGCGCGAGGAGCGGCGGCGCATGGGCACCTTCGGGTTTATCGACAATCCGTACCGCACGATCGATCCGTCCTTCGAAGCGACGATCGTCAACGCGCTTGCCGACCTGGCCGAGCGCCAACAAATTTATAAAGGTCTGCGCTCGACGCTCTGGTGCATCCACGACGAAACGGCACTGGCCGAAGCGGAGATCGAGTACGAGCAGCGGACGTCGCCGTCGATCTACGTCCGTTTCACCGCGAACGACGAGCAACGCCGTGTCATTATGAGCGCAGTAATGTCATCCCGAGCGCAGTCGAGGGACGAAGGACGACACGACGCGTCCCTCGCCGATCTGCCCGTTTCGTTCCTCATCTGGACGACGACGCCGTGGACGCTTCCGGCAAACGTAGCGATTGCGTTGCGAGCCGACGCCACGTACGGCCTCTACCGCGTGGACGGCGAGCTGCTGATCGTCGCCGAGGCGCTCGCGCAGCGCGCGCTAGGGGAGCGATTCGCGGACGCGACGTTGATCGCTCGCGCGCTCGGCGAAGAGCTCGACGGGGTCGCGGTGCGCCACCCGTTCATGGATCGCGATTCGACGGTTGTGGTCGCTCCGTACGTGGACTTGGAGACCGGGACGGGAGCCGTTCACACCGCGCCCGGCCACGGCGCCGACGACTTCGACACCGGAATGAAGTACGGTCTGCCGATTCTCAATCCGGTCGATGCGGCGGGCCGTTTCACCGCCGAGGCCGGGCCCTACGCGGGCATGAACATCTTTGCCGCCAACGCGCGCATCGTCGACGACTTGCGCGCGAGCGGCGCGCTGTGGAGCGCGGTGGAGTACGAGCATTCCTACCCGCATTGCTGGCGCTGCCACAATCCCGTGATCTTCCGGGCGACGGCACAGTGGTTTCTCGCGATGGATCAAAACCTGCTTCGCCAGCGCGCGCTCGATGCGACCGACGCCGTCGAGTACGCGCCGCAATGGGGGCGCGCGCGCCAGCGACAGATGATCGAAACGCATCCCGAGTGGTGTCTTTCGCGTCAGCGCACGTGGGGAACGCCCATTCCGGCCTTAGTATGCAGGCAGTGCGGCGAAGCGATCCTCGACCCGCGCGTTGCGCGCCTTGCGGCCAAACGCTTTGCCGAGGCCGGTGCAGGTTCGTGGTGGAGCGATCCGGTGGAGACGTATCTTCCCGAAGGCTTCGCTTGCCCGCGCTGCGGCGGCACCGATCTCGAAAAAGAGAAAAATATCGTCGACATCTGGTTTGAGTCGGGCGTGACCCATCTTGCCGTGCTGGGACGCGATGGAATGCCCTGGCCGAGCGACCTCGTGCTCGAAGGCGGCGATCAGTTTCGAGGTTGGTTTCGCAGCTCGCTCATCACGGCCGTGGCGATCAAGGGACGCGCGCCGTACCGGCGTGTGTTGAAGAACGGCTGGGTGAACGACGAGCAAGGCCGGCCGATGTCGAAGTCGCGGGGAACCGGCATCGATGCAAGCGAGGCAATGACTCGCTGGGGGGCCGACGTCTTGCGGTTGTGGGCGGCCTCGGTCGAACCCATTGACGACGTCCGCTTCGGGCCCAACGTCGTCGACCAGGTCGGCCGCGTCTACCGAAACCTGCGAAATCGCATGCGCTTCATGCTCTCCAATTTGGAGGACGTTTCCGCCGCCGACGTCGTCACGCGCGACGCGATGGAGCCACTCGACAAGCTTGCCTGCACCGTTACCGACGCGTTCGTCGCCGGCGTCAAAGACGCGTACGACGGCTGTGAGATCCACGACGCCTATCTGCGCATCGTCGAGTTCGAAAGCTCGATGTCGAGCCTCTTTTTCGACGCGCTCAAGGATCCGCTCTACTCGCGTGCGGCCGGCGATCCGCGTCGCCGCAGCGCGCAGTCGGCGTTGCTCTACATCGCGACACAATTCTTCACGATCGTCGCGCCGGTGCTCTCGTTTACCGCGGAGGAGGCGTGGCAGCATCTTCCCCAGTGGCGCCGCGCGCAGACCGAAAGCGTCTTCGACAGTTCTTTCGACGTCAACCGCTCCCGGAGTGCGCTGAGCGAAAGTGACCTCGCGCTTTGGCGTCAACTGCGCGCGCTGCGCGCCCGGGTGGCCGCATCGGCCCAACCGCGCGACTTCGAAGCGCAGGTGCGCCTTACCGTGCCGCCGCCGGCCTACAAACGGCTGCTCGCGCTCGGCGATAACTTGCGCGAAGCGCTGGTCGTTTCCCAGCTGACGCTGAACTCCGGCGATGCGGAGACCTTCGAGCTATTGCCGGCCGACGGCGAAAAATGCGTGCGCTGTTGGAAGTACCGCGAGCTGGGCACCGACCCCGGGCATCCGGATATCTGCGCGGACTGCGCGCGCGTCGTGCACGCTTTGGAAGGCGCGGCTTAAGCGCTCGTCTGCCAGCGTGCGCGAAAGGTCTTCCACTCCCGCGCGTCGATTGCTGCGCGGGCTTCGCGCATCAAATCGTTGACGAGATAGAGGTTATGATACGATAGCAGCCGTGGCCCGAGCATCTCTTTGTTGCGGAAGAGATGTGCGAGATAGGCTCGTGAATGCGTCGTGCAAGTCGCACAATCGCAGCGCGCGTCGAGCGGTGTGAAATCGCGAGTGAAGCCGGCGTTGAAGAGGTTGAGCTCGCCGTCGCGCGTCATCGCGCGCCCGTTGCGTCCGCAGCGCGTCGGATAGACGCAGTCGAAGAGATCCAGCCCGGCGTCGATCGCTTCCAAAAGGTCGGGGACGGTCCCCACGCCCATGAGATAGCGCGGCTTTTCCTCCGGAAGCATCGCCGCAGTTGCGCGCGCCGTTGCGTACATCTGATCGCGCGCTTCGCCGACCGAGAGTCCGCCGATCGCATAGCCGGGTAAATCGAGCTCTACGATTTCGCGTGCGCTGCGCGCGCGCAACTCGAGATCGAGGCCGCCCTGCACGATCCCGAAGAGCAGCGTGGACGCCGAGGCACGCGCGTTGACCGAGCGCCGCGCCCACGCCGTCGTCAGGCGCACCGACTCTTCGAGCCGGTCTCGCTCCGCCGGCAGCTTTACGCAGACGTCGAGCACCATTGCCAAGTCGCTGCCGATGGCTTCTTGAAACGCGACGACGTTCTCCGGCGTGAAGCGGTGGACGCTGCCGTCAAAATGCGAGCGAAACGTGACGCCGTCGTCGTCGACCTCGCGCCGGCTCTCTAAGCTGAAGACTTGAAAACCGCCCGAATCGGTAAGAATTGGTCCGTCCCATGCCATGAAGCGGTGCAACCCGCCGGCCATCTCGATGATTTCGCGGCCGGGCCGCAACCACAGGTGATAGGTATTTGCAAGCACGATCTGCGCGTGCGCGCTGCGCAAATCTTCCGGCGTCAGCCCTTTTACCGTCGCTGCCGTCCCGACCGGCATGAAGCACGGCGTCTCGACGACGCCGTGCGCCAGCTTCAACCGCGCTCGCCGCGCGCCACCATCTTTCGAGAGAAGCTCGAACGCCGCCGAGTTCATGTCGCTGGAGTTACTCTAAAGCGCGCCAACTCCATCGGGCGTTCCCCAACCGGTTGGCCCGGAGTATATTCCGAACTGCCCGGTCCCGGCGGTGCAGAGATACTCGCCGCCGCATTGACCGTTGCTGCCCGAGCTGATGTAATAAATATTCTTATCCTTCTGTTGCTTCTTAAAGCTGAGCTTAGAGAACGCGTTCCAGAGATTCTTGCCGCCGTCTTGCTTGGTGGAGTTGCCCGCAAGGCCCACCATGCCGGCGACCAGCGGCGAAGAGATGCTGGTTCCGTCGACCGTGATCCAGCCGCCCTCGCTGTAGGTGTCGTACTCGGTAGCGTTGACCGCGACCGCCGCGACGTCGTTGGCGGTGCGGGAGGCGCAGTCAGGATCCTTCTGCCACTTCGGTTTGGTCGTGCCTATCGAACACCCGCCGCCCGAGTCGGTCCACACAACCTCGCCGTACTTACGCTTGCCACTGGCGTTGTTGAGGACGGTGCCGCCAACCGCGATGACGCGCTGGAAGGTCGCCGGGTCGAAGATGCCGTAGCCGCTATCGCCCGAGCTGGCAAGATACGTCACGCCTTTGGTGTCATAATCCGACTCGGAGGCGCCGCTGCCGTCGTAGCTGTTGCTGACGATCGTTCCACCGAGCTTCA